>Ga0102593_1000264_pt1 | contig 113569 bp, 96 predicted proteins | sample AraplaCol_mMS_r2_2_FD_76862 | JGI IMG/M metagenome (GOLD analysis project Ga0102593, IMG submission 76862) | Arabidopsis root microbial communities from North Carolina, USA - plate scrape MF_Col_mMS_r2 (SPADES assembly) (version 2) | ecosystem: Host-associated > Plants > Roots > Endosphere...
TTTTTCATAGTTCCAAACAATTTATAAAGGAACATAATAACCGCAGATGTAAAATTTTCCCCCCCCCCCCCCCCCCCCAACCTCTCTCCCGCTGTAATTTCGTATTACTATCAATGATACCCACTCCATAGCCAATGCCAAACTCAATGAAACAAACTGCGCATGGTGTGCCTCCTTACTGAGTTCCTCAGGAATGTCCCCCTCTTTTCTTGGCTGGGAAATGACGTCCGCCCTAGAGGATCAACCACCAATGGCGCATGCGATGCAAGACCAGCGTGAGTTTGGACCTCGCACATGCACAGCTTTGACGCAGTATTCCCGAGTGCAAGTACAGTAAGCGCAAAGAAGAGTTGCGTGAGGCAGCAATTTAGCGTGGAGTAAGGAGTGTCGTGGGCGAGTTCTGCTATGTCAGCATCTCTCCGCTTCGAAGCTTTTGGGGAACTTCCAGACTTCCCCGACAACTTCTGCCTTTCACACGCGACGAGGCGTTGTCAAAGACGTCCACTGATTGCTTTTTCTTGCTAGTTTCTACCCTCGAGATGTTATCAGTTCTTTGTCTGTGAAATGCTTCCTCTCCGATCTTAACCCTCATTCCTTCGTCGACTTGGTTCGACTGCCACTATTGAAAGAGCTCGGGCCCGAAGTCCACATCGGTATATACATCGAGCCTCGACCCTGAGGTGATCGCGATTTCAGTTACTCGTACCTCTCATCCTTGGTTACTACGCGCCCGCATGGACTCTCGTCAGGCACCCCTGGTAACAGGGTTAATAACTTCCCTCGTTACGTCGGCCATCGCACCTCCATCTACAACGCCATACTCTACCTCCTTTTCTCATAACTCCTACGCTACATCGCCTCCTTATCCTTCACATTCTCCAACTGCTGGAAATGGCCAGTCGAGCAATGACGATAAAATGGGGGAGTGGTCATCGACGATCGGTATCATCACCGCTCTTGCCGGCAATGTCTTGATCTCCGTCGCCCTCAATATCCAGCGTTATGCGCATCTCCGGATAGCGCGGGAATGGGAACAAGATAAGGTTAAGAAGGAAGCGAACTGGAAGCGCCATCATTCAGATGCCGACTCGAGAAATGGATATGGAGCATATGGAACTCTTGAAGGTGGAAGTTCCCGCGACGGTGATCTGCGGGGAAGATCGCAGAACGAACAACGACAACTCGCGCAACATCGTGATTTTGAGGAATATAGAGATGATCCGGATGATCCTCCTCGGGGGAGAAGTCGTGTTCCAGAATCCGTGGAACGAATGCGCAATTCCTTTACGTCTGATCGTACAACCCGACCCGGTGATAAGGATGATGGTTTCGGAGATCGTAAATCTTACCTCCAGTCGCCCTACTGGTGGGCTGGGATCATTCTAATGGTCCTTGGTGAGACGGGCAACTTCTTGGCCTATGGCTTTGCACCGGCATCAATTGTCTCGCCTCTTGGCGTGGTGGCGCTGATATCAAATTGCGTCATCGCACCTTGTTTACTGAAGGAGAAGTTTCGGAAGCGTGACTTTTGGGGTGTTTTGGTGGCTATTGCTGGTGCTGTGGTTGTCGTTCTCAGTGCTAAGTCATCGGAAGAAAAGATCGGCCCTGATGAAATTTGGGCAATGATTACTCGTTGGGAGTTCGAGCTTTACCTGGGGTTGACATCGGGTTTGATCATTGGACTTATGTGGATTAGTTCCAAGTATGGCTCACGGTCAATTATGATCGATGTCGGCCTGGTAGGGCTGTTCGGTGAGTGCCCTTCTGTTTAGACCTTTAAATTTAAGCTTGGAAGCTAACGATATAAAAAATAGGCGGATATACAGCTCTGTCTACAAAGGGTGTTTCTTCACTCCTATCATACACATTGTGGCACGCTATAACCTTCCCCATCACATATCTGCTGGTCTTCGTTCTAGTTTTCAGTGCTCTTATGCAAATTAGATATATCAATCGTGCTCTACAACGATTCGACTCGACGCAAGTGATCCCGACGCAATTTGTTCTCTTCACACTTTCCGTCATCATCGGAAGTGCAGTCCTCTACCGGGACTTCGAGTCAATGTCCGCTCGACGGGCAGGAGAATTTGTAGGGGGATGTGCCTTGACCTTTCTGGGTGTTTACTTCATCACGAGTGGCAGAGTTCAGTCTGATGACGAGTCGACTTTCTCGACCGATGATGAGGAAGAGGCCATTGGTCTGCTCAATGGTGACCCATATCGTGACCGAGTCGATCTGTCACCCCCGAACCAGCAATTGCGAGCTCCGAAGGGGCCAAAAACTACAGTCGATTATACCGACCGTGTCGAACAGTCTCCTGCCGGATCTTTATTGAGCCACGGGATTGATGGGGTTGATGAAGATCAGCTTACACCGCGGGGTGTCCTTTCTGCTGCTCCATCTTCACCCAGCGGCTCTTTGCCCATCGATTCTCCTCTCTCAGGCCCGTCACTTGAAGATCCATCTCCACTACGACCTCCGTCTCGTATGTCCAATCCTTGGGCCGATAGCAATGATCAAAGCCCTGGAAACTCAAGGCCAGATTTCGATATTCGCCCAGTCACACCCCCATCTAATGGTAATATTACTCAAGAATCCACAGTCCTTCTTCGTTTCCCACCAGCACCGGGAATGGAAGGTTCTCCATCAAATGGCGCTGCTGCGACTGGTCGACGCGCCTCAACGCCAGCTGGAGGGAGCCAAGCCCAACTTCCAGACCGCAGCCAGGCCACACTAGACACACCAACCCGTCGCACACTTCGAAATTCTATCTCCAATCGATTTTCACCCGGTCCCCTTCTCCCTGCATTATCAGGTGGATTCAGTGCCGTGGTCGCTGAATCTCTTCGACGCGGAGAAAACAGCCCGCTTAAAGATCGAGTCCGACGAAAGCTCGGCCGCCGAAAGCAGCTAGATGGTGCTTTCGACCATACCGACCCTCTCAGCGGCGATGGAGGAAACGATAACCCTCTGACATTGGCGAATGCTCGACTTCAGTCGGCCACTAGTTTCACCACTCCAGCAGGAGAAGCAGGTCGATCAACCCCTGCTCTCGCTACTGAGATCTACAACGCCCCGACTCAAAAGTCCGACGAAGAGGGTACTCGACTTCGCAGCTTCAGCGACTCATGGAGCGGTGGGCTGGCCTGGCTAGGCGGCGCGTTACGAAGTGGCAATAACGAGCAAGCCATTGCTAGCGGTGCAGCAACCCAAGGGACTGCGACCCCACGCAACAATGAGACAAACACGGCCGATCAGTCCCAAAATGATGCTAATACCTCTGCCGCATCTTGATAAGCGCGGTATCGCAAGGGGGTAAACTCCTTTGTTCCCTCTTTGTTTCCAGAGGCTGTACATGGCGAGTGGCTGGGTCACTCAAAATTATACATACATCCTCTCATACCTTTTCTGTTTTATGTGTAAAGCTTCTTCGCGGCGGGGTTGGATGTATTTCTTCTTCTTCTTCTTCTTCTTCTTCTTCTTCTTCTTCTTCTTCTTCTTCTCTTATCTTTTTCTCATGGACATTTACTGGGCTTGTAATTGGCATTGCATTTTGCGGGGTGCCTTTCGTTTTACTGCATTCAATATTCTACATTTAGCATCGACTTCGATGCTTATACCAGGGTTTACCATTCGTCAAATAGTCTTCTGTAAAGCATTTTCTCTACTCGTTTGACAAGTTGATTTCTCTTTTTGCCCCTACCTCTACCTGACTAGCCGTGACAAAAGATGAAATAAGAGGATAAAACGACTCCCAGCAGTCCGAGTTTGCAAAAATGAATTTGATAGGTGGAAAATGAACATGCGCCGAGTTAGCATCTACACTGAACAAGTTAGTTAACCCTGAATAGGAGCACACCTGCGGCCATTCCCTCACGGCTAATGAATTGGTCCGTCCACTAGTGTAGCAGATGTAATTAACCGGTCAACTTAACTCAACCCCTCCTCTCATCTCAGTCATACAGAAGCTAGGCTATACTAAATGAACTAGACCAAAGTGGCGGGGTCCTACTCCGTTTCAAGATAGTTATAGCGCATAAAATAGGCTCTTAGTACTGATATCCGCACGAGTAACAGCTCACCTCGTGACGACTTCATTTCCGAACACCTCACAGATCATATTGAGCTGCAGATTGAACCTCGATCTAATCTCCACTCTTCTAACTAAACTTGTCGTGAAATGGACAAGGTGGGAATTTCCCCCGCGGGGTAGAGAAATTAAAGCAGGGGTTATCGTGGCATGATTTTCTAGCTTATATGCACGATGACCGACAATAATTTGATGTGTATTTTCTTTTCTTTTTCTGGGTTTGCAAGTTCTTCTTCTGATATTTCGCTCGGATTGAGTTGATCGAGTCGTGTCGACCATCGAGATGATGGTTAAAGGATTTACTAAGGGTTTGCTGCTCATGCAGCTCCCTGCTCTGATATCTGGGGCAAAGACTCCTATTTACAAGGATGCAAATGCACCGGTAGAGAAGAGAGTGAAAGATCTGTTAGGTCGAATGACAATTGAGGACAAAATGGCCCAGTTAATGCAAGGTATTTCAGTCTTCATTAGGATGATTCGTCTAAATCAATTTGCTAATTTCCTATTAGGGGATATTACGAATTGGATGAATCAAACATCAGGGGCATTCAATGAAACGGGCCTGGTGACCAACATGGAGATGAAAGCTGGTAGTTTCTATGGTACGGACTCGAATCCATGTTGAAGTCTTATATGAATACTAATCATCATGAATTTCTAGTTGGATATCCCGTCGCTTGGGACTGGATTGCGGATAATATCAAGCGCGCCCAGGATTATTTAGTTCACAATACCACTCTAGGAATTCCTGCTCTCGTCCAAACTGAAGGTATCTAAGTGATGGACCGGATTGATAAGCTGCAGATTGCTAATATACAACCTACAGGTATTCACGGTTTTCTGATCGGCAATGCTACCATTTTCAACTCACCTATTGCATACGGATGCTCTTGGAATATGGACGTAAGACTGACTTTATGGGGTGACGGGCTTTTCTTCTAAGCTGACTCCATTTATATAGCTGGTTCAAGAAATGGCAAAAACCATCGCGCAGGAAGCTAAGGCATTAGGTGTGAATCAAATATTCGCGCCTGTGGTTGATTTAGCTCGTGAGCTTCGATTTGGTCGAGTAAGTCTATAATTCGACAATATATCATTAATTATTCATTTACACCCAACTCACCGATTTTCAGGTCGAAGAAACCTTCTCCGAAGACCCTTTTCTTGCTGGAGAGATTGGATATCATTATGTCAAGGGTTTACAGAGCAAAAAGGTCTCCTCGATGGTAAAGCATTTTGCTGGATTCAGTGATCCTGAACAGGGCTTGAATACTGGACCCGTGCATGGTGGCGAGAGAGAATTGCGAACTACGTGAGCCTAAATACCTTATTTATTCTGCTATTCTTGCTTAGCTTACATCTTTCAGTTGGCTTCCTCCCTTCAAACGAGCTATAATTGATGCCGGCGCGTGGTCCATTATGGCTGCATACCATTCGTGAGTCTCGACAGTTCATTTTACTGAAGAACCTCCAGCTGACAATGTTTTTAGATACGATGGAATCCCAGCTGTATCTGATTATCATACTCTAACCGAGATATTACGAGAAGAATGGGGATACGAATACTTTGTCATGACCGATGCTGGCGGCAGTGACAGAGTCTGCAGTTACTTCAAGCTCTGTGAAAGTGATCCGCTGGATATGGAGTCCGTCACCGAGCAGATTCTGACCGCTGGTATTGACGTTGAGATGGGAGGTGGTTCCTTGTAAGACTGACCTGGGTTTTGATGATTGACTTAGGCTCACATCACACAGTAATTACCAGAAGATTCCCGACCTTCTCAAATCCGGCAAATTGGACATTGATACTGTGAATACCGCCGTGTCCCGACTTCTTCGTGCGAAGTTCGAGATGGGTCTTTTTGAGAACCCGTACCCAGCTGCCCCAGAGAAGCAATGGCATAAGTTGATTCACAGTTCGGAGGCTGTTGAGCTTGCACGGAAGTTGGACAAGGAATCTATTGTTTTGCTCGAGAACCATAATACGACACTTCCTCTGTCTAAGTCAGGTAATATTGCTGTGATTGGACCCATGGCACATGGTTTCATGAATGTGAGTTTCCTCGAAATCTACATACGAAATCCAGACAACTTGATTAATAAACCCTCCTAGTATGGCGACTATGTTGTCAACCAAAGTCAGTTCCGAGGTGTCACTCCACTAGATGGAATCAAGGCAGCAGTGAAAGGCAAGGCTCAAATAAATTACGCCAAAGGATGCGAAAGATGGAGCAACGACCAATCTGGATTCGATGAAGCAATCGAAGCAGCAAAGAAATCAGACGTGGCTATTGTCGTTGTCGGTACGTGGTCGCGAGATCAAGTTCAGCTCTGGCAGGGCCTAAACGCAACGTGAGTGAAACAATGTTTAATTACTCGATCTGCGGTGTCAAATTGCGGATCCTCCCAGGAACTGACTAAATATAGGACCGGTGAGCATGTTGATGTCGATGACCTCTCTCTAGTTGGCGCTCAGGGCCCGCTCATTAGGGCAATTGCGGATACTGGTGTCCCCACTGTCGTTGTTCTCTCCAGTGGAAAACCTGTTACTGATACATGGCTGTCAAATTCCACCTCTGCTCTTGTTCAGCAGTTCTATCCTTCTGAACAGGGTGGTAATGCCCTGGCCGACGTGCTGTTTGGTGATTATAACCCATCTGGGAAGTTATCCGTTAGTTTCCCTCGCTATGTCGGTGATTTGCCAATTTTCTATGATTACTTGAATTCAGGCCGATCAATCGGCGATTCGGGCCAGGAGTTGAGCAATGGTACCCTTGTTTTCGGTCACCAGTATGTGCTTGGAAACCCCTTGCCGTGGTATCCCTTTGGTTATGGCAAGAGTTACTCCACTTTCAAATACGGGACTGTCAAGCTCGACCAGACTCAAGTCTCGGCTTCTGATAGCAAGATCATAGTCAGTGTTGATGTGACTAATACCGACACCAAGCGTGATGGTACGGAAGTTGTTCAAGTCTACGTTTCTGACAAGATTGCTTCGGTTGTGGTTCCAAATCGACAACTCAAGGGATTCAACAAGGTTTTCATTCCTGCTGGAAAAACGAAGACCGTGAAGATCCCTATCAAGATCCAAGATCTTGGGTTGTGGAATACTAAGATGAAGTATGTTGTTGAGCCAGGGAAATTTGATATCCTCGTCGGTAGTAGCTCCGAGGATATTAGGGGCAACGCAACTCTCACGGTGCAGAAATAAGTCGTTTTAATCTTCTTGTAAAGAACTATTCAGATTGATTGGAATTTATATTATTCTTTCTGCAATAAATTCAAGCTTTTCTCTCCATAATGACTCCAAAGTACTCAATATGTTATTATGTATGAAAAACACCCAAATAAGTGCCCTCAAATGTGAAATTCATATACAATGCAAAAAAACCCATACTCCATAGATTATGCATGATAAGCAAAGTTATTTTAAGGCCAGGAAGGACTAGAAGGCGAGTCCTTGTATGTCTCGATAGGCCCAATCATGGAAAGTCGTGCTGCTGCTTGATCCGCCTGGACTCTCGTCAATGTCAGTCTCTTCGTACCACAGTTAATGTTTGTAGGCTGTCTAGGCCGCGAAGGAGGAGCTGAGGTATCCGTCTCAATAAGTGAAGTGGTTGATGAGCCGACCTCTTTCTCAAGGCTGAGAACAACCCCAATGGCCTGCTCATCCTCGATCACTTTCGGGTGACGCATGGCGAAGTAGCGAGCATATTTGTACAAAGACCAGTAGCAACTGATCACGTTGATGATTGTCAAAGCAATCTTGTAGAGGGTGTAGTAGAACAGAAGAACGATGTAGTTGACACGCTCGTTCTTCAGTCGTAGGTGGATCTCATTGAAAATGATGACATTCGCAATGTACATGCCGATAGTGGCACCGAGAAGAATACCGCAGAAAGCAGGTCGGACGATGAAGGAGATCGGAAGAACAAATGGCGCGAGAAGATAGATCAATGTCTCGTATACCTTGAAGAGTGTCAGTACAATCCAGATACACTGGCAGTCCGGACATGATATGGGGAAATGATGCAATTCATACCTCTTGGAAGACACAGATCTTGGCTCCGATTTCCCACCATCCCAATTTCCAACTGGTAAGGATATACTTCAGATCATAGTACATCCCAATGACAAAGAAGAAATTCCATCGCTTAAATCGTTGCTGGAAGATGGTCATCTCACCGAATCCACCTCGACTACCACTGCCACTCAAAAAGACCGAGGCTGGAGTCTCAGTTTCAACAAAAACAGCAGAGCACATGGTGATACGACCTCCAAGTCGACGACAACTATCTCCAAAAAACCAATCTTCAGAAACAGAAAATCCAGGGTGCTCACTGAACGTTTGTTTGAGAAACTCGGTATTCCAAATTGAGATTGCGCCGTGAGGAAACGTTGCGCTACCAAGTTTACCGAAGAAAGCACGTTGAAGTCCCGACATCTTGTATTCAAGATCTTGAGCTTGTTGACACCATGTACCCTTTGAAGACTCTGGTCCAACACTCTTGATAGTATAGCCGACACATTTAACCTTCCCCTTGAGTTGATCGCTGACAATGGGAAAATTGGGAGGCAATGCACAATCATCATCAATGAGGAGAACATTCTCAAATTCACTGGCAGCGTAACAGCCAGCGAATTGAGCCACGATTTTAGACCCAACAGGAACCCACAGATGGTTAACACCATAAGGTCTGCAAACGTCCTCGGTATTATCGAGGGGTGTTTCCGAATTACCGTTTGCAATGACAAAAATATTCTCTGGCGGGAAGATTTCCAGAGCTGCTTTCAAGGTTGGGCCGATGATATTAGCGGATTTATAGCAGGGAATGAGCAAAGCCGTGGACTTGGCATTCGAAGTGTTCTTCTCCAAGTCGAGGCTCTCAGTAGACTCCTTGGGAGGCGGGTCTTTATCAAACAGAATCAACAGCGGCAGAAATGCGTAGCTAGATTTAGATTGATTAGTTGGCGATATAACGTCGACAAAAGAAAGTGAATGAGTTCTCACAGTGCAGCCAGACCGATGGTAATTGCAAATCCTCCAGAGAAGACAAACTTGTTTCTCACAACCCAGTAGAGCCACCAGACAGCTCCCTTCCACAAGGGAACGCCGACTAGGACGAAGTAGACGAAAAGAACAAGTAGAAGGTAAAGTCCCCATTCAAATACAAGTCGAACCCAGTATTTTCTCTGAAGTGCAACTCCTCTCAATTTGGCCTTTTCATAAACCTCCTGTAGACTGCTATCTCGACTCTCATCAGTGCGAGAGCTGATACGACTAAGTTGAGTTGGACTGAATGCCACTTGTTTCACTGGGGTAATGGGTTCATCTTCAGAATCAGAGTGCAGAGGCTTGAGAGAAGTAGGGCTCCTCAAGCTTTCTTCCCATTCTTCAAAGCAGACAATATTAGTATATAACTTATATCAGATAGTCTGTTTTTAACTAACGTACCTGTCAGCGCGGGTGGATTGGTAAGTGGACGAGTGGTGCGAGGCGGTTTGGAGACTTTCAAGGCTGATAGACTTGACGAGCGACTAAGGCCGCTCTTTTCTCTTCGATTAAGTGTAGTCGAAAGAGTACGTTGGAGACGATCATTTTGTGGGAGTGATTTCTCCCATTTGACTTGCTCCCACGGTGAATCAAATTTGGCCGTTGACAGAAGGTGTTTAGGGATCGGCACATCCTCCACGATGGAGCGCCGTTTATCCTTCTTGTCCGACATTTAGATCTTATAAAGCATATAAAAGAGCGAATATCTTAAGTGGTGAACGAGAGACTGAATAAGTGTTATAATGAATGGACAGCAACAAGTTGTCGCTTGTTTAATGAGCGTAGATGCCGGCAACGAAACGACAAGAGTAGGGGAAAAAAGAGAAGAAAAGTCACCATGTACATATACGAAAACCTGTAATCCCACAGTTTATGACCTAGTCCCAGCCTCAACAGGGGCCCATGAGCTGGCAAGGCCCCATCCATACCGAAGACTCTTCGTCTAGATCTAGATGGGTCCGCTCAAGACCGGATGTGAGCTCCGTAGTATACACTATGACATAAAGTCAACCGAAGATTGGATACTCCAGAAATCCTGATGGAGAATGTGGATGGATGGGGAGCTGTGCATCCAGACACCTGCTTCCATTCCCTCACATGGGAAGAATCTTGGAACGCATACTCCGTACATTTTCAAGATATCAATTCATTCAAAAAAAGGCTATTCTCACTCTCCATGTCAATGCTTCTCAAAAGCAGTATTGATTGACAGACTACTACTTTAGCGCGGGAAAAGCAACACGTAAACTTACGAGCTTGGTTCAATTCCAATAATAAACTCTCCATAAGACTATCAGCCTTATACTACAAAGACCCAGTGGATCAACCTCGCTGCCCAGCTAGCCTCCCATCCGGCCTTCCCACTTCGCTACCGAGGCTATGGAGTAGAAAAAAAAAAGCTGTTTTTCGAGACCCTTCAGCAATTCCAAGCTTACTAGTGGATGTTCAAGACTCATGTTCCTAAAAACGAGGGTCCAGCAAATTTCTTCGCATCCACTTCCAAGACGGTGTTCCAACGCATTGTTGCATTTGTCTTGACCGGTTAATCGGTTGACCAGATTTTAGCGTCTTCAGAAAGTGGCCTAAAGACAACATGTGCCCTTTAGCCTGTGCGAGCCGTGGCTCATGAACGGGTCATCGTGGAAAATTCCGTGGTATTGGTTGTAGAGGCTTGATGGTGGAGAATATCTACCACGCTTCGTCATCTACTGGTCCAGGAACCTCCGAGCCGGGAGCTTGCCGAGCTCCACAGTGAGAGTCAACAATTACTTCTTTTTCTTCTTGTTGTTCTATTCGAGTTAATGGACAAATAGTCAGTTATAATAACTGCATGTCTGTTCAGGAAAATCTGAAGTTTAACTAGAGATTGCTCTTTTTCCTTTCTTTTTCCCACGAGAACATCTTTCCTAGCTGAAGAAAACAACATAAGCCAGTCCCGAAGCCACAAGCGAAGCCACAGCGGGCCTAAAAATAGTGTGGATGCACGATGAAACATGAAACATTTACAATCGCATTTGTTGAAATCGAAGTAAAACAAGGTTTTTCATCTTTATGTTTTACTTTCCACTTTTGCCTCTATGTGATGAGGAACAATACCCTAAATTCAGCCACTTTCTGATCTCTCCATAAACCGAGCGTCTTTTCAAGCCACCATCCAAAACTGCGACTTGAAGATTTCCATATCGGATCTAAACTAAAATTTGGTAGATTCAACTCTCCTCTCAATTCGCAGGCTTAAGTAAATACCCGGGTGGATACTAACCTGCATTCACGGAGAACGAACGCAGACTCTATGCGCTATTGTCCGCTAAGTGAAAAGAACCTCGCATCGGAGAAAAAGTACATACAGGTAGCTTCCTGATTTAGTTCGATCGAGAGAGATGCATTAGCTTGCATTAGAGCCGCACTAGAAATGTTATCGAATCCACCTGTTTAGTACATGGGGCAGTACGGTATTGAGTCCGTTCGTTCGGTCCATACCAGTACGAAAGTCTAAAATACTTGACTCTAATCGGATGGTCATTCTGGGAATATGGGACAACGGAAATCTAGAAAATTGGCATTCAAGAACTCTGCAGCAGTATTGTTCTATTCGGTTGATTGATTACATTGATCGGGGGTGGAGTGAAGGGCGAGATAGAAGCCAGTCCGTCTAGTGGCAGCTCATCGAATTAGGGCAAGGCCCATGCACTATGTACCGAGACACTAGTATACGTACTATAGTAGTATGTGTCGAGGCAAACACATTGGAGGTTGAATTAGTAGTAACTAGTAAAGTATTTCCCCAATAAGTGTCCATTGTTTGGTAAGCTAGATGGAAAAATACAAACGATTTGAATAAAATAATACAAAATTAAAGACAGTGGACTCAAAGGGCCGAGAGACAGCCAAATTCAAGGCCCTGCATGCTTGATTCTCACCTTGGACTTATGATAGATGAAAGCTTAACATTCTCAAAGGCAGTACCCGATGCTCCCTAAGCATCATGTCCCTCCGCTTTCCCTTCAGTTTCCGATCGATTTGGCGAGTCCGAATCCAATTGCGGAGACGCTGGGATATCTGGCTTCTTGCTACTTTCACCATCGGCGGCACGACTCTCCCGCCGTGTCTTTGCGCCTTCTTTCAGTTTCTCCCAACGATCCCGATAGCGTCCAAGGACGTTCTTCAATTTTTCATTTTCTCGTCCAACGCGATCTAACTCTTGCTCACCACGGCGAACTATCTCCTCCAACTCTTTGACTCGCGGGTCAGACTCGGACATAGAAGGTCCGGCTATAGAAGTAGCACCAGAAAGACCTTGAGATATCTGGTCAGGAGACCCGGTGTTTTGATGATGCATTGCTCTCAGAGATTGATGTAATGCCATAGAAGACGACTGTGCATTGACCTCCCACATGTGTAGACGTTTTGAAAGGGTGTCTGATAATTGCTTCAATGCTTGATTTTCCATCTGTAGCTCTTCCAAAGTCTTGGGATTTTGCAAAGCGTTGAATTTACCTTGCGCTTCACGGGCACGATCTGTAGATGATTTTTTGTTTGCGCTTTGCAGCATTTCTGGGGAGGATGGCACCTCCCGCGCATCTACAAAATCATCTTCGCCGTCGTCTAGACTGTTCCGACGAGCCTCCTTTTCGGCTCGTGTCAGAATGCCTGCGTAGGACATGGTTCCACCTGTTGTAGGAACAACGTAGAACGATTCAGCCGCATTTCCGGGGCCAGCACTCGGTGTATCTTGGATGGATTGTAGTGCCGCTCGAGAGAAGAGCCTACTAACGTCGAGGTTTTGGAGTGAAGATTTTCTGTCATGGGTGGCATGATGACGATCAATCTTGGCCTCGGCGGGTGACTTGCGGTTTGCAGGTCCAGTTTTTGCTGAATCCCCAGACGCGAGAGGCAAGCCTGCGAATGCCAGCGGTGCAGAAATTCTAGAGACCAGTCCTTCAAAAGTCGAATAAAACCGTTGGAAGGGCTCGTCGGGAACACCTGTCTTCGGAATCGACTGCGAGGACTCCCCAGTATTTCGCGGAACAACTTGATGAGAGCCAATTTCGGAGGTACTAGGTAGAGGCGGGGACCATGGCTGCCTCGACGCAGATGCACGACTTTGACGATTCTTGTTTGGGGTCTCTCGAAGTCGAGATTCGCCTGTCTTGACGCTTGAGGGCCCCTCGGTCATGTTCGCCCCTGCTTGATGTGAAGAAAGCGTCGGTGACGCTGGTGAGCTCCGACGAGCCTGGGATGGAATACCTCTAGCCGAGGCAAGATTACTGGCAATAGATGACGACTCGCGACTGGCTAACCGGGGTGGTCGTGAGGGTTGCGCTTGCGCATCTTGATTTGTGGGTTTGGTATGTGCGGATTCGGTTGTGACAGGCTGGGTTGTTTGGTTGTAGGATGTAGTGTTTGACGATGATGGCAGCGTATTTGCGGTAGTGTGATTTTCATGTTGAAATCTTAGAATTTCGGCGAGCTTCTTGTGGTGGCTCTCGAGGAGCTTGAGGGTCCGAAGTGCCTGGCGGGTCGCGACACAGTACTGTCAGCACCACGTCTGGAACAGGGAGGATAGCTCTCGCTTCAGACTTACCTCATGGTCCGAGCTACTCTGAAGGGCTGAGGCGAACTCTCCAGCAGCCAAATCGTGTTCTTCGCTGGCAGCAACCGGGTTCGACTTGCGGGTCTCGAGGACAGCGTTTCGGGCGTGGGTGTGGGCCTGGTCATGTTAGAGCGGGGAGAGCTTGGGCAAGCTTAGAGAGGGGTTCGTCCGGCTTACTAGGCTAAGCGGAGCGGTCTCCATGTTAGTCTTTTCGGAGTCGAGAGGGTCTCTGAAGAGACTTGCTCGGGAAGAGAAATGGCGAGGATAAAGAGGTGGACAGTGGAGGTGGTGAGAGAAAAAAGAAGAAAGGGCGGAGATGGGCGGATCTCTCCACGTCGGAGGAGTATTTGATAGAACAACTCATATTATGAGTAAGTAGTAGATGTAGGTACTTCTGGAATTTATTTGGATTATCACTAGTGCTTGAATTATACATATTTATGTATATTTTAATTTAAGACTTTATATACTACGTAAATTAACTGAAAATAATTTTACTTTATACCTTTCGAGCATTGATGCTGTCTAGTAACATATTGGTTTCGTAGGGCTGATTAGCATTCTGACGTATTAGATGATTAAAATTAGGTTTATATTGTTTTATATTGTATCAAGATGGGATCCCAACTGGGTACCTACCCAGTTGCAAGTCCTTAAGAGTTTACAGCTTGTATCACATACTATTTTATTAGTAGACAGGGTATTCATAGATTAAAAGCCAGAGAAAATCTAGATATAATTGCCGCCTGTACTAAAGTACGTATCTAGTAATAGATACATCTTGTATGCCGATCACAGCCAGCCTATAGTTCTTCAAAGACATAACCGATTTTATATTGACTACCCAAAACGTGACTCGGATGGGAGCTATATCCATAGTATTCTATACCTCTAGTAGTATTTCAGTACTGCATTTAGAGACTCGCTGGTATGCTATATCCATGTGCTGAGGCCGAATGCAGCCTGTTCGTTGCATTGGGTTAGTTTGACACTGAAGATCTATCAAGATCAACGACGATGATATCGGAGTGTTAAATTGATTATTTAGTATATCACTCCATTCAATACAATTTCTTCTAATTATATATTATAATTAATTCTACATATCTACTCATATCTACTCTCTATATTCTATAACTAAGTGCTGTATATTGTCTAACTGTAGAGTCACGGGATGTTCTAGGCGTATGACTAAGACGAGCTTCCCCCTCAAAGTGGAACCAGGGGATCATCTACGGTGGATTTCCCCCCAAAAGTTGAACCAACTTGACACGTCAGGTTCCTCCATGCCTGCTCTTTGTCGATTGACTCTCTCTTTGACTGTGTTCGCCTGGGTTTGATTCTACTCAACCCGCTATGGCGGACTCCGAATCATCCAGCCTGCATGGCAGGTCGCGCCGCGCTTGGACGGTCTCTGCCGACTCCGATGCTATGGAGAGTTCTGGTCGAAGTAATGGGCGCTCATCCATTGATTCTTCTGAAAGACCTAAGACTCAAGCTGGGGAAGTTGTTGATACTGGCAAGGCTGGCTCTAGCAGTTTCTCTAAACTCCTCAAGTCTCGTCGTCGTCGAAAGAAGAACAACCGGGATCAGTCGGAGGAACCACCTGTACCCGGCGTAATCACCGAACAGGACCTACAACAAAGCCGGTCGAATGATTCTCGTGACGGCAATTCAGGTGTCCCTTCATCTAGCAATAGTTCCGCCCCTCCCGAAGGTGAGGTCGTCAATCTCCTCACCGATGATTCCGAGCCAGACAGGTACGATTGAGCCCTTCCCCCGCTTGCATGGCATGGCATTGCTCCATAAAACCAAGAATATCGGAGAATAAGCTAAACTAAACCGTTGCACTTACGTTGCTCAGGACACCTCCGCTCACCTCTCATAACTCCCATACTGGTTTCTATACCTCATCTTCCCCCCTCATCAAAACAACCTCCGCCGATGCCGCCGACAACGAAACAGAAGGAACATCAGGCAGTATTGAACCTGCTGTGAGTGGGCCCAGCGCAACAGGGTCAGACAATTCGGCTCCTAGTGAAGGCGATCCGAGACCGGGGGTTCAGTCAAGCATGACATTGGATATTCCGGCGGACTCTGGTAGCAAACGACGAAGCGTCTCACCAGGAAGACGCTTCAAGGATGCTTTTAGTGCATCCGATAAGAAGGAAAGGGACGATAGGAAGGAAGACAGAAATGATGATAAGAAGGATGTGAGCGATGACCAGGATCGCGCCTCATCGAAATCAGGCGGCAGCAGAAGTGGTCGGAGTATATTTGGGGGCAATCGGCGGAGTAGTCTGTCGTCTCGGCGGGCAAAGGCAACACAAGAGCCTGTTCCCCCTGTACCCGCTCCTATACGAACCGATTTGACCGACTCAAGGCCTCGCTCGTTGGAAGCTAGCCCCCTACCAAACACTCCACCCCACACGGCCATTCCCGCCCCGGCCACGACAGTAACCCCTCCAACGCCGACAGAACATCGTCCACTTAATCCGCAAATCCTCTCTGAAGGTGTCACAGACTCTCCGGAATCCATCAAGTCTCGCAACTCCATCTCTTCGCCAGGCGTAACCACCGTGAGCCCCTCTGGGAATATGATATCTCATCGGCGGGTGCGGTCTGCCTCGGCAGCCCATGGCCCGAGCAAGCTTTCAAATGTCACGGCTTTGAGCCCGCTGGAAGAGAACAAGACACTTCCAAAAAGCGCTTCGAATCAACAAAGCGGCTTCTTCTCATCTGTATTTTCTGTCGCTCAAAATGCCGCCTCTTCAATAAGTAACAGCCTCAATACTCAACCGAAAAACCGCACCCCGTCTCAGCCAGCACCCACCGATCTCGGGAATCCGTCAGCAGAAGCTAGTACGGAAGAAGTCAACAGCACTTCAGAAAGAGACATCAAACCTGAAAGTGTGAAGCCCTCTACTGTAGAGACAATGGGAAGTGGTGATCTGCAATTCGACCATTTGGACATTGATGGACCTCCTGGTGAAGTGATTTCTACTGCCGACGGGGTAGTGGTGACAAAGCCAGAAACCCCTGTCAATAGACGCAAAAATAATGCTGTCTACCAACGGGATGAAGCATCCGCTAAACTGGAAGACAAACGGGCAGCCCGGGCCGTAAACATGGCTTATGATAGACCAACTGACTCCTCCAATCTTGGGTCTCCTGGTGAAGACGCTTTGGAACTTCAATCCAACATTTCACTCCCCAGAGAAGGCACAATTACGGGCGATCACACTCCACCAACCGGTAGCATCATCGATGGTGATGTTGGCAGCGGCATCAAGCGAAGTGGCAGTGTACGCAGCCGGCTTGCACGCCGCCACCGAGGCTCGTCCGGTGCCACAACATCTACGATTGGTGCTATTGGTAGTGCTATGGCTCTTGGTGCCCCTGGTGTCAATTCCAGTGTACCTCGGTTGACCGGGTTCGCTGTTGCGAGTAAGAAGCGTAATAGAGACTTCCACCAGCTATTCCGGAGTGTTCCCGAGGATGATTATCTGATTGAGGATTACAGCTGTGCCTTGCAGCGTGAGATTATTCTCGCCGGCCGAATCTATATCTCTGAAGGTCACATTTGTTTCTCTAGCAATATCCTCGGATGGGTGACCACTCTGGTCATTAGTTTTGATGAGGTTGTCGCTATCGAGAAGGAAAACACTGCCATGGTGTTCCCTAATGCGATTGCCATCCAAACCCTACATGCTCGTCATACGTTCCGCAGTCTTCTCAGCCGTGAGTCAACGTATGACCTGATGGTCAACATCTGGAAGATCAATCATCCATCACTTAAGAGTTCTGTCAACGGAACCCGTGTTACAAATGGCACTGGTGACAAGACAGAGAAGGTTGGAGAGGAAGAAAGCGAATTAGAGAGCGATGTCTCTGACGAAGATGAAATCTATGATGAAGATGAGGACGGCGACAATGCCGACAGTTTCTTCGAGGCCGGGGCTAGTGCAAACGCAAGTGAGCGATCATTGCCGGCGCGGGTAGGCTTAAGTCGTCAAGCCTCTAGTCTATCTACACAACTGGCCAACGGGGCTACTCAAAATGCTGGCGGCGAGGCGAAGAATGGAGATAAGGCCGGAGCCTCAAAAGAAGCTGATTTCCCTGGCCCTGCCACGCATGCCCCTACCGAATACACAGAGCCCAATGGGCAGTATGATAAGGTCATCAAGGATGAGACGATTCCTGCACCTCTCGGGAAAGTCTACTCTCTTGTGTTCGGCCCAGCATCTGGGGAGTTCATGACGAAGTTCCTTGTTGAGAACCAGAAGTCAGGCGAATTGCAATTCGAAGGAACAGCAAAAGGCCTCACCAATGACAGCCGGATTAGGAAATACTCCTACATCAAACCGCTCAATGGATCAATTGGTCCAAAGCAAACCAAGTGCATCAGCACTGAAAATCTGGAGTATCTGGATCTAGAAAAAGCAGTCTTAGTGACATTGAGTACCCAGACTCCAGACGTCCCTAGCGGCAATGTTTTTGCAGTGAAGACCAAGTACCTTTTTACCTGGGCTTCTGGCAACCAAACTCGTTTTCTCATGACATGCACCATTGAGTGGTCAGGAAAGAGTTGGCTGAAAGGTTAGTAAAATTCATTGGTATCAAAGGAAGGACTTGCGAACTGACGCCACACAGGACCTATCGAAAAGGGTGCCATTGACGGCCAAATGTCATTTGGAAATGAGTTAGTCAAATCTCTCAAGGTTGGCGTTGTTCCTCGCGGGCGTACAAATGGAGCCGGGCGAGGCAAGGGTCGACGTAAGAAGGGAGACGCTGTCCGCGAGGCTTCTGCCGCAGCATCCTTGCAGGGTACAGCGGATGCGAACTCTGGCCAAAATGATTCTTGGGGTCTTTTCGAACCGATCCGCCCACTTCTGGAGCCTATCACCAGTATGATCAAGCCGCTCTGGAGTGGTAACATCGCCATTCTTTTTATTGGAGTCATTCTGTATATGATGTTCTTCCGGTCATCCTCACCCCCGTCCTTGCACGCACACGATGCCATTTACCCCGGCTTCAGTCTACCGCAGCGACTAGCCGCATACGAAGAGATGTGGCGCCGCGAAGAAAGCGAGCTTTGGAATTGGTTGGAAGATCGAACGGGAATGGATGGGATGGTGTTCCCAAGTCTTCATCACAAAATGGCCGAGCCTGAGGCGAGCCGTCGAACCCCTCGTGTCAGTCCTGCGGATCAACGCGATTTCGCGGCGCGGCTGAGTGAAGAGAAAGTATCGGATCGCGAGATGGATCACGCCATTCGAACTACACGCCAACGTCTTGACATCCTCGAAGAAATGATGAACAAGCGCAACAATCGGCAGCCGACAGACGAGTCCATCCGTGTCGAGCTTTAAGCAGCAGTCAATGCTCCACTTAACCTATGATTTCTCTACCCAACCTCCAACTCCACCTTCAACCCTCTTCAAAGGTTGCTCCACGTGAGCAACACCCTCCTCTCCCATAAAACAAGGGCTTCCAAAGAGAATGCCTGTCTACACTCTTTTATTTTCCCTTTCATTTCGTATCTTGACCCTGTGGCCTTCATTGCCCACGTCCCTCCCTTTCTCAACAGTTTCTTCAACACTTTTGCATCTCCCTGCGGGAAGTGCAGGACAGCGTCAGCCTTCTCTTTCTTGTATATGAGCGCCAACTGCTTTGTCTATTCTGGCTAACAGTATACTGTTTTTCATTTCTTCTTTCTTGGTAAGCGGCCATTTTTTCAACTCCTGTTTCACTTCTGTACAGTGTTCGAAAAGATTTCATTTGGCGTTTCACGGTTTTTCAAAGCCTCCGAGCACTCTGGGCGTCCTATGAGCAGTTATTTGATCCTTCCTTCTTGCTTGTCAGTTGATATACTCAATGAGCTCCAGATAGCGTACATAGAGACACAATCACATTGGATCTCGCTCATCGAAAGCTTTCAATACGAGTAATTTTTCTAAACTAAATTGAAGCTCTACTGGCACTTTCTTGTGTGATTACTGTTTTTTTCCTCTCATAAAATGTGAGCTATTTGCAGATAATAGAATTATTTACACTGTCCATCTAGTCCAGTGATCTCCTCAACTGAGCTACTCCCCACTCATCGCTTGAATTCTCGCTCTGGCGATAGCCTTGTTCTCCGTCATTGAAGTTTTCCACGGCCGAACGCCCGAATTAAACACATCATCAATTTGCTCCAACGTCAAGGCCGCAGTTTCAGGAACGAGCACAAATACCAAACAAGCAATCACAACAGTAACCGCGGCATAAAAGTACCCTACGTTTGGCCCCATATTCCCATGGTCCGGATCCAACATGTATGGTGTCCAAAATGTTGCCCCGAAGGAAAAAAGACCGTACAGGATCGTTGTGTTTGCCTGACCATATGTTCGTAATGAGACACTGTGCATCTCGACTGAGGCCAAACCTGCACTTGGGGCGATAGTCCCGCCAAAGACGAAGGACCAGAGAGAAAGTAAGACGACAATAACCATTTTCGAAGTGCCTTCTGGTCCTAGTGCCGTACTGACTGAAGATAGAGTCAGCATACAAGCTGCCATGGCACTGTATCCTCCAAGAATTGACAATCGCCGTCCACCATATTCGACGGCAAAGGGACCAAGACATGAACCACCTAAAATGCATAGGCCAATGATTACATTGATCAAATAAGGATTGCTGATTCCAACACCCCTTAGGAAGGTCGTGGCGTACGGCTGAACGAACTGGATTCCGGTAATCGACATTCCAACCATGATCAAAGCAGAAGTACAAGTCCGACGAATTTGCTTCTTTTGGTAAATTTGGAACCATGACGTTGATTCTGCGATCATTCGCTCAGCCTTGATGTGATTCTTGATTTCTTCGATTTGAGAAGTAATCGTCGAGGAACTGGGTGGGATTCGATATAGGATACTTAATGCTCGCCGGGCATCATTTTCCTTTCCTTCGCCTTGATTCAATAACCACCGAGGAGATTCGGGGAACATCAGAATCCCTGCACCGAGAAGAATCCCCATCGGAATCTGGCATAGGATGGGTGTCTTCCACTGCCAATTATTATGAGGTTCTAACTGCGCAGATCCAGCGCACACAGCAGATGAAGCAACGTTCCCTAATGCCAATCCGATATTGTATAACCCAAGAGAAACTCCACGCTTACTGGCGACAATGCATTCCGAGCTATAGGTGAGACTTGAGGCGCTGAGTTCACCAAGTCCAATAGCACTGATGCATTTGCATATCATATAATGGGTGAAACTTCCCGTCTGTCCTGCTCCAGTCCCCAACATCCCTGCAGCCCCAATAATAGCCAGAATACATCCGATCTGAATGCCTCCTCGTCGACCGGTATATTGTCCCGTCACCCCAGACAAACCTCCTCCGATTCCGGTGAACAGATAATTTAAGCTGATCAAGGACTGTTGTATAGGTGTGATTGTACAATGCTCGACAATCTCACCTGTGCTCGGATTGAGAAGATGAGTCGTGCAAGTTCCGAATGCTTTCTTATAGGATGGCATTATCAGAATAGCTCCCGTATACCCGTGGTCGAAATTAAATATCCAAGCCGCAAATGCAATCCATAATGTCAGGCGTAACATCGCGCCCACTGATTCAGGTCCATTTCCTCGCGCGTCACTTTCATCATCGGATGGTGGAGGTGTGATATCAACCTTCTCAGGCTCCTCGTCGTCGTGATACTTCCCAAGAGTCATCGTGACAATATCCGGAAGTAAATGATATAATATAACAAAGTCTTAAATGCATTGGCTATCTTTTGCCTGTCAAAATTGTCTACAATAGTGTTAGTTCTGGGGTACATATAAAGGACTGCCCCAGTTGCTCGGTCCCTCTTACATACCAATGAAGCGCCACACATATCTAGCTTGCTCATCAAGAATTCCAGCCCCGGATATTGAACCAATGGCAATGAATTGAGTCTGCAAATGACTGATAAGGTTATGAAATGTGTCTCGTTATGAAGCAATGCCCTTGCTGAATCCAGTTTGTATTCTCTTGAATCATGAAATTAAAGCGGAGAATTGAAGAAGCCAAGCTATTCAGGGCTGCTTCAGAGTTTACTCTTGTCTATTTTTGGTAGTTGAATGTTAATCCTCCGATATCCCCGGACCTCTTCTTGTCATCCTTCCTAGTGAGTCCTGTGACCAGTACGATTGGGGAAAGTGTTCACCTCTTCCTGCCCTTCGTGCTACCTCGTTCAAGAATATTTGAGAAGAAGGAAAAGGTCGAAGGAGAATAACTAAGGAAGGGAAATAATTGCAATTCGGTTCTCCAAGAGAATGTAGCCAGGCTCCCAGTCATCTCAAAACAGCCTAGCTAATGACTGGGCAGTCATAGAGCATGCCTACTGGCAGGTAACACTCTACTTGGGAACACCTTGTAGGTCTGAAAAGCAATAAATTATGGGACTGTGGGATAAAAAATACCATGAAAACACTGAACATTCTACTATTTACATGTAACAATCTTGGAAGATTCACGAGGAGAGGTTGTCGTATACTACGGTCTACCTTCTCTACACCTTTTAAGGCGATATTAGAAATGCATCATATTGAAATTATCTCGTTGACGACTTGAATATGCAACATTTCAAAGTCGAGGAACGTCTCCAACGATAGCTAACCTCTCATAGGAGCTGACATCTCCAGGTAGCTTCCATTCAGGCAGAATCTGATACTGAGTCATTCCAGGGTATTTGAACAAATACTCAAACCCTCCCTCTTTCTTCTCTCGACGCTCATAACTATCTCCCATCAACCATATCGGACGATACCTCTTTTCCTTCACGGCATGGTCTTTAGTCTTTTCAACTCGATACCCAACCACCGGATGAATCTGCTCGTACGTCTCGCCGAGCTTTTGTCCCTTCTTATCCAGCGCGTACCTGCCAGGTGTACGTGGTCGCGATCCATTAGCAATATACACGATACCAAAGTTATCCGGTAGATCCCCTAGTCCCCACGTATAGACTCGCTTGTCCATATACGCCGGTTTATCTCCTGGAGTGAGAGGATGTAAGAAGGAGGATGCAATCCACTGTCCTCCTCGCTGGAACCATTTCCCCCATGTCTCCGTCTGACGTCTGGATAGTCTTTCATTGTACCAGTGAAGAGCATTGTTGATCCTGGTGAGTCTAGCTTGGCGTGCTACTTGCTCTTTTTGTAGAGTCTTTTCATTGATCGAGACGAATCCTTTGATTCGGTCTAGCATCCATGCAAAGACGATATTCGACATCTCCTCCATATTTCCCTTGTTCTCCAGTGTCAAGGTAGATCCTCCTCCAATATTGATGTGAACACCTGGGAACCATACTTGGAGTAAGTTGGAACGATCTTTTTGGCTGTCCTCCATCTCCAATAGCTTTCGCATTGCCTCGTTCTTGACTTTGCTGATTTGCTTTAGGTCCTCGAGAGAAGGACTCTCGGTTGATAGAAGGTCATTCCAGGATTTAGTCGCAGTCTGACACGATTCCTGTTGTTTTTCAATCGCCTCTTTTGAGGCTTTTGTAACGTCGGGGATGTAAAACAGCGTCGGGGTGAATGCTGCACGGTGCTCATCAAGAGCCAAGGCCTGAAAGGCATTCTTTATATCTGTTGTGTATTGGGTCAGCTCAGCTCACAAACAACAATATAGAAGATAAAATGTTTCCTGGGATAATTGCATACTCGGAGAAAGTCCCACGTTATGCCACTCCGGCTTGTCAGTCCGCGTAAGCCATTGAGGTACTTCGTATCCAAACACCTCTGGAAATCCCAGCGCACCAACTGTCTCGAAGACACCAACAACTTCAACCTCTCTTGATTCTGGAGTCTGAGCCCATTCACCTCTCCCCAAAGATCCCCATACAACCCGATTATTTTGACGCTCTTCAGGCTGTGGGTCAGCCGGTTTTCCATCATGCCAGTCGAAATAGGCATCACTTCCATAGAATCTATCACCAGTGACCGCCGTGTGACTTTTCTTATAAAGCCTCCACACCTCCGGAAAATCCTGAATATCGGTTTTGGAGCAGATACCCAAATCTGAAATCAGACCTGCAATGGCACGAGCTGTATATGCACCTCGTGAAAACCCGAAGCACAGAATTTGGTCGCCAGGGTTCCAGTTCAGCACGCAAAAATTGTAGGCTTCAATTACGTTTCCTTCGAGGTCTTGTCCGACTGAGACTTGGCCATTTGAATTTGTGCCGACGCCAGAATCGTACCAGACAACTTGTTGCCAGGCTCGTCCTTCAGCATCCACGCCGACACTGTTGATTGCCCGACATAATCGAGTCACGTTGGATGGAATACTCTCTTCGCCGGAGACAGCAGATTGACCACTTCCATCGCAGCAGATAATTATGCGTTTGCGAGATGGAGGAGGGTTGTTTGGGTTGGTATTTTCAGCCATCTTTTCAGACTATCCGCGGTTTAATGGCAGAGTCAAGTTGGAGTGTTAGCCAAAAGAAAACGACACGGAAAGTCCTTTCTATAAAAATGGAAAAAAAATACTCTCCATTTCTAATTCAGGTTTCCTGTCTTTTCAATTTTGCCAGGCTGAGCTGAATCCCATCACGTATCGTTTGCTATCGTTTGCTATTGGATAAGTTCTGAGCATCCTCGCTACGAATGACCGATTTTGACTATGAGCTAGTCGAAGCGATCGGGAATCACGGCCAATTTTTATATCGGGAATAAAACACTCGGCTACTTTGTTCAAGATGGTGGCAAACATGCAGAAGAGGCAATAAATGAAAAAGTGGCTGGTTATAATGGTGATTCTGCTGGAGCAGAGAAGAGTAGATTGCTCAAATCATCAAACCGCAATAATCAGCCTGGACATGCCACAAATCACTTGAGTTTTGTGGTAAAATAAGCTTTTTCGTTCTATTTCTCTATTTATTTTCTATCGACGAGCCATTTTTTACAAGAATAAAAGTTGATTTCCATTGATTGTATCATTCCAACGCACCTCTCGCCCGAAGCGTCTCTGCTACTCTGTTGTGACCACAACTCTGTGCGCGACTCAAGGCTGTTTGTCCCAGAGCTATCGCATTGATATCTACACCAGCGTCGATAAATAGTCTCACCTTTTCGCTCGAGTCTTCAGGTTCGCCCATCATCCCTGCAGACATGTCTAAATCACCCGCCAAAAGATGCAACACGGTCTCTTCATTCTTAGTTGTGGCTTTGACACTAGCACCAGTATCAAGAAGAATCTGAATCTGCTCTATATTCCCATAGGCAGCTGCTTGATGTAGTGGGGTATACCCATAGTCATTTACCGCGGTATGGTCGACACCAGCCTTCAGGAAAACTTGCAGGAGACTTGCAGAGCTCTGAGCTGCACGATGCAAGAGTGTATCGCCGAATTGACCTTTAGAATGGATATCTGCGCCATTTTCGAGAATTAAATCCACAGAATCCGGTCCATCTGTGACTGCATGATGTAGTACTGTGTCCCCATTGTTATTGACAGCATTGGGGTCTGCACCAGAACTGAGGAGAAACTGAACCAAATCTAGGGACTCATGAGCAGCGGCTATATGTAATGCTGTGTTTCCATAACAGTCTTTTGCTGAGATATCGGACCCAGCATCGATGAGGAGACTTGCTAGTCTCTTTCCCCCAAAGAGAGCAGCTACATGCAGCGGCGTCTCATGATCAATGTTGCAGGAATTAGCATCAGCTCCTGCTCCAAGAAGTAACCTGGCCAGCTCGACTGAATCATCTGCTGCTGCATTATGCAAAGGCGTGATACCATCATATGTCTGCGCAGTCACGGCCGCCCCTGCATCAATGAGGGTCTTCACCATTGCTTGATTGCCCGATGAAACAGCAAGATGAAGTGCAGTAAACTCACGAGAGGATATTGGGGTTGAGACTGATACCCCCGAGAGAAGGAGCTCTTTCAAGTGTGGAATGTCCCCCTTAAGAATGGCGTTTTCCAGATATGAGGCTATATTCTCGTCTGCTTGGCCATCGTGTTCATGTTTCTTGTCGAGCATAGTTGACCCTTTGAATTTTCTGGTCAAGTCAACGAAGCTAGAAGCTATGATGACCCTGGTATTCAAGGGGGACAAAGTGTGATTTATATAAAGTTGGCCAGAGAAGAATTGGGAAGAATCTGAGTTTATAGCGAAAAGAGTGTGACCCACGTCTCCACGTTTGGCTTTAGTTGCCTTGAGATGTCTCAAATATAACTTTTATGATTTCACAAAGTTTGATCAAGGTCAATTACCAACCAACTTTACATCACTTGATATTCAATAACAGAGTATCATTTACTCGTCAAATTATCGTATCTCGTAAGTTGACTGGCGTTATAGTATCAGAGTGAGCCATGAGATGGTCACAGTAAAATGATCTAGGACCACTAGGTCCTCAATTTCTGGTGGTGACCAGTGATGTTAATGAAGAGATAGACACAAGGTAATATCTAGCTATACCTTCTGCAGCTATGCATGAATCTGCTGCTGGATACGCCATAAATGCAGCTGAAGTGTAGGAGCGCACTGCTATATAATCTGCACGTGACTTCGCCGTAGTTGACTCCGGCCGGACGACATCCACAGAATCCACAATCAACCGACCATGGAGCTATCGACTTTGCTGATCATCACAGCCGTCTTCCTCGGTGAGTAGCTAGTCGATGCGACAGCGATTTCAGGGTTGTCAATGAATCACAATCGCAACCAGCCATTGCACACACCATACCGGTTTCACTATTCACCATCTGAAAGGCCATTCTGACTTGTCCCCGCAGTTTTCCGCTACATTCAATCGCGTCGAGCAGCAGCAACCCCAATGGCAACTCACGGAAAAGTCTCCGATATCGACAAGTAAGAAATACCCCCAGAGTGAAAAACGACCAAAAGCAAGCGCTCTAACAATGCTACGCTGCAAATAGCGATGTCATCTTCAAGGCTCTAGTCCACTCAGGCGCAGCCGTTGTCGACTTCTACGCTACCTGGTGTGGTCCCTGCCGTGCCGTCGCTCCTAAAGTCGGCGAGCTGAGCGAGAAGTACCAGAGTGTCCGGTTCATCCAGGTCGATGTGGATAAGTTGCGGGGTGTGGCTTCTCAATATGGTGTCACTGCGATGCCAACGTTCGTTCTCATGAAGGATGGAAAGGAGATTCAGCGTATTCGGGGTGCGGATCTTCGTGCTTTGGAGGCTGGCATTCAAGCTATCTCCGCTTAGTCTGCTTCTGTTCATAATTTCATAAATCAGACTGTGGGACACCGCTGTATGATAAGATACAATTTGATCAGCGTCTCCATCTTTGTTCCAGCGTCGACATACATATCCATTACTGCAGGCTACCCACTAAGTTTTGAACTTTCAATTGTAATCTTGAGTATCTATCAAGTCGAATTTGAGATATGCTTGCCAGCCTGAAGCGAGAACTTCAAAGTCGGCCAGCTCAAAGAGCATCTACGTTAGGGAGTCCATATAGAAAAGAAAGGTTATGTATTATGCGGAAAATTTAACACCTCTATGAAGATCACAAAAGCAGTCAACTCCCACAAAACAGAAGGAAATGACAAAGGTATATCGCAGCACACCCGAAACTTTCAGTTCACAAACACTTAATCCTAAAATTAAAGCGCTTAGAGAATGGAGCCAAGAGCAACACAGGGGAGGCCAGCGCCAATCAGGTCTTTGGACTAGTCACGAGGTTAGTATACATTATGGTTGTGGTGATTTGGAGTATACTCACGGCAGTGGAGGCAGAATGAGCACAGCAGGCAATGTTCTGCTTGCAGCGCTGGTTGATGAGGTCCTGGATAGGGACTGCGACGACGAGGGGGACTGTAATTTGATTAGCTTCCATGCCAATATCGAGAGACTGGGGTAATTCCTACTCTGAACATCCAGCTTCGAGCATTGGTCGAAGATACCAGCACCCTCAGCACCAGAGCCAGTACCGATCAGGTTGGACAGAAGACCGCCACCAATGCCGGAGTTGATATCGGTGGTGTCACGGGCGTAGGTAGCCCTGTTACAGCAAGAGAGCTGAGCCTGGTCACCGCACTTGGACTGAGCCTCCTTGACGGTCATGCCGCCAGGGACAGGGAATCGGACGTGGTGACCACCCTCCTGGTTCTGCAAGCCAGTCTCAGCAGGAAGGGCAGCAGCCAGAGAGGCGAAAGCGACAGCGATGACGGACAGAGAGAACTGCATTTTGATGGTGATGGAGATTAAAGATTAGGGTCTTTAATAAAAGATCTTGGGTATTTTGGGTAAAGGAGGTAAAGAGGTAATGAACAGAGGAGAAGAAAGATGCTAGTGATAGAGAACTCGAAGACAATTGATCAGGAGCCTTTTATCTTATTCAATTCATCTGTTTGGGCGCGTGCTCAGAGTCATCTTCGTCCACAAACAACTGCCCGAGTAATTCGGCCCGGAATGCCTCACGCAAGGGTGAGCCTTCGTGTGGCCCTGAACAACTAGGGCCGAATATTCCTTGATTGGTGGGCTCTAGGACCTTCGGAATCTTGCAATGAATCAGAGAGCCCCTTCGCGGAATAGATGAGAACCCTACATTCTCCCTGAGTTGGTGGTATCCGTGAAAGTTACCCACTAGCTCCATTGCCTTGAATTTGTCTCCCATCAGCAATCACGTCGTCTGGAGTGAATAGTAGTAATCGTAAAGATAGTAAAAATTAACCATATGGTCATTGTATGTAACTCATGACTCCTTTGCTGTGGCAATGCCAGAATTTCTTACACTCTAAGCTTTCAGATTCAGATTGGAGGAATGCAACCCAAACAAGTCGAATATACCCCTAAGCAACTAAGCATTGTACTAAGCATTTTGGTTTTATTGGTATTGATGGCGCTGTGGCGTCCGGAAATTTCCAACGTCAACCGTTCTCAAGTTGTTACACTGCATGGATAAGTGCTTATTTCTTCTACTGTATGCTCTCAAGAGTTTGGGCTCCATATCACCAACAAAGACTCCCAAAACTAGACTACACCGTGAAGTCCACGATCCATACATTTAGAGCTACACATAATTGTCCTGTATACTGTTTCTCTCAAGCGGACCCATCAGTGGGTCTACTGTTATTCGGACCGAAGCCCGATCGAGTGTAGGGTTTTCAATGGTGAAAAAAGTGCCCTGTCGATCATCTCGAAGTCCGCTGAACTCGAAAATACTCGCGGTTACGAAGGGCGACCATGATGATCGACGCGGTCGTCCCTGAGAAGCGTACCCACTGTACCTGGCAGAAGAATGGATTGTCAGGGATTCGAGATTCAAGGTCTCCGCCGGCCATACTAAGGCACCTTGCTAGGGCTTGCTAGTAAAGTAGAAGGGGAATTCGATATCTTGAAAATCAGGTTTCAAGACGCAAATTTGGGCCCAGTCTTTTGGCATTCGAGACATTGAAGGTATCGGTTTTTGCAGCGCGATGTTAAAGGAATTCGATTCGAGGTTCTCCAGGGCTGCTTGAGTGATGCATGGGCGTGAGGCCAAACTCCTTGTTAGGTCGCGGTGACTTGGGTCCTCAAATGACAGCACTACTGATACTAGAGCGGCCGGAACACAATTTCAATTCCAGGGTCAATGCGCTTTGGGAACTTATCGAGTAGGTAATAATAATAAGTTGATAAAATGTGAGTTCAAGTTCAACTTGAAGCTGTGATATCAAATTACACCCGTGGACTACTCCTGGTAAATGTACTACAATGGTAGAATACTCAAGTAATGCTATGCTACCAATGCTACTACAATTGAAGTACAATTGTGCTCACATACTAAATAATATACTCTAAATTTTCTAACAAAATATACCATTACAAATGTGTAATACATAATAATGGTGACGGTAACACTGCCGCCTCGGGAAGCGATTGGCTCCCGGAGCTGCTCTCTGAGAACCCTGATCGCTTATCTTGATGCTCCGGCTGAAGCACAATACGTCTCTTTCTTTGTTTTACGTTCTCCGATGATAAGCGCTTTGTCTATGGTCGCTTCTAGGAACTCAAGCAAATTCATGACTTAATCTTGCAGGGTATCTGTTCTTCAGTGTTTGCTTATCGACTTCATCGCTTTACGACCATGACCCGTTCTGCCGTAGGAGAAGCTAAATCCCACCAATACGGTCTCGGGTGTCTTTTCTCTTTACAATAGAGATATTTACGTTTCTTAACAGGAGGTGAAAAAAGACAATTTGGTTGCTCTCTCTGATTCTATATTCTGGATTAGTTCAGCCGCAGGACTATTATTTACTACCATAGTCTGCTATATTCTCTACAGCCACAAAAACTGTATTTGATATCTGTAATAAAACTTGAAATACGTCAATAGACTATAAGAATTCTATCCGCAAGTAGGAGAGGGCCTGTTCTAAGGAAACAAAGCTCTGGTAAAGGTACCTCGGAGCCACATCAAACTATGAGGGTACACTTTTCTGCAGGAGAAGTCAAAAAGTATGGCTATTGGATGTGCATGTATTCTACCTGAACACTAATGCTATAAATACAGGTCTGGGGTTACGAAATCTCTTCAAGTTTCCCTTGTTTGGAGACTGATCGCTGTTTCGGGCCATTTACGTCAAAGCACATCAACATATCTTTCTATTGCCCAATACACATCACTTCCGCCCCTTTATATTTCCCGTGGCCAACGACCACTAATCCGATATTTAAAAATTGATACATTCCTACAGCACAAAATCATAGACTAATACTATGATATCGATTTTCCGAAGGTTATTCTATTATACTTATAATGGGAAACAACAATAATTGCCGTGATACAGCTAGCTAGTTTGCCGATAGCGCCAAAAGATTTCGTGCCTCGAGATTTCAGTCGACGTCACGGTCATTTTTCTCTCCCAGTGGTCGATGATGTCTTTGCGACAATTGAAGCAACGGATGAGGAGTGGAGAGTATATTCTTAGGCAGGATTCCTTGCTGCATGAGAGAACCAGAGTTCACAGCATGTAAGGATATGTTTTGAAGTGCCCGTCGATGCATTGCTTCCGCCTCTTCATGTTTCCCTTGCCTGGAGAGCACTGAGCCAAGATTACTGACACTTGTGAGCGTGTCAGGATGCTCGCGCCCAAGCACCTTCTCTCGTGCTTCTAACGCCCGCCGATGTATTGCTTCCGCTTCTTCGTATATCTCTGAATTAGAGAGAACTAAGCCAAGGTTATTGATACTAATAAGCGTGTGAGGATGCTCGCGTCCAAGTACTTTCTCTCGTACTTCCAGCGTCCGCCGATGTATTGTTTCTGCTTCTTTATATTTTCCTTGTCTGAAGAGAACTAAGCCAAGGTTATTTACAGTGGTGAGTGTATCAGGATGTTCGTGCCCAAGTACTTTCTTCCGTATTTTCAACGTCTGTCGATATATCGATTCTGTCTCTTTATATTTTCCGTGATGAGAGAGGATATTTCCAAGATCGTTGATACTAGTAAGTGTATGAGGATGCTCGCGTCCAAGCGTTTTCGCTCGTGCTTCCAGTGCCCGCCGATATATTGCTTCTGCTTCTTTATATTTCTCTTGTCTGAAGAGAACTAAGCCAAGATTATTTATAGTAGTGAGTGTATCAGGATACTTGTATCCAAACGTTTTCTTCCGTGCTTCCAATACCCGTCGATGTATCGATTCTGCCCCTTTATATTTTCCTTGGTTAGAGAGAATTTTACCAAGATCATTGATACTAGTTAGTACGTCAGGATGTTCGTATCCAAGTATCTTCTCTCGTGCTTCCAACGCCTGTCGATATATTGCTTCTGCCTCTTTACAAGCTTCTTGAAGATCTAGAAACCGCCCACAATGAGATACGAGGATGGCGGTATTTAATCGATCTTGATTTTTTGCATCAAATATGGGCTCCAACACACTTTTGGTATGTGCAAGGAGTGATCGACATTGCGTTCAGTTTTTGTAGTTGCTATCTGGAAACACCCGTACCATAATCCCTCGTGATTTGGCCTGCCAGCTATGGAGCTGCTGGTGTCTATCCAGCCATACGCGGACCGATAACTGTACTAGACTGTGTATATCAAACAAACGTTTATTTATTTCTAGTCGGATCAGAGAATAGCTGAGCAGCGGTGCCAATACATCATGAAAGTCCAGAATATCTTGATTGTCGTCGCGTACCAGATCCTCGGGGATTCTCTGCCGATCAAACATATTTATCAACGCCAGAAGGTCTGCTGCCGCGGGCCGCTCCTGACGGATCTGGTCAAACGACAGCTGCCAAGTTGTGATCACCGTATACCGAATGCTAGGATCGCGTCGGAGATCCACCGAATCCTCATTCTGGAGAAGCCGTGTCCGCTTCGACTCGCTTTCATAGAAAAGTTGAAGATATGCGGAGACAGTAAGAAGGGGTAGTCGGTTGACAATATACGCCGCAGTCTGGGTGATAGCGAGTGGGATATACTCCAATGCCTGGACCAGTACCTTCTCATCCTCTCCAGACCCTCCAGAATGTCTAGATTGGAGGGCTGGAATTCTTCCCCGCAAAAGGGCGAGGGATTTTTTCTTATTCATTGGTTGAACCGCGATTATATGACCATTATTCTCCACCAGATTCCGTGCCGTAAGGTTATTGCGCGATGTGATCAGGATTGACCCTTGCGTGGTCTGGGGCAGAAATCTCACCAAAGATTCTCGCTCGTTGGATCTATTGCCACCGAAAAAGATACTATTATTATTCGTATTATCCAATACCATCAGTCAGTGTCCATTGCCGGGACTACACAACCACTGATGTACCAGCTGGAGGATATTTGTTTTCGGATCGTTCCGTCCCGGAATTTCCGCGACTGCGGTAATCTGCTGGTAATTCTGTTCCAGCCGCGATGTATTGCTGGCGTGAATCCAAAAAATCTACGTGTCCGGTGCTGATTCTCGCACACGGTAAGAATACTCGATGGCTGTCTGGGTTTTCCTGGCGGGCTGTTAGGTTCGTTGCTATTCAACAAGTTTTTTTTCTAGGGGGACTAACCCAACGCCGGCCAAGTCTACTAAAGCTATCCGTTCTTGACGCTGGCCGGTCGCCGTTTGTCTTTTCTTGATCGCACGGATTATATCTTCTCGGTCTACAAATATTGTATTCTTCTGAAAAGGCACTGTAGAGCACGGCTGAGGTTTCGGATGTGTCGGGGGTGGTGTTTGCTGTTGGTTTCAACCAAGAAACGGCCATTAGTCCTGGCTAGATAGGTTATACATTATAAACCGTATCTGGAGACAGATATATGACTCCATTATTGATTTTTACTTGGTTTCCCAGGTTGTTGCTGTCGAACGATATAGAGGATATACTGTGTTCGTAATACGTATAAATATATATCTTGGGGGATCAATGTCAGAGTTTCCAGAAAAGGACAGAACATTTATTCCCAGTCTCTATATTGTGTGACCAGGGGGCTTAGATCAATAAGGTGTATTTTCTTTGGATGCAATTTACCTAATCGAGCTACTGCTACTGTGGTTTGTACTCAAGTTTGATAATACAATTATGAAGAGATGAGAGCGGAAATCTACGTCTTCTGTGGATAGACGGCCACCTCAGTTTGCTGAGGCTGAATCGACCAATATACGCGGGGTATCAGTATGTATCTCCAATTATTGTTAGTATTACGCCATAGCCACTGTTGTATAGTATGTAATTTCTTCTACATTATTTCTTGATACAGTATGTAGGCCACAAGGATTGTCAGTCTGCTACTATCGAAAGACTATTTTCTTATAAAAGCTAATTACCATAACCGTGATTTTACCTTGTGGCTTATGACAGAATCCCTTGGTCCTGACATCACGTATAGCAATCGGAAACTAAACCTTCCTCAGTTTAGCTCAAAGCTAGTTGTTTTAGACTTAGAGCCTGTTAAGAAGCGGTTGAATATAAGGCCATATCTAAGGCGAACCGAAAACTGTCCTGTTCCTGGGGGATCGCTTTGACCCTGAACCCCACGTGACCGACGCCCTATTTCTAGGCAGCAGGTGCGGGTTTCCACCAAAAACGACCGTTCAACTTCAATCTCGCCAAGCACTGCTGGTGAAAACTACCAAATGTTGAAATTTGCCCGCTCTATTCTTTAGCTTAGCGCGGTTTTTGACGGTCAACAATTATGTTTTCTTATTCATCATGATCACCCTATCAATTTGCTTACATATCTGTTGACTTTGCTCAACTGACCACTCAAATTCTCTTGGTGTTCAACGGTCAAAACACGCGCTATCGTACCAAATCCAAAGACCGTAGCTCCTTTACCCATACTGTAGTTGAAAGGCTGTTGATGTAAGATTCCTCAGCGATGAGTTTATAATTACATCACAGGCCAAAACTTTGCTCAAATCGCAGTACTTCAACTCTCACTTGTTGTTCAACGGTCAAGAACGTGGTTTTTTTTTTAGCTAAATATTTGAGGCTAGTAAATACACCAAAAATCATAGAAATTCCAGGCTTGAGTTATTTCAGCATTTTCTAGAGATCCGTTAAAACTAACACAGCGGTATGTAAAGCTTCGTAAGGTATGGAGATTCGATGCTATTTGGGTTCCTCAGGCTTGCGATGGAATTGTTAAGTCTGGCTGGTGAAATTAGCTTTAAAAGAATATCATCTAAAGCCAGTCGGGAAAATTCAAGAACCAATTGAGCATGTATAACGTTTTCTTGAATCCGCTAGGTGCTATTTGCGTAATCCGCAGTATTCATACCCCTATGCCCTTTCGCAACCTGAATAGTTCTATTTCAAGTCGGAGATGCCTCTCAGGATACTGCTAAAAAAATGGCCACCATGTCTCCAGCCAATCAACGTCATAAGCGGACATTATACGCTAGTCATTCGAGATCGGCCGGGATCCAGCGCCCACCTTGTGACGGTGTACCAATAATAAGCCTCCTTTTGCTGATAAAGCCGCCAATCAGCAGTATTTCACCCCGCAAGAGGAGCAAGCCCTAGCTAGACATGTGACACAAGCGTCCTCACACGCACGCCAGTGTTAATAACCTTGCCTTACTGTTTGACAACTAAGTGAAATATGAAGAAGCTTCATAATCCCAGATCTGCTTTTATGACTTCTAGTGTAATAGCGGCGTATATGGTGTAATCCAAATCATTCCCTACTTGCGGACTCGATTGTAAGGAGGCTGTTCCGTTTAGCGGCACTAGTAATTTTTATACATCGAGTTATATGATTGTTTCATATATCTGTATTCGCTTTATCAGTATTTGTGTTTTATGTAGCTTTCTGCTGCCAAGAATTCCACCAAGATTGGAATATCCCTAAGAAACATGATTATAATGGTATAAAAAGTAATCCACATAACTAGGAAGGCGAATTAATGCAAGATTGTCTTTATTCTCTATTTCAGACGCTATTGTGGGTAATCTTGGCGTCATAGTAGAAGGCGGCGGATTTCCTGGCAGTTCATGTCGTCCTGTAATTCGCCATTCTAATATCTTGTAATTTTTGTTTGGAAAGCGTGGTCAAATAAAGAATCAAATCATCATTATTTCTGCTGCTCTCAGGCGATATTCAGCATGTGGATTGGGAGTGACGGTGCTTAAATATGCAGGTACCTGGAGGGCATTTCATCACACAGGGCATTTCATGTCACAGGGACTGGTATTATAAGCTTCTTCAACAATCATTCTTTTTTAAAGTTGAGTGATAGATAACAATATAGCATCAGATCTATGAATACTGTTGGTTTCTTCAATTTGCGCCTGTGTAACAGCATGAGGTTTCTCGGTTCAGGTTCATAGCGATCCCCGAGGAACAGGACAGCCACCCGTCTCGTATCAAGTATCGTCTCTGGAATCGGCGGTGCACCTACAATGTCCTTTACTAAACCGAATCCATGCGATAAAATGACCATGAGGATTCCAGCCCTTCCACATGCTGAATTAGATAATCCTCATATTACGGGAAATGTTGCAATGACTCTCATTGAAGCATTGCGTCGAATTGCGGTGGAATTCTTCCCTTCCTTCGAGGACCATGCTTTAATCGCACCGTGGATTACGATAATCTCCGGGACGGGAATTAGTTCGAAGAATGGTTTGAAGGATGTTCCATTACTTTTTCGACCGATGTATTCTTCTTTCCTTCTGGAACCACGTGTTGATAAGAATCGGATGGAGAAATTGTAGGATGAGGAGAAAGGTAGAAATGAGTCGGTGTTTGTTGGTGGAGTTATTATTGTGAGACCGAGTTTTTTGACGGGGGATCATAAGATTGGTCCTGTGGGCGTGGATTTTGGGTATTCTAAGTTGAGGGTTGGGACGGATGAGAATCCTACGGGGGGAATTGGATATTCTGTTGCGAGGACGTTGGTTGGAGAGTGGATTTTTGAAGAGGTTGTTAAAGGGGGTGGAGAGAAGTGGGTTGGTGAAGGGGTGATTTTGACTTGTTAGATTGTTTTCATTATGTCGGTGTATAGTTGAAGCAAATAACTGTAAGTAGTCCGATTGTTTTACATATAAATGGATTGTGAAAGAGGTATATTTCAATTGAGATGACTGTTCTATATGTAGCAAGGTGCCAATCAATCATCGTTGTATGGTATAGACCAAGGGGGGGGGGGATCATAGTACAAGGGGGCTAATTAAAAAAGCATTATATGGTGAAAACAGCCATTAGCCAAGCAAGGCAGCATCCAGTTAACGCCAAAATGAAGAAGAAAAAAAAACTCGAGGTGAATATCCTGACCAGGACAAGGGCCAGTATAAAGACTGTACAAGATGGAGAAGATCTCAGGCTCGCGTATATAAGATGCCAGATCTACCATGGTAGATTTCGTGAAGGTCGTGAAACGATCGTGAAGAGATGATTAGTTCGAGGGAAAGCTGGTTAGGTGCCTTCATATGCTGATGGCCTGTTCATCTGCAGACTTTTCCGCTCTTCTTTAACTTTGCGCCGCTCCATCTTTTTCATCGCCTCTTCGGTCAATTGTTGCCGGAAGAGTCTCTCCACGATCTCCTTCTTTCGCGTCATCCGGTCACCAATCATGATCATTACACCACCTGATATATTGCAGCAGATAGAGCAGCACAGAATGACAGTCGTCAATGCAAATGGCCGCTGACCGGGCTTTTCCATACTCCATGTACAAGCACCAAGAGCCATCTGAAGCAGGGAATGGCAATCAAGTATAACCACAATCGCAATAAGCATGCGGAGGGGGAAGGCATGGTGGGTAAACGTCTCATGGGGTTTATAGAAAGTGTGAGATTTGGCGAACTTGTTTTGATGATGCATCAAGCGTAATTGTTGGCGGGGGTCGAGAACGGAATATTCGTGCTCGTCTTCCTGAGCAGTGGCTCCAAACTCCACATCGATGTCCTTTTCCCGTTGCGAGGGGAGGTCATTTTTGTCCTTCAAGTCGGGAAGTTTGCGTTTATTGCGGATTTTCCAGGTCAGATGTGTATAGTGTGCGATGAAAATCATATGATATGTGTCTACAGCTCGGAAAGGAGCAAGACCATCACCCATAATGGCGAAAAGAGCCACAAGAACGTTGTCGATAATGTTGATAATTTGCGATTGTTTACTACCACCAACATTGATCCAGCCTGAATGGAACCATTAGTGAGAATTTCAACACGTGAGGGGGGTCTGAGCCATACCGATCAAGAAAAGTACCCAAGCTAAACCGAACAGGGTGATCAAGGTGGCGTAAAGAGTGATAAGAAAGCCGAGGGCTAAATTGCGAGTGACATTAGTTGATGTCTTTGCGTGTATGTATGGGGCCGTATGGTTTGAACTTACGCTTGCTAACATACTGCCCAAATCCCTTCATGGATCTTTTGAACTTTGAACGGCGCGAATGAAGCATGTGACGGACGTGATCGTTGAGCTCCATGAAATCTTCTCGAGTCCAACCATCCAGTTCATGTCCTTCAGGTAAAACGGCATACCTAGGGCCCACCAAAACCGAGGACATACTAGTAAACGGACGAAGTTGTTCGATAGTTGGACGTTGCTTCAGCTTATCTCCATCTGAATCTCCTTCATCCGCAGACGTTGTTGGTTCTTCCTCGGAGGGAGGAGACCGAGTGATAGTATAGGTGGGCATTCGATTGATGAAATTACCCAAATTGGGCACGAAGAGCGAATTTTGAACATTGGTCAAGGTGGATAATGCTGAAACCTCAGGATCTAATATGATGGTTGTCAGTTCAACAGCCCAAGTTCCGTACTTTTGTTGAGGGCAACTTACCGATAACATCCAGCACGTCAACCACATGGGACCCATACTCGTTCGGACGATTATCCTCCTTATCCTTATTATCGTCAGACTTATCGAGAGTCGGTGGGACACCTGACACCGTCGATGCGCGGTTTCGAGAGAATCGGTTCAAAGCAGCCTGGCTTGTTCGCCTAAGTCGACCAGGTTGTGCCACCGGCGGGGCATCCGCAGTCCCGAGGTCCTCCGGCACAGTATCACGAGCCTCACTCGGTCTGGGGAGCGGAGAGGTAGGGCTTTGATGGGAGGCTTCTTCTCTCAGCGGCTTCATGGGACTCGCCACCCGCGAAAGGACATCGGCTGACGGGGAGGACCATCGTCCCGGTCGTGGCTCGGAGCTACTGCGTCGTCGACCAGGATTCGGCGACTCATCCTCTTCTTGTACAGGAGATCTGATCTCCGGAGGTCTACTCCCAGAAGGTCCGGGGTGAGGATCCGGCTGCGACGACTGTAGGTTGTCGGTTTCTAGCGAAGGTAGACGTGAGAGGCGAATACTTGGTCGACGCGACCGAGTTGAGGGAGCCCGAGGGCGTAAGGTTGCTAGTGGTGGTCTCTCTGGAGTTGACTGCGGTTGTTCTACTGCCTGAGCCTCCGGAGCATTTCCAGCAAAGTAGTCCTGAATGGGCTCGATGCGATCGCGATCTTGATCGCGGTTGTCGTTATCCATGGCGGATGACAGGCGGAGGATTCCGAGGGAGGAAAAAGATACGCTAGAAAGGATCGGTCAAAAACACAGAAAACCTTTTTGATCTTTTTTGTGGTTTTTTTTTTCAAAATTGTCAGGACAGACCGGCTTAACCCCCCAAAGCCATGAGTAAGAATAGAGATTGGGGATAAAGTTCCTGGAGAAAAGGGTGTACTCCGTAGATGATGGCCAATAATGGTGGATGATGGATGACTAAGGGGCCGATTTCTTGTTTTGCGGCCGTGACGATTTTGGTGGAGCTCAGCGGAGTCTGTGCGAAGGGCTAGTCTGTCGATCTGGTTGGATTTTCACTGATTTCTTCCTTGCTGCATCGCGTGGGCTGCAGGATGCAGTCGATCAATTTCTGAGGGGAAGAGCAGACAGAAAAGAGAGAAAGTATGGCGATAGAGTGGAGTGGTTGATCAATCAGCATTGAAGTTGGAAGTAGATTTGGACCAAGACAAGATAGTATCTTAGTATCATCTTATGTACAGTAAAGTCCAGGCCGCAGTGGAGTCTACGCTAAGCATCGGGTCCACGTTCAATGATGCAAGTGTGTACAGTACATACTGTACTACTGTACACTACATGAGTACATATGGAGTACATACTGACTATAGAATAAATGTAAATGTAGATATTGTAATAAAAGTAAATATATAAATGATCATGTTTATACGTAGTACTGTTGGACTATCTCAACAAGTCTTCCATTGGCATAAGTATAAACTCAGTCACGTGTAGCCTAGTATCAGACATGACAGAAGTACATACTCCTTGGCTACTCTTATTTACCCCGTAACTATAGTCCTAGTAGGACTATAGACAGGACTCGATAATAAATTTGATCAAGATAGACTCCATTGTTCGACACCTAGGGGCCCTTTCCTTAGAATCGGCTCGATCGGATCTTTGTGCCTGCTACAAAGTAGATAATCAACAGAATCCCATGGGTAAGCTATAGATAACCATGCATTAAGTGATATATGAGCATATGAAAGAATACTTCAGAGGGCACTAATAGAACGATAGACTTTACAGCTCAAGTTATTCAGATACACAGAGAGTATACTAATACATACTCACTGGTTAGGAGTTTCAGCAGTAAAGGAGGACAAAAAAGGAAATATCGGCAGTTGCCTGTTTGCTGACAATCTACCCTCCTCATATGCGGCCATCAGTCATCCTTTGCCTCTCGCTTCCATTCAACCTCCAAAGCTGACCACGATTCAAGGCATCATCTAGACCCTACTTACACTTTCCAAAGATACTTGCTCAAATCAATTCCCAGAAAGAGTCAGCAATCTCTCTTTGCTCCTTTCGGATTTTCCTACACAGGACAGATGCTGACCAAATCAGTGTCTAGAGAGGCATCCCCATCAGACGTCGTTCTGCCAAAGACTTGCAAGCGTTCATGCTCAAATGACTCTGAGTTCAAAGAACCCCCTCCAAAACGCCACGTATCAGAGACAATCAGTCAAAGTTCACAAGACGAAGCACCATGCCCATTACTCTCATGTCCATTCTCAGACGGATTCTTCAACGACATGGCAAGCACCATTGGACGTCACTTTCCAATCACTGAATTCGCACAGACACATAACTGCGAAAAGAGAGATGTTCTGCATGCATTGCACGCTGTTGTCCAAACACCCCTCCGCAAACCCCAGTCCTGGCACGAAGGAATGTCTGTGTCAGAGTACGCTCAAATTCTCATCGCTGACTGGCGCACTCCGCCAAAATATCCAGAGCGTTCAGGTAATGAAGAGACTTCCTCGCCACTTCCAGATAAATTGGGGTCAGAGCAGTCCCCCATTCTCATCGCAGATGATGAATACGATCCCTTCAGTCCTGAGCTTCCTGAAGAGTCACCACCTCGTGTTGAGCCTGCCATTCCTCGTCTATATGATCCATCGGATGATGAATATGGCTCCGCTCGTCGCCAACTATTTAAGAAAGACGAGATGGTCGACGAAGGAAGTGTTTCCCCAATTCACGAAGAGGTTCGCTCAGAGAGTGGCTGGGTTTACATAAACTCTAATGCTTCAGGAACAAAGCATCAGCCAGCCATGACCAAGAAGACACCTGCACTAGATGATTCCAGTGACGAGAGAACTGTAAGAGATTCTCTCTCGCCAACGAAGCAAAAGGCAATTCTGCCGCAGGAAAAGGCACCGATTACTCGGGTTCATTGTCGCAAAACTGTGGGTGGCAGCTGGATACCGGTCCATGAATGGATTGAAGGGTATCACCAGCCAGCGGAAGAGGATGATACTATGAATGCAAATTGATGAATAATTCAAATGAGTTGAGATAGTGATGGTGATGGATAACAAGGTCGCCAGCAGGCTGCTAGTTGAAAATATTAGTTACTGAATAATGAGTGTTCTGAAGAGATACATAAAGATGCAAGCTCAATGAGTACATGTTGTAGCTGCAGCTTATTTCGGGATTTGACAGATGGTACGATTGTCATGTATTACCCTTGATACCGGCATACTCCGCATACTCCGTGCATGTCTTTAGAAGTACGCTTAGTGTACAGTACTGTATGTTTAACTAGAAGTTTGAAGCACCTATTTGTGGAATTTATCCGAGATTAACGGATAGGGTGCATGGACAAAAATACTGACACGAAGTACGAAATGAGAGACACCGTGCATATTTCCAGTATACATACCATACATACATACTGTAGGATATATAGCAAACCATTGATATCAGAAAAGGTAAATGGCAGCAAGGGCGGTGATGTCGCAGCTAAACCAGTCTGTGCAGGACGAACCACGGGAGAAACTTGTCCGCCTGAGACGTGGAGAAGTGAGCAAATGGGAGTGGAGCCGGCTGAGGTGGAAGATCAACACAGCCGGGCAGTGGGCTCAGCTGGCAGAATAGAGAGAGGGGGGGGGGGTTGAAGATGAACCTAAGGGTAGAGTAAATGCATGCAAGAAGTGAAGGATGTGGAGAAGTAAGTGTACAGTATTGAGCCAGCCAATTCTGTGTACAATAATGGAGTGTACGGAGTACGGTAGAGAGAGTCGATTCGAGAAGATGGAACTTTGATGGAGTCGGTGAGATGATCGAAGATCATGGCACCTCACCGAATTGGAAAGGTTCTCCAGAATGACATCAAGAGGTTGCTGGGTGAGCAGTCTAGCCTTCCGGGGGGTCAATCCAGGGACTCTTTAGTTAAACCGGCTCCTCTAAGACACTCCCGTTAGGCTAGCCTTGGGGCACTCTAGGCATAACCCCAAGGACTCTGGGCACTCGAATTCACCATTAAGCTTGGACTCACACCGCCCTCTCCTTAAGTCTTGACTTCCTTCCACTTCGTTCCTTCTTTCGTCAACTACTTTTTACTCTGCCACCCCAACTTCATCACTGCTTCTTCTTCCTCTCTCCCTCCCCCCTCCCCTCCCCCTTCAACTGGTATCTAGGGCACCAAGCTACCCTGCTCCTTCCGTCAATTTCTCCCCCTCGTCAAGTCTATACTTTCAATTCCCCCCCCACACCCACCCGTCGGGTCCAATTCCAACCAAAACAAACACCCCTCTGTTTGTTTGACACATCGAGCTTTGAAATCCCCATCTCTCAATCTTTGTGTCTCGCATTTTCAAGATGTCTGCCGTTGACAACCTCGCTGACAACGTGGCTGCTGCCACCCTGAACGACACTCCCAACACCAACGGGACTGCCGCCGCCCCTGCCACCTCGCAGGCTACTGACGCCGCTGCCGCCAGTGCTGATGAGGGCCGTCGTTTGTACATCGGAAACCTCGCTTATGCGACCACCGAGGAGGAGCTCAAGGAGTTTTTCAAGGGTTACACCATGTAAGTTTGACACCCTGATGAATGATAGCTTGTTTTGGAAGGGGAGCTCTCACTGGGGCTCCACCGGAAACTTTCTCCCTCTTTTCTTCCCAAATTCGATTACTGACTCATAGCTTATAGCGAGAGCACCTCGATCCCGGTGAACCCCCGCACCAACCGCCCCGTTGGTTATGCGTTCGTCGATCTGGCCACTGCTGCTGAGGCAACTGCCGCCATCGAGGGACTCTCCGGTAAGGAGATCCTCTCCCGTAAGGTCTCTGTGCAGCTCGCTCGCAAGCCAGAGCCCGCGGAGGCTAAGGAAGGTGCTGCCAGTGGCGGCGAGGGCGCCAGCGGCAATGAAGGTCGCAAGCGCGCCGGTGGTCGCGGCCGTGGCCGTGGTCGCGCTCGTGGCCGTGGCGGTCGTGTCGGCCGTGGACGTGGTGTATGTATACCCTTTCCCCCCTTTGTTAGATATACCCTGCGGTCGAGATTTGCTAATAATTCATCTCAATAGGCTCAGGAAGGCCAGGAAGCTCCCGAGGCCAATGCTGCTGTTACTAGCCAGGCCCCTCCGACCGAGACTACCAACGAGAACGAGCCTGCCGCCACCGAAGGCGCCAAGCAAGGCAAGAACCGTGCTGCCCGCCCCCAGAAGCAGCGTGGTCCCCCCGAGGATGGTATCCCCTCCAAGACTAAGGTCATGGTTGCCAACCTTCCCTATGACTTGACCGAGGACAAGCTCAAGGAGATCTTCAATGAATACTCTCCCGTGTCCGCCAAGGTCGCCCTCCGCCCTATCCCCCGCTTCATGATTAAGAAGCTCCAGGCCCGCAATGAGCGCCGTAAGACTCGCGGCTTCGGTTTCGTCAACCTGGCCACTGAGGAGCTCCAGACCAAGGCCGTCTCTGAGATGAACGGCAAGGAGATTGATGGTCGCACCATTGCCGTCAAGGTTGCCATTGACAGCCCCGGCAAGGAGGACGACGTCAATGCTGCTGCCGACCAGTACGAGCAGACCAACCCTCCGGCCCAGGAGAACACTGCTCCGGCCGCCCCCGCTGAGACCACTGCCTAAAAGACAGGCGTCGGTCCGATATCACCACAGATACGAGCTTATTGATTGGCTTGTTTTTGAGATGGAGCGTTAATCGCGAGGCATGGATATGACCACAGTGATTTTCAAGTCATCTGCGAGTATTTCCTTTGCTCGACAAGTGGTTTGAAAGCGATCTGTGGCGATGAAGAGGGTGTGATGACCTTTTTTTTTCCTTTGTTTTTTACGGATGTCATGGAGAATATGTCCATGCTGGAGAGCCTTTTACTTTTTCTTTTTGTCTCTTTTCTTGTTTGTTGCTTAACGCCTCCATCCCTAACGACCTTTGCCTTCTGTATTGTATCTTAGCACCCATTTAACTACCTGATGACGATCTGCCGAGGAGTCCTTGTAATCCACTCGTAGAATTGTGTATGTTTACTCCGTAGTGATAGAGGTAAACTTGGCAAATGACGACAGCTTGGGGCAACCCTTGTCGATCAGCGACCCTAAACATCCAAGCCAAGTCACTCAGTCACTCAGTCACTCAGTCATTTATCATACCCGTCAACTATTGATACAAATCATTGCTAAATCCAATTCCCAATTGAAGCCACCCGAATCAATTAGTGGAGTTTGGCCCAAAACAAATAAAAAAAATAGGGGGGTTAAGGCATCAATTCGCCATCTCCGAAAATCGACATTGCGCCGCAGCAAGTCCGCTCCGCCCAGGACGGACCAACCCTTGAATCGCCACATTCTCCGTCTCTCTTCCTTCCAATTGTTCAATCCTAACACCCTTTATATTAACCCATCATGTCTCGCATGTGGGAGGTCGATCCTGAGACGAGGACAAAGGTGTGTTTCTCGAATTATTCATATCTCCCTATGCATTGAATGGAGAAACGCTTGTCGTACTCCGAATGGTGCGGCTGGTATTGTGACCTTGAACTGACTAAGTCTGAATACTGTAGCTCCTTCAAATCTCTAAGTCCAATGGAAATGATAGATGCTGTGATTGTGGAGCGCCTTCGCCTCAATGGGTATGTACGACAGGTTCATTTAGTCTAGCTGGCAGTGGCAGTGGCAGTTACACTTGCAGGAAACAGAAGCAGAACTCCACGCTGCACTGCTCGACCCAAACACCAGACGAGGACAGAACAAAACATCACAGATCAGAACAGAACAAGACACTGACATGGATACGAAATAGGCCTCTCCCAAATTCGGAACCTTCATCTGTCTCAACTGCGCAGGAACACACCGCGGGCTCGGTGTACACATCTCCTTCGTCCGATCAATCACAATGGACGCCTTCAAACACGCCGAGATCCAACGCATGGAACAAGGAGGTAATGAACCCTGGAAAACCTTCTACGACGCACACCCTGTGACGACCTCCGAAGGCCGCACATTCGAAGACTCGACCATCAAAGAACGCTACGAAGGTGACGCAGGCGAGGAATGGAAGGAGCGTCTTTCTTGTAAAGTTGAGGGTCGCGAGTATGTGCAGGGTCAGGAGAAGAAGAATAATGCCTCGTCGAGATCCAGTACGCCGATGAGTGGTTCCGGCGCTGGCGTCGGTGGTGCTGGTGCTGGTGCTGGTGCGCGAACAGGATCCCCTGCTACATCTATTCGGTCTGATAGTATTCGCGGCGGAGCAACGTCGAAGAAAGAGCAGAATGAGGCTTATTTTGCTAAATTGGGGAATGATAACGCCACTCGTTCTGACGCTCTACCTCCCTCCCAAGGTGGGAAATTCACTGGGTTCGGCGGTGGAATGCCTCCTCCCTCTGCGGGTGATCGTCGGTCCTCGCCATTCGGGGGTTTCGGCGGTTGGGGTGCCTTCGGAGGTGGTGGTGGGGGGGCTCCGGGCTTAGACGAGTTCCAGAAAGATCCTATGGCTAGTTTGACTAAGGGACTTGGATGGTTTGCGTCAACGGTTGGGAAAGGTGCGAAGACAGTTAACGATTCATACCTTCAACCTACAGCGAAACAACTAGCCGAGTCGGACTTTGCAGCTCAAGCCCGCGTACAAGCTACGAACTGGGGACAGAACTTCCAAAGTGGTGCACGTAACGCGGCGGATCAATTCAATCGCTTTGTTGAAGGTGATGATGGTGGTCATGGTTCTCGTTCGAGGGTTGAGCCTGAACGTCGTGATTTCTGGGACGACTTTTCTTCTATTGGTGCGCAGCAACAGCAGCAGCAGGAAATGTCGGGTCATCAGCGTAGTGGATCGCGATCTGGCGTTATTGGAACGGCTGCTATGCGGAAAGGCCCTGCGCCTGCTGCTTCTTCCTTGTCTAATGAGACTACTGCGCCGTCTGGTGTTGAGGGGGGTGATGCTCCTACGAAATCTAAGTCTAAGGAGAAGGATGATTGGGATGATAACTGGTAGTATATATTGGTGTTTCGGTTATGCAGCGCAGTCGTGAGTTCGATGATGCCAGGGCCTTGTATTTAGTCTTACCTTGTTGAACTTATACCTCGCTCGACGAATGAATGGCTCTGCATATGATAGAGACGAGATTGCTTAACTACCGGCCTTGGAGTAATTGCTTGTAGATTATGGATTGATTGTACATTATAAATGCCAGAATAGTACAGGCACATAAAGTAGTATACAGGGTTCTCCGGTATAAGCCAGAGCAGCAGGACAAATTGTCCATTGTACTAGTCACCTTGCAAGTGGCTAATAAAAATCACATTCAAAAACCACCTCTCAACTCCGCCATAACAGCCTTTTGTCTCTGGGCAGACATGTTCTCAAATCGATCAACACTCATCACAAACGTTCCTCGCCCAGCAGTCAAACTACGCAAATGCTTCAAGTAACCCACCATCTCCTTCAGAGGTACCTTGGCAGTGATAGTTCGCGGACGGGACGTGGAAACCGATATCTCGGCCCCTAGAGTAGGGGACTCGAATGGATCAAGCGGTGCGTATACACGGGTCGGATCAATGGGCGGTAGGTCTTCCTGTCCCACGACTGAATCAGGAGAAGCATCCGTTGATGGGAGCGGAACCTCCTCGTCAAGAGAGATGATATGTCCACCCCGTGAAGAGGAAATGTCATGAACGACGGAACCTAGACTAGCTTCATCAACGCTAATCACAACATTCATCACTGGCTCCATCATGGCTGTTCCCGGGCCGGTGGGGAGTTCTCGTAGCGCGGCACTCGTGGCTTGTCGTGCTGCGGCGGAGAGTGCAGAGGTGGTGGTATCACCGCCAAAAAGATGTTCGGTTGGGTTGACGGTGAGTGTGACTCGCGTGTTATGCATTGGGAAGGTAAATTGTGGTCCACGTGCAAGAGCTGCCAATGAACCATTTTGCAATGCCGTGCGAAGCGTAATAATATCCATGCCTGGCGGGAGTAATGGGCTTGATTCTTCCTCGCCTCTGGAAGTACGTTCCAATTGGAGACCGGGGGCACGAATGATGATCTGATTCCCTTCAATGGTCTCTGCGAGGAGGATGTCTTCGTCAGATAGCTCGGAGGCATCTTCTCCATCACTGAATGGCTCCACGATGGCTGTGCAACCTGCTTTGCCGCGACGCCCGGCAATATCTTTGTCGAATATCTTAGTGATGGCTGGTGATGCTCCGAGCGCGGATTCGCGATATCCGATCTCAATGCGGCCCATGGATGCCTTTGCCTTGAGATCATTGATAAGACGATCACGGGCGATCTCCAGATGCAATTCACCCATGCCGCTGAGGAGGGTCTGACCGGATTCTTCGTCGACGTTGACGTGGAGACTAGGGTCTTCTCGGAGAAGAAGCGCAAGTGATTCTTGCATCTTCTTTTCTTCACTCAAACTATGCGGTTCGACACTGGTGAAGAACACCGGTGGTGGCACATTAATTGGACGTAGTTGGAGACTTGTCAAGGGCTCTGGGGGTGTCGCTTTGTTTCCAGCGTAAGATACAAGCGTGTCGCCTGTACGAGCGTGCTTAAGTCCAACCACGACACCAATATGGCCAGCCGGAATAGAGTCCACTTCAACTGCATCATTGGCGTACATCTTTAATAAGCGTGGTGCTCGCTCAGAAAGGTGCAGGTTGGTATTGAAGAGCAGGCTGTTCCGGTCAAGACAACCGGAATATACTCGCACATAAACCAAAACTCCCCGTTTGGCATCATTGACCACCTTGAAGGCTAGGGCGCAGCTTTGAAGTTTGCTAATTGCGTCCTTGGGGCTGGCCTGAAGAGCCACGTTCTTCTTTTTCTTCCCTTTGGCCGGAGAAGAGACTTTCTCGCTCTGCTCGACGATCAAATCGCCTGAAAGTAGCCGCCGCAGCCCACCCTTTACTCCCCCGATGCTGACTTCTGGGTCAGGCGCTTCGGGTGGGCTAGGAAGGAGGTTTACCACAGCATCTAGCAAGGGCTGAACGCCCATGTTGCGGAAGCTTGCACCAGCAAAGAGTGGGACGATCCGGCTGCTAGGGTCGAGAACACAGCGCCGCAGGCTATCAATGATATCCATGGATGAAACAGCTAGATGGTCTTCATCGCATTCAAAGAATTTCTCGACAATGGTCTCGTCTTGCTCGCTCAGAAGCTCAACTAGAGCGACGCGAGCCTTTTTCAGCTCCTGAGCTAGTGATGGTTCTTCTTTTTCAAGTTGATCGAAGGACATCATCTTCACTGTACGTCCATCTTCGCCGTCCTTCCATCGAAGACCTTGAAGATTGATAGCATCTGCAATGCCAATAAAAGGGCCAGTGCCTGCCACAAACCACGGAATATGACAGACTGCTGGGTAGACAGATAAGCGCGAGCTGACTTCTCTAACTGTACGACCAAAGGCGGCCCCATCGCGATCTAACTTATTCACATAGATCACGCGAGGAATCTGATATGTGCTGGCCTGATGCCAAACCTTTTCAGTTTGTGCCTCAACCCCAGCTACACCGTCGAGAATACAGACAGCACCGTCAAGGATACGCAAGGAACGCATGACTTCAAATGTGAAGTCTGCATGGCCCGGTGTATCGATTAGATTAATCGTATGTGAAACCGCTGACCTGGGAAGAGACTCATCGCGCACCCCTGGCTGAGCCTCGTTCCCATCACCGGGAGGCCAATGGAAAGTGATAGCAGCTGACTGAATGGTGATACCTCTAGCACGTTCAGCGGGTAAAAAGTCAGTGACGGTTGAACCTTCATCAACATCGCCAATGCGACGGGTGAAACCACTGTAGAACAGCATGCGTTCCGTAGTTGTAGTCTTTCCAGCATCGATGTGAGCAATAATTCCAATATTGCGAGTTCGATCCAGAACCTCGTCTTGCCATCTAGTTAGAGATGTGGAAAAACATCGTGCTAATGGCATAGATGGTCTGAACTTCTTGATATCAAGGAAGCTCTTCAGAGGACTTGTTGATGTCCTATAACAATGTGAGCCCATACAACGCATGCCCGACTGGGGGACACGCAGCAACGGAGCTACGACCATCTCGTCGCACAAAATTAAATCCCATGCACGAAAAATTGTGGTTTCACCAACAATGTAGATGGTCGATTGAGGCAATTGGCTCGAATCTTGGAGAAAGGGAAAATCGGACCTGGGCAACGGGGCTTGGCGCACGCATTCCACTTGCCGACGTAACTCCAACTTCCCTCCGACTTCACCTCCACACCGCGGATCCTCCACCCTCTCTCACTCTACTCCCTTTTTTGTGTGTCTGTTTGCTTGTGATGCGCTTTCTATAGTTTCTTGTTCTTGAATTAAGTTGCGCTAAGGTGAGTTTCCTCTCTTTGAAGCTATCTGGCCGCTGCTGCTGTGGGGTTCTTTCCAGCCCGTAATACTGACGCCTGCCAACACTAGCAGCTCCTCTTCTTCCCCTTTGACCTTCCGTGACGAACATCCCCTTGCCCCGCCAATTCCAGTTCAAATTCATTATGGACTATTCAGCTATTACGAACGATCCCGATCATCCCACAGGCTCTTCTCCATGGGGATCTCCGCGCGCCGACCGAAGCACATTCCCCACCTCCAGCAATAATGACATCCCGTCCTCTCCGCTACCTGGTCAAGAACAATCGGCAGACAATGGAGAGAGTGGCCAGGATCAGAGTGATCAAGCCGCAGACCTCTCCGCACAACTTCAAAGTGCGCAATTAGGTGACCCGGACTACCTCGAGGGGCAATCGCCATTTGCGACTCAGCAGTCTCCCAATGCAGAGCAGCGGTCACAACTCCCCGCACGTTATCAGACTGGAGTTCGACAAAATTCCAGACCTCCTGCACCAGCACCCACTTATAAGATTCAGGCCAAGATCACTGGGCTTGAAAGGACGGGCAAGAAAGATCCCATCCTTCGATTTGACGTTCATGTGGGTTGATTCAGAGATATAAGAACACGCCTTAGTACTATTTGGCTGACTCCTAATCCTTTGCCCAGACAAATATCCCCAAATTCCGCACCACCCAGTACCGTGATGTTCGCCGGACCCATACCGAATTCACCAAGCTAGCTGATCATTTGATTTCGGCTTGCCCGGAAGCCCTGGTCCCGGCAGTACCTCCGCCAGTGACTCCGGCTGGCGCAGGAACCGATGAGGACGAAGTCAGAGTCAAGTCTGCTATGCAACGATGGCTCAATGTCGTACTTGACAATGAGGTTCTCATTCAGGATGATGAAATGGTCTTGTTTGTGGAGAGTGATTTTGGATATAGCCCCGTTCTGCGCATGAAACAGCCCGCCACAGGCGTACGGCGCAAGATGCTTAAGCAATTTGCTCCTCCGCCAGATGATACCCCTGAGCTTCAAAGTGCTCGCCCGACCGTCAAAATGTTCTACTTGGGATCAATGGACGCGAGTCATAAGGTAGATCGTGTTGTCAAGGGCCGTCGAGGTAAGCTTGTTCAATGAGACACCCCACGCTAAAGTATGTGGCTGATAATTTTAGGCCTTGGATTGGCCGAGTCTGACTTTGGCGTCAAGATTGGTCAGATGCACGTCCAGGAAACGCACCCAGGCTTGGGAATGGCATACCGCAAACTCGGCAAAGTCATCCAGACAGTCGGAGACTACCACGCTATTCAGGCAACCGCAGAGGCGACAACATTAGGCGAGCCATTGAGCTATCACTCCGCGGATGCTCTCATCGTCAAGGAGACTCTGACCAATCGACATATCCTGCTTCGCGAGCTCCTTCAGGCTCAGCAAAGTGCCCAGAGCAAGCGTGCCGCGGCGGACCGATTGAAGGTCAGTTCCTCTGTTCGCCCAGACAAAGTGGATGAAGCAATTGGCGCTCTGGAAGAAGCCCAGAGTCGTGAAGACTATTTGACGAAGCGCACACACCGTGTTACATCGAATCTACTCCAGGAGAAGCGCCGTTGGTTTGACCGAACCACTGCAGACCTTCTTTTCGGGCTGCGCGAGTACACTCTGCGCCAAATTGAGGCAGAGCGACGAACTCTGGCTACTCTCGAGAGTGTTCGTCCTGATATCCGTGCCATTGACGCATCTGGTGGATTAAGTCGGCTGGGTCGGGAATCACACCCAGCTCAGCGCCGAGCAAATGCAGTCTCGAGCCAGGGACCCAAGGGCGACGCTTGGAGTGGAGTGCCCCGTCGTCCCGATAGCATGGGCCGTAGTATGAGTGGGAGCTTTGCTGCTCCCTCCATTGTGCACGAAGATGACAATGAGAGTCACGCAGAGTCTGGACAGAGCCGAGCTCGATCTACCAGTCAAACTGAGACAATTGCAGAGGAAGACGATGATCGTTTGGATGCTCGCAATGCTGCTAGCCGGTTGGCCACCAGCACTTTTTAAGCTGGACAGAATGCCAAATTGTATCAAGTTTGTTTGGCATTGAATGTGTACATGTATTCTGGGCATGTTCCGTGATTCCCCTTTTGTTGCTTCTATAATATGGGCTTTCGTCTCTTATCTTTTCAGTATTCTGGTATAGTATTCGCCGATAAGATTCCGGTAGTATGTATGAATCAAGTAGATATTTACAAGTATTGCTGTAGCGTCGTGCATATACTAGTGTAGTTATGATCAAGTACTTCTACCTGCCACTGTGCGTACATATGGTTTTTAATCTCACCAGCTCTCCCCCCCCCCCAAAAAGAAATCAACAGATATCAACATCAATAGCGCCTTCACTCTACATATCATGAACATCATGGACTAATATTTAGTTCCTTGAGGCCACCCCACCCACCGCTCAGCACCATCATCCGGCACCTGAAACCAAGAGGCCTTCTCCGACAAAAAGATATGAGCAGAGGGCGTCGGAATACTACTCTGACTCTTATCATCATCGAGAGTCCCCGCAGCTATGGCCGTTGTACCCGGTTCTTTATCAAGACTCATGGAAAGAACTGAGCCGCATCGAGGACAGAATGTTCGTGAAGCTGTCTCACTTGATTTCCATACGGTTGGATCGGTTTGCCAGGTTACTGAACTGGTGGGGAAATGCACAAAGGATAGGTATGGGGCTCCGGATTGTTTGCGGCATTCGATGCAGTGGCAGTTTACTAGCCTAGTGGGAGGGTTGGAGGTTGTGTATTGAATGTACTTGCAAGCACAACTTCCGGAGGCCATAGTTGATATCAGTAGGTACTGATGATGAGAATGAAGGTGGCGGTGGTGATGGAAATTGGCTTGGTACTTTGACAAGCTTATAGTTTAGCTCACGTGAGATTAGGTATAAAGTTGGAAAGTATAGGCTCGTATTCTGAAGTGTATGCAGCACTGCTATTGGTTGAGACAATTGAGGAGGAAGAAGTTGCATCAGTTGCAGGTAGTAGAAGGGAAAGTATTGAGTATAGGAAGTCCTGGAGTGACATAAGTATTGACTACTATATTACTATTTACTGAGGTATCTTCTCTAGTATTCTGCTCGCTATGGTACTCCAAATATTCTTCTCATATTCATTATTTGTACTAGCATAGAATAATGATGTGATATTGGCACATCTACATAATGCGGGGTAGTTCATGTAGGTATTATTGTACTGTTTCGTAGTACAAATGAGACCCCATTAGTTAACTAGTGCAAGATCATGACAACTGCAATTTGAAGATGAATAATATTGGTATATATACTCTAGGATGATAGTATAATGAAATATTAAGAGTTTATGTATAGAATACTTGAATTCCAATCGAATGACCTCGAAGCTCGGGGATAGACAAAGTGCTCCATAACCCCCCACCTGGTGGTCCTCGGGGCAGATTACCTGATTTCAAAGCAGACGCATCAGGTTGTGCATGTAATTGCAGAACATCTTTTTTTTTCTTAATCTTACTACTCTTCGTCAAATCTGCTATTTCGATTGCACCATAATAACCACTCGTACACAAATAATGGCCCCAAAAGTCTTCCTGTGAGTTCCACTCCTCACCTCCGAGTCTATCAATATACAAGCTTCCCTCCTAATCAACTCTACAGTACAGGTGCTACCGGTTATATTGGCGGTGACGGGCTTTGCGCTGTCGCTAATGCTCATCCCGACTGGGAATACTCAGCCCTCGTCCGCAACAAGGAAAAAGCTGCTCGGCTCACAGCCAAATACCCTCAAATCCGAGTCGTCCTCGGTGATTTAGATTCCTCTGATATCATTGAAGAGGAGGTGAAAAATGCAGACATTGTCTTTCGTAAGACCCCACACCGATATTTCTTCCAAATTGTCCGAGTTACCAAATGCATATAACTAACCTTGCCTAGACTTTGCCGATTGCGATCATGTCACTGCTGCTCAAGCTATTGCCAAAGGTGCTCAACACCACACAACCGAGTGTCCATTATGGATAATCCATACATCGGGTACTGGCATCTTGACCGTTGAGGATCAACGTGCTCGAAGCTACGGTATCGAGCGTCCCAAGGAATATAATGATTGGGAAGGTGTGAGCGAACTAGTCAATCTTCCTAGTGACGCTTTCCACCGCAATGTGGACGAAATAATCATTGGCATCGGCCGAAAGAACCCATCTAGTGTTCGCACGGCAATTGTCTGCCCTCCAACAATCTATGGTCCAGGTCGAGGCCCCGGAAACACAAAAAGCGTACAAGCCTACCTTCTAAGTGCGGCGGTTCTCAAGCGTGGTAAGGGATTTTTAGTCGGCAAGGGTGAGAATGTCTGGCATCAGGTTCACGTCCAAGATTTAAGCAATGTCTACCTGGCACTCGGTGATGCTGCAGCTGCCGGTGGAGGCAAAGCCACTTGGAACGAAGAAGGATATTATTTTGCTGAGAATGGGTCTTTTGTCTGGGGTGATATTCAACGCAAGGTAGCGGAGGAGGCTTATAAGCAAAAATTCATTACCTCGCCTGAAGTCGAGTCTTTGGATGATAAGCAGACGACTGAAATTCTGTCTGTGGGACTTTATGCTTGGGGATCGAATTCTCGTGGACATGCTATTCGTGCGCGGAAGCTTTTTGGATGGGAGGCTAAGCAGCCTAAGTTGATTGAGTTGATTCCGGATATTGTGGCTCTCGAGGCGAAAGACCTTGGCCTTTGAGTATATGCTATAACCTGAAGGCTTGAATGATATCTGTGAAAGTGATAGTATTGGCATTTCGGCATTTTATTCAAGTTATCAGTCGAGTTTGGATCAGAAGAATGAATTATTAAAATACAGATATTCTGTAGTTACTACTCCCAGTAGGAGTTATGGTATATTCCTAGTGTTCCATGACCAGTATAGAAGGAACTTCTTTTTGAAAACTATCTATACCTTTAGATATATTATGTATATACCTATACCAGCTTCTCGCTCATCATTCCAGAGCATTAGCCCGATAAAAAAAAGCTTATGCAGCCACCTGTGATCCGCCCCAACAATCTCTCTAATTTTTTTTCCTATTATGAAACACTATGAAAGTCGGTACTGATCTGATACCAACTTCCTCCACAATTGCTTGTTGCTCATCGAGATCGACTTTGTAGCATTTCACGTTGGTGAGGTTCGGGTGCCTTGAAAGTTCCGCAAAAATGGGAGAGATTATTCGGGACGGTCCGCTCCATGCAGCCCAGAAATGGACAAGGACGGGATCGCCGCTGTTGGTGATTTCATGGAATTTGTCCAAGCTTGATATTTTTAATATTAGTATTGAAATATACGATGTAGTTCCACGGGGATATGTTGGGGATATGTGGTAGAGTACTTACGTCTCGATGGCGGTAATAGACATGGAGGGCGAGAGGTTTTAAGAATTCACGGTAGTTGGTTTTGATGGAGTGTGAAGATAAGAAACTTAGACCGAGCACTCTGGAGAGTAGAAATCACTTGGCTTATATATATTTCTCAATTTCTTCCTGGCCAGCAGCACTTCAGCTCAGCTCTACGGCCTGTGAACCACTTTCCCCCAACACTTCTGCCGCAGCTGAAAATGAGCAACATTGAACTTACCGACAGAGAGGGACAGGGCCATAACTTGAAGAAATGAGATACTTCAAGGTGAGTCATAAGCAGGTGGCAGGTGGCAGGTGGTAGGCGGCAGGTGGAAATCATCAAGTCATTCAATCAACACTGGAATACCTAGTTAATTGATGCTGTGGTCCGAACTTCACACTGGTGTCATAGGTCTTCTGCCCCATGAATACTACATCACATGTAGTATGTGATACTCTGGAATCATAACAGAAAAGAAAAACTCAAACTAAGTGTTAGTTTGAGCTTTGCTTTTCTGCTATTTGTGAAAATGCGACATACATATAGATCACTTCAGGGGATAGATCGAGCTATATCGCCAGATCTGTTGAAGAATCTGCCTGACTAGGCGCTAGCTAAATCAGAATCCAAGAACTACATTGTCAATAGTAAGTGAGGTGATGGAGAGTGATCGATATAATGAACCTCTTTATGGAGGATATCTACCTCCTTTAAAATACACAATAACATTGCGAGGTCGTACTTTTCGCCTGAATAGGCGGTTGTGCTCGTGATTGGTTATTACATAGTTAACTAGTCTAGTGCGGGGCTTCTCGGAGCAGAGCCCGGTACATAGACCATGTACAAAAAATATAACGATACGTACTTTTCTCCACGGGGGTGGACAGCCGCGATGTACGTAGTACGTACATCGCTGTAGTATATAAATAGTTTTCCTTCAGAAATTTGTAAACACCTGTTTACAACGTTCACCAACATACTGGGCAGCACGTTATTCTAGCCTTAGTTGAATCAACACAGCTACAGCTCCTTACAGCATTTATATACCGGGCTCTGGCCCTTTACAATCGCCGGTAGTACTCGGAATTCGGTTTTTCGTCCATTTTGATGGTAGAGAATTCAAGAATGGATATCTCTGGCGGAATCCACCGCAAGAATTAGACCAGAAAATCAACAAGAGGGGAGGGGGGGTGTCAGTAATTGTCGTGGAAATAGCGGCAAGATTTGGGATAATCGAAATACAGATAATAGGAATCAAGGAGTGAAAATCAAATTGTATAATCAAACAGTAAGAATAACAGAAAAGCTAGTGACCAAACGAAAATCAAAGTGATATATACCTATATATGTCCATAGTTCAAAGAGTTAAAAAAAAAAGTCTACAAGTAGGTGGGAGTATAGATTATTTATCTATCATTGAAATTTAAAAGGGGGTTGAAAACTAATATGAGGATGATATTCTTTCATTTTTCTACACGCGATTACAATGGGACGACAGGGAAAGGAGGTCCTCGTGATGTGCCTGATCGTCTACCCAGAGCGCCCTGAGTAGGATGGAGCTGATCCCCGAGTAGCCATGAACAATCTGAGAGCAATCCGGGAGCACACAATAAGACTGGCTTGATTACGGTCATGTGATATGGAGGTGAGTATGGTAAAATGAATGCTTAAATTGGCGTCGACGGTGTAGCCGTTTAGGGCGCTTGATTAACCATCACTTAGCGTTTGGACGTAAGTTTAATTGTGGTACTAGAGGATTTGTAATGGAACCTTGATAGATCAAATGGTATAGCTAGTCTAGATCAAACCTGGGTGACGATAAAGAGCTAAGCTTAAACTTGATATATACAAATTTATTCCCGTCTCAGATGATTATTCGCTAATCTATACAGTTAATATATTGAAGATATTATGTAGTTGTGTAGTTGTATAGTTACTCTGTACGAGGTGGATGCTGCTGACTCACCCGCCCCATCTTTGCCTGCTCCGAGCTTCACTGGCATCGCCGCTCATCTTTCATCCTCTTTGCCTTCACTGCCTGTCCCCCTGAGCCTCCGCAGGATAAGGTTTTCTAGTCGGTATGGCTCTTCTTCTTGCTCTTATCTATCTACGCGTTCTTTCATTACACGTTTTCAATTGCTGACAATTGCCCTGCCGCGTTTCTTCAGCATCAACGCATGACTTACCATCTCTCCATCTGAGAGCCTCTGCTTATTCCTGAACCGGTTATCCAACGGTCCATCCGACCGACATGGCCCCCGGTCAGGGTGGCGGCAAGCGGAAGCGCGGTGAGCGCTCATACTCTGGCGACTCAGCTAGCAACGACGCCTCACGGCCATCTCCTCATCGGCCCGGTACTCTCAACATGGCGCACCACCACCATCCTCAGCATGGATTTCATGGTAGTCCGCCTCGGGAGCCCCAGGACATGCGCAATCGGTCTGGTCGACAATCGTATCGTGGGAACGGAGGCCGAAACAGCTTCCGCCGTGGATCCTATGAAAACCATCAGAATTTTTCTAGTTCGCAACAGAAAGAACCGAATGCAATCTCCCCTCCGCCGCCTACACAACCTCGAGAATCCACGGAGCATGCGCAAGCCCCCGAAGAACATGCATCACAACCTACGCCATCCCCCGCACCTCACACCCCTGCCTCGCAGCCACAGCAGCGACCTCCCTCGAAAGCCGATTCAGACGCAGTCTCTGGCCAACTGACCGGTCCACCCCCGCCCTACGATTACGAATACATTACGGATGAGATTGTGGAAGTATGGTCTACGCAAGGGAAAGGACAGGTGATCGAAAAGGGCCGCAGTGCCGTCTCACAACAGGACCTTCCCCGTCTAGCATCGGTCTTTCAAGAACTTATTCGCTCTGCAATTTACGGACGAATTGCGCCAGCGGAAGCAGGTGCTGCCGTGAAAGATATCATTGGAGAGGAAACGGCCGCTCAAGATGCGGACATTGAATCTGCCAGATCGAAGGCTTCAGCTGCTGAGCTGGACTCGCGTTCTTTGTTTCTTGACACGCTATCGATTGTAACCGATGCGGACACGACCAACCCGAATCTCAAGCCTCTCGTTTTTGCGACTGCGATTGCTCCAAATCTTATGCGTCTTCAACTCGAGACCCCCCTCTTACAATCGCTTGGTTTGGTTCGTGATACCTTCGCGCGCATGGGAATTCGCAAGCAAACCAATCTTTTGTATCGCCAATCAAACTACAATCTCCTCCGGGAAGAGTCCGAAGGATATTCCAAGCTTCTCACTGAACTTTTCACCACCAGCAGTAATGAGCCACCCTCGAGCGAAGTAGTGGAGGATACATTTGAGAAGGTGAAAGCTATGATCGGCGCCTTTGATATGGACGTGGGTCGAGTTTTGGATGTGACACTTGATGTCTTTGCTGCAGTCTTGGTGAAGCAGTATCGTTTCTTCGTTAAATTACTTCGAGCAAGTTCGTGGTGGCCAAAAGAAGGCCAGCTATCTCATGACGAGGGCTCACGACGTGTTTCGGGACTTCCTAGCTGGGCACTTCCCGGATCTTCTGGATGGGTTACAACTGATGAAGAGCGGGCAAACATTGTGCAATCGAACGAGCAGCGTGACCGCGAATTTTGGGATCGCGTCAGACAGGTCGGCCTTCAAGCTTTCTTTGAAATCGGTCGCAAGCCGCTGTCAGACAACGAGAAGCATCAAGCAATGCCCGAAGCCAACGGTACAGCCGAGGAAGACGCAACGCGAGTCTGGGTTGAAGAAACAGGAACGTTGCCACCAATGGGCAACAGAGTTGCCGCGCAACTTCTCGGCTTCAAACTACGTTTCTATGCCTCTTCAGCACGCAGCAAGTCGGACACATTGCCAGACAACCTTATCTACCTTGCTGCTTTGCTCATAAAAGTGGGCTTCATTTCTCTACGTGACCTTTATGCTCATCTGTGGAGACCCGATGAATTAATGGATGACTTGAAGACGGAGAAAATGACCGAGAAGGCAGAGAGGGAAAAGGCAGCTCGTCCTGGTGGCGGCGTCAACGCTCTGATGATGGCCGGTGCTCTCTCGGACGACACAGTTCCAATGCCTCGACTTCGAGATTCTGACTCGCGGTTGGCCACCCCAGGCAAGGATCAAGATGCTGATAAGCAATCCACTCCTAAACCTGAAGATGAACTTCCAGATCCTTCAGACCAAAAGGTGCTACTATTGAAGAGTCTCCTTGCAATCGGCGCAATCCCTGAGTCGTTATTTGTTATCAGCAAATTCCCTTGGTTGATGGATGGCTATCCAGAACTTCCAGGTTTCATCCACCGGATTCTTCACCACTCCCTCGACAAAGTTTACACCCAGCTTCGACCTCTTCCAAACATGTCAGATTTTCCTGGCGAGCAGCAAATCTTGAGCACGGATCAGTCCGGTGTTCCCAAAGGCAATCTCCGACTCGCAAAACCTCCTGCTCGTCGGATCCTGCGATGGGCTCAACTCGACGCGGCGGACACGAACGAAGGAACAGACTACCGTTTCTACTGGGACGACTGGGCTGATGACGTTCCGATTTGCCAGTCTGTTGACGACGTCTTTGCCTTATGCTCCTCTTTTCTCAATCTGTCCGGTCACAAAATCGGACAAGATGCAGCTTTGCTTACCAAACTCGCAAGGATCGGAAAGGATAGTCTTGCCAAGGACACTTCTGAAAAGAATAGAACCCGATGGTGCGATCTTTGTAAACGCCTCCTGCTACCTGCAGTTAGCTTGACCAAGGCAAACCCTGGTGTTGTCAACGAAGTCTTTGGTCTAGCCAGTTTCTTCCCCCGCGACGTGCGCTACAACATGTACGCTGAGTGGAACTACGGACAGACATCAAGACTACCAGATATCAAATCTGCCTTCGACCAAGCAAGGGCCGAAACCAAAGATGTTCTCAAGCGTCTCAGCAAGACCAACACTCGACCAATGGCCCGCGCATTGGCCAAGATTGCCTACGCCAACCCCGGTGTTGTGATTAATGTTGCTGTTAGTCAGATCGAATCCTACGAAAACCTGATTGAGGTTGTCGTGGAATGTGCGCGCTACTTTACGGACCTGGGCTACGACATCTTGACCTGGTCACTCATCAATTCACTTGGCCAGAAGGGAAGAAGTCGCGTTCAGGAGGGAGGTTTGCTCACCAGTCGATGGCTCAACGCACTCTCAACTTTCGCTGGTCGAACTTTCAAGCGATACTCGGTTATGGACCCTGCTCCTGTCTTACAATATGTAGTAGAGCAGCTTCGTCACAATAATTCAACTGATCTGATTGTTCTCGAGCAAATGATCAGCTCTATGGCAGGTATCATCACCGACAACAATTTCAACGACGCTCAGATCCAGGCCATGGCTGGTGGCGAGAACCTTCAAGCGCAGACCATCCTCCAGCTTCTCGATAAAAGACACGAGTCAAAGGTGACCTCAAAACGACTGTTGAAGTCACTTACTCACACTCGCCTCGCCGGTCAACTTTTGGTTGCAATCGCACAAGAACGACTCACCTGCGTCTTCAACGAATCTTCATCGGAGCTGAAGCTACTCGGTAATATCTTTGATGAGATCCACCGTATCCTCACCCAATACCTCGATCTCCTACGCTCAAACCTGTCCGTTGATGAGTTTGACTCTTTCGTGCCCGACTTCGCCTCTCTTATCAAAGACTTTGGTATTCAGCCTGAGATCGCTTTTTGGATTCGTCGTACCAGCGTATCTCATAAGATCGCCGAGTTCGAAAACTCCAAACCAGAGCTGGAGTCTTCCAATAAGGAGACTGTAGAATCTTCCACACCTGCGTCGAATGGTGACACTGGGATGGATACCAACGAAGACGGCGAGGTTATGACCAAAGAAGGGGAGACGATGGATGTTGACGTCGACGAGCAATCTACACCTGCTGCTCCTTCAACACCGCCTGCTCCATTGGCTGCCAACCCTGTCATGCAGGATTTGATTGATAATGTCAAGTCTGCCTTGCCAATCGAGTCATGGGAAACAGTTGGTGCCTACTTTTATGCTACCTTCTGGCAACTGTCTCCTCACGATCTACACATGCCTCAAAAGTCATACGAAGAAGAGATTGGACGATTGAAAAAGCGAGTGGCGCGCATCAGTAGCGACCGCTCCGATGTTAGCATGGCTGGCATCCAACGAAAGGAGTGGGATAAGAAGCAACTGACAAGTTTGCAAGAGCGTCTTTTGGCCGAAAACAAAGATCATGTCAAGGCCTATCAACAGACACGCTCCAGACTCCAATCCGAAAAGGATCGGTGGTTCGCGGGCATGCGCCTCAAACATGATGCATTGAACATATCGCTATTGGAACAGTGCTTTGTTCCGCGATTGCTTTTGTCTCCCATCGATGCATTCTTTTGCTTTAAGATGCTGAAGTTCCTGCACAGCTCCGGAACCCCCAACTTTCGCACCGTTGGTCTGATTGATCAACTTTTCCGTGAGCAACGTCTGACTTCACTCATCTTCCTTTGTACTTCTAAGGAGGCTGATAACCTCGGACGTTTCTTGAACGAGATCTTACGAGATCTTACCCGTTGGCATGCCGACAAGGCTGTCTACGAGAAAGAAGCGTTTGGTTCCAAGAGAGATCTTCCTGGCTTTGCGAAGAGCGTTGATCCGGAGGGAGTTCCAGTTTCATTCTTGGAGTTTGAGGACTTCCGCCGTCTCCTCTACAAGTGGCATCGATTGTTTTCCAACGCACTGAAGACTTGTCTCAACGGAGGCGAGTACATGCATATTCGCAATGCCATCAGTGTTCTCAAGGCTGTTGTTCAGCATTTCCCTGCTGTGAACTGGATCGGCCGTGACATGCTCAACTGTGTCAACGCACTCAGCAAGAACGACGATAGAGATGATGTCAAAATTCCCGCTGCCTCTCTTATTGGCGATCTCAACCGACGAGAGAAGAAATGGCTGCTCCCTCAGGCTTTCAATATGGTCAAGCAACCTGATGGTGTTCAGCCCAAATCTGGCTCTCAACCCCCAGGCGATCGAACTGGAAAACCTGGCAACGCAGGCTCACAATCACCCGCCTTGAATGCCGCAGCACCCGAATTCAAGCCTGGAAGTCAAGAGTAAGTGACCAAAACCAATATAACCGCCATCTGCAATCAAACTGACTTTCACCCAGCGCCACTAGCACCACGAAACAGGAGCCCAGCAAAGGTGAAGTTGAGGACGGCGAGATTGACGATACCAAGATGGTTGATGCTGCGTCTGCCAAGGCAGACGAAGCTCAGCCGCCGACAGAACCAGCTGCAGCCAGCAAGGACTCCAATGCCATGGATACCAGCGCAGATGCGACGGATCATCCGGCCGAACGTGAACAGGAACCGCGGGCCCGCTCTCGCGCAGGACGTCAACCAGATATCCCTAAGCGGCCGGAGCCTGCGATGAACCCGCGTGATGTCGCTCGCCTTCCGCGACATACCGAAAACCGACTTCCTTCACGTCCTGACCTCATGGATGACCGACGAGGCAGACACTCCGATTTCAACTCTCGTAGCCGACAAGGAGCTGGTCCGGATCATGCACGCTCTTTTGATGGCCCTGGTCCAGGCCCAGACTCTCGTGGCCATGGACGTGATCGTGACTTTGGAATGCGACCTCCTTTAGATGACCCCATGCGCGGGCCACCATATCGTGAAGGCCGTCCTCCACGAGATGCCGAGTGGGGATCTGACCGCAGTCGTTCCCGGCCAGATTCCTTCCATGGCCGCGATGCTCCTGCTCGCGGAGAAGTCATGCCTGACTTCCCTGATCGACCGGCCGATGGACCTCGTCGTGGTGATCCGGTACGCTCTGAGAAAGATGATCGTCGTGCTTATCCATCACGCCCTCTGTCACCTCCCAGATCCGACTTGCCTACTCGCCCTGAGCGCTTCCCGAACGACCGTCGATCAGGCAACTTCAATCCTGCAACTCGACATGAAGACTTTCCCCGGGGACCTCGTGGCGCCACTGAACGCTCCGGAGGCGAACCTGATATGCAACACGGTCGATTGCGTGGACCTGAGCCTATTCTTGATGTGCCCTCTGGCCCTCGTGCTGGAGGCAAAGGTCGCAATGCGCGCAACGCTCCGACTCACGCTCCAGCGCCTAGTGTCAGCAACGGCAGGCTACCCACCCCCGATCGTCAGATCCCTACTGGTCCGAGTCGACAAAGTGGCCGAGGAGCCCAGGATCAACCTCCTGCTACCCCAAGTCAAGCCTCGGAGTCTGTTGAAAGCGCGGGAATTCACCCAGATCGGCTTAAACAATTCGAAGGAGATACACAGCAAGCGCCTCCAACTACAATGACTCCGCCATCTGGTCCTCGTGCCTCGGGCCAGCAAGGCGGACGCGGACCTGGTGGTGACCGCGGTCGAAGTGATAAGCGATTTGCTGGAATCAACAACATGCTCCAACAGACCAACGGTGGCGGCGTCGATCGTGGTGTTGCGAGCCCTCCTGTTCGTGGACGTGGTGCCAACCGACAATCTAGCTCCTCGAATATGGCTTCCCCTCAAGCTCCCATTCGAGCTCCTCAGGGCCCAGCTGGCGCTGACGAGTCTGGATCGGCTCGCAACCGCCCAGAATCTCGAACTGAGTTGATGGGCGATGCTCCTACCCCAGACAATCGTCGCGGAGGACGTGATAGGAACCGTGATAGAGATCGTGAGCGTCGAGGAGACGATGCCAGTGGCGGCAATTCTCGACGAGAAGATCGTCGTGATCGTGGTCGAGAGTCAGATCGGGAACGTAGTCGTCGCAGCGATATCGGAGGCAGTGGCAGCGGTAGTGGTGGAGGCGGTGGTACCAGTCGAGACGACAAGGATCGAGACCGTGAGAGTCTACGAAGGGCTCCAAGTTCTCGTGAGGAGATGAGACGACGTGACCGACGTGATCGTGGTGATGATGGACCTTCCGACACAGGCGGACCTGCGGCAGCTGGCAGTGGCAACGCCAATGAGCCTGAAGGTCGTCCACACCAGACATCATCAATGGGTGCTCCACCTCCACCTCCTCCGCCCCCTCCCCCTCTACCAACAGATGACAACTCTCCCCGTCGCTGGGGCTCTGGAGGTGATCGAGGCAATCGTTCCGAGCATCGGGATCGTGAACGTGAACGCCGTGGTGAACGTGGACGGGACCGAGATCACCATCGCGAGAGTGGCGGTGGTCATCGCAAGCGTGGACGTCCCAATCCTGAAGATAATAATGGTGAAGGAGGTGGTCGAGGTGCACGAATGGGTGGAGATAACAAGCGTCCACGTCGAGGAGGGGCATGATATGTGATATTTCATGAACTTCAAGTGTGTTGTGTGTATGTTTGTAGTGGATGTTCTGTTTTTTTTTCCCTGTATCTTCTGATTCCCCTATCTTCCTTCTCTTTTCCTACGATGTTTATTACTACGAAAGTTTGCATTGTGACCGGCGTTTGGGTCCGTCCACTATACTCCTGTTTCTTTCCTTTTCTATCTTGCTCACAAAATGTCGGAATATACCAATCAGTCATAATTCACTCCTTGACTAAATAATACCTCCTTAGGTAGCTTCGTAGTACTACACGTAATAGAATACTCAGGTGAAAAGTTTTCAATGTCAACAGAAGGAAAGTATTTTTGAAAAGAAGTCTAGTGCTAAGGGGTATATATGTACAGGCCAATATCAAACAAAAGAAAGATGACAAAAGGCTAAAGACAATCAAAAACATGACATGAGAATCATAAACCTGCTAAGGTGAGTTTCAACCTTTCAAGCAATCGCAGCAACAGCAGTATGCATCCTCCTCCCTTCTAAAGAATGTTCTCTCTTTCGCATGCCCAACCCAGCCAATTTCTTGAATATATGCGACGCTCTTTTTCTTTTATGTCTGGGCTGCCCATCATCAGGTGATAACCCAATAGAATAAATCGTCTCTTTATTCCTCGGTACAGCAATGGGATTGCTATTACCGGCTGGGTCTGCTGCAAGTTGATAGAAACCATGATATGATTTCTCGACATTTTCATCCTCGTCTGCGTCGAAGGAGGAGAAACTGTGGACTGAAATACTTCCGCAAATACCCGAACTCCGACTACTGGTCACCTCGTAGGCGGACCAATTCGTCAGTTTCTTTTTCGGTGCTTGTCGAGTACTATAGAATCGTCTAGGGGCAGCTGTGGCCGGAGCTAGATGTGAAGCGGTGGTTGGTTGTTGCTGAGTTGGGGGGTTGCTGTAGGAGGTTTGGATATCGCGAGTTGGTTGAGATGGGATATCGAGACTTGCTCGAAGCCAAGCCATACCTTCTGCACCGAGTGAAGTGTCTCGTTCTGTGAATGATTGGATGGTTGGTTTCAGGTCGTTATTTTCATGAACCCAAACTGCGTCTGCTTGGGGTGGACTGTATGGGAAGATAGCCGGGCTTGGAGAACGGGAACGAGAGACAGAGGGCGATCGTGAACGTGAGCGAGGAGATGCTGTTTCTGTGGCGAAGCTACGACCTCGTGATCGACCACGGTTGAACTCCTCTTGTTCTCGCGGTGATGTAGATAATCTAGTTCCATAGAATCGGCCCGTGGCAGCTGCATTTCCACCAGAAGCAGGGGGATTACTGGCCGAGGCAAATTTTTGGTTTTCATGAGATGATCCTGTTCGGCCATAGAATCTGGAGGATTGGTTGCTGAAAGCGACGCCGGAGTCGTGCTCAACTTTGTGCACAGGTATATCATAATCCATTCGGGCTGGAGATAGATGACGGCCCTGGAATTTCATTCGTGTTTCAGGTGAAGGTTGGGCCAATCCTGTACTAGTTGACAGGGATCCTGCACCGGCGCTGGCTTCGAAACATGGCCAAATTGGAAGTCCTCGGTCGATACTTTGGACGAGAAGTGTGCAAGAATGTTTGACCTCGTCTTCAAGGTCTTCGTCGATTTCTTGACGATTGATCAGCGGAGATGAGGGACGGAAGAATCCTGGCTCATCTATGAAATTGTAGCATCGAACATCATTCTTGTCTACCCATGATTCTTCGACGGGGTTTGACTCAGACGATGGAGGTGTGGTGGCTGAACGGGGTCGACTGCCGGGCATACTGATTGATACGGTGGATGAATTCATAGTTGAAGCCCTCGTTCGACCAGTCCGTCCGAATGTCAAGCGCTGACGCATCTTGGTTGCCTTTTGTGAGAGCTTGCGTTCCATAACGGTGTGAATGATGAATTTATATCAGGTGAAAGATATGATTGCTGTTATTGACAGCGGGGAGCGCAGGGAGGAGGGGTGGGATATAGGATGAAAAATTATGATTTCCAAATGGCCTAAATATCCAAATCGGTTCTTAATCAAGCCCCAGTCTGATTCTCCAATTTCCACTGGGACTGAATATCGTTGAAAACAATCAAAGACTTTTTGTTGGGAGGCCTGATGGTCGAATGCAAACAAAGGCGAGCCGCCGACGGCAAAGTACTTTAGTGTATGCAAGGCCAAAACCACAGACTTAGACAATCGAGCATAAGGTCCGCTGCGGTGGGCAACGTGGAATTCCGATGTATGTCAACCCAGTGCATTGGGTGTTGCAATGGACTGAGTCAAGGTTGCCAGCGTTGACCGTGCAACGGTGTTTGGAATGTGGGGGATATCAACGAGGGATACCAGGAGTGAGCGAGGGGGGAGGAGAAGAAGAAGAAGAGAAAAAGAAGTGAAAAGGAAGAATAGAGTCCAAGAGATCCTTTTTACAGATTGATCTAATCAATATACACGCGTCATGGGGCATTTGGGCATGCTAGTCTTTCTGCTTTTTTAGAGGAGGCTACGATTCGGTAAAGTGTCAAACTGTTCCAGGCGCCTCGGAGGGCTCCAGCTGATCCATTTCCATGTGGAGTGGATGGCCGAAGATCCATGGATACAATTCAGGGCGATTGGGCCCTTTTGGTACAGTACTTCTGATAGGATAGCCAGTGAGAGAGCTCGGCTTGATTATCAGGAGGCTAGTGGATGGCCCATTCAGCAGCGTCGGGTTAGGGTTAGGTGGAGAGGAGGTGATGGATTGATGCAGAACGGAGATGGAACTCCACTTCTAAGGGGGGACGATAGGGCGATAATTCACCTAACAAGGCTTAAGATCATCCAGTTCGCCCGTTAGTTTCTGGTCTAGACGGGCCTTGATGGAGTACTTTGTCCGTCATTGTCCTTGATGAGACCCGGTTTCTGATCCTTGGTCGCTTCGAACTGGTTATGGTGATGTTCTTGGTGGTGGCCCCCTTTTCCGAGCCCTTGTGATACACTAATTCAAGCCTCTTTAGCTGCTGATTCGTCTTGATTCTCATTGATAGAAGCCACTGCGAAGAGGCGTTCGGCCGTGCTCCTTTTCGGTCGATCGTCCTATCGTTCCCCACCGAGTAAAAGCTCTGACTCGTTTTCGCTGCCCAAGGGGAAGGGTGAAGGGGGGGGGGGGGGGAAAGCGATACGCCCCGGTGGGTTTTGTTTTGCTCCTGACAATTATTAACTTCAAAATGATCTATTCCCAGTTGGGTGTTCTGTCTTGTGCCAATGACATCCGTTAGGGCTATCCCCACTTCAACGGTTCTGATCCCATTTTGGCACCAGATTATGAATCTCTTTGGTTTAAGAGGAGACTAATCTCAACAAAATCCACTCTTCTTCACCGTAAATTTCTGCTTTTTCATCCAAATCCCCGGTTGTTTGATGTGGTGTTTGGGATTTGTTTGGGTCTTCACCGCTGCACGGAGTTGTAGATGATCCCTCTATTTTTTCTTTTGTCTTTCCTTTTCTCTTGTTGATCTGATCGTAGATCATTGATAATTGATGTTACAGCGATAATCGCAAGGACGGTACACAAAGACCTCAATGTCTGAGTTCTATGACTTAACCGTTTGACCCCCCTTGCATTATCGTGCAGAGAAATCAACCCTCGACTTACAATTTCAATAAAATGTATCTCTTTTGCATTGATATATCCTTTCCTGTCTGAATATAGCGTCAAATGTATTTGGTTTTGCCATGTGAGACATTGATTGAACACATAACGATTAATTGTTGTGCCCTTGCTTGTTATTCTATAGAAGAGCTCATTGGCTGATGGGGTTCAAAGTTCTTATTATATCAAAATATACTGTAATAGAGAGGAAGAATACAGTATAGATTGGAATCAGCTGATATCCCTTCACAATATATTCAAGTTCATAAATACTGACAGTTAGGAATCAAATACTATCAACCACGTGCAGTGTGGTAGGTATATAGCATCCTTCATTATATGCATTCTTGAAGTCACAAGTTCCTTCAATTTCAACCAATATGATAGTAATAGTATTACCGCCCTTCAAAAGCAACATCTGTGAATACTGGGATCAAATGGACATTGCATATGGAGATTCACCTTATTTACCAGTGATGGCCATACTGAATAGGACTGGACTGTAGTGGATTCTGTTTTAAACAAACTCCTCAATCAAAGCGTCTTCATTATAGACTAACATAATCATAATCCTCCACACCCAAAATATAGACATTGACACCTGTCAATGTCTATATTTTCAAGGACGGTACACAAAGACCTCAATGTCTGACTCATGGGCATGGTGGGTGATTTTATGGACTCAAAAAGACTCAATCAAACCGATAGGAGATTATATGACAGAAAATTCGAACAAGTTGGTCAACTGTATATTTATCTAGATTCGGAATGGTGATGGACCAAACAATAGAGTGTGATTTTTCTAGCAAAACGCGTTGACTGCACTGATTGCGGCTATAGAGGCCAAGATGAGGCTTATGCTAGAGGAAATTCTTATCATCTGCTCGTCAATGTGCTCTATAGGTTGTAAATCGAACCGAAGATACTCAGATTCAACCCAGGGGATCCTGTCTTAGGTGAAGAAGTTCTTATCTTCACCAATACTCCTTCACAGTGTGTTCTAGGTCCGAGTCCGAGGACTACAGGCAAGGCAAACCGATGTTGAAACTACAGCCACTGATATCAATTCTCCCAATAGTATAGATTACAATTACAATGTGTAGTGACTACTTAATACATACTAGACAAGAGGTACCGTCTACCGAGGCACTGCCGAGTAACACTTGTGAAGCTAGCAAACCCCAGGCCTCTATTTACAGAGAAGGATATGGATCGCTGCTACATTGCAGTAGACAAGGATTGATCGGAACAGAGATAATTGTCTAAAAGCTCCATGGCTTCGGGAGCCCGGATTGATTTTATTTATCTTGTATGTATGACGGCGACATTGTCGCATGGTAACCAGATATCTGGTGATTAAACCTTGAACGGACCCATCAACCTCCGGAGTGAATCTCATCCTGGAGAAAATGACCCAGAGGGTGGGTCTGATGGAGAGCAGTTGGATGCTTCTTGTGCAGTCTTCTCGACATGGAAAAAACCAAGTGAGATTCGAGAGAGGCAGTTGGATGCTCATCTCCCTGACTAGCGGAACGGATAAAAGAACGGCAACCCTACTTCCCCTATTTATGCCATGACATCCTATTCAGATGCGAATCTTGCACCGAACGTTCTTAACTCTGTAATTCGCAGACAAGAAAGCCGGGCGAGAATCCGTCTCTAAGAGAGGAGCATGGGGTGGCTGCAGAATGAGACTGCGCCGACAACAATGACTTGTTGTGAGGAAATTACCACGCGGTAATATCCTCGACTTCGGCTTCACCGAAAGTGCTGCTCTTGGTAAGCTTGTTGACACTGGCCACAGCAGCATTATCGCCATCTCGTGCCATGATATCTGGCAGGACTTCACGGAAGAAGTCGACGATGTGACGATTGACCTGCTCAAACTGCAAGAGGAAGGCGTCATGGCCTTCGGGGCTATCAATGCGCTCCAACCGGGAGTTCGGAATGCCTGCAGCAATTTCTTGTTGCTCGGCAAAGGTGAAAAGACCATCGGACTCAATGCCCAAAACCAATGCAGGTTGCTCTACACGTGAAAGAGCATCATGCACGGGGTCGGCCACATCAGGGTCAGCCCGATGGCGAGATACGTCATGTGTATCAAGCTTGCGAGTCATAGCGATATAGCAATTGGCATCAAATCGTTTGACGAACTTCTCACCCTGGTACCGAAGGTAGGACTGGGCCGAGAAGTAGGTGGGAGGGCGTGGACGACCACGGGAGTCTACCTTGGTAGGGGCCGGGGCGGCAAAAGTCTTGGTGCCAGAGAATTGAGGGTCCATGAATTCGACCTCGGTCTGCGGAGCCGGCGAGTTAGGACCAGGAGAATTTTGTCTGCTCTCCGATCGCGCACCACGATGACCATCGTTGTGGATGGCCCAATGTTCATTCGGAGGCGTGGGCAACTTTTCAGTGCCATTGATATTAAGTTTCTTCGATGGGTCAGGCACATTGCGACCAAAGCGCGACTCGAACGAATTGCGGCTGCGGTAGGTGAGAAGTGCCGACATGCGAGCAGCTCCCAGACCAGTGGCAGGAGGGTCATCGAATGGGTAATAGCCATCGTCGTACTTAGGATCACTGTAAATGCTTTGTCTCTGAGCCTCACCCCAGCTGATGCACCACGCAGAGTGACGCGCCGACGTAGCGATAGGCACAATGGCTCGTACATAGTCCTTTCCGAAGAAAGCGTATTCAAGTGTGAGCATACCACCCATGGACCCTCCAACGACAGCAGCAATTTGCTTCACACCCAAGTCGTCAAGCACGATCTTGTGAATGCTATAAAAGTATTAGTAATAATTCTTCTGAAGAGAGGGGTGCGCGAAGTCCAATTGCACATACTTGACATCGTCACGGACGGTGGTAAGCGGGAACTCAGGACCGTAGTAGCCGTTCTCAGGCTTACCATCCTTGTAGGTAATGGCACTTGCACTGCCATAGGGACTGCCCAGACTGTTCAGACAGATCACGAAGAACCGAGAAACATCGAATGCTTGTCCAGGCCCACCTAGTAGCGGACCCCACCAGTCGGCGACATCGGCGCTTCCACTCAAGGCATGGCAAATTACCAAGGCGTTGTCTCCTTTAGGTGAAAGAGTACCGCGGGTTGTGTACGCAACTGGTACATTGTATAGTGTAACACCAGATTCAAGTTTGAATGACGGAATAATCGCAATGGACTGATCCTCGATCAGACCAGAAAAAGGGTTCTCAGGCTGGGAATCGACTCTCTCTACGGGATTTAGTAGCCGTCTAAATGAAGCAATTGGGGGGAAAGAAAGACAGGGGAAGATACTGACGGATAGATCCAGGAGCACCACTGGTTTCGACCATGGCGAATGTAAGATTTGAGGAGTGAATGTATAAAGAAGAGAAAAGAGACGCGGAGGTGGGGGAGGGGGAAGTCATCGCAGTTCACACCAGGCACGCGGGCGGTCACATTCGGCAGAAAGGGTTGAGTCACGCATTCATCACGTGAGGCGGTGAATCTGCCGGTGGAGACTCTCGCTTAGTTCGAAACGAGAAATTCTTGTGCGATCCTCGCGAACTTTTGATCTTCTTTGCTTCCATCCACTTCACGACCATCTCAACCTCCCACCCACCAACAAAACCCCCCAATCCTTCAAAATGGTTAAGGCTAAGAAGTCCGGCGAGACCATCTCGTCCCGTCTCGCTCTGGTCATGAAGTCCGGCAAGGGTGAGTTTTGAATCACACAAATTTGATATGCACAAGTGAAAAAGTCCTAACTCCAATTGCAGTCACCATGGGCTCCAAGTCTACCATGAAGACCCTCCGCTCCGGCAAGGCCAAGCTCATCCTCATTGCTGGCAACTGCCCTCCCCTCCGCAAGTCTGAGCTTGAGTACTACGCCATGCTCGCCAAGGTCCCCGTCCACCACTTCAACGGCAACAACGTACGTGCACCCCCTTCAAGTCGACGCTCGAATGAGTTGTCGCAGCTGCATGCCAGCTCCACTACTCTGAGAAGAAGTGGGAGAGAGGCAAATCTCGATCTTCCACTTCGGAGAGTGAAGTTGCTCAGCGATGGGATCCCCTGACGGGGGGATACCCGGAGAGCCAGTAAGAAAACTAACAATCGCATAGATTGAGCTCGGTACCGCCTGCGGTAAGCTCTTCCGCTGCTCCACCATGGCCGTCCTGGATGCCGGTGACTCCGACATCCTGACCCGTGAGCAGTAAATGTTTGCCCGTTAGACCAGCCTCGGCGTTAAGGATAGCGCAAGCTTTCCCGTAGCCTAATTTCCTGTTGGTGGGAAATAAAAAAAGAAAAACTTAACGATTGATGACATCTCTGGCCTCCGTGCCCAACTATCATACCCTGTTCAATAAGATGGTCATAGAGGTGGCGTTTTCTAAGAAATAGCCTACTACAATTATGAGATGTTTCAATAAAACAGCCCCCTATGTTTCCCAGTATTTACAACTACTCCCCCTCCCTTATGGTAATTATTCCTCGAAGTACTCCCTACTCCGTAATACCGCGCTAGCTATAGGAGACTGGAATTGCCGCTATGTAGAAGAATAACCCCCACGCGCGAGTTGCGGGGAAACTCCACTCTATTGCTGCACTCCTCATCTTCGCGAACTTGGCTATGCACTATAGCCTGAAATCTTCAAGCATTGCCGTCCGCCTAGTTTGAAGTTAGATACATTTAGCCTGAAGCCGGGGAAATGCGTTCCTTCGACAGGTGTCGATCGCCTGATTGCTCTGTGCGAGTCGGTATAAAGGCTCCCGATGAAGGAGGATTTATATCGTTCCCCTCGCATTCTTATGGCTAAAGATATAGCTATAGCTTCATCATGAGGGCCTTTTTCTTACTTGCGTCACTGGGTGTGGTGGCTGCCGAAAATGGTCTAGACGGTTGGCTGCGATATGCATCGCTGCCATGTTCTCAGGAATGCAAGTCCAAACTGCCTGCCAGTATCGTTGCCCTCAATGCGACTGAAACAAGCCCCGTATACGTCGCAGGCACCGAATTACAAGAAGGGTTGAACAGTATTTATGGTGGAAAGCCTGAGATCAGTCACAACAAGTGTGAAACCCGCTCATCCTCTTCCATTATCATAGGCACATTGGAGCAATACCGCGAGGCCTGTGGAACCCAGAAAGATATTCCAGAACTAGACGAAGATGGTTTCTGGCTTGACACCCGGAATAATACTGTTCAAATCTTGGGTTTCAATGAAAGAGGTGCCCTATACGGAGCCTTCGAGTATCTCTCCATGCTGGCTCAAGGAAATTTCTCCGAAATTGCATATGCCACACATCCCGTTGCCCCAATTCGTTGGGTGAATCAATGGGATAATATGGATGGTAGTATTGAGAGGGGATACGGTGGACCATCAATATTCTTCAAAAATGGAGCCATTGTCGATGATATGACTCGAATCAAGCAGTATGCTCGTCTTTTAGCAAGTGTACGAATCAACGCCATCGTCATCAACAATGTCAATGCGAATGCCACTCTTTTGACCGCCAAGAATATCGAAGGGCTAGGCCGTGTTGCAGATACATTTCGACCCTATGGTATACAAGTTGGTGTGTCTCTTAACTTTGCATCGCCTAAAACATTCGGTGGTTTAGACACGTTCGACCCGCTTGATGATTCTGTCATCAAATGGTGGTCGAACATCACACATCAAATCTATGAGAAAGTTCCGGACATGGCTGGGTATCTTGTGAAAGCCAGTTCCGAGGGACAACCAGGTCCAGAAACATACAATCGTACTTTGGCTGAAGGGGCAAATGTTTTTGCCAATGCTCTCCAACCCCATGGAGGAATTATCATGTTTCGCGCTTTCGTCTATAATCAGCTTAACGAATCGAATTGGGATGCAGATCGCGCCAATGCTGCTGTTGAATTCTTCAAAGAATTGGATGGTAAATTCGAGGATAACGTGGTGGTTCAGATTAAATACGGCCCTATCGATTTTCAAGTCCGCGAACCAGCATCTCCTCTATTTGCGAATCTGCTCAACACCAGCACTGCAATCGAGCTTCAAGTAACACAAGAGTATCTCGGGCAGCAATCTCATCTCGTCTATCTTCCTCCACTTTGGAAGGAAATTTTCAATTTTGATCTTCGGGTCGATCAAAAACCCTCTTTCGTCCGAGATGTATACTCTGGCAAACGCTTCAATAGAAAGCTGGGTGGAACTACCGCTGTTGTCAACGTCGGTACAAACACAACTTGGCTTGGTAGTCACCTAGCCATGTCGAATCTATATGCCTACGGCCGAGTAGCCTGGGACCCAACCGATGACCCGGAGAGAATGCTTCAAGATTGGATTCGATTAACCTTTGGATTGGACAAGACTGTCCTTGAAACCATCACTAAGATTTCGATGGAATCCTGGCCCGCATACGAGAATTACAGTGGCAACTTGGGGATTCAGACGCTGACCGATATTTTGTATACTCACTATGGACCTAATCCTGCTTCCCAAGATGACAATGGCTGGGGCCAATGGACTCGTGCGGATCGTACTTCAATCGGAATGGACCGAACTGTCTCAAATGGAACTGGATTTTCCGGTCAGTATCCTGCAGAGGTTGCAACTAAATATGAGGATATCGAAACTACTCCGGACAACCTTCTTCTGTGGTTTCATCACGTCAACTACACCCATCGTTTGCACTCCGGGAAGACTGTCATTCAGCACTTTTATGACGCTCATTACGATGGCGCGGCTACAGCACAGACATTTCTAGAACAATGGAAGAAGTTACAGGATAAGGTTGACAAGGAGCGATACGAACATGTTCTTCGCCGTCTTGAGTATCAAAGCGGACATTCAATCATTTGGCGAGATGCAATAGTCGACTTCTATCACAATCTCTCTGGAATACCCGATAAATCAAAACGAGTTGGTCACCACCCCTGGCGGATTGAAGCAGAGAATATGTCACTCGATGGCTACGAAACATATTCAGTCAGTCCATTTGAGACTGCTTCCGGTGCTGTTGCAGTCGTCACATCGTCTAACAACACCGTCGGAACTGCCAAGACAAAGATCAAATTTCCCTCTGGACAATATGATCTAGCGATCAATTACTACGATCTCTATGGCGGTCAGTCCCAATGGAAAGTGTTCCTGAATGAGAAAAAAGTTGGTGAGTGGCTCGGAAATAGCGAGGATATTCTTAGCCATACTCCATCTATATACCTGGATGGACACTCAGCGACCCGTATCAAGTTTCGGAATATCAAAGTAAAAAAGGGTGACATACTAAAAATCATTGGCACACCCGATGGCGTCGAACCGGCGCCTTTAGATTATGTTGCCTTTCTTGCAAAGGGAATCGTGGACTAAAGGATACACTATTTCTCAGACTACTTACAGTCTAGCCGATTATTACCAGCGCCAGAAGTGAATAGCTTTACATGAAAAGCAAGAGCCAAATTTGAACCTTTTTACTTGCCGACTTGCTGAAAGTAGTACATAGAATGTATTGCACGTAGTAATACTCACTAGTCACCGTAGAGAGAAGACAACACGTCTGTTTCTTGATTTGAAAAGTATAGCTTGGTATTTTGTTCCTATATGACATCCAAATATTGACAAAATCTTGATTCCATGGCAATTTCAAGTTCCGATTTCAAGCCCTTCACGTTCAAATATACTTGAAGCCGCGGAAATTTCGAAAAATCTTGTAGACCCCCGACAAGGTCGCGCACATACTACCACCCGCAGTAGCCCAGGCAGCACCTTGAAAGCGCAAAGAATTTAAGGGAATCCGTCTTTGAAGGGTCGATTTGTCGGATGATTTCTCTTTGCAACGAATTAGTCTAGGTCTGATGTCTTCTGGAATTACTAGCATGGTTATTGATACTTGGAGTGCTTGAGGCAGCTGGCCAAGGTCCGCCTGGGAGCGTGCCAACCTGTTGATCGAGAAGAGTTTGGAAATTATTGAACGAGGTCATTTCATAAGTACTATCCAGCTTTGAGGATTTTGGGTGTGGTATTGCAAGGATTATTGTATGAGCAGTAGTAGCTAGTGTATGTGGAAGTAAGTAGCTTTGAAATCCAGCAATGTCTTCTATATATGGTCTCGCATACCTCCAATGATATAATGAGCTGGTGATAGTGAGTATCAGATGACTTTGGGGCTAAAGGATAATCCGTGATTTTCCTATTGGATGTTTGGTGATGTATCTGGCTATAATTGGTCTCGCGGATTGAGTCCTTGGTTGCGTTCACCTCCAGGCGCGTGGCTTGCCACAGCTGGTGGCAAATGATACAGTAGAGTGGGAGTAAGCTAGCTTGCCAATATGGTTATATCAGTTACTTCTAGAGTCGAACAGGTCAGTTTATTGTACTTTCTCTAAAAGAGGGAAAGTATAATCACTCGTTAATGTTATTGTATCGTTGTCCTCATGGGAAATCAATGATATCGATTGGACTGGACGGATTTTCATACTGATAGCCATAGATTGCCGCACTCAATTCTGAAAGGAAGATACAATGGATTATGCTACCATCACGGTGCTTAAGGCCCTTTAGCCTAGCTGCTAGTACTGACTGCCAAGAAATAGAACTAGAATGTACTACGGACTGAGGATATTGTACGCTAAAATCATTTCATTGTGCATTAATGTACATTATGGTCTTGAGCTCTGCTATACCTATCTCAGCTAGTGGTAAAAAGATGGCATCTTCTCTTCCTCTCTCAGACTTGACAAAACCTCTATCACATTGATAATTGATGTTGACAGAATCCGAGTATAGACAGGTTGGTATAGACAGGTGGCATGCAAATATGCAAAGACGAAGCTAGTCCGGATCCGGTAATTTTCGATCTGCCGTCCTTACGTCATCATCGCGGCAGATTGAATGCGCGTCGCTCAAATTCCAAGCTTATTTTCATTCACCTCCCCTCCATGATTCGACACAATGGCTGATTACTCTTCATGGAAGGTCGCCGACCTGAAGGCCGAGCTAAAGAATCGCGGCATTCCACAAACTGGACTGCGTCTCAAGCAACATTTTATCGACAAGCTAGCAGAGGAAGACGCGAAGGCGTCAAGCGACACAACTGCGGCAGCTGAAGCTGAGCCAATTGAAGCTGAGGGCGCGCAACCCGAGGCAATTGAGGAAAAGGCTCCGGCTATTGAAATCTCTGATGAACAACAGGTTGAGGCGCAGCCCACGCAATCGCTTGATCAACAACCAACCCCAGAAGAGCAGCAACCGGCAGCGAAAGAACAATCCCCGCCGACCGCACCACAAGCAGAAAGAGAGTCACAACAGAAGGATGAAGAGCAGAAACCTGAAGAGCCAGAGGGACAGCTAGAGGAGAAACAAGAGACGGATGATGGGCGATCAAATGAAAAAATTGAAGATACAGATGTTGCGCCTCAAGCGGCAGTTCCTTCGGACGATTTGAGCAAGTCGCAAATCGTCGAACGGCCTTCAGAAGATATCGAAAAGCAACAACAAGAAGAGTCCGTCCAGCCAGTCGATAAGACGGTACTCTCGGCGGCCCAGACCTCCGAAGCCAATACTGAACTGTCAACACCCTTGCCCATCGAAGAGGCTCTCGAGGATAAAAGGAAACGCAAGCGTCGCAGCCAAAGTCCCGTTCCCACCCCCAAAGCAATTTCGGCTAAAAAGGCCAAGGCAGAAGAAGAGGGCCCGCGATTATTATCGAAAGATACAGAGTCAAATACACTGAAACAAAGGGAAGAGCAGAAAACATCAGATGAGAGCTCCCCTCATGTTGTCACAGCAAAGCCTCCAACTCCAGTCAAACAGGATGCTCGTTTCCGGGGTCTATTTGCACCTACAGAAGCAGTGTCGGTTCAACGACCTTCTCCGCCACGAGATATCGTCATGGAAGACGCCGAGGTCGAGCCAGCACGGCATGCAGCTACCGCATCTCTCTACATTGATGGACTGATGCGTCCTCTGCAACCCATCGCCCTTCGAAACCATCTCGTTCAACTTGCGACTGCAGTAGACGAACCAACTAACACCGAGACAATTGACGAGTTCTTCCTCGACCCTATAAAAACACACTGCTTTGTTCGGTTCCGCGATACGCAGGCAGCCTCACGCGTACGGTCCTCCGTCCATGGAAAAGTGTGGCCTAACGAGCGTAACCGCAAGAACCTCTGGGCCGACTTCATCCCTGACGAGAAAATTCAAGAATGGATTCAAACAGAGGAAGCATCACGCAACCGAGCAGGCCCACCCGTTCGCTGGGAAGTACACTACGAGACCACCGATGATGGCACTACAGCCACGCTGTCTGAGGCCGGGCCTCATTCACGCTCCGCCCCCAGTAAGGCCCGCGAGGCTGTGATCGATGGACCACTGGGTCCTCACGGTAGTAGCTCCAGCCAGGCAGACCGCCAGCAACCCAGCGCCCCACCGAGTGCTCCGTCGCGACCCGGTCAAGGCTTCAAGCCTCTGGATGAATTGTTCAAGTCGACCACTGCCAAGCCGAAGTTATATTACCTCCCCGTTGCACGTGATATTGCAGACAAGCGACTAGACCAATTTGATGAGCTACTTCGTAAAGGTTCATTCCCCCGACGTGGAGGAGATGAGATGCGCCGAATCACATTCGAGAATGACGACGAGTTTGTGGATATTGGCCCAGAATACGGTCGAGCAGCTGCACAACGACGCCAGGAACGTGGTGGACGTGGGGGAGGACGAGGAAGAAACTGGCGGGGACGAGGCTAAACAAAAACAAGCCCATTCAAAATTAAAGCACAGTCGTAGTTCTTTTTACTATATTTTGTCAAAGCTGCCAACCACCCCTCTGTATGATTAGCAATGAAGAAAGATAACTATCCAACAAAATAAAAAAAAGTCCATTGTTCAATTGATTCCAGTCTTTTCTCTCTTATTGGGCCCCCAAATAGACAAGCCTCCCTAAGGCTGCAGGTCCAAGTGGCTTGGCTCTGCAGAGCCAAGCAGAGGCAGAGCCAAGCAGAGGCAGAGATAAAGGCAGAGAGACAAATGGCCCTTTCATCTCTGTGGATTTTAAGTGGATTCACCCTTTTAACTATGTACTCCGTACTCGTGGCTGAATTCCCTTGAACAACTTCGCGCTCGCGTATTGGTTTCTATTCTGGGGATCGTCGCAAGTTGTTGATCATTCGGAGATAAAACAAACTCGCGAGGGGGGGAAAAAAAAAGTCCCAAATCACATTCCTACGACCTTTTCTCTCTTCCCTCCTCTCTTTCATTTTTCTCAACTTTTCCTTCCAATTTGACTTCAAAGTTGCACACCAGCCAGAATGGGCTGGACAACGTGCAATACTACTCTAGAAGATCAGAAGAGTACGTGATTTCTTATATTCTCCTCTTCTTGGCCCCCCTTTACCGTCTCGCATCGGAGCTGGAACTGACAACACGCGCGCAATAGTCGAGGAGATTGACCTTTGGGATGGCGGTATTACATTTCATTCTCTCGCCCTGATTGTCGGTGGTGTTTGCGCTCTATTTGCTTGCGCCGTATCAATATTCCTGATTATGGGCCATGCCATGCACTACAGTAAACCGATCGAACAACGACAGTAAGTGGGGAGGCCATAGCTGTTCAAGACCAATTGAACTCCAAGCTGACATGATTCTCGTCGCATAGTATCATTCGTATTCTCTGGATGGTCCCCGTTTACTCCGTCGTCGCATGGATCAGTATTCTCTTCTACCACGATTCCGTCTATTTCGAGGTGATCGGCAACTGTTACGAAGCTTTCTGTATCGCCGCCTTCTTCTCGTTAATGTGTGCCTACATCGCTCCCGATTTACATAGTCAAAAGGATTATTTCCGCGGTATTCAGCCAAAGACCTGGCTTTGGCCTTTGAACTGGTTTCAGAAGTGGGCATGCTGTGGTGGTTCGCGCGGGATATGGAGGAATCCGCGCAGTGGATTGACATGGTTTAATGTAAGCGGGACAATTCTGGGGTAGAAGGGCAGGCATGATATTTGAATAGTTCGCTGATAGGTGTTTACCTTACAGATTATCTGGACGGGTGTCTTTCAATACTGTGTAATGCGCGTGTTGATGACAATTGTCTCTGTACTCGCCCAAGCTACTGGCAGGTACTGTGAGGAATCAATGAGTCCGGCATTTGCTAGGATCTGGGTATGTCTGATCTTACAATTTGTGTCTTTTCCTGGTTGGCTCGGACTAACACAATCCTATAGACGGTCGTCTTCGAGTCTATCTCCGTCACAATCGCAATGTATTGCTTGATTCAATTCTATTACCAAATCAAGGAAGATATCAAAGACAAGAATCCGTTCACGAAGATCCTCTCTATCAAACTGGTTATTTTCTTGTCATTCTGGCAGTCGGTATGTTCGAATTACTATAATCCGCCGCTATTGCTCCCGTGTCTTCGAAGCTTGCAGTACTGACCTCGCTAGATTGTCATCAGTTTCCTCGTAACTTTGGGTGCTGTCCACCAAACTAAGAAAATGGCCATGGCTGATCTGAAATATGGCTTGCCCGAACTCCTCATCAACATTGAAATGGCCATTTTCTCCGTCCTACACCTGTGGGCTTTCGCCTGGAAACCATACGCCTTGCAAACCGGCGAGGTCACCGATTTCTACGGCAATGGCAAAGAATCATACCAAGGCGGGAAATTCGGTTTCAAAGCGTTGGTTGACGCAATGAATCCACTCGATCTCTTCAAAGCCATCGGACGAGGTGGACGATGGTTATTCGTCGGCCGCAAGAACCGCACGCAGGATTCAAGTTATAGACCACAAGACGAAACCATCGGTCTAGAATCTTCAGCTTCCGGCCCAGCTGGAACTTCCTACCAAGGTGCTGGAACAGCCATGCCCGGTGCTCGAAAGACTCGCTATGCCGGTGATGAAGAGGGCGAAGTCCTTCTCGCGAATGCCCAATCAAACCCCGAAGCAGGTCACTTCGGTACCTCTCCTTACTCAGAGTCAGACGAATATCTCTCTGAACAGCGTGATCGCTTTTACTCCAGTGGTCATGGTCATGGCAACAGTTTTGATCAGGGCCATGTTATGTCAAATGAACCTTCGCCTTACGACGATATCGAACAACAGAATATCGGTTATACACATGGTGGCTTGTCTCACCCTTATCCAGCTGATGGGCCGTTACGGGAACAAGCCCCTATGCCAATGCCAGACCCTTATCAACCTCCGCCTCCCTATCCCGATGATCATACGCACCGCCATTCATAATCCACGACCCACTCAGTATATCCCGTTATGAGGCGTGGGTAGGACTTGGCTGGGCCGGGTGAAATCACGTTTCTTCACCAGTCCATATGGCTCAGCTAGACTATTGCTCGGTGGTCTTGATAAATTTCTCGTTTTCCTTTTCTCTACGGTACCCATGATCAGCCTGTTATCTATCCTTTTAGGATGATCTTTTCATCGTTTCATTTTTCTATTCCCCTTTTTCTTCCCCTACTTTTCCTTTCTCACTTTCCAAATCATGTTCTTGCGATATTTGGATGGATACCCGTTGGTTGTTTAGTTGGCACGTTCTTGGATCGATGCCGTTATATTCCATGCATAGCATTGCATCTGTATAGTACTATGATGAATGAAGAGTCTTATGTCTAAGCCATTGCTACTACTTGAATCTCGCGTTCAACTGCAACTTAAATAGGGAATAGTGTATAATCGAAGGACCTTTGAATGATAAAGGAGGTGTTCATTCATTCATTATGTCGTCTAGAATCTCATGTATGGCTATCGAAGGGAAGTATCATTACCAAGCAACTCATGATGCTCTCCACAGAACCGGCCACTATGCGCGGGAACCTAACACATCTTGACGATAGAGCTCTTCCTCGATATTTCTAGGTAAACCCCCAGGTTCCATACGCGAACGAGCTTGGTTTGTTTGACGTCCTCCCTGGACTATAGCCGACTTACGACCCAGTTCGCGCATGGCCTTTACGCTTTCGCCCATTTGGCCGAGGAGCGAAACAAGCTTGACGTCGTTATTTTGGGAAAGAACTTCTGATTTAAACGCATCTTGGTCGCGCGGAGATAGGATGGAGAGGTGAGCGATGAGTGAGTTGATGTTGCGGATGATCGTGTGTGACAAATGTGGAGAGGAGGAGCTGGTAGAATCGTTGGACTCGGTGACACTCGATACATAAGATTTTATGAGGGAAATTCGAGATTCAAGGGCGCGGATAGCGTTAAGGCGGGTATTGAGGTTTGCGATTACTAGTCTGGTTAGAAACCTGAAGTTCAAAAGTGTTGGATCAGTATGGACTTACATTCTTCTTCCTCTTGCGTTAGCTCGGCCTGTGAGCTTTCTTTCTTATTTTTGTCCGTCTTCGTTAATCCTTGGACTGTGGGTTCGGTCCATGAAGCTGTTCCGGATCCCTTGGCAATAGTATCGACGCCAATCATCTCCGCCTCGCCGGTTTCGACGGAGTATGGCAATTCGCGGAAGCGGATGTTCAAAGCCCGTTCCTCACCATCTACTTGCATTTCCTTGGATCCATCTGCAGCACTATCACCTTCAAGGACGCTCTCATATATGGTCAATGGGAGCTTAGCTCCTACCGAGTCAGATTTGAGCTGAGAGGGATGGAAGGCGAGGAAGATCGCGGATTCATTATAGTCTTGGAGAAGCTGGCGGTGGATGGGGAGATGCGAGGCGTCAGGGCCAGTTGGTGAAGCAGTTGACCACCATCCTACAAGATCGAGAGGAGGGTCCTTGTGTACATCCTTGACTAAAGGCTCATTCAATTAGCAGGACATCAGCGGTTAAGACAGGAGGGGTCAATTCTCACATTGCTTCAGGCGTTCTTCGAACCACGGTGTGGGGAGAAGGGCTGGATCCTCGCCATTCTTAACGGGACACTCAAATACATGCTCGATGGTAATCTCTCGTCCTGTCTGTTGCCCTAGAAGAGCTCCAAGGACTGGGCCTTGTTGCTGTCGTGCGCTATGTCGGGTGATGTGATCGGAGATGGTTAAGAGTACCAGAGGGTGAAGTTGAATGTGAAGGCCTGAGTCAGAAGACTTTTGAGAAACGAGAGACTGGGCCATCTTCTCTTGGAGCAACGAAGGAAGAGAGCAATGAAGAATGAGAAATGAAGATTGAAGGATTGGAATTGGAGAGTTCCAAAGTTGTGACGGCGTTTGACAAGGCGGTCGCGCCTCTCTTTTAAAGCTTCCCCGCCGATTTTCCCCCAAAAGGTTTCCCTCAACCAGCAAGAAGAACCGCAACTCGTGGGATATTCAGCTTTCAATATGACCATTCCCAGCTCTTTTGAAGAGGTCAAATTACACCTGGCCAAAATTCAGGAGGATCCATCAACTTCACTGGAAGTATCTCTCATCGAACGATTAAAACTACAGCTTGTACACGGAGTCGATGCTGTTGTCCCCGCTACTCTCTTATCTGCGATATCAGCTCTATTGCCAGTCTTGCAGGAAGATCCTACGCCTCTCACCACTCTTGCTATCAAAGCTACGACCTTCTTCAGCTTCACAGATCTTCGTTCTATTCAACCCCCAATTGATCTTGTTGCTGGTTTCAAAGCTCCCTCGGAACCAATCAACCTTCTCGCTTTATCTTTATTGGCCAAAGCTGGACAAACATCTAGTGATGCTGCTATAGTTGCGGGCGATCCGGGTCTTGTTTCATCGCTTATTGAAGTATGGTTATCGACACCCTCTACTGCAGTCTCACAAGCAGCTCTTGACACGCTATGGGCCCTTCTAGAGGCCGATTTGGCCAGTACACATGAGAAGGCTGAGCATAATCATACGGGGGAGGAGGGACACACCGGCCAAGGTTTGATGTGGAGAAGAGTATTCACAGATAAAGATGTCTACTCTCTACTTTACGACCTTTGCAGTCTTCAGGAGGATGCCGGCGGCAACTTGTCGAAGCGTGAGCGAACTCTAGCACAAGGGCGATTGATGAGCTTCTTAGTGAAGGCTGGTCGCGTACGCTGGGATGTGATTTCAAAGTCTCACATCTCAGATATCGAAGCAAAATATCACAGCTCCAGCCTGGTTCAATTTGCCGCAAGCCAGATGATTGACCGAAGTGATGTCTTGATGCATATGACGCTATTGGGATTCTTTCGTGACTTGCTGGAACTTGAAGCTCCAGGTCTAGCTGCCCGATGCTACGTGCACTCTGCATCGACATTTTCCTCTCCCGCTCTTGACTTCCTCATCTCAGAGAAACTCCATTCGCAGGTGCTGGAATACTATCTGGATGAATCCAAGCTTGACCCGGTGGACGAAATCTATCTTTCAGGTCCGATCATGGCCTATGTGGCGAGATACGCTGAATTCTATCCAAACCACTTTCTTCAAAATCCATCTACGCTTCTCGATGGTATTGTTTCACGTATCTCCCGTGCCCTTACTATTCCCACCGCACAGTGGGCTCACGGCGAAGTTCCAACTGGTCACTTAGCTATCTTGGCTTGCCTACCTCGGGTCTTACTCATTGAAGCTGGCAAACATGGCGCAAATCCCCTGTTGACCCTACCCTCCACTCCTCCCAACTGTGAGGTTCTGGATGTGCTAGGAAGGGTCTTTCAAGGGCCAACACGAACCCATGACTCGGATTCAATGGATTTAAACCCATCGGGTCAAACACCAACTGACTGGCATCATGAAGCGGCTGCGGCTCGGATTCTTTACTTCCTGTATCTGAATGAGCACCCTACCTTCTGGGATGACGTCGTTACCGCCGCGGACATCCTCGTGATGAAGGAAGTCGCTCTCTCGGCGATCTCCTTAATGACTGCCATCGTCAAGGCTAATTGGCAACCCTTACCTCCTGCATCGCATGCCTCTGGCACCTCATCACGATTCAGTCTTCCATCCGAGGAAAGTCTAGGCCAGCTCTCGCCAGCCTCTAGTGGACTTCTTCCTATCTCTGGTTCTTGGGCTATACTCACGCCTCCCGCGTTGACAACGGTCCTCCCATATCTCTTTAAGCCCCCTCGATCCTACGCGGAATTTGTTGGAGGTGGTGCCGGTGATTCTCAGAATGTAGTTTGGAAGGTGGCTACAGCAAAGCACGGAGTTCTTGTCGCACTTTACGATCAACTTCGACAAGTGGGTGGGCAGATGGAAGGATTCGAGGATATCCTTCGTACGCTACGACAACGGGTAAACGAGGGCCCATTAGGGCCAGTACAAGCTGGTGTCAGTCAAGTGGAAACGGTAGGATTGTGATAATTTATTATCGACGAATGATGAGTCTATGTATGTAGTGAAATTTGTTAGAACCAATCGAGATACCATTGCTATAATTAATTTTATGTCGAGAAGAGCCGCAGTGTTTAAATTCCGATGCGGGGCCGGGGGCGGTGAGTCAAGGCGGTATTTTTCTTCAAGAGATCTTCACTTTCTCCATGAAGCTGTGAAATTCCATCTTTCCCCAGACGTCCTTTCCAACCTTCCTTGAAAAGCAACAATGTCACGCTTTTCCAAAGGGAAGCGACTACCCGGTGCAGAATTCACATGGGACGCCGATCCCGGTGGTCAGCCTGACACTGCGCCAACTCCTCTTTACCCGGTAGGTTTCTTTGTTCAATCAGCCCCTCCCCCATTCATTCGTTTGTCTCAGTCTTTTGTTTCCCCGATCAATTGTCCTTAGTATGGCTCCTGACAAATTATACAAGGATTATGTTGTACCGCTCGCGCGCAAATTGACTCCGAGAGAGCAAAGCTCCACAGATTACTATCGCTCTTTACGCGAAAAGTTCCATGACGGACCTTATTACTCTGTTCTCGATGTGTCATCTTCAAATGCAAAGAAGGGAAGTGCTGCCCGTGCAAACTTTGACCCTTTCCATGGTATGCCGTCCTATGCTGGTCGATATCAAAAGAAAAGGCGGACGATCCCGAAGATTGCTGGAGTTCGAGAATATGGTAAGCTCTTTCTTTCCCGGGGAGTTTCTCTTCTAGTGTTATTAGTGCATTCAGTATTGACGAAATGTTTTTTGTTCAGAAACGCGATTTTTCCCGCGCGATCTCTGGCAGACAATTCGACCTGACTTCCGACCGGATGCTCCCATCGAAGGATTCAAACCTGCCGTGACAACAGCCGGCATGAAGCGTGGCTTCGAAGATGACGAAGATGATGCCGGTCCCGCTAATAAAGGAGAGGCAGGTGATGACGATGATGGTGATGATGAGGAGGGTGACGAGGGCGAGCTACTGGATGGTGATGAGGCCGAAGAAGAAATCTCTGACAACGAGTTTGACTCTGAAGACGACGACGGTGGTGATTATAACGCCGAGAAGTACTTCGAAGATGGCGGTGATGATATGGACGATGATGGCTTGGGCGATGGTGGTGGAGGTGGTGAGGAGGATTTCTAGAAGCACGCACTTAGATACCCTTTCCTTGCTGTTCGTGTGTGTTTCTGTCTTCTTTTCTGTGTACAGGATTTTTCTCTTGCTTTTCTAGCGTGGTCGTTGGGCCATGGTCCATTTTGATCTGCATTGACCCGGCGGTGTTCTCAATCTTATATTCTTGCGAGCATGCAGTCAACAAAATAGAATTTGATCTGCTAATAGTACTATTATGTGCCTAACTTTTCTCCATCTCTAAACGACTGGCCTTTCGGTTGTATTCAAGCGACGATGTTTTACATGAGTTACATGAGCGTCTGGACAGACTCCTACTTGAAATACAAACCTTCAAAAATCAATAAAAGCTGAACCACAGAGAGCTGATCTACGTACATAAAATTGACCGATCGGCCCCATCTCGGATGACGTCAGCCAGCGAGATCGGCCGGCGGGAATTTTGAGATGCGGAGGGGCACTCAAACAACAATCGACAAGAATGGCCTCAGGTCCGGACCAGCAGCGATCAGCGCTGATTCTCTATGGATCGGAGACCGGCAATGCGCAAGAGGTAGCAGAAGAACTGGGGACTCTGACTGAGCGATTGCGGTTTGCGACGCACGTCTCTGAACTGAATCAGTCATCACCAGTAAGTAGAGCAATACGTATTGTGGTAGCTTGGGTGTGATACTAACGTGAGACTATCTATCGAATAGGATATCCTTGCTTCTTTCACTGTAACTATCTTCATTATTTCGACGACTGGCCAAGGCGATTTACCGGCCAATGCGCGCAAATTCTGGAAATCACTGCTGTTGAAGAAACTCCCACCAACATACCTCAGCGGGGTCAATTTCACAACTTTTGGACTGGGAGATAGCTCTTATCCGAAGTAGGTCTGAGTACTTTCTGGTAAAAGCAATATATGGCTGATTGAGGACTTTAGGTTTAATTGGGCAGTCCGCAAGCTCTACAAGCGACTGGCTCAATTGGGTGCCAATGATATCTATCCAACTGGAGAAGCAGACCAGCAGCATCCTGAAGGGTGAGTTTGAATTTCTGTTTGCTATATGAACATATCTAATGGATTTTTCCTAGCCTCGAAGGGACATTCATACCATGGGCGACAGACTTCCGCAAACACTTGATGGGAAGACACCCTCTTGCGCCAGGGGAGCATCCAATTCCTGACGACGTTCAATTGCCACCGAAATGGATCTTAAAGTTGAAGGATGAGCAAGCTTCTGCATTAGAGACTGGAATGGCTGCTAGGGTAGCTGAGACAGACGAATACCCCGGGTTGACCAATTTGGATCAGGATATCCGTCCTATACCCGACACATTTACTTCGACTTTGACAGAGAATAGAAGAGTCACACCACAGAAGCACTGGCAAGATGTTCGACGCATACATTTTACTATTCCTGAGTCCGTCAATTACGTTCCCGGTGACATGATTGCCATTACCCCGAAATCCTCGCCCAAGGATGCGCAATTACTCATTGATCTGATGGGGTGGAATGAACAAGCTGACAAGCCGATCTCCCTTGTGCCTACAGGGACTTCACTTGGTGCTCCGCCGATCCCTGGTCTTGATTCCTATCCAAATCTCACTTTACGCTCTCTTCTTACCGACTACCTTGACGTGCGAGGAATACCCCGCCGAGCATTCTTCTCTGCCATCGCTCATTACACTGATAATGAGCTGCACAAAGAGCGACTCCTAGAATTTACAAACCCAGAGTACCTCGATGAATTGTGGGATTATACAACCCGACCTCGACGCAGTATCATTGAAGTCCTGCACGAATTTGACTCTGTGAAAATCCCCTGGCAACACGCTGTCTCTGTTCTCCCCGTGATCCGCGCGCGACAGTTTAGCATTGCTAGCGGTGGAGAACGGAAAAGGACAGCTGATGGCAAGACGCAATTTGAGCTTCTCATTGCCATTGTCAAGTACCAAACCGTGATTAAGCGGATCCGCGAGGGCGTGTGCACCAAGTATCTCTCTACCCTTCGACCTGGCAGTACACTTCGAATTCAGCTGCAACCCGGTGGACTTAATTCATCACAGCAGCAACTAACCGGCTCAACCATTCTCATCGGTCCAGGAACGGGCATTGCTCCGCTGCGATCTATGCTCTGGGAAAAGGCAGCTCTAGTGCAAGCCTTCCGCGAGCAAAACCCAGGCGTGGAACCACCCATCGGACCTACTGTTCTTCTTTACGGAGGACGCAATCGAAACTCGGACTTTTTCTTCGAAGAGGAATGGGAGCATCTGAGCAGACTGATCCCATTACAGGTGCTCACGGCGTTTTCGCGGGACCAGCCTCAAAAGGTCTATGTACAAGATACGGTGCGCCAGAACTTCGGACTTTTCTTCCGCCTTCTTCACGACATGCAAGGATCAGTTTATATCTGTGGTTCATCGGGACGAATGCCTCAGGCAGTGCGAGAGGCGCTCATTGAAGCATTTCAGCATGGAGGGCCGGTACCGGCGCCATATAATCGGTCTCAGGCGGAGGAGTATTTGATAGGAATGGAGAAGTCGGGACGATACAAGCAAGAGACCTGGTGAGGGATAGTAAAAGGTTTGTTAGTCTGGAAAATACATCATGTTGTTATTACGGTCCTCAGCTCACACTTGATTAGCCGTTTAGATAGAGTGCATATTACCGGCGCTATTACGGAGTTACTACTGGAGTAGCACATGCTCGGACAAACAATGAACACCATTGCCATGACCAACCACAAATGTATCCCAAATAATCCGTTTATCCTAGAAGTAAAATCAAGTATAAGCATATGTACTGGATAATTTCTGGCAACTTTTGGGTTTCGTTATACGTTTTAGTGCTCACTATAACATTGCGCCATCATGGCATCTAGTCTTAGTTGTATCTATTCTTGGCTTCTGTTCTAGCTTAGTCCTCGAGTCCCTGGGAGAATACCACCCTTTCCCGGGAAGGATATCGGGTTGTATTCGTTGGTTTCAGACCAATAGTCCCACCATTTACGCTGTATTCGAGTAGCACGATCTATGCCCAATTTTCCACAATATTGTATGACCTGGTGGGACCAAAGAAATCGCCCTACATGGCCAGGACGAATATAGCCAGGCTGCATTAGCTTAATATCATATAGTTCTCTTTCATACTGCGCGGTCCGTGAGCATGCCGCAGTTCCTAGATCAAAGAGAAATATATGTACCTGATCATCATATGGAGATCATTCTTTTGAGAAGAATAGAAAAAAGCGACGCAATGAAATGAGATACAACCCGACCATACGATCTCACATCCACGGGTGTCAATCCATACTCAACTACTCTTCACGCCAACTCACCCTCCCACTCCGAAACTGACTAACAAGCCCAATAGGCAAAAGTCCAGGATCAACAACATTAAACCCTCCAAATCGATTCACAATCTCAGGTCCATAAAGCTGCGCCACCCACTGCCAGTACGGCGACATATGATTCCACTCACTCTTAATCCCACTCAAGCCATTCTGACCCTGAAGCTTCGCAAGTCCCACAGAGATAGGGCCTGACCTATCGTATCCGATAACCTGCTGTGGAGGATGGCGGAGGAGATCATCGTACACGTGAACTAGTTGACGCCCAGGTGTATAGTTGAGGAGCTCGCGGTGTCTGGTATATTCCTCAAAGGACATGAAAGTATCAATATCATCAGGGTGATATCCCTTATTCTGCGCAACGATCCTATCTTTATCCTTCGCCGCGTAGTCGCGTTTCAAACGAGTATACTTCTCGTGTTCCTTTTTGAAAAAGTCGTTCATAAGAGAGTCTGCATTTGCGATTATGGAGTCTCGCATGCCAACTAGGTTGATGAATGGACTAGACAGTTCAAGACCGCCAAGGTCAATCGGAAGAAAGAAGTAGCCGTCGGGGATGGAAGTATTTCCAAAACGGGACTGGATTGTTTCACGGAGGTAGGTGATAATGCTGTGATCGCCGGTGCCCTGCCCAGATGAGAATATCTCGCGCTGAATACGTTCGTGGGTTTGAAGCATCATGTCGACATGCTGCTGACCGAAGCAGTTGGCAGGTGTACCGAAGTTGTAGGTAAAGAAGGTTGAAGCGAATGTATTCCATGCTTGGATCCAACTGAAGATACTGGTTTCTTTATCCTGGAGCTGGCGTTTCAACTCATTGATGTGGCCATCTACCATATCTTGGTCGATCTCAAATCGACTAGACTCTGAATTCAAATACAGCATCCCCCATTTGATTTTCCCAGATGGCAATTCCGAGTTGATGGCGGTCTTGGGCCGATCTTCAGACGTGATATGGGCACCGCCAGTCTTGTCACCGATTGGAAGACCCATGATCTTGCTGAACCTTTGAATAGCCCTCCACGCCGTAACGCAAGTATCCTGGCTCCGTGACCAAAACCACATGTCATCATTCACTCGCCACAAAGACTCGCCTTCGCTTTCCTTGTTTATCAGGAAGTCAAGACAGAACAAGGTGACTTCACCGAATACTTCACTCAACACGTGAGATCCGGGAGTTCCACGACAACGAAGTCTCGGCTCGACATCAGGCTCATCGGCAAATTTCAACGGAGCAGTAAGGAACTTTTCGAAAAACCGAGCCCATTTCTCAGACACGCCAAGAAACTTGAGAACCGTCAAAATGGTAGCATGAGGCAGTTTCGGATATAAAGATTCATACTCAGCGCGGAAGCATGTAATCTCGTCATAAAGCCGCTTGTAAATCGTCGTGTCTGCGCCGAGCAAGAGTAGAAGGTTTTGTTTCGCCTGCATTGGGTTTGAGGGCTTCATCACCTTCTGGGCGAAGTTGTGATTGTCATACGTGTCCTCGTACTCAGATTCAGTATCTTCGCCATCGTACAGTCCAAATCCCATGTCCTCATCTGACTCCTCGTCCACCGCCGCCCTGAACTCTGCCATTTGCCTTTGAGGACTGAACGCGGGGCTGGTTGGTGAGTACCTTGGATAGCTTGCTGAGTACATTGCAGGGTGTACCGCGGTTTGTTTTGACCTTTTCTTACCCTTCGCAGCTTCCACCTCGCCCTCAGCTACGTCTCTCTGCTGTTGTTCATAATCCAAAAGCTGGGATACGAAGTATGCATTGAAATGGATAGACTCTCTGACAATTTGCAAACTGGGCTTGTCATTGACTGGTGAGTCGAGATAAAAGCGACGCCGCTTCTTGTCTATGTCAGGTACGGTAGACCTTGGCGATTTCCAGATACCTTTGCGCTTTCTAAATTCAGTCAAACTCTTTTTGAAGAAGACAGACCACTTGATACCCATATACTGAAGGAATATAGCTTGGATGAGGTCCTCGTGCATGTAGATGTGGTAGCTTCCGTTCAGTTGGCGTCGCTGTTCGACGAGTACTTCGGGGCCCCAGGACCAAGTATCCAATGCCGTGAGTCTCATATTTAGAACATCTGCCAGCTCGGCCAATACAGTATTGTCTTTCAAAAACTCCCTCAGAGCGGCTCGCTGTTTCTCGGTAGGTAGATCCGAACTGAGAAGACTCTTGATGACCCATTGCAGTGTATAAGAATTGAACTGGGCTGATGAAGTCAATTCATCCTCGAACTTTGAGACCTTTTCGCGTAATCCCTCAAGAGATTTGATGACATCCTTGGTGGAATCGGTAGTTTCATCCTCCACAGGTCCAGATGGACTGGTAAACAAGTCACCGAGGAAGGCCGTGATGGTATCGGCGTCGACATCAGCGGGTTTAAAAACACTTTCCTCCCAGTTCCTCTTGGACTCCATCTTCTGAGCGCTGGCGAGTTTTTCAAATTCATCATTCTTATCCTCACTACCTCGGATCTTTGGACTCTTCTTCACGAACAGCCACTCCATGGTGAGTTGCGCAAACAACATAGCATACTCGTACTTCAAAGTTTGGACATCAAGCAGCGATAACAACGAGCAACGCCATCGTTCCAGCGTATCTGTTGAAATCGAAGGATCATATTCAGCTTGCTTTAAGAAACGGTCGATGTTGGAAAGTTCCGTAACGAGTTGTCGGTTACTCTCTGATTTATCCGAGACGCGACCATCGTCCTCAACGCGGATATCAAAGCACTTCTTCACGCCGTTCGACAAAGCACGAACCTTTTGGACAAGCGAGTCCAAAGAGTCAGCCTCTTGCAAGGCGGTAGTTTTGCGTTCCTGGAAGATTCTTCTTTTGTTGGACAATTCCTCGAGTTTGGCGTCGGTAATATGCTGCAGAGTTTGAGAGTATTCGGTATCGGCTGAAGCCATCGTGATATCGGTATACCAATAGTCAAGCGATACTGTTTGGTTGGGATGGTTTTTGATGAGAAAAGGAAGATGTAGAGGAAAAGTCCGGGATGGAGGGTCGATGTAGGGTACCGCAGAGCCGCATGACCGCATTGACCGCATGAGGGGTAGAACGATGGGGCCGAAAAAGGGAATGAGTCAATACTCGATCCACTTAATATTCTTGTCTAGACTGCGGCAGTAATCGCAAAAATTTCAGTTAATCGAAAATCAAACCAAAACCGCAGCGGTTTTGGTAAGTATTTAAAGATTTTACGATTTTGCAATTAGATTTTGGTTAAAATCTCGAAACCGCAAACCAAATTGTTTTGGTTTTGGACAATATATTAAAATTGCAGATCAAATTGATTCGATTTTGATTAGTATCTTAAAATCAAATCCAAACCTGTATTGCAGTCTATAGTAGACGGAATTTTATTGGTCCTTTTTAGGAGAAAGTATCTACCTCCTTGATTTTCTAAATTAGATAAAAAAGCACCAGGCAACTATAGTACTATGATGCTGTGATGATGACCATCCCTATCATGATACAACGTGTCTTGCAAGGGGATTTCCACTCGCATGCTAGTATACGGGTGATTCATTCTCCACGAGTGAAAAAACTTGGCTGCGCCAGTTCGCTCCATTTTGAGGTTTCTCACCACCCCATACCTCCATAAGGCCAGTCCGAGTCATCCAGGTGCTTGATGTAATAGGCGCAGTTGTTCAGAAGATGAGACTGGATAGAATTAGTAATTGAGAATAACACGAGCATGCATCCAGAAAAATAGCTTACTCACCAATGGCTTATTAAATTGTCCATAGTAAGCCATACTGTCTTTACCAACAGGATGCATCTTATCATAATCGATAACAGGCAGGTTTACCCAGAGATGGTTGGGAGGACCATCTTTGAGGCCATCCGCGTGAGAAGACATGTCACTTGAGGAAAGCGATTTGCCGAGTTCTCCGAACTCGTTCTGGAACCACAGTGCAGAATTGACCATATCTGTTAAATTGAATCCATTGCCATCCTCGTCATCCCTGTAGTCCTTGATACCCGCAGGGTTCGTCCACTTTTCACCCTTTACAAAGGAGTAGTCCGACATTTGGCCTGTTCGGACAAAGATATATATGTTGTGCCATCGATGCAGACTCGGGCGTCGTCCATATCTCCTAGATCCGCCGTGCAAGGGTCTTCTTTCCAGATACTGTCGGCTGCTTTCACAATGAAAACTTGATCCTGATAGTAGCTGGAACCAACAATGACTGCCCTAAATATTTTTCTAAAGGACTCCCTAAATTGGTCGTAATCCACCGAGTTCGAAGACTTTATAAATGCAGCTTTGATGAGGAAATTGTGAATATCGTCGAAGCTAGAAGCTGTGGCGTTCATAGTGTCATCTAATGCTATTTCTACGGTCTCCGAAATGCCAATTTGATCGGAAGCAGATTTCGCGAGAGTTTCACCGGCATCTGAAGTTATGACAGCGTTGTCATTGGTTTATTTTTGCAAGCTTCAGCAACATCGTTAGCCTCCAAAACTTTGTATAAGCAAGGTGTTAACACATACGTAGTAAGGGCATCATGTTGTGCGTTGGCCATGACACCGTTTACAAGGTTAATACCTCAAATGAGAGATCCACCTGCAGAAGCAATACCTGCACCCCCGCCTCCCTTTGTTGCGGCGGTTTGTATTTCTTGTCCACCTACCCTGATAGCCGCACCGGATGATGCGCCGACGCCGGCGAGACCACCGAAAGCAGAGAGAATACCAAGGACTGCACCGGCGGCCGCAATACCAGCAGCATCGGTATTCTACTTATGTTAGAATCTTTCTCAGATCAAATGTATGATTTAGGTCATCATACCTTGTCACTTAAATCATGCACAGTGTACTTTTGAACCATGTCTTCCACGTAGTCTTGTATAGTATCATGCTCAGTATCCAAGGCTTCGCGGGCGTCCTTTTGCAACTTGAAGAAGTTATGAATTGAGTCAAGCAAAAATGCCATTTGTGGATGTCTTTCACAGTCACTACCAGGCTCAACCACAATCTCGCGGGTCGCAGTGAAATTGAGAATAATCGCCATATAGCTGAGCAAGATATGCAGGGAAGCTAGTATCATTATCGGTATTTTACCCTCGTCGTTGAGGACAGGATAGAGGTCAAGGCTGTATGTATCCTGTTAATATCTGGAAGTCCGTGCATAGAAATAATATCAGAAGTAGCACTTACTAGTAATCAACGAAATCATTCATGGTGTATCGATTCCAGACCTCAATGTCAAGTGGATAGCCGGGCCTTGGTATTCAAGCTCAATAATGGACTTGAGGCGTAAATCCGGACCCCACGCGCGCAGCACACTGGACGCAACTACATGTCCGTGCATCAAGGAAGATTCCCCAAGGGCCTCGCACTCCCCTGAACCTTGGTCGGTCCAACTAAGTGATTTGCATTGAGTCGCTTCACTCGCAATTTGCTTAGTTTCTGTTGGGTCGGCCGAGAGTAGTGATGCTACGAGCACGAGGATCTATATGGTGCGTGATCATCTTTTCTAGCCAACTTTTATCGTGAAGGGAGATCAATTTCACTTGACAATTGAACAATTCCACTCCCATATTTTCAAAAGGCGCACATTTATTTGCCAGCATTGTCGGAACAGACAGGACCTAGTTCACAATCAGCAACTGGAGACAAATACGGTGACAGCCGGTGAGTCCCGAAGGCCAATTTTTGCCATTGGAAGATGGACGCTACGGCTCACACACTGACGCACTCCAGATCATCCAGGAAATTCGATATCTCCGGGATGAAAACCGAGCCCTAGCCTCTCTCACATATGAGAACATCTTCCTGACCAATTCTGACACTGAAAATTGGTATGTGTCCCTGATCCTCATCTGTACAGCTAATACAACTATTCTAGCATACATAAAGTGCTTTGGAATTCACTAGGGCTATTCATGTATTCCGCGATATTCATACTGTTTTACCCATTGACGGCCGCAATAGTTCTGGTTCAAGTAGGTGATATCTCTAAGGATACTGGACTAAAAATGACCACAAAATCTCCAGACCATCAGCGCACATCATAGATAGTACGTTGCCGTGGCCATCGTGCGCCAACGGCCTTCAATTTTCCAGGTCAGATATTCTAACCTTAAAATCTGACCTCCAGGGCAAAATTGGCCACAAGGAGCTTTTCCTAGGCTGCGGCACGGTTTGGGGTTTGGTCTTGAAATGCTAATCAAAACCGAATCGATTTGGTCTGCGGTTTTAATAGGCTAACCAAAACCAAATCGATTCAATTTGCGGTTAACCGAACACTGCAGATATAAAAACTTTAGCTATTTTAGTAGATTTTAGTAGAAATTTTTTGGTTTGATATTCATAAAATCCATAAAATTTTCATAAGACTACAAATCTTGATATATTTGCTCTGTTTGCAAAACCGCGGTTAACTGCAACAACCGCTGCAGTTTTGAACTACTAATCAAGATCTAATCGCAAAACATGTAGTGAGATCTTGATTTACTACCCAAGATCTAACCGCAAGATCATGAAATCTTCAAATACCAACCAAAATAACTGCAAAATCGTGAGAACCAAAACCGCAACGGTTTTGATTGGATTTTTGGTTAACTGCAGTTTTTGCGGTTGGTGCCGCAGTCTACGTAGAACGCACCGTTAATTTGTATACTGTAACGTAAAACGTATCGCAGCCTCGAAAGCCTGCGTTAAAGCACTGTGTGGAGCCCTATGTATACCACCAAATATAATCTATAGATGATCGCCTCCACGGCTATCTGCTACATATTACCTCGGCTGCGGAGGTGGTGTGAAGAGGGCTATTCTCGGGCCGCGTCGGCGATTTCGAAGTCTTGGCACTCCGTCACCGCAGTCCCTCAACTCTTCTCGTCTTGAAACTGTCAACTCTCCCCAATCACTCCACCCACTAAATTCACCATGAGCGCCTTGCGCATTCTAGTTCCCGTCAAGCGGGTGATCGACTATGCGGTTAGCAATCCTCCCCAATATCCCAGGACCAAATTGAGACGATCCGTTATCGGCGACCGAGGGCAGCAGTGTCTCAACTTGGATTGTTCCAGCTCGGATTGTGTCCCTGGATTATAGCATACAACATGCGGCACTTAAGATAAGAGAAAGGCTTGGCTAATGAAATACATGAATAGATCAAACCCCGCATCAACAAGGCCCAAACTGGCGTCGAAACCACCGGTGTAAAGCACTCAATGAACCCATTCGACGAACTCTCCGTTGAAGAAGCCGTTCGCCTACGCCAACGCGGCGAGGACAAGAGCAGCCCCGTCAAAGTCGAAAACATCCTCGCTTTATCCGCCGGAGGTCCCAAGACCCCCGATGTCCTCCGAACCGCCATGGCCATGGGCGCCGACCGAGCTTTCCACATCGATGTCCCCGAGGGGGCAGATGGCGGACCCGAACCTCTGACCATCGCCAAGATGCTGCGCGGTGTCGTCGAGAAGGAGAATATCAACCTTGTTCTGCTGGGTAAGCAGGCTATTGATGGTGATCAGGGCCAGACTGGTCAGATGTTGGCTGGTTTGTTGGGTTGGCCTCAGGCGACGCAGGCTAGCAAGGTTGAAATTAAGGATGAGGCTGGTACAGTTGAGGTTACGCATGAGGTTGATGGTGGTGTTGAGACTCTTCGTGCGAAATTGCCTATGATTATTACTACTGATCTTCGACTGAATGAGCCTCGGTACGCGAGTCTGCCTAATATCATGAAGGCGAAGAAGAAGCCACTTGAGAAGAAGACTCTGGCCGATTTCGGAGTTGAGGATACGCGACGACTGAAGACACTTAAGGTTACTGGTATGTATTAATCTGTTTTTCTTTTGGCTCAGTTTGGGTGTATTGGGTTAGACTAATTTGTTTTCTTAGAACCTCCTGCGCGCAAGGGTGGTGGCAAGGTCGAAGATGTCGATGGTCTTGTTTCCAAGCTGAAGGAGCTTGGTGCTCTCTAGAGATAGAGCTCTTGGATTTTGTGTTTCTATACCATCTGTTTACCTAGTACGAAGTAGTTGCTTGATTATCACATGTCTTGCGACTTGCATAAAGCAATAAAGAACAACTTGAACCGTGAATTGGGAAGATATTCAAGATATTGAGATCTACTAGCATTAGTACTAATGCTAGATACTTACCATTTTCATTCTAAGGTCAATCATTGTAAAGTTAAGGTTTACCTTGGATGTCTTAGTATGCACTGGTGGGATTATGTACTACCCCGGATGAATCTAGCCACGGGGTCGTCCCGGAGATGTTAGATGGTACTTCTGTAGTTACTAGAACCACTAGTGTACGTCGTATGTGCTTCTTCGTAAATCTGGCCACTGGGATACTCTTTCGATGGGGAATGACTGTAAATCAAGGCTACTACCGAATGGATCTGCAAGATGCTGCAGGGTGCTTCGTACTGTTAGTGGGCACTGATTGGCCAGTCCAATCAATAGTGCGGAGGTGGAGGAAGAGTGAAGCGATCGGGGAATTATCGAGTCTTGTGTGACTCGTATCGCAGATGAGGATTAGACTATTTATCGGGTATGAGGAGAATCAACTTGTCGAGCGTGCCCTAATTGGTAGTTAGTGGTGTATAGTACAAACAATGGTAGTATAGGTACAGTGTATGGCTGGATGGACGTGCATTTGTTACTTGAGTAAACTCGGACTTATTTGTAAGTATTTCTCTTGGAATTTCAGATGCACGGGTACTATACTAAAATGTATGTAACTGCATCTTGTACTACAAGTAGTCTATTATTGAGGGTCTGGTTGGTGTACTACAATTACTATGTACTCCGTGTATGAAGTAGATAGGATTTCAGGGTCTCGACCTTTCTATAGATTGGGCTGAACCATGGATAGTCTCATAACGGAGTGATCGGAATAATCAGTGTGCCCTGGAGTCCCTCGATTATCCTAATGAATTGAATCTTGTACTATGTATGAAAGTAAATTAATGTAATTAAATAGCCTTTGTTTTGAATCAAATCAAATCAAATGGACTGGTCTTGTCTGGAGGATTGTTTGTGGGGCGGTGATCTATCGAAAACATCAGCTGAGATGGACTTTACAGTGTATTCACCAGCTGGATTCACCAGCTGTGTACATAGTAGTGTACGTGTAGATGGTGTAGTTATTTGGAATATCTCATTCTAGTGCAATCTAGTTATAATATAAAATATAAATATAAAATACAAATATACTAACTACTAAATAATATTATACAGATACTAACTATACTGCGTGTGTCTGCCTAATGACGTCGTGAAAGACTTCCGACTTTCTTTTTCTTCTTTTTCTTTTTTTTTTTCTTTACTTTTTCTTTTCTTTTCCTTTTCTCACGTTTATTTGAATTTACTCTGAAGAGTGTCTGGATTTATCACCTCCTCTTCCCTTTTTTCTTCTTTTCTTCCTCTCTTTTCCCTCTTCTTTCACGCCACTCTTCCACTCTTCCACTCTCCTCTCCGGTAAGCATTCTCTCATCGCTGCGGGACCGCCACCGGGTGACTCGGCTTTGATTCATAATCGGCTTGCGCAGCTGGAATTTCAGTTTGACTTCGGTTCTGATTTTTATCTTTTCTTAGTCTTCTTTCTCATCTCACAGTATTCGCCCAGTTACTCGACATTGCATTGCACCTCCACTAGTCACTAGTCACTAGTTACTAGTATACACACACCTACTGCGCGCAGATCGTCGCATTCCATCCGCATCGCATTCCTCGATCCACATCGACATTCCTCATCGTGAAAGAAGCATTCTCTGCTGTTCGCAGCGCATCTGCGCGTCAGTCTCCGACTTTTTACATAGCTTATTATTGGCGCCAATCTCCGCAACGCGCTTGATTGCGCTCTCGCCTCTTTCTACCTGGTTCTTGTATGTGAAGAAGTCCCGAGGTTTGAAACCCCTCTTTCCCATTCCCCCCCGCCATGTGGGAAAAAACAAAACGCTATTCGAAGAAAGGCTTCGACAAGGCATGGGATACCGTCGATAAACTTGGCGCTCCCGTCAATCGCCTCTCCAACAAACTGGGCGCTGAGGCCTTTTGGCCCATGGCCATCGATAAAGAAAGTGATAAGGCCGCTCGTATTCTACGCAGTTTCTGCAAGGATGGTTTCTATGCGCCCGAATCGGAAGAATATACCGACGAAAATGGCAAAATCAATCGCCCCAAAGGTAAGCAGCGGGTCGTCAAAAAGATCCCCTCTGAAGTTGTCAAGAACGCAAAGGGTCTGGCCATCTTCACCACTATGCGCACCGGCCTCTGGGTCAGTGGCTCTGGTGGCAGTGGAGTCTTGATGGCCCGCATCCCCGAAACAGGCGAATGGAGTCCACCATCCGGTATTATGCTCCACACGGCCGGCATTGGATTCCTTGCTGGCGTTGACATCTATGACTGCGTCGTTGTCATCAATACCTACGAAGCTTTGGAAGGCTTCAAAAAGATACGATGCACCCTGGGCGGAGAACTGTCCGTCAGTGCTGGTCCAGTGGGCGCTGGAGGTGTATTGGAATCCGAAGTCCACAAACGACAAGCCCCAATTTGGACCTACATGAAGAGTAAAGGTCTCTATGCTGGTGTCGCCATTGATGGAACAATCATTATCGAACGCACCGATGAGAACGAGAAATTCTACGGCGAACGCATCTCCGTCTCCGACATCTTAGCAGGAAAGGCCAGAAATCCACCCGACTCACTCCGTACCCTCTACCAGACCATCAAAGCAGCCCAAGGCGACACCGACGTTGACGAAGACTTGATGCCGCCACCCGGTGAAGCCCCCGGTGATATTGACCTGCAAGAAACCCACGGATTTGGTATTCCTGCTGCAGATGACCCAGATCCATATGGTGTGAAGGCATTGGAGGCAGAAGGCCTCTTCATTCGTGAGGCCTCGACCAAAGTAAGAGCATCACCTGAGACATTCCAGTTCAAGCCGAGCGCTGGAAGTCCTGTCTACGCAACGTTCCGACGTAGCCTTGACAGCTCGCGGAATAGCTGGCGGGCCAGCGTTCAGAGCTACACCAGTGTGACTCGTGGTACGCAGACTGATGAGGCCCCGCTAACTGCCACTACGTCAGTAAGCCGAGCGTCGTCGCGCAGCGCGAAGGGATCTCCAGACATTTCGACGAATGCCTGGGATGATGCACAATGGGACACCGTACCGATCCATGGGGGTGAGGAGGAAGGAGAGAGAAAGTCCAGCACAATCAGCCGTGACAAGATCCACGAATCGGACGATGATGTCGAGGTACACGAAGTCAGCAACGTGGCTATGTCCAGGCCAGACAGCAAGGCCTCTTCCCCAGTCGAAGAATCAGACTCGAAGCGCACGTCTCCAACATTTACTCGCGCCCGTTTGGTAACAATTCCCAAGCGTCCCGCGCCACCTGCTTTGCCTCCACGTCACCCTCGTCATACTTGGGGTTCTGGTAGCAGTCGTGAGTCGCCATCACCAACAGCTCGTTCGCACTCCACCGAACCGACAGATGTCGACATTGAATCTGTGAAATCCGTCGAGACTATTCAAAAGCCAACGGCTTTGCCCTCCAATGTCAAGATGCTGCAGGCAAATACAGTCCTCCCTGCTGTCGTGACCGAGGACGATGATGATCTCCTCGATGAATCAGACTCTGAGCTTCCCAGCGCCGACAAAGAAGAGTTCCTTTCGGTTAACGGTGACGATTTGGAAGAAAGTGACGATCTGGCAAAAGATGCAACCCCGGAGGCAGAGCCCGACTCTGACCGCAAACAATCTGTTTCTGCTGTATCCGCCCAGTCGGAAAATACTATCGAGCCAAATACCGAGGCGGCATTTACTGAGAAACTCGACCAGTCGCTCAATCTCGTTGAACTCGAGGACAAAGTTCAAGAAGCAAAGATTAACGCTGAGGGCGATGCTGCCAGTCCTGCCGCCGAAACTGAGACTGCGAATGCCGACTCTGAGGAAACATTTGCCGATGCCAAGTCCAAGAAGCAAGATCTCACACATGTTTCCGCGGAGGTTGCTTAATCTTGCTGTCTGTCTGTGACTTTTGATTGATTTTCACGATTCTTGTTTGCTGTATAAACCATGATACCTCGTTCATATGCATATTCTGGAGTTTGGATCCGTGGGCTCATTGTGGAGGGCTGATTAGGTTGGAATTGGAACATTTGCTTTGGGATATCACTTTTTCCTGGATTTTGGTGGAGTGATTGGATCGGGTCTATTGTGTATCTTCTAGCGTCTGCATTAGTATTGGCTGGGATTTTGGAATTCATTCTTTTCTATTTTTTGTGACTTTTGTTCTCAAGGAACACTCGCGAAGAGCGCACACTACTGCTGCCAGGTGAAACATTATTTTATGATCATCGTGGCTTCAATTGGTGGGTAATGATTTAGGTCATGCGCTTATCATGTGCCTGCCGAGCTGTCACGGCATACTAACTAGTCACCATTCACAACTCCTCATCTAAAAGGCATAATATGCTTCACGCAGAGGGATCAACGTCTCCGAATCACTCGCTCTCGAGAATTTCGTCTCAGATGCCTGCGACTAGTCTAGTGGGCTACAAAGAGGCTGATATCAACATCCCAACTCCCCGGGTCCTCCACAAATGCTATCCACACTCCAGCAGCCGAACAAATCGAAGAAAGATATACTTTCCTGCTTTCTTCAGCCAAGCCCTCAAACTCACCTTATCACACCAGCCAATCCCCTCTTTGACAGTTCACTGACCCAACCGCCTAGCCCTTATCGACCCACACCTCCACCAAGATCGTCACGATGCCCCGGAGACCAGTGGTCAATGTTGAAACTACACTACATACGGAAAGAAACCGAGGGGCCAGCCCCTCGGTTTCTTTGTAACATCTAGGCGATGACCCAACTCTCCGCTTTGATACTATGGACTCTCCATCTTGCACTGAAGAACGTGCAGATTGGCTGATGGGTGCACAACTACCGCTCCTTGAACACCCCATCGATATTTAGCCCCAAATGGCGGAGAATGTGCATGTCTAGTTCTAAAGCTCCGCTCAAGCGCGGAGGAAGTCATGTAAGCTGAGAATTAGCGTACAATCAAGGCGAAGTAGAAAAATCCTTTGCACTTAAGAGGCCGTGATTCGCATTCGCTCGCGTATTTTCTTCTCGCGTTTTGATCTTTAGTTCTGGGTTTCAAACAGGATTACCCTCCGTCTAGATCAAGGTTGATCTAGCTCAGAATGGCCGGCCTTGCAGCATATGTTTTCCTCGGTGGATTCATCTGGCTAGCTTGTCGCAGTATCTATCGACTCTACTTCCATCCACTTAGTGGCTTTCCAGGACCAAGATTAGCCGCCATAACAAGCGGGTACGAATGCTATTTCAACGTCGTTAAAAATGGATGCTTTATCTGGGAGCTTCAGCGCCTTCATGAAATCTACGGTTTGTACTGCATCACACCTGCATCACAACACTCCAATCTTAACACTCACCAGGACCCATTGTTAGAGTCACACCTCGAGAAATCCATATCAAAGACTCAGAATACTACGATGAGATATACGCCGGTTCCACACGTAAACGTGAGAAAGACGCCATAACCGTACGACAGTTCGATCTAGATGGCTCAGCATTCAGCGCAATTACATCAGAAGTTCATCGCGAACGACGAGCAGCCATGAGTCCATTTTTCTCGAAATCAGCAATTGGCCAAGTAGAAGCCGATATCAAAAATCGCCTCGATCAATTACACTCCCATCTGGAAAAAGCGCAAAAATCCAACGGAGTTGTGTTGCTTGATGCGGGATTTTCAGCTCTAACCTCCGACGTGATTAATAAATACGCCTTCGGATTTCACAGTGGGAATCTTGAACATGATGATTTCAACGAAACTCTTCGAGATGGATTCGTTGCACTTTTCAAATCTGCGCATCATGCTTATTTCTTCCCTATTATTCCGGCTATCATTGGCTCTTTGCCGTTTAACTGGTTGAAAGCATTGAATCCATTCGCACACGCACTTGCTATGCAGAAAGATGGTATTCGTCAGCGAGTTAAGAAGTTTCTCACTGGACACAGTTCTGCGAATGGATGTATTATGGAGAAATTATGTTCACCCAGTATGCCGGCGCATATGTTGGATGTAGAGAGATTGACAGATGAAGGATTTGCTATGGCGATTGCTGGTACTGAGACGACGGCTCGATCTCTTTCTATCGGTGCATTTCACCTTTATACCGATTATAGGGTGAGGGACAAACTTCGGGAGGAAACGAAATCTGTAATGCCAACTGCGGATTCTTGTCCTCCTTGGAAACAACTTGAGCAACTTCCCTATCTTAGTGGTGTTATTTATGAGTCGATGCGATTATCGACTGGAATTGCGTCTAGATCTCCTCGTATTGCGCCGACGGAGGCTCTCATTTATAAGGATACGCAGAGGGATAAGGAGTATATCATTCCTCCCGGGGTAAGTTTACCGACACTTCAATAACATCCTGAAACTTGAGAATCATGCTGATCCTGCATTCTAGACTCTCGTTAGTGAAACAAACTTCTTCGTTCTAAATGATCCCCTTATCTTCCCTAATCCGGAAGTTTTCGAGCCGGAAAGATGGATGCGAGCTTTGGCTAAGGGTGAACGATTAGATCGGTATCTTGTGAATTTCTCAAGGGGATCACGGATCTGCTTAGGCATGAAGTATGTTTACCTCAGCGCCTTTGGTATGTATTGCGCTAATTTATATTCTGCATAGTCTGGCTTATGCAGAGCTGTATATAACACTCGCCACTCTTGTTAGGAGATTCGATTTGGAATGTCAGGAAGATGCAGCGAAGCATGTTATGTTCGTACGTGATTTTGGAACTCCGTACCCTGATGAGGGTAATCTTAGCCTTCCTGTTAAGGTCACTGCTAGTTATGAGTGAGCAGACAGATACCTTGGTCTTGAATAGGCCTATTGGAAGGACTGCATACCTCCGATTTTTAGTAGATCCCATGACAGCGAGGGCTACACAAAAAAAGCTACCTGAATTGTTACCTGAATGTTGCTTGATCCTTCAATAGCTGAGGCCGTCATCATCACTGCCTGCAATGAGTCTTCAATGGAATACTCCAATACATTCACTGATCAGTTTCATTCAAATGAATACCAAGTTCTATAATCCTTGTTGTAGTTGTAATTGTATAGTTCGTGCGACGCGGGTAGGACCGGATTTAACACGATGCTTATTTATCTCCGAAAGCTTGGCCTGGTACTTTCTTACTCGCGCGCTTCTTCGGTTCTCTTTCATCTCTGCAAGTTTCACCAGATTATTTTGACTATTCTCACTTTCAACTCATCAAGATGCCTACCAATAATCACGTAGAGAAGGCTTTCAGCCTCATCGAGAATGATAACAGTAAGGTACTCGGCATCAAGATCGGTGACCAGACTATCCAGCCCGGTCAGTACGTCGCCCGTCAAAGTACGTATCTTCCTCACGTCAAGAAACCTGGATAACCTCTCATCTGACCGAGTTCAGCCGCTCGCGCTCCTCCACAAATGTCCTTTGCAGATGCCGATCCAACCAAAACATACCTCGTCGTGAGTCTGGATATCGATGCACCTTTCCCATCCTTCAGTACTCTAAATCCTATCCTGCACTGGATCCAACCTGGCGTCAAGATAGACGGAACTTCCTCACTTGATATCAGTAAACCTTTTGTGGCGAACTATATCCCACCCACCCCGCCTCCTGGCAGTGCTCCCCATCGTTACCTCTTCTTCCTGTACGAGGAACCGGAGGGCTTTGATTACAAGAAATATGCGCCTCCTGATGGGAAGGATATGGGTATGTGGCAACGCATTCGCTATGACCTGGATACCTGGGGCGAACAGATCGGGCTGGGTCCTGCCCTTGCTTTCAATTATTTTAAATGCAACTAAGGGGGATGAATGACAGTTCAATGGATGATTTCGAAGTTGGGAGACTCTGCGTCTTGCTTTGTTTCCTTTTTGATTGTATTGCTTCTCTGTTGAGTGGGAGGACTCTTTCAAAAAAAAAATTATTTTTAAGCTGCGGCTAATGGGTGATAATGAATGTTCTGACGGTGGTGCTGATGGATGATTGCTACAATTTTATGAAATAACGATTTCTTTTTTGGTTATTTTCTTCCGTTAAATGTTTTCCGTTTGTAGGATTTAGTCACACTCGTTTTCAAACTGGCTTCCATATCTTTTTACAAAAGAATTGTTTCTAGGCAATCATTATGCTGGACACGTTTAGTGGAGAGGTAGAGGCTCGTTCGTCAAGTATACAAGTCGTTGACAGGTGAGCTGTAGGTGATACTAGCATATCGAATTACTCAATCAGAATGCAGTCACTCCATTGAAATCAGTAATCAATTATTATCTCAATACATGCTGTACTGGAGAGCTATGGATAGCACTAGGTAGTAGGTAGTATGATACTACCTAATATAGTTCTCTATGCTCAGCGAAAGATCGCATTTAGTAAGGCGTTGGGGGTGTGAATAGTATCATTTGGGAGCTTCCAGGGCTACGTACAATCCCCACTTGATCACAAAATTGGGTCAATCCCAGTCAGTTTATTGGTGGGGATACCATGAGTCACTATTGCTCGAAATGATTCTCAATTACTTGGAATTCATATTCGTCAAACACAGTACAGATCAGAATCAACAATGCTTGGCGTTCAAAAATGTCAAATACATACTTGGAGCCCAACTTGGTGATATCCTTGTTTTTTCTGCATTTTTCACTTGCTGAGTCGTATCTAGACCATCAACAATGGTAACCAAATTGCGGACCCCCACTGTACGATTACCCACATCTTCGATCCCCAGCCGCATCCAAACTGTGGTCGGCAAGCAATCGGACATCTCAGATGATATTGAAGAGTTTCGTGGCATACCATATGCTCATGTACCTGGAAGATGGGAGCACTCACGCTTGAGAGATCATTTACCGCGTGATATATTCGACGCTACAGAGAACGGGTAAGTCATCATCCTACCCAAGCAATTGACCCCCCGGAGGTTTATACAATCGGTGCAAGTCTCATGGTTCTGACCATCCCAGTCCACGATGCCCTGCGCAGGGTAAACCCAATACACGAGCGTTTCAGTCATATTTGCCCTACCCAGACGACCGTCAAGATGAGTTCGAGTGCTTAAACCTTTTCATCGTGCGTCCAAGCAAGGAAGCACTCACAAAGCATGACATCGATGCCGATACGACTCAGCTACCTGTGCTTATTTGGATACATGGCGGTGGCTTCATTGATGGTGCAGGCACAGATCCCTCTTCCGGTACGTGTTTTGATATTGCGAACTTAATTCAATGAGGTATTCGCCAATCACAAGACTTGAAACAGACCCTTCCCGACTTATTCTTCGTTCCATCTCCAACAAGACCCCTTTCATTGTCGTATCTATTAACTACCGCCTCGGTATATTTGGTTTCGGCGCTTCATCAGACATGATCGCGGCTCAAGGCAGCGACTCCCCTCTCAAAGGTGTGAACTTCGGTCTTTACGATCAGAAACTTGCTCTTATATGGGTTAAACACAACATTGCTGCATTTGGAGGAGATGACAATAAGATTACGATCATGGGCCAATCCGCTGGCGGAATTTCATGCCATCTTCACCTGCTCGAGGCCGAATTTGGCACAGAGAGACCACTATTCCGCAAGGCTGGTTTGATGTCTGGGCCAGTTGGGGGCCTCGAATTATCATCGATGGCAAAAGCTGACCAGCGTTGGGCAGTTCTCTGCCAATTTTGGTCAGTCCAAGCTGATAATCCAGTTGATCGAGTGGATATTCTGAGAAGAATATCTACAAAAGATCTTCTTGACAGCATTTCAGATCTTCACTGGGTACTTTTTACACTGACCATCGACGAATTGACCATTCGAAAAAGCGAATTGGGCTGTGGCATTTCCGTCCATCTTGGTCAGAACGGATGGGATGATGAAACCAAACCTACTGACGAGAGGGTTCAGATCCTGATGAGCGCAACATCCGACGAATTTCGAGGCTTTGCACTGATGGCTAACTGGGATTACACCACATTCCATTCCCTTTTCACCTCGAGCTATCCCTCGAAGGCCGCGGCTGAGGAGGTTCTCCGAGCATACGGTATTTCGTCTACATCTTCTGATGAAGAACTCTTCGAGGCGTTCTCCCAATTTATATCCGATGCCACAATGATGTATAAGATATATCGCGCAAACGAATTCTTCAAGACTCATCGTGAAAATCAAGCTCGTCTCCGTGGTCAGGACACCAAGCGTGTGGGAGTACACTATTACCATTTCGAATTTGGTAATCCCTTCTCAGGTCCCATGCAAGGAATTGCACACCACGGGGTTGACCTGGTCTATGCCTTTGGCAATTTTCATGATGCGCTGAAGAGGGCTGACCAAGGGATTTTGGAAGGTTATGTTGAGCCCGCTCAAGCTTCTTCAGAAGCTAATGCCGGTCAAGCCTCTGCTAGCACCGAAGCTACTGACTACCTGAAGTCCAACGTTGATCTCAGCTATGAGTTACAGGACAAGTTGATTCAATTTGTGGTCGAGGATTGCGAAGAGACCGACCAGCGCGCATATTCTGATGATATCGTGACATTTTGTAACGATCGATCGGTCCATGTGGAAAATTGGTCGAGTGATGAAAAGTGGATCTCAAAGAGGAAGAAGCTTGAAGTTCTAGATAGAGACTATGACTCTATGATGACTGCCACGCGGAGACTTGTAGGTAGCGTTATCGGCATGGCATTGTAGAGTTGAAAAACTCCACATTTGATATCAAGATGTCAATACATCATCTTTACACTCTAATTCACGCATTGTCTTTCTGTATGTTTGTATACATGGAAAGTAGGTTACTACTAGTACATCCAATAGAATCAACAATCTGGGCTGTGGTTAGTGGCCTGCGTAGTATTATATCCCAAATAAATAATACTAATGAAAGTGTGTTGATGTATAAGCCTTGTTAGACATTTTAATGTTTATTACAAACGTACACAGATGGTCGACAAGCTAGGTGAATCAAGAGTACGTAGTTTACTGACGCCTCAGCATTGGGGTTGGAAGTAGTTTGTATGTATAACATTCAAAACCACTCTAGAATGACCCTGTATTGCAACATCCGGCTTGTTCCCACAGTGAATGGCAAACACTTTCAATAATATCATTTTTACTGTGCACGTCTTTGTCACGAATAATTGTTTGTCTTCTGCTCATTGCAGTACTTAAAGGCTGTCACCACTACTCCTCTATCCTCTCCTTTCCATCCATCCACCATCTTCTTTCCTAGGGCGAAGATACCAAGCTAGCTCTCCAGGATGTTGATTTCGCCCAACCCTATCTTTTCTGGCCTGATCGTAGCAGTGAGTGGTCATCTTCAGCAAGGAAACTTACACAGTCAGAATCCTATATGAGTATCTTTTCTTGCAAGGGCTGCTAATAACCTGGACGCAGGTGATGTTCAGCGTCTGACAACACGCTACGGTGGTACTTTCGAAGAACTGGACATCAGTATCTGCACCCACCTAGTCGCCTCCTTTAGAGCCGTTGAGAAAAATTACAAAAAGGGTGACAAACCGATTCTTGCTCCTTGAATTGTTCAAAAGGGTTTACTAACCCAGTTTTCATGAATAGTCAGAGAAGCTTCGGAGGTCGAAGGCTTGCTTATTGTCAGTCAGGAGTGGTTCTTCGAGTCGGTTGAAAAGGAGATGCTTCTCGATGCGAAGAAATATCTGCTCAGGATCCCTTTCAAGGCCAAAAACTTGGTGGGTACAAAGCTTCTCCCTGGAAAAAAGCTGCAAGAACAGAAGCGAAGCCGGATTGAACCCAAAAATGTGAAGACTATCCAGCCTAAAGTTGGTAAGAATGTCGAGCCCAAGGACAGGAAGAATGTCGAACCCCAGCCGAAAACCCATGATAAAATCCTCGAGAAGAAGCATGAGCTTCATGCGATGATCGATGATGATTGTCCTTGGAAAAGTAAGAAATAAGATCCCTATTTGACTTTACTCATGGCTGACGCATCCATAGGAAACAACGATATTGTCGTCTGGCTGGATGACAGCAATGTAGCTTGGGATGCTATATTGATCAAGGATACCACTACTACGGTTATCTATCCGACTTACTACGCAACGTCCGCCCCCGCATACAATTCTCACCTTTTACGTCTGCAGCTTCTGTACGACTTGAAGACGAAGAAGTATCTATTTTGGAATCAAGACTCCTCCGCGCCCACTCCCGTCAAGACTATCACGCGCAACAAAAACTTGGAGGTTGATGGAGCTCGCGCAACTTTCAAGAAATACTTCTATGAGAACACAGGACTTCCCTGGGAAGATCGCTGGAACGTTCCACAGAAAAACAAGTTCATTTTTGTGCCTCGCATATTTGAGGATGTTGAGGTTGAAGATGCAGCAAACTCAGCGGTGAACAAAGATCATGCATGTGTTGAACTTCCTCAAGAAGTCTATGATGTCTTGAGCACCATCTTTGACCATCGTCAGAAGGCTCACGCCGAGGCTGTTATCAACAAGGTCTCTGGTGGTAGACTTTATGGCAAGCAGTGGCATTTTCGCATAACGCTGAGTGCTGCTCGATCTCTTATCCAAAGGATCAAAGAGATAGTCTTCGACAAATTTCAGCGACGTGATAAATCCAGCCAGGAGCTACTGAAAACACTAGGGAAAACATACCTAGCATTGATGTGGAATGCAAATCTGCATGACCCTCCAGGCTGGAAGCTGCCTGCTTCTTCAGAAGTTAAGGCTTGGGTGAATCAGGAAATTGCTGCCCTTGAGCTCTTAAACAATCTTTCTTATGCTACGGATATGATTGAGAGCTCCAAATCAGTCAAAAGAAACCAAATTCTCAACAAGGTTTATCTAGCTCTTGGTCTGGCGAATATGACACCTGGTTAGTGATACATATTCGGGTTTCACTCAACCTCACAGAATCGTTAACGTTATGACAGTGAAAGCCAATTCTGAAGAGCATAAGGCTCTTGTGAACTACTTCACTAAGGCCGTCTCTTCTAGCCACGCCCTATCTCTGGTGGTGAGTTTGATGCTGCTTGGTAATATGCATGATATGTCTGAGATTGAGTTTCTAACGTCAGGTTTTTAGCCTATCAACATTTTCAGAATAGAGAGAGAAGGAGAGAAAGATCGTTTCATGCAGTATCAAAAAACTCACAGCAAGCTCGTCGGTGACCGCCGCTTGTTATTCCATGGAAGCGAAGCTGCCAACTTCATTGGAATCTTGAGTCAAGGACTGAGAACGAATGCGCAAACAAGATATACTCTAGGGGGCGGAGTACGCGGCATATACTTTGCCGATCTTTCTACTGTATCTGCTGGGTATTCCATTAGAACCATGTATCCCTCCACTTCTTATTGCATGCTCTTATGCGAGGTCGAAGTTGGTAAGAAGGTCAAGACCTACTTCCAGGCACCGGATGGTATGATCGACCAGATGCATCGGGAAGGACACATTTCAGCTCTTGCTGCGGGACAAACAGACTACAACAAATGGTGCAGTGCTGAAAGTATCCATCCTGATCTCGCCGGCATTCAAATTCCCGACGTCTCAGCCAAGCGGTCCACGTCAACGAGGACTATAGCCTCAGAGGATATCTACGGGGATATCTACGGTGCCATGAATAGGCTTCCGCACAATGAATGGGTTGTCTATGATCCAGCTCAGGTTCGCCAGCGATATTTTATTCATTTCAAAGCAACTCGTACGGGTTTTTATTGAAGGATAGATTTTTGTCAAGCCTAAGGCTGATAAGAGCAGAGCAGAACTATGCTTTTCTGAGACTCTTTGTTGTCTTTTGTATGTTTTTTTACTGAGTTTTGTTTTCCAAGTTTCGTATTTCCTCTTCCGCAGAATTACTATGTCGTTTTTCAATGATTCTCTCAGTACACTATTGTACACTCAGATTCAAGATCTATCCCAAACCCTAACGCTAAAATAATACCGAAGCTTCCTAATCTCGAATTACCTAGATATCACATCAAAATTGTGAAATAGTAAACAAGCTTAATAGCTATATCTTCCACATTGATGTACTTCATATATTTTCGGCTGATAATGAGGCAATGTACTCGTCCCTAGACTTACCACTACCGTATATTAAGATAGTAGTCTTAATATACGGAGTTCAAGTCATATCACCTAGAATACATCGACATATCTCCATGTGATTAACGAATAGGGTTCAATCGAACTCTCTCGTCGCAACCATCAACGTACAAGGCACTGTAGCACTAAGGACGAGCCTCCACCTGAGCCTCCAGAATGCCCCTTTTTTTCTTGGTATATTTTATTCACTTGCTACTTGACCGGCTGGAGAATCGAGCTACTTCGATTCTGTTTTAGAGATAATCATAGCGCCCACAGGATCACCTGATAATGGGGCTGAGGGTGGTAGCCCTCTGGGTTTACGATTGACGACCTTCGCTCTGTCTAGAATTTTGTGTGGTATAAATATGACACGTTGAAGATGAATTCAATATCATTCGGGGACGCAAATTCTGGCTTCCAGGCTGGTATTGTTAATGGCACTGTCAATGTGCAATCCTATCTTCCGACGGGTACATAGATTTCGCAACGCCCCTTACCAACCTGGACAAGTTGACTGATATCCGCTATTGTACTGATAGAATCTCCACCTGCCCCTCTATCGACGGTGCCGTTCCCTCGCGACCCTGACTTTATTGATCATGGAACGCTGCTCCACCAGATACGCCAAAAAGCGTCTACACTAGGGTCACTGATAGCGCTGGTTGGCTTAGGTGGCGTGGGGTGAGTTAAGAATGATTAGCGGACTTCCTTCTGCTGACACCTTGCAAGAAAATCGCAAATTGCAATCGAGTATTGTTATGGAGTTCGAGATCAATCATCTGCGACGTGGGTTTTTTGGATTCACGCGAGTAATGCAACCCGTTACGAACAGAGTTGCCGAGAAATTGTCGACCGAGTTAAGATACACGGGCGCCAGAATTCTAAGGCGAACATCTTCAAACTTTTTTATGATTGGCTGCAAGATGAGCAAAATGGGAATTGGGTTCTCGTGCTCGATAATCTCGATGACGATCAGTTTCTTCGTGAAATTCCATCAATCGAAACAAACCGCCCAGGGAGTGATGAGACTGGCGCGCCGAGACGGTCAATCTGGGAGTATTTGCCCCGGAATTCTTCAACAGGGTTAATTCTTATTACGAGTCGGAGCAGACATCTGGTATCAAGTATAGTTGAAGATAGCGATATTATATTGGTTGAGCCGATGGATGAAACTCATGCTATAACGCTTTTTCAGAGGAAATTTGGAATGGAGACAAACAGAAAAGATACTACTGAACTAACAGCAGCACTGGAATTCATGCCACTTGCGATTGTGCAAGCAGCGGCGTACATTAAGCGAAGAGCACCTCGACTTTCAGTCCCACAGTATCTGAATGAATTCCGGGAGAGTGATAGCCAGAAGATCAGACTTCTTGATCACGAAGGTGGAAATCTGCGCAGAGACCGAGAAGCCAAGAACATTATCCTTGTAACCTGGCAAATATCATTTGATTATATCCGGGGGATACGGCCATCAGCAGCAGACTTATTATCTCTTATGAGTTTCTTTGATAGGCAGGGTATCCCTTGCATTCTGCTTCGAGACAGCAAAGAAACGAAACATATTATGGAGAAGAAAAACGATGGCAGTGATACGGAGAGCGCAAATGGATCCAGTATTGTCGAGATGTTTGAGGAGGACATATTGGTACTCAGAGACTACTCTTTGAGGTTCCGGGAGAAATGTTTCGAAACCAGAAGCTTGTCGAGATCAGACATGTGTATAGTGGCTCAGCAGGTCCTTCCCATGAGCACGCGAGCCTCCCAAGTCCCATCAACTCTAATGAGAGCGTTGCTTCTGTAGGTGGATTCGAAAGTAACTCGGGTTCAACTGAATCTGATTTGCGTCAGTCTTGATTGACTCAGTACCAAGTGGACCACTATGTATGCAATTTATATCAGTCCTCGTGTCCTTGTCTTCCGGGCCCAGCAATAATTATTATGTTCTCTGCCGTGTGTTGGGTTTCAAGACTGTAATAATTCTAGTCAAACTGCAATTTCTCTTTTAGAGCAGATTGTCGTTTATACAGTGTGCCTTTTTTTTTTTTTTTTTTCTTTTTTTTTTTTTGTGCATATTTATTTTTTTTTTTTTTTTTTTTTTTTTTTTTTTTGAATGATTCGCCATTCTTTTTCTACTCAAACTAGTAGGGATTTTTTAATGTGTTTCTTTTATACATGGAAGCTATTCGAAAT
>Ga0102593_1000266_pt1 | contig 113171 bp, 120 predicted proteins | sample AraplaCol_mMS_r2_2_FD_76862 | JGI IMG/M metagenome (GOLD analysis project Ga0102593, IMG submission 76862) | Arabidopsis root microbial communities from North Carolina, USA - plate scrape MF_Col_mMS_r2 (SPADES assembly) (version 2) | ecosystem: Host-associated > Plants > Roots > Endosphere...
AAAAAAAAAAGAATTTTCCCTTTAATTTCTAGTCCCATGATCCTAGAATCCTGACACAGACCCTAATTTCCCTCATTGCCCTGATCACCTTGATCATCCTGATCAGCCCCGGATGATGTGGAGTCCTCTATGGCCAAGACTCGTCGTCGTAGGCGGCCACGAATACTGACGATCTTATTACGAGGATAATTATTCAAAATATTCCCATGCATTACTACATCAGTGTACGGAGTATTTTTTGGGGGGGTGCACTCTTGAATTGTATGCGATGTACAGTGCACGATGGGCGAAGTAGGAAACACATCCTGGATACCGAGAGAATTGCACTCGTCAGCCTTACGAGGTGTACGCGTGAGCGAGCATGCAAGCAATTTCCAATCCTCGTAGATCCAAACCATCATGGACTGGCTCGATCGTGACCCACTTGGCCCGGGGAACCAAGATACAGATGAACTCTATACGAGAAGCAGGGTTTTTGGAGAAGGATGTGAATGACTGCCATCACAATCAATGGCATTTGGTACTATGTACTGTCGTATAGGTACTTCTGTTGGTCATGGGGGCTTGAGGGATACTCAAAGGACCAAGTCCAAATCCCGGAGTATTGCGATCGGCGATTTGTATACTCTACTAACTAGTTAATAATACAGTGAGTGTACTTGGTACCTTACAGAACACCCCTCCATGAGATAGATGGAAGACTCATTGCGAAAATAAGAAGGATAGCAGTAGATTGCAGATAAAATGACGAATCGCGCCTATGAGGTGTGTATCTCTATATTTTACAACATTTTCGCAGGGTATAGCAGTAGAGAAACAAAAAACAAAAAGGGGGAAAGGAAAAAGAAAAGAAAATCAAACAGTGGAGAAATCTGCATACAAGAAACACAAAAGAACCAAATCAGGGCAAAGCAAAGCAAAGCAAAGAAAAAGAAAAAGAAAAAGAAAAAAGTGACCAGATTCTCAACCATCCCAACTCTCCACTTCGTCGGGCAAAGCCAATTGCCCGACAAGGCGGGAAGAAAAACAGCCTTATGTAGCTCCGAATTGGCGATAACTCCACAAAAGAAGAGTTCCAATCACCAACTTCAATCCAATCGTATCTCTCATCCCAATCGCAAACAACGCCTGTCTATCCCAGATTCCGTTAAGTGTTGTCCGTATATCGTACGCCCGTAGTTATCACAAGTATGTACAGATACTCTGTACCACTTTCGACTCGAAAGAGAGTTCCATCAACGACGACTGCCGGGAGTATAGGAGTCTGCGGATCTTGGTGTGTTGAGGTAGACTTCCATCATTGCTCCTTTGGTGGATTTTTCTTTGGGGAGTCGGTCGGCGATGGAGAGAGATGTACTGGCCGAGCTGGTTGGAGTTCCGGAACCACCATAGGCGGGACTCTTAGGGGCCCAGGAGCCGATGTAGCGAATATCGGCGGACCTTTGTTCTTTGTTAGTTAAGTTCGGGTCTTTCTTTGGTGTGGATGGGATGGAATTGGGGAGGGGAGGATTTGGAATTTGACTAAGGCTGGGAGGATTTATAGTTGCAGTTTTGCAATGATCTGCTAGGATGTAACTGGTGTGGCGTTTGTGAAGAACTTACATAGAGCTCATGTTGTTATAATTTGTAGTAGATTGGGGGTCGTTGTAATTTATATAGAGCTAATGGAGTAGGACAATAGTTGAAAGCTAGTATAGCGCGGTATACCAGAAGAGAAGAACTTGTAATTGAGATTGAAGATGAGATTGTAAATTGGAGACAGATGAGACGACTTTATGCTTCCATCATCTATTGCTCGTGGCATCGCCGCCTACTACCAGAGTCTCAACTTGAACCCGGGTGTTTTTCACACCCATCATACCCAGGGTGAATTTCATAATTCACCTCAGGGACGGGGTTGAAGGGTATAGCCCGAGTAAGTGGGTTCGGGTCGATCATTGGATCGCTCGACAGCGAAGACTTCGAGAAAATCCATTCTTCGATGTCAAAAGTCACATTTACCTGCGTGTCTAAGCCGAATTCGCACAGGGTCCAATAGGAATGGGTAAAAAGAGATTGAATTTTGTTTTAATTAAATTCATTTTATTTCCTGGATTTCATTTTGAGAAAAATTAAATAATCGAAATAGTCAATGTATACATGATAAATGATTATTTTCTCAAACTTTTATTATTTTCTTCGCAATGATAAGCCTCCTGGCTACTTTCAAAATGGCGGAATCCAAACCGGGGCCAGAGATTGAAGGTATGCGATGGGAGCCTTGGACCTCCAAAAGCCCATCAGGGTCAGATCAAACCCACGGGGTTGTTGTGTAGCAAGCTATGAAACGAACTGACAGTCTGATGGCATCGTTCTCGCCACCCAACCCCTATCAAACTAAGCCAATTGAGGAGTGGCTATACGGGAGTCTCACAAGGCCCATTGACGAGACGGGACGAGACTGCAGGAACAATGGCATACAGAGAAAGAAAGTCGGTGAAAATTCTACCGTGTAAATCTACGGTGTGCGTCAAAAGGAGGGGGGAAATGACATCCAGTTGGATTCTCCAGAGTGACTAGTTGAATATTGCTTTTGTGGACGCTAAACCATCATGAGGTAGTGGCAGATGTCAAAGGGTGTTGCCCCGGTCTCTCAAACATGAAAGAATCAATGTGGATGTGGCGGTGAATGATGAAATAGAGTGAGTTGAAACGACTCAATCATGGATCACCACAAGAAAATCGACAAAAACCCAGATCAACCCCAACCCAGGTCTTCACCCTGCTATCTAAGCCCCAATTTGGTCAGATGGGGGTGAGTGGAGCAAACCCATCTGTTGCACGAACCCCTCGGGCTTAAGGCGGAACACTAGGAGTGATACCCTTAGCTTAAGACAAGACTTGCACTTTAGATGAATATTTTAAAACACCGCAGTTCTACTACTACTATTCTTATTTTGGATCATGTCAGACCTCCTGAATCGCGGCTGACAAGGTTGTGGCTGGTCACTAGAATATCTACAGTACTTCGGTACCATGTACGTCAAGATGGACCCCACAGGATGGGACAAGGTACAACATACATGACCAGCCTACTGGGAATGTCAAAAGATGGTCCAGGCTCTTCCGAGTCTTTCTTGTAAGGAATAAAATGATCTTCAAGTGGAGGCAATTCTCGCTGATTCTAGGTGGTTAGAGAGTTTCAAATCTGCACAGAAGGAATTCTGCCTCGGTGGACAGGACATGTCCAAAGTGGTGTTGAGAGGGTACGAAGATTAAATTGAAATGGTCGAAAATGAGAATCATAAGAATTTTCCAAGGAAAAAAAGAAAAGGGAAAAAAAAGGCGAGAGAAAAATAAAAGAAATAGAATTTGAAATCAAAAAAGGATCGAAGTCGAGTCCGAATAGAGAGACCATGATAGTGAAGGATCGACGCCTAACGCTCGTGCCCGGTCAACCGTGTGGGTGCGTCCCTGAAAAGTGTGAATACATGGTACAGCACGAAACCAAGGTGAATTACCTAGGTATCTCAGAACTTGCAATGAAATCTAGGTTAGAAACTTGAAGGTAAGAAAAAAAAACCAATAGCTTTTGAAACTCACACTACCTAGTGTCGGAATAGTCGACCTCGGGACTCGGAGCAGTTTGAAGCTGCTCTAGAGATGTATATATTCTGATGGGAGGCGGTGCGACCCGTGGGCATCGATGGATGCATGCACCAGCCACAGCCCGAGGTTGAACTCCAATTTGAAGGCTAATTCTTTGGTTGATAGTGCACTGCTTGATAAATCTCGGACCGCATTACTATCGCTCTGCTTCATTGTTGCAATTGTGCTACACTGCTGTATACTGATCTCAGTCAACCTTAACAGCACCGCCACACTCGCCCAACGGTGTGGCGCACGAAAGCGGAGTTCCTCGTACTCGCTGCCAATTTTGAAATTCAATGGTGAGGAGTTATCAATTCTGATATCCCATTTCTTGTTTTTTTGTTACTTATATTACCTCTACTGCTACCAGTACTACTAGTAATAGGTGGGGTAGCCACTAAGAAAAACAGCGCATTCAAATTTCAACTCGAAAGTGACCACTATGTAATCTCACACTTGCGTACAATACATACGGAGCCCCAAGTGATCGTGAGTACTCGAAGTACGATCGGACTTGAGTATTACCTTTGATCCAGACATTGAATCGATCATTTCTGCTACTCTACCGCGATCAAGCCAAAGGACCGGAGCTCATCACACAGACTGTAGTCTGGACTCACAGTTCTACGAACTAATGCTGGCTTCGGGTGTTAACTCATTCCCCGGCTCGGTGCATGGCCCATCATGCAGGCCAGGATGCAGGCACCGAGTCCACAGGCGGTTCAAGGTGCAGCAACTTGTTAGAGGTCGTGTTCTCCGGGTGGCAAATCTCCCCGCCCCGAGACTATCGATCGAGTGGGGGATGTGCGCTTGAGGCTTTTAGCCAATACTTTTCTCTATTCATCCTACCTACAGTAAGACAGTCTAGCGGTAATTTTGAATTAGCCCCGATGACATGATAGCTTCTGGCCAGCTTGCCGCTTCAACATTAAAAATTCAATGACCTAGATTATACGGAGTAAACGTATTCGAATGGTTTTACGACGGTGTATAGCTCCGCTTCGAACTCCAGGACTAGTACGGTATATCACAGAAGTGGTCAGCTGCGACTTAAGTTTAGATGCGGGGAAAGTATATCCCAAGACCCGGCGCATGTAGGTATTAGGGACATAGTAAAGAGATATCGGGATATCTTCGAATCATGGACAATGTCGAGATTAATCGGTCTTAAGTAGCCAAAGTCGCTCTCTTGTGTTACAACGTTTGCTGTAATCTGTAGGTTTTCCTGGTATCAAATCTGGATTACAGAATTACATTGAAAAACACTTACAAATAACAGAATGATACACAGAATGCCGATTGCACCAAAACACTCGTCTTTGGTTCCCTTACAGTATGACGGATGCCCAAGTGCTCGAGCCTTCAGGGCACACCGCACCCTGATCTACAGTGGGCGTTGGTCCCTTACCATTCATGCTGGTAGTTACTCCTACTTCTTGAATCGTTATAATAGACATAACAGAATTTTTGCGACACACATAGTTAAATGTATGACCCCATCGCAGCTCATAGGGCTACGCGAAGTCGGTGTAGATGGGATGTGTGGCAGTGCTGCACCTAGTGTTCACAGGGGATTGTTTGCCTGTATGATGAGGTCAAGAGCATTCAGCTCTTGACTAGAGTGCCCTAGATCACCTAGAATACCCAAGAAAGTTCCAGATCTGTCGCCAGCCCGCGGAGATGGGGCCGTTTCTCTGCCCTGCCACACTGGTGCTCATTTACTATTACTTTATTGAGGCATTTGCATGACTTCATTCCTAGCTTGTTCGCTCATTAGACCGACACCGACTCGTTGAGTCGACTAGCTAGACGCTAAGCCTCGCTGGAGTGTAAATCTGGCCTCAGCATTAATCTTGATGGTCTAGATCTTCTTACTTGAAAATTAAGTGAATCGAGCACCTAAGTGCATGAGTTTGCTCGTGCCTGATCAGACGGTCTAGACCATTAGACATATCTACCTAACGTAGAGTTCCCCAATTGTATGTGTACGATTTCATTAGCATAGAACGGTCGAGATCGATCTATGAGGTACAAGGTTGGAGCTGTTGGTCGCGGATAACGCGGAGAAAATCCTTCATGATGAACCAGCTGGCCTGAATGGATCCTACACAAGGTCTAGAACAATCCATGTAGATGAATGCATGACCAGAATACAATAATCGAAGCACAGGAATAGAGAGCATTAGATGAACTGGAAATTTTTGATTTTGTTTCATTCGGGGAATCTATGCACAGGCGAGAGATGTGCCAGGGCATCGGAGACCCTTCACGTGTCGTCTCATGCAGCCCAAGTCCATTCCAACCCCCGGAAAGAGGGATAAAAAAAGCGGCTGAAAACCCTTAACTGGAAAAACACCAAGCAACCACGCACACACCGAACCCAGGACCCAGAACTTCGTTTAGATGTGGGTGTCGTAGGCGATGGGAACAACGGTCTCAGGGACGTTGTCGGTGAAGCTGATGGTGTGAGCCTCACGGGGACCAACGGCCTGACGCTTCAGGTGAACGTGGATACCCTTCTCCTTGGCCTCACGCTTCTTGAGGGCGTTCTCCTTGACACGGTTGATGAACTCCTCACGGGAGCGGGAGTGCTGGACGTGCTCGATGCGGACGTTGATGCGCTTCTCGATGTAGCGGTTGTCGACACGCTTGTACAGGAGGACACCGACGGAGGACTTGGTCACGTTGTAGACGACACCGGTCTTGCCGTGGTAGACCTTGTGGGGCATACTATATTCAATATGTCAATTTGCATGTTCCTTTATAACGTCGCGATGGCGAGCGAATGTGTGGATTGTAACGTGGAATAGTTGTGCGATGGATGGGAGAAAAAAAAATTCGGTGGTACTGACCCCTTCTGGACGGCACCGTTAACCTTCAGGTCGACAATGTCACCAACACTAGAAAATTCGTCAGAATTGCTTGTCCTTCTTATTCATTCGTTTCGAATCGGATATTGACGCTCGTACCGGAAGGTCTTCAGGTAGGTGGAGAGACGGATCATACCGTGCTCCTTGAAGTTACGGCTGAAGGCATACTGTCGTCCGAAAATTGGTTAGCGATCATCTTCCAATTTGCCCTTCAATATCGGCCTTCAAAAGTCGAGTTTGGTGACTTGACCGGGGGTTCAAGAGTTCGAGAATTTCGAGAGGGTGAATCGCAAACGTACCCGAGTGCCGGCGCGCAGACCGTACGAGTGAGGCATGACGGCGGTGTTGTCGTTGGTGCTTGTTGAGGAAAATCGACACGGACAACCTTCTCAAAAGATGGAGCGGCGGAGTACCCTAGCCGGGAGTGTGTGATCACGGTCATGTGATGTAGGGTAGGGCATGATCCCGTGACACATATCTTCCCAAAGTGGATTAGCCTCGCTTAGGCTCTGGCAATGTGGATGAAGCACTTCGGCCTCACCACTTTGATTCTGTTCGTTATCCCGCCGCCAACCCAGACACCCAGCAGCCATGGCTCCCGCTCCGTGAGTACAATCGAAGTCGACAGATTGTGTCGCATCATTCTAATCGATAACTTTTGTACAGTCGTGTCTACTCCAAGACCTACAAGGTCCCCCGTCGCCGTAAGTGAACTTTCGCAAAAAAGAAAAAAAAAAATCCATTGAAGACCACAAGACTAACTTCTATCACAGCTTTCGAGTCGGCCCGTCTGTTAGTACTCTCCGGCCAATGATCAGAAGCGTGCTTCTGGTTATGTCGTGTGTTCCAATATCTAACCCTTATCTAGTGACTCGGAACTGAAGGTTGTCGGCGAGTACGGCCTCCGCAACAAGCGTGAGGTGTGGCGTGTCCAGCTCACCCTCTCTAAGATTCGTCGTGCTGCTCGGTATGTGGATATTCACCGGATGGAAATTCAAGGACAAAGGGCCAGGGTGCCAGGCCGAATTGGAACATTTTAGCTAACAGCTGCCTTTCTCTTAGTGAGCTGCTCACTCTCGATGAGAAGGACCCCAAGCGTCTGTTCGAGGGTAACGCCCTGATCCGTCGTCTTGTGCGTATCGGTGTGCTCGATGAGTCCCGCATGAAGCTCGATTACGTCCTGGCCCTGAAGGTCGAGGATTTCCTTGAGCGCCGTCTCCAGACCTGCGTCTACAAGCTTGGCCTTGCCAAGTCCATCCACCACGCCCGTGTCCTGATCAAGCAGCGTCACATCCGTGTTGGCAAGCAGATCGTCAATGTGCCCTCCTACATGGTCCGCCTGGACTCCCAGAAGCACATCGACTTCGCTCTCACCTCTCCCTTCGGTGGTGGCCGTCCTGGTCGTGTTCGCCGCAAGAAGGCCGCCGCCGCTGCCGGTGGTGACGGTGAGGCCGAGGAGGAGGATGAGGAGTAAACTACTCTCTAAAAAAGAAGATACAGGAGTACGGACGGGTTTCGCTTTGGGCAGATCTATGCTCTGGGATGTTAATGATGACTGCCGCATAGCCTCTTATGTATGCTCATGCAAATTGAATGAATCAAAAACAGCCAGACGGCTTCAATTCGAAACCCGAATTCTTATGACCAAAAAAGTTTTCCACATGAAGTTTTTCCTTGTGTCGTTTTTCACAAATTAGTTCTTTCTTTTATGTACAGTAAAGTAGTATACCTCTCGAACGCCGTTTCCAGTCTCCCATTCGTCATTCGTCACGTAGTCATTGCCCTTCCGCAGAGCCTCATCCCTCGGTTCCCACCATTTGCTTGAGTGTCTCTTCTGCGCCTCTATACCACCGTCCCATCTCTTCCAGGCCGTCGCTCTCCCCTTGTTGCTTCTTCCGCTGCGCTTCCTGCGCTTGTGCAACAGCCTCTGCCTTACGCCTCTCGAGTACACTACATTCTCTCTCGATTGCTTCTGCCTCGCGAGTCTTGCGCGGCAGTGTATTTTGAACTGCGGCGATTTGGCGATTCAGCGCTGCCAACTCTGACTCGCGCTCGGCTAACAGCGACATGGTCGCTGGGAGTGGAAGATTTTGGGAAGATCGCGGGTCGGACGTGTCCATACTTGCAACTTGCTTCGCTTTGAGACCCGCAATCGTGGATTCTAGGTTCTCGATGGACTCGGGGAGAGTTGAGAGTTGCTCCATTTGGATTTCGACATTCTTATAGCCTGTTGAGTCCGTTGCGATTAGCGAAAAGGAATTTGTGAATGTGGTTTTTGCTTGGGGATGTCTTACGGCTAGCCAAGTTACGGCCAATCTTCTCCATCTCTTCAATCATTAGACGCGCTTCTTCCTTTTTGGACTTCAATTCTGCCTTCACATCCGCCAACTGCGTTTCCAACTCCACATTCTCATTGTGTCCGACGACAAGTGGTGGATCCCCAACAATCGCACGGAGAAACTTTTCTTTGGTGACTTGCTCGAGGTAGGAAAATCGAAGCTTGGAAAACAGTTCCTGTTGTGCAGCACGACATTGTTAGCGACTGGTGCTTCTGCGGGGAGTATATTACCATGGCGTAACGCGTACTTTATAATGTGTCAGATCAGCTTCGAGTACAGCCGGAGTAGGATCATTTAAATTGGACAAGGAGACATCGGACCCTCGTTTTGAGGGTGAAGGGTTGGTGTCGCCAACATCGGAGATAGGCTCGCTGATTCGAATGATCGCGAGTCGTTTCTTCAAATCATCTTGGTCTTGCTGAAGTTTTTGTAGCTCCGCGGGGGAACCAGAACCATTAGACATATTCAATGATGATTTCAAGCCATATGCGCGAGAAAAGGCGAGGCTGGGCGCAAATTGATTGTTTCAATGTTGGAATTTGGGAGGACCGCGTATGAGCAATCGACAGTCAACAGAAAGGACGCGGGGCCATCACGTCACGTGTATCACGTGATATATTCACATGGAGGTATACATAGAACTGAAGAGGCGGAAGACTTTGATTTTTATTTCACAAGTGGAAATGATCGTAGTTTTCATTTTAAATCTCAACATATGAAAAATTGAAAACTGTATTTTCTCGATATTTTGTGCTCTGGAAACGCCATGTAATCCAATGTACTTTGTAGGCGCTGATAAGAAAGCGGCGGAAGGCGGCAGAATTGCTGCAACCAACATTGTTTGCCCGAATCTGCCTTCCATTGCGAGACCAGGCAATCTTCTCGATTGCTGCTGTTTCTACCCTGATGATGATACGATATTGTTTGTGAGAGAGGTACTGCACCTTGTAACTTCTAAATCTACTCCTTACGGTGGCCTGGTGTCACCGGTATACTCATCTCGACACTATGGACGACGACGAAGTCGCGCGGCTTATGGCCAAGGAGGCCAAAGAGACTTCGCAGAGGTACTCAGTGGAAGGTCTCGCCGCATTCAAATCGAAAAAGTAAGTTTTATTGTATGTGCGTTGGGATTCATCCGAATTGACATGATACAGACGAGATGCCAATGCGCCACGGGCCAACACCAGATTCCTTCGACATCTGATCAAAGAGACCGATAATCATAACACGGCTTTGAAAAGGAAGGAGGAGAGAGAAGCACGCGAACGCATGCGTCAGTCAAATTCACAGCGCATAAATGAATCGAGTTCTCGGCGGCTATCACCACCTACTGGAAGACATGAACGAGAACGTCATTCCAGCGCAAAGGATTCCGAGCGGCGAAATCGTGATGACTACAAACATAGCAGATCTGACGATAGACGTGATGGTCGACGAGATTATGACGACCGCTCACACCGAAGAATTCATCACCACCGCAGTCGATCTACATCCTCAGAGCGGTCCCACTCTCGCAGACATCGACGCAGGGACAAGGATCGCAGCCGGTCGAGAGATACAGATAGAGACAGAGAGCGCAGTTATCGGAAGAGAGAAGATGATCGTGATAGACGAAGGGATCGAGAGCACGGGAGCAGGCGAAGATCAAGACATCACCGAAGGCGGTCCTACTCAGAATCTCGAAGCCGTTCCCCACGCCGAGATCGAAGCGCCGAGTCGCATCGTAGCCGCCATAATCATAACTCTGCTGGACGGCCATCAAATTCGCACAGGCTCGAGGCAGAATATTCACGGCGTGACAAAGATAGCCGACCACGCCGAGAGTCGAGTCGTGTGGATTCTCATGACCTGAGCGAGCAGACAAAAGGCAATAATACCGTGCTGCCAGTGCCCCAGGAGGACGTTGAAGTTGACTCAGACCCTCTTGAAGACCTTATTGGTCCTCCTCCGCCTCATCCTGGCAGCCACTCCGAACCACCAATCCGTTCGCGAGGCCGAGGCGCTTATAAACCAAGTGCCAGCAACATTGACTCCCACTTTGCCCCCGACTACGATCCAACTGTCGATATTCAACCTGATGAAGACGAACAACTGGAAAAACGGCCTACTAGACGTGCTGTTCCCGGCCTCATGACGGAAGAGGATGACTGGGACATGGCGCTTGAGGCTCTGCGTGATCGTGCCCGGTGGAAACAGAAAGGCGAGGAAAGATTACGGGCAGCAGGCTTGAATGAATCAATTATCGACCGCTGGAAGGATAACACGACGTCCATGAAACCAGATGGCGAGAGAAGCCTGGAAGAGGTTCGGTGGTCGAAGAAAGGCGAGGGCCGTGAATGGGATCGAGGCAAGGTCATAGATGATCTGGGACATACAGATGTGCACGCCTCATGGTAATCCGAAGACTATGGATGTGCTATCCATAAATGCAGCGAAATGCGGCAACATACTGCTATTCTATTCTTTTGATGGCGTTTAGACAGGCTCAAGTTTATTGTGGATATTGATACCAGGGTATAAGGTGCAATTACGAGCAGGATATACTGTAGCATATGACAAACAAACAAACAATATCCTACTTAATTTCCAAACTAAGTGGCAAGGTTACTCTTGCATCTCAATACATGAATTATAATATTCTATTATCAGTGTACAACAGTTGCTTCTTGTATATTTCCAATCGTCAACCCATGCTTGTTCATCACGTGAAGTGCATCGTTCCGCATTTGTCAGAAAGTGCGGAAATGCCCGAAGTTCGTGCTTGACGCCATTAAAGAAGGTGATTTCTCATGCTTATGGAGCAATTTGACGGTTAAAATATTATTCCAACTTCTTCTTTCCTTCAACCATTTTCAGCTTCCTACCCGCTACGATATAAACTGCTCGATCTTTCATTCGGGTACCAGCGGGCCGATACATAAAGCTGTCATCGCATCAACTGACACCTTAGAACCCAGAAAGACATCACAGCTTGAAAGTCGTCCCAATTAATTACGATCTCACAATGTCAAGCCCATTCGATTATGATTATCCATCCCCACTAGAGGGCTACGAAAACCTAGAGCCATTGTCCGAGTGAGTCTCTACTACCTAGCATTGAACTACGGCTAGTATATCCACTGGCCCAAGTTGATCTTAAGAGTCGAATATTAACATGGAAACCTCACAGTGAACGCAATGAAGATGGAAAGTCCCTCAAAAATCCGCAACATGGAAAATTGAGCAAAGCCTACGAGGAATTTCCCGATCCACTCAGCAAAGATCGTCGCGGTGGGTTCGATATTCACATATATTATTTCCAAGTGAGTACCCCGGCATGTTGGATGACCTGAGGAGACGGGGATCATAAAAATAAACCAGGTTGGAATTATGCTAACGTGACTCGGTAGAATAATCCAGATCAAACGGCATATGCGAAAGCCCTTCATGAACGGATTCGTCGTGAATGTAGGTATTCCAGTCCCAACAGCGAACTAATGACTACTTCCTGGGAACGGAAATGCCTGATATCAAGTACGACCAGCTTACTGATATAAATTTAACAGTTCCTGAGCTTCGAATTTATACCTTCTGGGATAGACCGATTGGTCCGCACCCGGTTGCAATGTTTGAAGTCAACGTTTTCACACCCGCGCAGTTCGGTGCCTTCATCCCTTGGTTGGTGATTAATCGGGGCCCACTGAGTGCCCTGTTGCATCCTAATACGCTCGTAGAAACTGCTCTAGAAGATGAGCGAAATCATACGCAGCGGGCGACGTGGCTGGGAGATAAGATTCCGTTGGATTTGAGAGTATTCAAGCTTATGAGGGCGAAAGAGAAGGAGGAAGAAGAGAAACAGGGAAAGTTGTAAAATGTGATTAAATTTGATTGATGAACAGTTATGGCGAATAGAAATCTAAATATGTGACGAACTGTATTATTTCCTGTTATTGAACTATTGACGTTGATAATCATGGTGCCTGGCCCGAAGTAGATCGGCCTATCTAGAGTTGAGCACTAAATGGTATGTACAACAGTATATAAAAAATTGCCTTGTGCAGGTGCACAAAGCGTCATGGGCATGGCCACAGATATAGATTCAACAGTATAGATATACTCACAAGCCCCACCTTTTATTTCAGCTCGGTCGTGATTGTGATGTGATGTGATGATGGCGGCAGATGACCTCTGTTAGGGCTACACATGATGCATCTCCACGCTCTCACCAGATCCGATGCAGATCCGACGCAGAACCAATGCATACCACCCATGGCTTGTAACATCCAATCGAAGCTCCAAGATTCTTCTTGGTTGAATGCTCCTTCCACTACCTGTGAGTGATCACTGATTAGCGCAGCGTGGTGACTGGCATTCCGGGGTATCCCTTCCTATGGGCAACCACGCGCGATGCCTTGGACTCTCCCCTTCTCGCCACTCCAACATACTGTGAAATCCAAACTGGTAGCCTCTCACCTCTCAATCACTTGAGGAAAAAGGAGTGCGAGCTCATGTTCACTCTGAGCTGCAAAAAAACCAAGACTATCTGTTGCAGCGGGCGACATGAAGAGTCACTCCTGCCCGTACATTCTCACCACATCTGATACTTCAATCTAGTCCTGAACTCTTGAGAGTAGACAAATTAACTATCCTGGATTTTCACATGCGGTCCTTCCACCTCATTATTCGGTGACAAGTTGGTAAGCGAAGAAGATTGTTGAGCGCGTGCCAGAGAAATGTGACTGGCCTCAGACTAATACATGCTTTCGTTAATAAAGCAGCAAAGACTCTGCCGACCCAGCCTCAATAGAAGCCAGACCTCAAAACTCAGTTTTTTCTTTCCAGAAAATGCATCTGATATCGCGATTAGTGGTTGTGGCGTCGTTCGCGATACTGTCTTCCAGCTTATCCGCTGGTGCCGCAAGTATCCCTCAGTATGTATACGACTATGGTGGGTAAAGCAGACAGTCTTGACATTTTAATACGAATACTAAAAGCATAAAGCTCCCCTGGTTTGGTTGCACTCTCAGGATGCCTACCGTCCTAGCGATCTACGGCAACAGCTAGACCATACTACGCCAAAAGTCAACTGGACGACTATCACTGGCACACCGTCACCATTGACGCTCAACAACTTGGATCAGCTGAACAATCTCGGAAATACCAGTGTATATCTCACCTCGAAGGAAGGTATAGATGCCAACCCAGAACCAGCATGGTTTAGGGGTATCACCCCGGATCAGCAGGGAAGTCTGGCGAGTAAGACTGGCAGTGTTATTGTCCTGGTCGACCACGGCAGCGGAGATGTTGATGCCTTTTATTTCTATTTCTATGCGTAAGTCACATTGGGGAAAAGGGTCAATTGGATCGTGAACACTCACAATCATCCAGGTACAACAAAGGAAACAAGGTACTTGGCCTAGAATTCGGCGACCATATTGGGGATTGGTAGGTGCTACAGCCACTACACATGACAAACAGCATATCTGATTTGAGTTTATAATAGGGAGCACAATATGATTCGCTTCGCTAATGGTACCCCAAACGCCATATGGTACAGCCAACACGCCAGCGGCCAAGCGTTCACTTATGATGCAGTGGAGAAGAAGGGTATCCGACCATACGCTTATTCTGGAAATGGCACGCATGCCAACTACGTGATTGCTGGGTAGGTGACTCTATTCTTGCAAAATTTGCTTTGCTAGAAACTAAAATTTTCAGCAAACATGACCACACTATTCCCGGCGTCAATCTCCCTACAGGGTTTTTGGTAGACTACACAGACCGGGGTCATTTATGGGATCCTGTTCTGAACGCCTATTCATACACTTATAAAGTAGCCGATCGCACCTTTGAAGCCGCAAGCCCGGGAGCCCCCTTAGGATTGGTGAACTTCAATGGGAAATGGGGAGATGATCAGCCACCGAATGAGCCGTCAATTTTTGGTGAGGCGAAGTATGTCGCTGGTCCTAATGGACCGAAGTTCAAGAGTTTGGATCGCAAGCATGTCTGTCCGTCTACACCTTGCATAGTCCTTCCATTCAGAATTTGGTCAGGGCAAAAGGACTCTTGACGAGTCTATAGATACAGAATGGTATTTCTGATACACTATCAGCGTTGTAGTGTACAACGCTGGTAACTTAATTTTTATCTGAACGATGCTTGATGGCGGGACGTTCCTAGTACTACTAGAATGAGCCCATTTCATCATTGAATACAATACTATACTTACAAACAGTTCGTACTGGTAGATGCATTTGTATCTTCTCTAAATCAGAACGAAAATAACAGGAACAATGTCACCTGGAAACAGAAAAAGAAAATCACCCTGTCCAGAGAATCACAACTTGCACTTGTGTGAACAACAGCATGGCCGAAGGGGAAAAAAAAGAAAGAAAAGAGGAAAATGAGGAGGCAAATATCAGGTCATTATATACAAGACCTATTGTATAGGTATATAATGTAAGACCAGGACTGTCAGATAATTATCTTGCTTCACCTGCTTGTGGCAGGTAGCTATTCTGACAGGTACGCTCTACCTAGGAGCATAATCTGTAGGTACAGATACGAGCTATAGTGGGATTCATAAGACAAAGTGGAAATTCATGTAAATTAGCTCCGTCAATTGAAGAAGAGAAGAAGATTCTTGACTGTGAAGGTTCTAATCTATTTCAGGAAAGGCTCCAGGGACGACTTTCGTCTTGGAAGAGTAGTTATTTGAACCACTTGTACTCCTAGACCCGGAGTCAAATTATCATCACGTATATGAGATACGTATACTTAATCAACGATTAAATTTACTAAAATTCGATCAACATAGTACCAATCCTATCATTGCAAGACAATTGATTGAAAGTGCGGCCTAAGCGTACAAAACTTAAACAATGGAAGCCCTCCACCAACACCAAAACCAATGCACATAACTGTTCTAAAAAGACAGTTCTATGAATAGGTATCCAAGTATCCGACCCTATCAAGTAAAACAGAGACGCCCCAAGATACTTCAAGTGAGTGGACAACGCTTTTTCGCGTCATGCAGAACTGCTCATCGATTGCTCAAGGGAGACGAGACAATCTCTCGAGGGACGCTTGCATTTGATATCAAAGGGAAAGGAAAAATAACATTTAATAATAAATCACAAGAAGAGTCTCTCTTCACAAAACCCCTAGGAAGTGACCAAGAGAGGTGCGAAAGATCCACCAATGACAGGGCGGGCAACGAATGTCGGGGAAGATGGGTAACTGCAGCAATGTCAACGGCTATCAAATGTTGCTTAGCGCAAGGAAAACTTACTTTCCGTTGACTGTGTCGTAAAGATCGGTCAGAGGACGGTTGGTGGGAGTCTCATTGAGCCAGGTGGCCAAGTCCTTGATGAACATGTCCCTTGTGTTGGTTGAAGCGACGGCTGCAGCGAAACATTCCCAGTCACCTATCTCAAAGTCAGTATGTCCAAATAGAAAGACGCTGATACTAGCTTACCCTTTGTATAGCTATGGCGCGTGTCAAGAGGAACGCCATATTCATTGGCAACAGTCGGGTAAAAGTCGCTTTGCATTTGGTAGATAGAGTTGGGGACCAAGTTGAGGCCGAGCTGGGCATCAACAAAGAGGTTGTACAAAAGGCCTGGCGGAGTAAGTTAGCAACTATTGCCGATACAACATTGGGGATCCACATAAAATGACACTCACCGTGGCTATTAGCATCACCATATGAAAGGGTAGTGTGTGGTGGGCTAGCATCTTTGTTGATACCAAGGTTTTGCCATTGCTCAATATAATCCCGAGCGATCTTGGAGTAATTGTGTGCATCAGAATAATGGCTAGTCTGTTCGGCAATCACAGACATGGCCTGGATTCCGATCATACCCTTCAGAGCCAGATTGGTTTGATTGCTAATAGAACTGGTCAGCTTGATATTCAGGTACAGAGTTAATCTTAAACTCACGCCAAGGATCCCGCAAAGTCATCAGTGGAAATTTGGTTTGCTGGATAAAGTGCATCTTCGACAAGGTAGCCAGTCCATTTCTTGAGAAGATCGTAATGCTTGTTCAAGTAGTCGATGTCTTTGGCCGCCTTAGCGTAAGCCAAAGTCATGATGAGCATATTTCCACATTCTTCCAGAGGCATAGGCTCGTCGGTGCCATCACTATGACCAGTTGCGTTGGGGTAGCTCGATCCCATATCGTGCATTGCATAGGCTTTGGGATATTTGCCAGCTTCTTGATTTTCGTACAATGGCTCAAGAACCAACTTCAACAATTCCGGGTTGGAGTACAGGAAGATAGGATAGGCAGGGAAAATGACATCAACCGTGTTCATGTTTCCATCAGATGATATTTCCTTCAGGAACAAGTACATCTTGTCCTCTGTACCACACAGCTGGGTCGCACCAAACGCCTGGCGGGCCGAGAGCGAAGTAAGTGTGAGATAGTCTTGACCGGCGACAGCAAGAGAGTCCTTAGCCACCTGGCTGTCAAATGAGCTGGAGAGGAAGCTAGCTCTTTCAAAGTCATAGTGGAAGAAAGATAGAGCTTCCAATTCCGAGTTGAAATAGCTCTTCCAGAGCGACGGAAGAGCAGCATATGAGGAAGCACCCTCAAACTGGATAGCCTCGTCTTGAGCCAAACCAATAGAGAAAAGCGTGTTCACAGGGGCGGAGCTGACACCGCCGAGGTCATATGAAAAGGCAAATACAGGCCAATTGTCCGAGATGGCGCGGTACTTATCATCATGCGCGTTGGAAAGAGAGCCCTTGTTCGTGAATTCTCCGCGAACATCGACATCTCTTCCAGACCGGTGGGTCACGTCTTTACCATCTTCGGTTGCCCAATACCAGTATCCCCATTCAGCCTGCTCGTTCCACTGTGAAAAGCCAACCTGCGTCTGACGGTACACCTTATGGTAAGCAACACCATCTGTAGTACCGTAGTCCCATTGCGCGATGGAATTACGGTCACCCGATACCCATTCTTTTCAAATTAGCAGGTATCCCTCGCATATTACTGAGCAGGTATAGACGCGTTCCACTCACCTGCAGAGATATCCGCGTAGACCTGCACATCATGGTCATTTCCATCCAAAGAAGAGACCTCAACATTCAAGTAAGAAAAGACAAGAGATTGACGCTTGTAGTCAGTTGGAGTAATAGGAGAAAGGAATGTAATGTTCATCTCCAGCTTGTCCGCGACGTTCATAGTAAAAATGCTCTTTGTAGATGTATACTCGAAGGCAGTCTGATTGACAGTCTCCGTGCCGGGCAGGCCCATCCAAGTGTATGTTTTACCATCCACTCGAACTAAACCAGTCCAACCAGTAGTTTGATCTCTGTTCATCAATTGATTAGAAAGGCGACGACAGCTTATAATACCAACTCATGGGAGAAACATACTGCCAAAAGACAGGCCATTGGCCAGCGAGATACCCGCCATTTCCACCATCACTGCCTGCATTCAACCAAGTACTCAGATATGGTGATCTGACAGCGAGTGGAAGGGATGGGGGTCGAGCAGGCGAAAACGTAGACTGTGCCCCGATGGAGACAGCAAACGAAGCAACCAGGAGAGCGAAGCTAAACAGCTGCATGATGACAGTGGGATTGGCGACAAAGGATTGGACGGGATCAAAACGATCAACCAAGGAGCATGTCCTTAATTAGTATAAAATTAAGTGTCGACAGTAGGTTGAGGAAGGAAGAAAGAAAGCTATCGAGAGCTCAGAGCTACAGACGTCCAGGCTATGACGGAGCAGATGCAGGCAAGGATCGACGTTGTGTTTACCGGAATGCCAGGGACATTTTTATAGTCAAGCCCCAATCCAGCGAGAGAAAGGAGAGACACCAGCCAAGATGGCTTGGGCCCGCATGCCAGAATGTTCACTCCACGGCCACGATGGAAAGCGGTTTAGTGCGATGGAGAGAAGTATGATACCAAAGTGCAGCAGACGTGCATGGGGTAGAAACTTCCGAGCGTGCAAGTCGGCTGATCAACGTCAGTGTCCGAAGAGACCGTGGGAAAGAGATCTCATGCAGTTGTTTGGGCCATATGGTAAGGTAGGGATAGTAGATGCAGGGGGGCGGCGTGTGCAGTGTGCAGCCAAGGACCAAGAAGTACAGTACGGACTAGGGCCAGCTCGTGGAGAACGGGACTCTCTTACCAGGAGAGATTCCCAAATCGCGGTCAACACAAGACAACAAGTCGCATAGAACAAGAAGCAGCGGTCTATGCGGGATCGACCATAAGGGTGGCTTCGGCGAACGAAAGAACCGGAGACACTTAGCCTTTTTGATCGCCTGCAGATGACTGAACACCGAGAATGGCGCAAATAAAGATGTGGATAGTCCAAAAAAGAAACGAGTGTGATGTATAGTAGTGCCGGGGGGGGGGAAGATGCAGCTGGGCGACGCGGAGGTGAGGGCAGCCATTTCATTCCTCGACTGGAGGGGAAGGCGCCAGGCGTGATGCCATCAGGCGACATCCACTTGATAAAAGTTTAGAGGCAATGCTTATTCCTTGCAAGCATTTACAGTAAGTCGTAGTGGAAGTGCCTGTCAAGCCAATGCGGGGGGAAAAGCAGACAACGCGATGATCCGAGAGCGTCATCGTGGTTTACCTCAACTCCATGAAGGACGACTCATTTCGGATCAAGTTAACCGGATGAGCGGGGACCTGCAGGAATGAAGTGGAGTGAGAATCAAGTCTGGATCTTCATGGCTTCAGCAGTGTTCAAATCATATTCGATCCCCTTGCAGGGCTATTCATCCTTACGTGCTATCTGCTTTTAGGACGCGGATGAATAGCCAAGTGGTGGAAGTGGAAGTCGGGGTAAGATAGATGTACTGGATACATCGAGATGCACCGGGGTACCACATCAACTGCGTGGTGAGAGTCGCGTGGATGATATCGATCTAGTCCAGTTGATTGGACTGCAGGTTGTTCTGAAGGTACAAGAGACTTGGCCAGTGTCGATCCACTTCTTATTGGTACCTCCTTGCTGGTGACCTCGTGGGATACGTCAGAGCGCAGCTCATGAGGGGAATTGCAGGCTCGCATCTTTCGGTTTTTGTAATAGCCTTATAACCAGTGGTAGTATTATAGCACCGGCCGGTATTGCTTCCCATCGGGGCATTCAACTCGGGGGTTTCACAAGTGCTGGCGGGGAGTTGAAGAAGGGAAAGCCGGGATTGAAGATGAAGTAACATTTAGCGAGTGTCCGATCACTACTATCAGCATACACTACTCTACATTCACGATCTCATTCATCTAACTTACTAGAATACTAACTCACTGCCTTGACTGCATGACACACGTACAAATACCTCGTTCTATCTCATGTGTAGCGGTTTATCCCGACTGCACCATGCCCTGCATGTGTTACATTTGCAGAACTACAGTATTACAAGCTCATAAATGCACTTGACAAGATATCTCAATATTCGCGCAAAAAATAAAAAAGAAAGTGAGCCTTAAATGAAGAGCGAGAATGACCACCCAGAGTTAGACATAGTCCAGACTACCTATACTCCATTTGTACAAGGTAGTTCACCCAGCCTATCCCATCAATGAAATCTCGATACCATGTCTCAAGTATGCAGAATGAATGAACCCCTTGCACTAACAGCTTGTCAAATCCCAACCCAACCACGCTCAAAAATGTCATGAACGTTGGCGCCAGTCAAATCCATCCTGATCCTCGATATATACTAATCGGGATAATGAGCACGAGCTATTGCTATCTGTTGTGCTCGACTTGCCTTGTAGGGATACCGCTTATGCTTCGATGTAGAAGATATGGATTCAAAGTTCAAGACAGGGCTCGGATATCCTGAGTTGAATCAATATTGACTGTTCTTCATGTTTAATTCTTTGGCGCATTCGATATCCCTTTCATATACCTTGCGGAATACGAGAAGTGGTAATAGAGCAGAGAGCCGAGGATTGAAGGATGCAGGGCATTCCAAGCTTCAACTGCCAAGGTTACCCTTTGAATATCAACTCATCACAATTACTACGTTTCATTTCACTTTCTATACGCATCAAATATCAAAGTTCATTAAGCGCATCGTATACATTACACATTACCCCATACTAGTTCATCGAAACACGTCCCACTAACTCGAATTCCTCACCAACTCAATGCAAAACTCCCCCCATTCAGCCCCCGTACTCGAAGACATGATTTCCTCAGCAATAGCTTCCTCCAGGCGCTCATTATATCTCCTCCGATACTCAATCTTAACCTGTTCAAGATGCCTCGGTTCCCAATGTAACCGAACAAGTCTGGAAATCAGAAGTTCAGAACGTTCCCGTCCTGATCTTGATTCGCGTAGAGCTTGATGAAGAAGTAAAGCATCTCGCATTGGTCGGTTAATAGCTCCATTCAGAATATGAGCTAGTGTTTCACCCTGATGAAGTTAGGTATTAGTAAAATCTGAAACCGAACACGAGACACGAGACACGAGACAGAGACAGAGACAAGGGGGACAAGTAACGGGATAAAAGGAGGAAGAGGGGAACATACCACTAAATTCTTCGATTTAGCAATCATAGCCCGAGCGAAATTATGCCCATAAACACTCTCATAGGCGCGCAAAACCTCTCTTAAATGCGCATCACTCCTTCTCACAATTATGTGAATCATAGCAGTCTCGCCTCCATCCCGACTAACCAATGCCCGGTGAAGATCAGTAATATCTTCACGAACAAGACGGGTATCAATAGGATCACGTTCCTCCTGTCGTCTCCCTTCTAAAGCAAGGAGAACCGCAACACGAAATTTATCCGCGCGTAATTCAGACCGCATGCATCGCTCCAAACTATTCTCGTACCGAGTATCGCGGAAACAATTCTTAATTTCACGGATCGCCGCGTTCGATCGACCGATTAGTGATTCGATGAGAAGTTCACGCCGTGATGTACCAGCTTGATAGTAGCAGTTTGCCCAGTACGCCTCTGATTCCCAGCGACCAAGGGCAGTGGCATAAGCGACTTTTCCGAAGGAGGAGTTTCCGAGTTTGAGACGGAGGTGTTTGGCTAGATTAATGCCCTTTCCGTGCATTTTGACGATGTTCTTATATTCTCCGCGTAAGGTGAGGATTTCATCCGAGGTTAAACGGGGCAAAACTGAGATGATGGCCTTGTTGTCGATGTTGCGGGTATGATTGAGGGCAGATTGCATAGTCGATGCATCGGATGAGGCATCGTAGAAGGAGACACGCTTGCGGTCACTTGTTGGTGATATGAGGACTAGTTCATCATTCTTAGAGGAATATGAATCGTGGCGATCATGGCCTGAAGATCTGATACGTCGTCTATCGTCGCGATCATGATCACGTTCCTTTTCTCTTTCTTTCTCCCTGATCTTCTCCTTACTGCTGCGGTGTCGACTGTCTTTCTCCTTCTCACGAGAAGATGCAGATTTCTTCTTGCGTCTTCCAGATTCTGAGAGGGAGCTACCGCCGTCCAGAGGTTCCAGATCAGAAATATCATCGTCCCGTGATGGCATCATGATTGGTGATGGCATGGGGGACATCGATTGGTAGGTGCCATGATACGGTTCCAGTAATGGACTAGCAGGGGGATGACCGAGAGGACCGCCAGGCGATGCGACTGCTAGATTGTTGGCTGACGAAACTGACAGACTGTGGGGACGGCCGCGTCCTCCCCCCGGCGTAATCTCCACAACTTGTTGCTCATGCGGAGCCGGCAATTGGGAGTACGATTGAGTCTGTGGCTGCGGCTGTAACTGGGATTGAGAATGAGAGCGCGAGTGCGAAAGCGAGTGCGCATGCGACTGTCTATCACCAAATTGAGGTTCATTGCTATAGCGGTATGGATAAGCAGGTTGCTCTGGCGCCTTGCTATATTGGTCTGGCAGTCTACGATGCTGCTCCGGCAACCTATTATAAGGATCGGGGTGTCTGCTAAATTGTTCCTGGGCTGATGCAGTATAAGGGACTGTCGGCGTCGTCTTGGAAGTATAGCGCACGTTCGGGTCAACCTGGGCGTATTGAAATTGACCAGGCTGGGCATAATTCGGGTGCGGCTGCGCAGAGACATCGCTGGCTGAGGCAGTACGATAATGCGACTGTGAGTAACCTGTGCCCGATGCATACGGCAATGGCTGGGTCGCCGGGATCCCGGCATACTGGGGCACTGGGAAGGTCGGCGCGGTGGTCGCGGGACTCTCGACATAGCTTGATGTTGGTGGGAACGCACCAGGCATCCCGGACGATGCGCTAGGTTGAGTTGAGGGCGGGACAAATCCTGGACGCTCACACTCGGGAACAGGAGCCCAGTCAGATGGTTGAGGCTTTGGTTGAGCGGGAGGATTGTCTGCAGGCTGGGCGTACTTGAACCGACCAGGACGAGCATAACTAGGATGCGCACCCGGGACATCGCCATAAGCAAGTCCATCATCCGAGTCCGAGTCTTCATGTCGACTGCGCGGCGGCGACGGGCGCTGCTGCGATTGCTGCGAGCGAGAAGGATACTCGCGCGGCTGGATCAACCTGGTATCATTGTCTTCCCGTTCCGAATGCTCATAGCCGTCTTCATAGGCATCGCGATGACGGCGCGACGATGACGATACACCCTCTCGACCGCGGCGACGGTCACTATCCTCGTCGTCCGAACGGCGCACGTCATACCGAGCAGGACTGCGGGGAGCACGCGAGACCACATTCCGCGGCTCATCGTCGCGCAAACGACCCTCCTTGAGCAATCTATATTGGCGCTCTATTTCCGCATCCTCGTCGGAAGCGTAATTGGAGGTAGATGGTTTGGGACCGCGAACCTCGATCGAAGGGGATCGCGAGTGAGGACGGTCTGCGCGCGAAGGCGAGGGTGATGGTGCTCGACTATCGCGCGACCGCGAACGTGAGCGCGAACGACCAGGGGATTTGGATCGAGTGCGCGACCGTGGGTCGTGCACTTGGAGCGACATTGCGATCCAGGGTTAAATGGTGGGGTTTGGCCGAATCAGGAGATTTGTTGATACAGTATACTTCGATTGAGTATAATTATTTGTGACTGATATCTCTTTTCAGCCAGAGAGAGAGAGAGAGAGAAAGAGAAGAGGAAGAGAAAGAGGAGAAAGTCCAGACTGCAGACTATTCGGCCGTCGCTGTGACTGCGGGGAACTGCTGGTGTGAACAGTATAGAGTGGACTGTACAATATAGACTTGGACTGATCTTATACTTGCAGGCCTTCACAGAACTAGCGAGAATAGAGAAGAAAGACAGCAGGAAACCAAGTAGCCAAATAGCAAAAGAGAAAGAGAAAAAGAAAGAGAAAAAGAGGAAGAAGCAGAAGAAAAGAGTTGAATTGAGCCGCTTTCTCGTATTTCTTCAAGCGCGCCGCCCCCAAAGAACCACCGCAAAGTCCAGTTTGATTGGCCCTTGGCAAGGTCGAGTTTCTGCAGCCTCATAGGGCTATTCAGCTTACTATTCTATTTACGGCTTACATTTTTGAGCACGGAGGAGGTAGATAAACACAGGCCATGCCCTTTTTGAAGAGGAAATACAGAAGAAAAAACAAAATAAAGGGAGTCCTCGAATGAGGCACGAAGCTGAAGGAGAAAAAAGGGGGTATGTGCGAAAGAGCAAGCTATGCGAACAGAGGCGATCGAGAAGAATCACACCAGTAGAAAAAAAAAAAAAAAAGAAAAAAAGGTCAGGAGAGAGAAATCGGATCGGAAGAAAACAGTCTGCAGTCTGTCTATCGAGTCCGGCGACCATCGTAAGGGTTACCTGGTCCCGTGCGACCTCCATACGACTTGGTCGGCTGCGATTGTCGCGATGCCGGCTGGCCGTTGCGATTGAGTCGGTTGGTTCTCCAGCGTTCATACCACACCACACGACTGGCCTCGCGTAACTCAGATCGCCATTCACTGAAGACTGAATCCTTCAGACGAACAAAGTCGCAGTGTTCGGGATTGTAAGGGTCTGCAAATCCCCAAGCGAAGCGCCGACCGAGTGGTTCGTCATTCGAGGCGAGAGAGTGGGGGTCCGGGGATAAGACGGAAAAGGGGACATGCGGGTTGATACCCTGTTGAGAAGCACGACTGCTCACACTGCGCTGCGATGGTGACTTGGGCACAGGCACCGAGGATGCCTGTTCCTGAGCTTCAGCATCTTTCTCAGTCAATTCACCTTCACTAGAAGGCTGGGCGGGCTCAGTCTCTTTCTCTTCTTCGTCAGCAATCGATTCCTCATCCGCACTCTCCGACGAGGTGTATTCATCCTCCTCCTCACCCTCCAAAGTAAGAATCTCCAAAGGATCAATGTTGGCTTTCTTCAGGCTGTGCCAGACCGCCTTACGAAGATAATCCATATGGACCGCGGTGATGGTATCCGCTTTGCTGATCACAGGCACGACGGTAGTCTTGCCCAGAATAGTCCGCAGAACCTGTAGATCCAAGTTCTGGTCCAAAACACCCAAGACAGGGCTATCGGTTGCCTTGGCGGTGCCATTGGCAGCACGCTCAGCAGCAGCGATGTTCTCATCCAGACGAACGGGATCCAGCAGCAAGAAAGTGCAATGGATATGAGTGTCCCGCGCACCCGGGGAACGAACCACCTTCATCTCTTCCGCGAGAGTCTCTTCAAACTTGCTTTCCAAGAATCCAGTGACAGCGCGCATCTGCAGATCAGCGATATTGCGCTCAATTCCGTTGGAATCCCACAGGGTCAATCCAATTCGTTCCCCGTCAATCTCGGTTTCCAGATACTGAGAAGTAAATCCTTCGTAGGCAGAGGTTTGGTTCTCCAGCTCCACCAGCTCTTCTGGGGTGCGTGACGGGTGTTTATGCGGCGGCATTGTCAATGACTTGCGGAGAAAGTTCAGAAAAGAGGTCTTCCCGGAATTGCGAGCTCCAATGACCAGGACACTAGAATATGGTTAGATAAGGTCGGCCATGGCCATTAATACCATAGTTGAGAACTCACTTGTATGAGGTAGGATCCTTGCGACGACGAACACGACGAGGACTGTTAATATTGCTCACAGTGCTACTCGCATAGCTGTAACGGCCACGGTGGGTCATACTCTCGGTACGAGCATATGGATCGACAGACTCAGTCAACGAGGAGACTTGAGGAGCAGCAAACCCCGACTGAGGACGAGGCACAGGTGGAACTTCACTCAAGGTGTCACGCTCCTCACCTCCGAAGGTTTCCAATTGAGGCGTAGGAGAAAGATCCGGCAAGCGCGGGGCAATTTTGGGAGCATAAGAATCACGTTGACGACGCATTTCTTCGTCCATTTGAGACTTCTTCTTGCGACTACCGGAGGTTTTACGTTCTCCGAGAGGTTCAGTTGATTTGGAACGACGAAGGAAGCCGAGGGAAGTTCGGCGAGCATTGAGTGATTGACTGTTTTCCGAAGGAACCGCATCGGAAGGCGCGCGGGAGGAAGTCGGCGTGGCCATTTTTGAATTCCTTTTTTTTTTGTTTTTGTTTTTGTTTTTACTAGAAGTACTTTTTGGTTTAAACTAAACATTAGATTTATATTAGTCAGTCAGATATTCAAGTTAATCTGCAGAAATTTGGATGATTTGTTCCTGAGCGATTTGGATGATTCCATTGTCGCCTGGATTTCCCCTCTTTCAATGCAGGGGTCGTGCATGGAGGAGATATATGTAGACCACTCACCCTACTGTTGTTTTGTCCAAATATAGAGGATAGCTCGATTGGACAATTCGCGATTGGAGTTGCACAAGGTCAATTGGAAGGGGACAGATTCAATCCGTCGATATTGATATAGTTGAAGCAAATCAATCAGATCAACACAACTCAAGAGAAATGAGAGATAAAGCGAGAGTGGGGAGAATGGCGACACAAGCTCCCAGCCAGTGTGAGGTTGTCGCAGAATTCGTCGCTACTGGAGGACGAGTGGAATAGGGGATAAGGCAGAATTGAAATTCGGACAACCGATTCCTCTCTTTTTTTTTCCTTCTTTATATAGAAGGAAAGAAGAAGAAAATAGAGTGAATGGTTGAGATTTCAGGATTGTAAAAAGGCCTGCTCACAGCGTCCGACTCTGGCGGCGCATGGAGAGAGAAAAAAAGTGAAGGGAAAGGAGTGGCGTGGAGAAGGAAGAAGAGGAGGAGGAGGAGGAGAAGTGCAAAGTCGATCGTCGATGCGGAGTCAACCACCTTACGAGGTACTTTCTACTTTTGTTAGTTAGGTGGTGCTTAATGAGTTTGCGTAGATAGTACTTCTCTAATTAGTTACACTCGATACTATATCAAGTATACTCTGCAATATACAATCTACTCTACATAGTGTATGATCTATATACATATGCTATACAGCTGATAATATCGCATCCCTCGTGGTACAGCACGAGCTGAGAATTCAGGGGTAAAAAACAGTCGAGCGCGTCGAGACCAAAAAGTGACCCACTTCGGGTCGAACCACGCGGGTTCAAGAGTGAGGGTCACTCTTTTATACCAATCTCCCAATTATCAAATACATACAAGTCCATGGAATATATTATGAAAAATTTAAAAATATGACCTAGCTAGATACTCTGTATTCTCTCATTCAACTGCTAATTTGATATTATCACTCTCTCTACCAGCACGATACTGTCTTACCTGGCTCGTGCATAACGGACCCCCAGGGGCCGTTGACTCCACCACGCTGCGATCGGCACTTTTCTTCCTTTTTTTTTTATTTAATCTTTTTTCTCTGTTTCTTTCTTATGCCGTGGAGTATCTCCTCAAGGCCATGTGGCGGCAGCGATCCGCAACGTCACTTTGTGCAGCACAGGTCAAAATTCTGAGTAATCGATGTCTACAGTATTCCACTATGTATATGTAGTGATAGATCAATAATGAGTATATCCCAGAATGTCCCGTACTCCGTACTCAGTATACAATCTCATTACTCGGCCTTGCATGCAATACGAAAAACAGAGTCAAACGGAGCTCATCCGATGGGGCCAATCGTATAAAATTGCACTAAACTTCATTCTCTTATAGTCTAGTCTCATTACCTTCCAACTAGTTCAAGTTCGAACTAGTTCGATACTTGGTACAAACCTCTCTGCCACGGAGTATATACCCGATAACCTCGCATGATCTTCATCTATCAATGCATGCATATACTATTTATTAGTAAGATTAGCTACATACACACTACTGCTAGTCACTACCAGTTACCTCTAACTCCCTGCTCATCATATTCCAAATTACTACTTCTACTGTTTGTTATCTTTTCTATTATCTTTTCTAGGGTATTCCATCTCAACGTGGGGCAGCACATCCACGGAACCGTCAAATTTGGGACGCGCCTCAATCCACTTGGAAACTCCTCCATTTTCATGAACATCTCCTTGCCTTTTCTATACTGACTGCACCAGTAAACTAGTGTAGCTGAATTACCTGAGAGTTGACGGTATCAATCTACTCTATCTCCGTCCAAACATTCCGAATGATGCCTCACAATCACCCGTCAGAATGCACGTTCCAGCAGTGGAGCTAGTGGGGCAAGGTCTGTAGCGAATGTGGTGAGCGAGGCTAATTTGGCGAATGTTGCAGAATTGATGGAAATTGAGCATCTTTTCTTTTCAATGAGTCAATTCCGTGTGTCTCTCATGGAAAGGGTCGATGTATGACCGACTTAGTGACTTCAAGTTGATATCCAGATCAAGCTCAAGGTCCAATCCTTCTCCAGATCAGAAAGTCTAGTAGCACTCATTATATGCTTTGAGATTGATGGATTCAATCGAAGTAGTACAATAGCATATGTAGCATATCGTGATTGAACTCGTGCCAGCTTGAACAGCCACAAACAGAGAGAAATCGATAGCCCTATCAGTGACTAACCCTCGAAACTCCTAAATACGCCTCACCCCTGTACTAATAGTATATTAAGCAATTCCCAGAGTAGGTGATACCTAGCAGATTTGTAGAAAGCTCAGTCTTATAATCAAGAACAGTCGTGACTGACTTGTCAATGACCGCTGGTAGTGGCTAAGGGTTCAACGTTGGACTTCACTGTGTCCAATGAACATTGGCGGGGGTAAGCGGCAGCTCCACGCCTCATCCCGAGGCGGGGTCAGTATACATCGGATATTATACTACTGTACAGAATGTACTTTAATATGGACTTGCGGGGATTCTTCAAAAGATGGAGAAATAAATTCGCCAGTCGTGGGGGCAGCTAATTTTTGACTCGCCTCATAAAGAGGGGATGGAACCAACTGCTGTCACTTACACTTAACATTCAAGCCTAATCTGCCACAGTCTTTGTTTTTCTATCATTATGGGCTCGACTTCAACTTTTCCCGAGAATGAGGTTACCATAACCAATTTCGAAGTTATTGATCTTAGATTTCCTACCAGTTTAGACGGCGTGGGCTCAGATGCTATGCACGTTGGAACAAATGGATCGCACCCGTATATTCGTTTGGAGACTAATCAGAATGGACTATTCGGAGAAGGGATTGTAAGTGCTATATACTTCCGCCGTCATTTACTATCCTGACAACTCTTTTTATCTAGGCATTCAGTAATGGCCGAGGTAGCGAGTTAATCTGCATGGCACTCGAGATTTTCGTAAAACGAGTCGTTGGAAAAACCATGCACGAGTTGACTCGCAATATGGGTAAGACTTGGAGATACATGGTATCCGATTCTCAATATCGTTGGGTTGGTCCCGAGAAAAGTGTCACTCATCTGGCCGTAGCCGGGGTACTGAATGCCGTTTGGGATCTTTGGGGTAAAATTCTCTCCAAACCGGTTTGGAGGATTATCTGCGACATGGAACCCGAAGAAATTGTCAATTGTATTGACTTTCGCTATATTACCGATGCGATCACGCCCGAGGAAAGCCTTGAGCTCTTGAGACATACCCAGAAAGACAAGGGATCCCGCTTACAGGAAGCATTGAACAATACAGCTGTTCCTGCATATACTACATCTGCCGGCTGGCTAGCCTTCTCAGGCGACAAAATGAGAGAAGTCCTGCAAGAAACCATTGCCGCCGGATATGATACATTCAAGTTCAAGGTTGGAACGAATGTTCAAGCCGACAGGGAAAGATTATCAGCTGTCAGAGATATCCTAGGATACGACAAAGGCTACCAAATCATGATTGATGCAAATCAAGTTTGGAGCGTACCCGAAGCCATTGAGTATATGAAGCAGCTGGTTGAGTTCAAACCCGTCTTCATCGAAGAGCCTACAAACCCAGACGATGTTCTTGGTCATGCCACTATACGAAAAGCCCTAAAACCGTATGGAGTTGGTGTCGCGACTGGTGAGGCGGCGCAAAATCGCGTTACTTTCAAACAACTTCTACAAGCAGAGGCCACGGATGTTTGCCAGATTGACGCAGTAAGACTTGGAAGTGTCAATGAGTGTCTTGTAAGTCATACATACCATTATACCTGGTCATCTAATCTTTTCTCTAACGCGGAAATAGGCTGTGATGCTCATGGCGCTGAAATTCAATGTCCCATGTGTTCCTCATAATGGTGCAATGGGACTAACAGAGCTGACCTCCCATTTGAGCACTATTGACTATGTCGCAGTTAGTGGACGCAAATCTATGCTCGAATTCGCTGATAGTCACCGGGAAAATCTACGCCATCCTTCTCGGGTAGAGAATGCGCACTATGTTACCCCCATTGAGCCGGGTTACTCGACGGGGTACACTGAGGAGGCTTTGAAGAGATATACGTATCCGACAGGAAGTTTCTGGATGAGTGATATTGGACTGAAAATCATTGATCAACCTACTGGTGGAGAACTGTAACGTATGCGAGATGTTGCGTTGATCAGCTACTTGTATACGTGTATCCATATTCCTTCAAATCTAAATAGAAACGGCCAATAGAGTGAACACGTCTACATCCAATGAATAAAGCACCTTCACAAATTGTAGTCTGTTTTTTTCCTAGCCTCTACTAAAACTAGGATTCGCTTAGAGAAATCGCTTGAGATATCAAGTCCTTTACAGTTTCTTCAAAAGAGTGGTAATTGAAGGACAGTTCTCTGGCAGCCATTTCACCGTCCAATCCATAGCTTTGGTCGAGAACTTGATCTTCTTGAGTTACTTTGCCACACAAACTTGGAAAGTTGTTCGCTATTATCTGCGCAGCAATGCCGTAAGAAAATCTTTCCCGGGCTGCTGGGGTATATCGTCTACCACCGACATCTTCAGAAAGAAGCGCGCTCACATGGGCGACAGCAAGGTCGCGCACGTCGATCCAGAACGGCACACGAGAAACGGGGAGTGGATTGATACCACTGGCTATCTTCCACAACATAGCATTGGACTCATTCAACTTTTCCACGTTGTCAACGGGGTGTACCACCGGACCAAAGGTCATTGGTGGACAAAGAGCAACTAGATCAAAACTAGGCTTGTGCTCTTTGATATAGTTCCACGCTGTTAGCTCTGCGTATTTCTTGGAACCCCTATAAGAAACGACGGCAGTTGTAACTGGATCGATAGACTCTTCGTAGGTAAGAGGATTCCAATCGGCGCCAGTGTAAGTGAAATATGGTAGTCCCTTTCTATTGACATCAAGGACTGAGGCGAAAGAAGAAGTAATAACGACACGTCTGACCGAAGATGTTTTCCGCGCAGCATCTAAAATCGCAGCAACACCATTTATCGCAGGGATAACAAGTTCTTTCTCGTTGTTCGTCGTATCGTAGGTGAAAGGCTATACATTTGTTTAAGAACAACCAAATGACCCGCAGGGATGGTGAACTCACACTAGCGGTATGAATGATCCCATCCACCCCTTGAACTGCAGCCTCCAAGCCCTCAGGCGTCTGAGTCTCAAAGTCCCCAACCTGAACAAACTCAAGTAAATGCGAGAATTGAGGCCGAGCTTGTATCATCATACTGGCTTTTTCCAAGGAACGTGTTGCTCCTCGCACCCGAATCCCTCGAGCGAGTAAAGCATCGACGATGTGAGCGCCAATGAAACCTGTTGCACCGGTGACCAGAACAAACCTCGACATTTTGATTTCTTCGACTGGGAAGACATTGTAAAAGGACAAGTGTGTGTTATACAAATAAGAAGACCACCATGTATTCCTTTGTCTTGCCGCCTTTCCCCGTCGAGACTGTCGGGGATAAGCGGCAACAATTCCCGCCAGCAAACTGTGGAGAAGATAGCATGCGTGGGGTGACAACCCCGGATTCTCCTTTCTTTTTATCTCCACATAAGCGGGGAAATGGGGAATCGAGTCTGGATTTGTATAGCTTGCAGTTCGATTCCACTGAGTTCCCACCCGGTAGATCATATAAAATACCTTGTGGCGCCTGAATTGCCTTTCATGCGTCAGCATTCCTCAGGTGGTCGAAGGATGCACTCAATCTCCCACAGGGCATATATTCTCAGGTTTCTTTCTCTGCGTCCTAGACCTGATATCATACCTGAACAAATCTGAACTGCGAGATGGCAAAGATGAACATGTTTGGATTGTCGCAGGTTCTGCGTGGAACATGGCTTATTACTGCCATCACAGTTGTAAATGCTTGGTCAGTCACTCACCCATTCATCCTTACTGTTCAAATTATTGATAGCAGAAGCTCCATGGCCTGGTTCGGCTATGATCAAGGAGTTTTCTCGGGGGTCCTCATTTCAGCCGGTAAGAAGCATGAAGCCTGAACAATTACTTGGATGATTCTGATGCCGTGGTAGACTTCAAGGAACACTTTCCCGAGACGAACGATTCGAATATATCCGGAATAACTTCAAGCTGCTTCTCGGTATGACTCTTCCTCTCGCAGTAGTAGAAACATTCTAATAAGGAATTCTCTATAGCTTGGCGCTTTTTTTGGCGCAATATTCGCTTTTGCTCTTGGAGATCGACTGGGTCGGAAAAATGCCATTGCTATTGGCTTAGTATGCAACACAATTGGTGCCATACTGCAAATAGTCTCGTTCAGTCTAAGTCAAATGATTGTTGGGCGAATCATCAATGGCTTTGGAATGGGCATCACATCATCAACCTGCCCTGTCTACCAAGCCGAGTGCTCAAAGCCTCGAGTACGCGGGAAACTGGTTGTCGTCGGTTCTTTATCAAATACTGCTGCTTTTTGTCTTGCCAATTGGATGAACTTCGGTCTCTATTTCCAGGGCAAAGCTCTACAGTGGCGATTCCCTTTGGGCTTCCAGCTGATATTTCCGCTGATAGTTTCTTTAGTCTTATTGTTTGTACCGGAGTCTCCGAGATGGCTTCTCCTAACAGATAAACACGAAGAAGCTCTTCAAACGCTTGCAAGACTCGAAGGAAAAGCGAAATCTGTCGACGATCAGGACGTGAAAGCGCACTTTCTATCTATTCAATCTGCATTGGATATGGAAAGGAGAGACAGATCACCTTTCCTTGATGTTATCACTGGCCGTGACAAGATGAAGAATCTCAGACGACTTCTACTATCATGCGGTACGCAATTTATGCAGCAATTTAGCGGAGTAAATGCTCTTGGGTATTATCTTCCGACATTACTGGTACAAAGTGTGGGCCTCGAGGAGCAAGAAAGTCGCCTCCTGACAGCCATCAATGGGACCACCTACCTTTTTGCGGCGTTTTGCTGCTTGGTGGTAATTGATCTTTTCGGTCGTCGCAAGTGAGTTGTTTCATATAAATAGCCCCTAGATATTTTACTGAATCGCTTGCAGGTTAATGCTTTACGGCTCGGTGGGCATGGGTGCATGCTACTTTGTCGCAGCAATGTGTCTCAAAGCTGGAGAAAAAAGTCCTGGCCAAAAGCAATCGGTATGGCCATAGTACCTGCGCTAATAAATATTATTCTAACCGAGAAAATAGATGGGTCAAGTCACCACGGCGATGTTCTTCCTATATTACTTTATATACGGGACTAGCTTCGCGAAAGTTCCATGGGTATACAATTCAGAAATCAACTCGCTTGGCTGGCGTACACGGGGTGCAGCGGCAGCTACCGGCACCAATTGGATTTGTGGTTTTATCGTAACTCAGTTCACGAGCGTAGGTGTGAATAACTTACATTGGCGTTTCTACTTGAGTGGGTTTATCGCTTCGTCGCTTTGGAGCGCAGAGATGCTGATCATGAGAAACAGTTTTCGCGGTGATTTCATGGGCATTCTTCCCCATTGTGTTTACGTTTTATCCTGAAACGTCAAGACGTACCCTGGAAGACATGGATGAGATTTTCATTCGGAATCCTTCGTTAATTGTATGTGGAAATCGCCAGCTCACACAGAGAGAAAGACCAGACGCTTTTGCTGCGGTAGAAAGAGAGAGGATTGCAGAGGATACGGGGTGTCAGAAAGATACATTCCAAGTAGCAGTGGCTAAATATCATGAACGAGTTTGATATAACATGAGAAATCATGATGACTGGAATCCGACAAGCCTTGGAGCACGGTATTCCATGTTCAAGTAAGGAAAAGGTCTTGTACTCAAGTATCCCCTATAATTCCTAGCCTGATAACTCATATTTTCTGTCTTCAATTCATGTCCGAAATCTCTATATTATAGCTATAGCGCTTGACTATTCATACGCAATAGCAACCGACTTTTCCTTTGTAGTTCGCCGAGTATATTCAGTACCACTTCAAGGCTAGAAAATGCCCATGGTTGGACATTATTGATGGCCTGTTCTTGTAGCTCCTCAATATCAGGGACAAAGCTTTGGAGGGTCGGGTTCATTGAGGCTAATGTTAGAACAACCATAGCACCGAGGGATCTACATTATGTTAGCCAGCGCCACCAACTAGCATCTTGGTCTTTTCCACATACGATACTGAAAATGTCCAAGTATACTGGCTTTGTTTGGCGAGTATTGGAGTCGTGCTATGGATGTATTTTCTGCAGCTTTCAATGCAAATACAGGCTCTGTCAATTAGTTCAGAAGGCGAAGTTCCAGGGCTATTGATAACCTGCAGAAGAAATGGTCGATATAGGATATGGCGAGCTGCGAAGTATCTAATACGTAGTATCGACTGTCGGTCGTTGGAGTTTGTTGTAAGAGGCTCAGTGTCAAGTCTCGGTCGAACATTGTCGGGGATAGATGAATGCCAGAGTTCAAGCTGGGTATGTAGTTCATCACAGAATGACTGTAGTGCCGAAAGATCAACAGGGCCGAAATCATTCCGAATCGTTAGACTCGTCGAAGAGAATGTTGAATCTTTTTCACCACTTTGATAGAGTAGATTATGTATGCGATTCAGTAGTTTGCGAACTGATATCTCAGCTAAAAAGCTGGTTGAGTGCACTATATCCAGATTGGTGCATTCCGGAAGACTAATTGTGTCGGCCAATTGCTGTAGCCCGCTCCGTGGTAGCTCAAGCTCAGCAAGTCGATCGCATTCAACCAAGAAGCAGGACCAAAAAAGCCTGATAATAGACTCCTTTTCTTGAGGTGTCACTTGGTATGATGCATGTCTAATGAAATCTGAGGATCAGTCTTCGTTCAGGTATCCTATTTTCGACGGCCTGTAGAGCTAGAGCTGGCTTCTTACCTAGAAAGTTGAATTTGGAGTATTGTTGCAGCAGAATAGATCATTCTCCAGCTTTGAAGAGGTCGAACGATATATGCAAAGTATATACTAGATAAAACTAGTGCCTGGGGCAATGCCAAATTGAGCGAGAAGGACCAGGAGGATTGAAAGAGAAGAGTTGGCATGGCATGCTGTATATACTGCATACCGGGGGGTGACGATCCGAGCGAAAGTCTCTCTCCTGGTGTCAGAGTGACCTCGCCAATCGCCAGAACGACCATGCACAATGCGGATTCGATACTCGAGTCTGGTCCACTCTCGATAAACTGACTGAAGGTATCCCAGAATTCACTTTGGTCTAGTATTGGGTGATGTTGGTGCGCGGACAAGAAAAACGAATTCACTAGGTCTGCCGCATGACTTTGATCAATATGAATTGGCTGCTGTGTTTCGAATGATAGCGGGTCTCTGGATTCCAGGCGAAAGAAAAGATCCGCTGGATAATCGCCAACAAGTGATTTGACCCCTGGTAGACCAAGAAGATAGCTGGATGATGTCTTATGTTCGGGAGGAATTGTCAATGGTGGAACATTTATATCGGAATCATGCTGGATTTCAGCAAGTGCCCAGGCAGAGGCGCGAGTGTTGGATGGCATCCCATCTGCATGGTTGATGTTGTTGTCTGATGATGACCGTATATACTCATTCGAAGAAGCTTGATTATCTTTCTTTCTAATATCCGAGATCAAGCTTGAGTGGTCTTTCAATATCCTCTCAATATTATTCAACTTTCCCAAAATTTCCCTCGTGCCACCGGTGGTATCAATCCTGTATATTTGGAATGAGATAGCGATCACTTTGGCATCAATTATATATATACCTTTGTAAAGGCGCATCAGTATATTTACAGTCGACCTCCATTTCTCTACAATGTGAACAGGAGGGCTTCTGAGCATCACATCGCCGTTTGCTAATCTTGGTCAGTTTGGGAAGAAAGGCACCGATCTATTCAGAAACTTACCGACTTCGACAGAAGCTACATGCAACGGGTACCCTTTTCCTAATGAAACTCATGTTTCATGCTGTTCAAGGCAATTCTTCATATCAGGGGCAGGCTGGGAGAATGGAGGGTGATCGTCGGAGGGTCCATTTTACCCCGTGGGGTCAGTACGGCAGTCATTAGCCGCCACTTTGCAAAAGTTAGTCATCTCGGTTTTTGGGCCAGCAGAAAGAAGGAAGCTTGGGGGAAAAAATCGCATTGTGTAAGGAGTTCTTGCTCATCCAAGACACTTCCATTTCATCCAAATCGACAGTGAGGGTGTAGTATGATCAACCCTTCGCTGATGTTTGTATGCCATATCTGACTTGAATTTAGTACACGACACATTTAGTCAAATGTTACGATGGTGTCTTCGATGTATATGTTCCACTCTTGACCTCCATCTTTATGGAGGCTGTGGCTCTATCACCACCCTAAAGTGAAGGAAGGGACCCAGTCGAAAATGTGGACTTGTCTAATTAAATGTTTCGGGTTGCCAGTTTTTGACTGCTGTTGAACTATGATTCTCATTCCCATTTTTCTCGTCGATTGCTTGATGAAATTATTCCCACCCTCTTGCTTTTACACCGTGGCTTTTGAAAACATTCATCCACAAATTAAAGATGTATTTTATGTTAAATTTACTGAAGTTGAAGGGCCTCGCTCGCTTTGGTCAATCAACACTATTCGTATCAATCCAAGCAACTGATCACCGACACTCCTTTCGTAAAGTCACCCTGGAAGACTAGTGACAACTCACCTCACCCTCTTGCGGTGCTCCATGGAAATCGGTAGTAGTGATTCCTTCAGGAACAGGAGTAAATGGTTTTTACTGAAGGAGCTCATTGCCAGTGCCAGCGATAGCAGCCTTAATTGACTGAATCAGACGCCAATGCATACATTGTGATACTGAGATCATCAATGTCTACTCCAGCTCATACCATGCCAGGTGGGTTTACTCGGCACTCTCGTCCCAACCATCGAAGGAACGGATCAGGTCTATTAAGAAGTCAGCTTGGTTTCCCTAGACAGCTAGAGGGTCCTTCCACATTACATACCATAATACAGCATCATTGCCTCCAGATGCACATCCAAGTGAATGCGCTCATCAACAGTGTGAATATTGAAAGTGCCACCCACACGAGAAGGACTCCAACGGTAGATGTTCTCTGAAAGAGACCAGTAGAAGCGCGTGTCAGTGTTTCCTGTCATGATATCGCCAGTCACCACGACAGTGGGAGATGATTCAGACTTCTTCTCAGTCTTAGCGAGGGGGTTAGGATGCGATTCGAAGACGCTGCGTGCGACACCAGCGAAACGAGCCCAGACCTTCGAAGTAAGGGGATCAGTTGGAGAGATCGGAGCTGGCTTGAGAGGCACACTGAGTGGCGACAGAGTCAGACTACGATCCTCCGGGTTTTCGCTGCGAACATTCTCTTCGCCGGGGAACGCAACGTGGAGAGTCACATTATGGCTGTCGGCAATGGGCTTGATAATGCGAATTGCACGCTCGCGGAGCTGATCTGGTGTCATGTGCAAAGCAACGCGGTAGTTAACGACGGCCGAAACCTTCTCCGGTAAAGCGTTCGTCTTCACACCACCGTGGAACAGATCAGCTGCCTGTGAGGTCTGAAGAGTGTAGCGGACCGCAGGGCCACGGGAATCAGCGACTGCTTCTCCCAGTGCTTCGGGGTCATTCGCTGCCAGCTTGTCGGAGAGCCAGGACTCTACTTGGTCCGGCGAGTAGCGTGCCTGGCATTCAAGCATGCCATAGGAAGGGTGCGAGGGATCTAAACGGGGAGAGAAAAGCTCCTGTCGTTCGAGCTGATAGATAATCTCGGAGATGATACCCACGCCAGTGTGGGCTGGAGGAATAGAACTGTGTCCACCGGGGACAGCCAGGTCGAGGATCAGATCAAGACTGCCTTTCTCGCCCACTCCAGGCAGAGCATACACGATCTCGCTGTCCGAGTCAGAGGTATCTCCCAGGCTCTGCAGTCCCATGCCGCCTTCATCCAAGATAAACTCAAAGCTATCCTTTCCATATTTCTTTTCGAGTACCGGGGCGATCGAGCCAGCGCCGAGGAACCCATGTGACTCTTCGTCAAAGCCGAAGGCGAAGACAACGGTACGCTGAGGATTCCAGTTCTGAGATAGAAGATCTTCTACGGAGGATAGTAGGCCAATCAAGACATTCTTGCAGTCGCTTGAGCCACGGCCCCAGATCCATTCTCCATCGAAATGGCCATCGAAGGGTGGATATGTCCAGTCGGAGGGATCGGCAATTGGCACTACATCCTGATGAGCCATGAAAAGAACAGGCTTGCGAGTTGTATCGACGCCTTTGAAGGTGAACACGAGACCGAGTCGGTTAATATGTTCAATTTCAGCATGTTCATGTCTATAAGATACGGCATTGATTTAGCAATTGGCCTCATTCTGAGGGGATGTCCTTGACAGTACGCAGAACCTACACTAGAGGAAATAGCTCTTTCAACAGCTTCTGGAATTCCACAACAGGTTCGAATGCCTCGTCATATGGATCCGTCGCATAATCGCCAACAGTGGTGGGTACCTGCACTGCCCGTGATAGACGCTGTGCTTGACGAGCACGGAATGCTTCATCTTCCAAGAACACTAGCGATGAATGCAATCCATCATTCGGAGAAGCAATCTTCGGTGCCTGTGGGCAAGTTTCTCGGCCAGAAGGCTCAACGAGTTTATCCCCGAAGATGCTTTTTTCGGGGAAAAGGACCTGTTGTGCGGGGATGTTCAGTGCAATGGCGGATGGCACTGCCAATCCAAGAAGGGCGAGACCTTTCATGATTACGGGGTCAATTGGGATCAATTTTGTACAAGGAGTTTCATGAAGTCCAAACCAGACTACTCCGTACTGAAGTTCTTTATATTATGAATCTGAAGAATGGCGACATCCAATCCTAAGGCTATCTTATCTTCCCCTCAGTTACTTTCGGCTGGCGGCCGCTGCCGCTTTTTTACTCATTCGGGCAGGTTTTGGCTAATTCTTTGCCGATGGCTTCGGCAATGCACGATGCTTATGAAGTGGTATATCTGAGAGCTTGAGGTAACTATCAGAGATGAGGTATATACACTGACAGTGTTTACACAAGACACACAATTGAGTGATTCAGACCCTGAAGAAGTCAGCAAGCGGAATCAGCCAAGAATTGTGTTTCCGGTTCCGCGGTGGACCCAGGAACGAAGCTAAGCAAAACAACGTGGATCCTAAACCGCGCCATGAACATGCCGGTGCTATTTGAATCGCACAATGCTTCCATAAGAAGATAACCTTGAGAGTGCGAGATTTGTTCCGGAGCACGCTATGAATAGCAATCAATTGTTATTCCTGCAGATACTGTGATGAGGCATCTTCCATCGCCTTCTCTCGAAATGGATATTGCCAAGGCTATTGCCGATCCTCAAGGGAGGATACAGGGGGAATAGCTCAAAAATGTAGCGGGGATGCAACTATTCCCGAAGAAACCAAGTGGCAAACTAAGCTCGTCGGTTTCACCCTTTGCTTTGGAACGGATCTGTCACCTTTACGCCCTCAAAGGAAAAATTCCCAGCAAGGCGTCCACTCTGGGGATGCTGATCCGGACGATCTTGAGATATCTGCCAATCATGACCGGATGGAAGGTTCAATAGAGCATTCGGTTAGTGTTTCAGAAGATGATCGGGGTACACTACGATGTCATCGTCTCCGTTTCGAGGGTCCATAAAAATAATTACGGGTCTTTCGGGTGTTTGTTCATTGGGGCGAACAGTTTTTTGATTAGTTTTTGGGGGCTATACAGCGTAGAAGAGAATTCTTTAAAGTGAGACAGGTACGACTGATTCTTTAAAAGCCCTTTCTGCTGGTCAATTTCTTCAATTTTATTTGTGATTTGTGATTTGCGTTTGCGACGCTATCCTTCGTTTCAGCAGTGCATTCCGCAGATTCAACACCTTATCTTACTCTCTTTACTCCGTACGGAACACAGCTCTCTTTATTCATTTCCTTTTCTTTTCTACACGTTTGCCTCTTGATTGAGCAAATCTCTCGCTATGCATTTTCAGCAATTTCTCGCTATTCTCGCGCTCGCGCTGCCGGCCTTAGCGGGCTCCTACGAGACTCTCGGCTGCTACTCCAGTGTTCCCTCCCTCACATCTCAGAAGGACTTCGCCTTTGTGAGTCTTGGATGGTGCGAGGATAAGTGCTCCTCGGGCGGATACCGCATCGCCGCTTTGAGCCATGGTACAAAGTGCGCCTGTAGTAATGAACAGCCCTCCAAATCCGACAAGGTGGACGATGACAAGTGCAATCTTGACTGTACTGGATTTCCCGAAGATAAATGTGAGTACATTTACTATTGTTGAATTAAACGTAGCCTTTGTGACGGGCAATTCTGATAACAGCAGCTAATATTCTCGTTTTATATAGGCGGCGGTGACGATGTCTTCAGTGTGCTCAGCACCGGCGAGTACTCCAGCTCTGACTCCGACTCTGATTCCAATTCCAATTCCAACTTTGGCTCGGCTCGAGCTTCTTCCACCACCACTGCTCCCACTGTGACCGGTGGTATTGTTGTCGCGCCGACAAACATCGACGAGTCGAATATTCCCACTGGTATCTTGACCGCACCGGCATCTATGGTTTCCAAGGCTGCTAGCACCAGCATTGCTACGGCCAAGGTAACCTCTGCCCCTGGCATCGCCACTACAAGCTCGAGCTCTACCCCGTCTGCCACCCCCAACGCCGCCGATACTCTTCGTGCTGGACCAGTCGCAGGCGTTATGCTTGCCGGTCTTGGTCTGCTTCTGTAAGAGCCGGATCAAATTGAGTTTTTTTTTATATCAATACCCAAGCTGCTGTACTTATACTATCGCTCTCTGTATCCTACACTGCATTTGCAAATACCCAGTCTCTTTGGCGAGAATTGACGGCCATTGATACTGGCATCCTTCGACATCTTGCAGGTCGAGATTGGTTGGGGCTTTAATGGCTGGCGCACTGAGTAGCGCGATATATCCATACATTCGTTGATGGGTCTGGTGATCCGATATCTATTATTGTTTAGCACCGAATGGACTTCGCTATCCTCGGCACTCTCGTCTTGATTTTCAAAGCTTAGGAAATCCCGTACTCTCGTAGGATTCGAACGGCGTGAAATCGGGCCATCTTCCAACACTCAGCTAAGATAATTAGGGAGGAGGCATTTAGCCTGATAATCTGGGTTAAATTGCCAAGGTCAATTGATCTACTGTAGATTGCAGTTGACCAATTAGAATCATTAGAGCAGAGAAATGCCCGTCGCTCATATATATTGAGGCGGGGATGAAGAAGTGTGTGGTGGGACGTGTTTGACGTCAGATTCCCCATATTATCACCCCGGAATAGCAAGTCGGCGAGATCACCGATCTTTACTTGAACCGTCAAGTGCTCGCTTTGACGAGACCTCAGCTTCTGACACACACTCTCTCAATTATCAGCTGGACATTGTCCCTTCACTAGTGCAGCTTTACTTGGATCTCAATTGTTTGCGCGGTAAACCTTCTCGGCCCCCGCAGATCAAGCAGACCATGGCATTCGCCCGTAGATTAGCGATCCTCCCCGGAGGACTAGGTATGCGTGGACCATGGATCACCGCAGCCATTTGAACCGAAGAGATTAACTTTGATTTCACAATAGGTGGTTTAGGATCGAGTATCGGCAAGAAGCTGAGGGAGCAAGGTGCTCGGGTCGCTATTCTTTACGCGCCCTTCGAAGCCAAGCGCAGGGATGAGCTACTCGAGACTGGCTATGGTGGCACCGATATCGACGACATTCGCACATATGAGTGCGACATCACCTCCCCGGATTCAGTTCAATCAGCCTTCGGATCGCTGGAGAAAGAGCTTGTAGCGCCAGCATCCTCATCGCTCGCCGAACGAGCTTTCCCTAGCATTTTGATCAATACCGCCGGATATGTGTCGCTCAGCGATATGGAGATCACCCCGCCCGAGGAAACCATGAAACATCTTACAGTCAATGTTCTAGGGCCCATGCTCTGCTCACAGGCCTTTGCGAATTTGTATTTTGCTGCTTCCAAGGTTGCCGAGTCATCGACCAGTCCTCCTCCACCCGGAAGAATCGTGAGCATCTCTTCACAAGCTGCGCATGCAGCTCTGCATCGCCATGGTGCCTATTGTGCCTCCAAGGCTGCTTTGGGAGGGTTGACTCGCAGCATGGCGTCTGAATGGGCCGGCCGGGGGATCACTGCTAATAATGTTTCTCCCACTGTTGCATGGACTGCTTTGGGACAGAAGGCTTGGGGTGAAGACTCTGTTCGTGAAGCCTTCTTGAAGGGTATCCCTACAGGCAAGTTTGCACTTCCAGAGGAGGTCGCGGATGCAGTACTATTCCTGTGCCAGGTAAGAAAGTCACGATGATAATACTAGATGCAATGCTCACTCTGTGAACAGGATTCCAGCGGTATGATCAACGGTGCGGATATTCGGGTTGATGGTGGTTTCACCATTCGGTAGATACTCATCTTAATGTGTATATCCTGAGAGTTCTGCAAATATGACCGGAAACGATCAACCGTGATGACTTGAGAATGATGAATTTTCCTTTGCGTGTTCCAGTAGATATGAGTACCTACTCAGAGACAAGAGGCAAGCGTGACCAAATCAAGTGGCTTTTCCCTTCTTTTCTTCCCTTCTTCATCTCCTTGTTAGATTTCCTCTTGTCGGTCATTCTTGGGTTTTTTTTTTTTGCAAAATATGTGACAATATATTATTCCATGAACGATACAGAAATATACAAACGAAATCACCCCGATCTCCCCCCTCGGATCCTTTTTGTGGGCAGAACTCGACTGATCCTGGATTGCGATGATCTTCACAATCAACCACGAAGTCAGGCAAGATCAGCATATATCGAATCGAAAAGGCCTTCCTGGAACAATACGGACCTATACCAGATCGGTCCGACGTCTCATATTTTTATCGAGCATCCACTCTCACATCTTCCCTTATTTCTCACGCCTGACGCATATTTGTATTTTGAACATATCCTCAAGGATGTGAAAGACAAGAATCAGGATATCACCATTGCGATTAATGGGTGGGAAGGGCTGACAACGGACACTTTATCTTTCTTCGCGCTTTTTGCGACAGGCCTCCCATATGACTATGTGTATACGGCAGCGGTACTCCAAGCGAGGACAATCTTAATGCAAGGTTCTATGTGGTCGATGTTTATCAGGTGTGAGATCTTGCAGAATGAATCTGACACCTTTTTCACAAAAGTTTACAGTCGAACTAACTTGGGCCAGATGTGTCGTGTCCTCATTGGCGAAGTAGAGGAAACGGCTCTAGATACATCGACAGGTCGGGTATTGTGGTATTTCAGAGAATGGCCAAGGATTGAGATTGGATGGACTCAGATGTGGCCATATCTGAGGCATAATCAGGATCAAAGGCCATATTGATATGAAACTGCGCCGGTATAAAATCGGATGATGCTTCTGTTCGAATAGACTCACTTAGAGTGGAAAGTGCTTTGCGTTAGAATCGTACTTTTCTTTCTTTTCTGTTTCTGTCTCTGTTCCGTCTTCGACTTCGAAGCTCTTTTCTTTTCTTTTCAATTTATTCTCCTCGCTTATTTACATTTTGAATTTCTTCATCGTTTGATATTACTGGCGAGCCTCTTGTTATCACGTTCAATAGACAACCGCCATTATGGAATATGAACAAGGGAAAGACTCCTCCGTTTGGTTCCATTTCTATTCGTTTCATCCCGTTAATTGCTTACAGGCCGTCCTTGGATACCAAATCCTAGGCCTGAAGTGTCAATGTCCAGGTCTCCTCCACGTCGAACACACTGGCGGGTTATTGTTTTCCTTGCTCGTCTCCATCGTAACCAGACCCATGAGGAGGTCGTACTTTGTCTCCATGGACTCAAAGGGCTATATCATTCAATATATAGCGAGACAGGAACCCGCTCCATGTATCACATCTTCGCCGACTGACGCCCTGATCTTCCGCTTGAGAGACGTTCCCCCAGCCCACATATCTCCGATCACGCATACTTTTTACCTTTACTCGAATCAGTGAAAAAGAACGACCTGGAATTGATTGTCGTCCTACATGGGTGGTCCACTCTGACGCCCGACCTGTTGATTTTTGTCAGGCTATTCTCGGATATAATGGAGAGGACAAGGCTTCTGGTTCACGACAGAATTTTGTATACTAATAGAATGAAGATTTATGAGCCAGACGTCACCGAGGCATGATATACCTCATTTGATGTGTTTTCTTCAGTTAATTATCTCTAGTTGTGTCGAGTATTCGCGGGTCTTCTTCCGGTAGAGGAAACCAGCCAAAAAACGGCCAAGGCTCTTTGCTATTTCCACGCGTATAACGCAATGGCACCCCCCCCCCCCCCCCCCCCGCGCTGGCGTGTTATGGTTCCTCGCGGCTGGGACTGGGGGGGGGAGAAGAGACCCACAGATGGGCTGTGGCACCTGAAAGGCGAGTGCATTACTTGTATTGGGCGTTCCAAGTTTTGGTTCTTGAGGTCAACGACCGCTGCTCGACAATTTTATCCTTTTCATTAACGTTCCTTTTCAAATCCACACCAACAAGATTACAACAATGAACTGAATAAACTTATGAATTTTATTGCGTTCATTTTATTCATCTGCGAGGCCCGAGGCCGCAATCATCTAGATTATATCGGAAACATCCACATCTTCCTGCCGCTCCACTCGAGACCCTGCTTGAGGATCTTCAAATACTTTTCTCTCCCGGGTGAATGAGGATGGTCCTGCTGTTTCCACATCGAAATCCCGGTGGAAGATACGCCCACCAGTATCCCTCATTTCACGATGATGTCTCGATCCCCCATCAACATCATAATCGGAATGTTCATCATAAGCCCCCGAGCTAGGATCAAACACCTTTGTTGCAAATGAGCCTCGATCCACATCATCATCTATAGATTTGCCGGCCATTCCAGCACCATAAGCATTACCTGTATCAACAGCACCGTCTTCATCTAAATCTGTGATTCGTCTGATTCCGCCCGCGGATGTATTTCCAGGCCCGGGAAGTGTGAGTTCTTCCTGTCCTGTTCGATCATAGCGCCTTTCTTCGACGACAGCGGGTTGACCGAGATCTTGACGCGCTGTACGAACAATCGTTGTACCGTCGGGTTCGGTATGCGAAGATGCTGAGTACCGATGGCCACTAGAGCTAGTGTCGCCACTGTTGCTTGTGGAGGTACTGTAGTAATAAGAAGAGCTTGTGTACGATTGAGACATGGTTGTCAAGTCAATTCTGCGAGCGCTAAACCGGATGGTTGGTCAGTTGATGTTGTTCACTGTTTAGATATCAAGGAATGCAATTTTCATAGATTCGTATTTTTTCATTAAAATCAACAATATGCAGTTGTTAGTCTATTTTTCATATATAGTTCACGCCGTGGCAAGATATGATTCAACTTGACATCATGAACTCTGCCAGCAATCGTTTCGATCAAATGAGGCAAATTGAATCCCTTGGCAAGACCCTTGAAGGGACATGCGGGCACCAATGATTGACTCTTTCGAGAAAATTAACCAAGAATACGTCGCGAGTGAATTCTAGAAACCCCAGATATCAATTTCGTCGAGACCAATCTGAGTGGGGTAATGTGGAGATGGTCACTATAAACAGATATTCAAGAGGCATTATCTTCTCGAAATTGCCACCAACAAAAGCCACGAGGCTCATCCCGCTCAGATTAGCGGGAGAATATTCTAAAATGAACCTCTCGGGAAATTCCCACTCTTTGATACGTTTTCGGCGCATTGCAATGAAGCTCAGATATCTTATCAAATCTTTGCGTCATGGGTGAGTAAGCCTTGGCTGAAGCAAAGAATAGCAGGTTTCCAAGGGCCAAAGCTATCTGGCCATACATCCATATTAAAATATTCATTCAAGTTTTGCCAACTTATTTTATCTGCTCGTTTTCGTCGTGGGATTTGGAACATGCTACATAGACCTGTAGAATGACGTTCTGATTTTCTCATGAAGGCCTAATTGTAAAAAGGAACAAAGATATAAAATATTTTCTCCCTCCAAGTAAAAGTAATGAATTTCTTTAGTAATTACTCACACTACACGCAATCATGGCAGATAACATCCCCAAATCAATGCGAGCGGCCGTTGTGAAGGACTTCAACAAAGGCTATGAGGTCCGCGACGTGGATGTCCCAGTTGACTTGGGCCCAAATGACATTCTGGTCCAAATTGCCGCAGCCGGCTACTGTCATACCGATCTTCAGGTTATGCAGGGTGTCTATGCCTCCGATGGTGCGAAACCCGGTCTGATCGGATCGCATGAGCCAGCCGGGAAAGTCGTCAAAGCAGGATCCAATGCAGGAAAATCCAATATCCATGTCGGCGATCGAGTGGGTTCAATCAATACCTATAATTTCTGCGGAACTTGCAACGCCTGTAAACATCAAGGACAGCAACTTTGCGAAAACTTGACTGGTATGCTTGGTCTTACCATCAATGGTGGATTTGCGCAATACATGAAAGCCGATGCCCGGGTCGTGTCGAAGATTCCCGAGTCGATTCCTTGGGCAGAAGCTGCCCCTCTGTTCTGTGCAGGTGCAACTGTTTATGGTGCTATTCTCGCGGCTGGTGTAAAGCCTGGTCAGTGGTTGGCAATGGTCGGTATTGGTGGTCTGGGCCACTTGGGTGTGCAATATGCGAAAGCTATGGGATGCAAAGTCATCGCTATCGATAATCGAAAAGAGGGCATTGAGACTGCCAATTCGGTTCCATCTCATCTCAAGCCCGATAAATCTTATGTGATCGATTCGGAAGATTCTCGGAAACGCGTGATTGAGGAACTTCAATCGTCATTCTATGATTCGAACCCTGGTGTCGACCGCGTTGTTATCAATGCCGAGGCAAGAGAATTGATTAAATTCTCACAGCAATTCTTGAGGAAAGGAGGTGTTCTGGTAGATGTGGGTTTGCCGTCGGAGACCTCGTTGGAGGTTGATCCATTTGCTCTCAGCTTCAAGGAGCAAACTGTCCGAGGTCGATTGATCTGCACACCAGAGCAGAGTCAAGATATGATCAACTTGCATGCCAAGAATGGCTGTAAGACTCATATTGAGAAGACATATGGCGTGGACGAAATCAATGAGATGTTTGATCACTATCAAAAGAAGGATCTCAGAGGAAGACTTTGCATGGTGTTTTGAATACATGGTTGTGAGTTGAGCGAAAGAGCGTGCTAATAGAAGGGGTGTCTATTAGGGAGTTGTGGTGCTGTTGATACTACACTAACCAGTACTGTTCTTATAATGAAAGGAAATGAGTATTTTGAGGTTACAAGCCGGATTTCTCTTCTCCATCATCTTGTAGACTCATCCAAGTTCCTCGTAGCTCAAGAACGAACCGGGTGATGAAATGGAAATACAATTTCTTGATCTGTGCAAAATTAGAGAAGGGCCTTCTAGTAATTCTGGACCTGGATGGAATCTGTTTGAAAATATCATATGCGTTTTCTCAAAGTAAAATCCTCCACCGGCCGTCTATTATATTGTTCTCAAGACCTTCAAGGCGTTCATGGGTAATATTCAAAGGAGTGAATTCGCATTGGGAGAATTCCATGCAATTTGCTGGCTTTCTTTTCTCGAATTCCGTCAAAGAATACCATTTCTGTCGCTTGACTCAGCTCTACCATTCATTTCCAATGTCAATTTGGAAGCAACTTGAATTTTCCGCTGAACTGCCAGCTTCAGCGGGGTGATTCCCTCATTGTCAGGAATTCCTGGATCCGCTCCCCAAAATAAAAAAAGATCAATCAGAGTCTCAATATTGCACCATATGGCATGATAGAGCGGAGTCCGACGTTGTCCATCCAAGCAGTCGACTGTCGCTCCAGTCCGTAGCAAAAGCTCCACAATGGAGCTACTCTTCGCTTGGACGGCGAGCACTAAGAGCGGCTGACCGTCGATTTCAGTATTGGGTTTCAGAATTTCGTAGCCTATCAAAGTTCTGATTATTCTTTCTCGTTGTTGGCAAACCATTTGCGTGATGTTATCATCGGACGGGTGAATACCACATTCAAGAAGCCATTCAATGACAGAAAGTTGATCGTATTTGGTTGCTGACGCATAGATATTGCGCGAATTCTTGGAAAAGGCATCAACTGCTTCATTCTTCTGGTAATATCTCAGAATCTCCAGCCATCCATTACATGATGCAAGGTCAATGGGATTCGTGATATCGCCTTTTGGGAATCCAGTCTCAACAATTCCATCAGAAAGATCATTTGCTGCTGTTGTCGACTCTTCTTTATCCCAGTAGTTTCCACGAAAGTAATTTGCCCATTTGATATAGCGTTTGCTCGTCTGAGGACCGTCGAACATGAAGCTTTTCATATGGTAGTCAAACAATTCCCTCCGATGCTCGCCAGACCCATCATAGTGAAATAGCCAATAGCAGATGCGATAGCGATCAAGAGGCCTGGCAATTGATATCATGGATCCAAATCCCGAATCAAAAAGAACCTCCAAAATAAACGACTCAGATATGGACCGAGAGAAGTCTTTTCGAGTTTCCAGGAACTCACGAGCGGAGAAATGAACAAAGTTGAAGGATGCTGATGCGATATCATACACAACAAGATTGCAGCACACATCAAGTATTGTTTTGACGAACCCTGAATCAATCTGGAGAAGCCCGGCAGCTTCTAAGAAGGCCATCGTCGCTCTTAAAGTTGGGTCTTTGGTGCAAAGAAGCCAACGAATAACAGACGTGGCTAGATCATGTCCTTTCCCTTGTATTTTGTCTATGCAGCTGATGATATGAGAATATATGTCACTCAAAGGTTCCGGGAATGATTGCAGCTGTCGCATAAGGTCATCGGGTAACTTGAGAGCGCGATTATTGCACAAGCTTCTTATTTGCAGGCTTGCCCATAGGAACCTACACGAGTCAGTCTCAACGAAGGATTCAGGCTTGTAGTTGTAATTATGAAAGTCACCCACATTCCATTTGCTCTCACAGTGAGATTTGTTGTGATAAAGTTTTGCAGATAGCTCACTTGCCCGTTAAGCAGTCGACCTTGATCGATAGCGTTCTGTATTTCGAACGAGACAAATTTTCTTATATCTGGTAAGCTCTCTATAGATGTGATGGAAATTTCAAATGATCTATTGAGCTTTAAAGTTATGCCACTGTCCACTCGGCTCGTGATAATGAGTTTGATGTTTTCCGTCTCGCGCGTGACGCAATTGAGTAGCGATATGAATGAATCCAATCTCTCAGGATCGCACTCATCTAGAGCATCGATGATGAGTATGGCGGCAGTCTCTTTTGATAACTTGATGATCAATCGTGTTGCCTCCGCTTCGTTCAGCCGTGCGATTCCGCAAGCATCCATGTCATCCTCCTCTTTACGCTCGTTGTATTCTTGAGCAACAGAGGATTGAAGTTGTTGATCTTTGGTCATAGTGCATAAAACCTGTTTTATCAGGCTCGAAAGTACTTCAGCTGGATCTGAAAATTGTGTCTCGGTGGAGTTTCGAGAACAATAGAAATAGGCGACTGACGGAGCATCGAATTTGACTGCGCGATCCGATCTTAATCTTTCGATAATGGTAGATCTTTTGATGTCAGCAAAAAAGAATTCTCCTGGCTATCGGAGACAATATACTTACATGAGGAATGTCTTTCCACAGCCAGCTATTTATTGTCAGTAATCATGAATAGAGCCTAGGGGCAGTGCTGCTCATGCACGATGAGGGTTTTCCTACGGATACCATGAAGCCATAACGCAGAAGATCCCTTTGTACTGAGCCACTCACAAAATTCCGGTCTCTTGAATATCCATTCCCCTGTGCCTTCCAAAAATTCGCTCACTACACGTTTATGACGTGCTTTATACTGAGCACCAGATAACCATCGCAGGATCTCTCTGCGAGTTTGTTCTTGCTTCGGGTTTATGCCATTGATTTCAAGTTGTGATCGGTCAGAGGTATCTTGCAGGATACGTATTAGCTTTTTAACATACTAGAACGTGGGGTATGGATAAAAGATAGAATAAGAACCTATTTACCGCTGATGTTGATATCACCACCGCGGGTATCAAAGCTACAACCGTAAAATATGGAACCGGAATCACTTTGAATGCTCGTTACTAGGTCCAATTTGCCCATCATTTCGAGTTTATGAGTTCAAGCCAAAGACGTAATAGTATGATAGTGTAAGAGTTTTTGAGGGGTAAAGATATAAATAAATGCGAGATGGAGCAGTTCCTCAGTGTTTCAGTTAGCGCTTGGGTTTTTGTTAGACCTACACGTGATTGGGGCTGCAGCGATAGTGACAGAAATGATCCCCCCGCTTGCCAGGTTCTCGCTGGAAACTTTTCCTCAATTGCTATCGAAGTTGAAAATTCAGGTTGGCTCTTTTGTCATGTCTTCCAATATCATGAGGTCGTCTGGGAAAACCGCCCTGCGGCCAGAAGAATACACCATTGCTTGCATATGCCCCCTCGCGATAGAATCTGCGCCTCTTGAGGCCTTATTGGATCGAACCCATCTGCAAACATTCTGGACTGGGTATAATAGTTATACCCTGGGTGAAATTGGTCCGCATAATGTTGTGGTTGCGACAATGCCCGAGACGGGTAATTACAAAGTTGCATCCGTAGCGGCAAATTTGATGAACGATTTTAAATCGATCAAGTTCGGCCTACTCATAGGTATCGGAGGTGGTTTACCCAGTGAGGATGTCGATATTAGACTTGGAGATATTGTCATAGGTCTACCCGAAAATAATGATTGTGCGGTTGTGCAATTTGACAGGGGAAAAAGCTACCCTGGCGGCCAGTTTGAGCGAACAGGGTTCTTGAATAACCCCCCAAGAGTATTATTGCGGGCAATACAACAGCTTCGGGCACGCCATGGTCATGAATCAAGTGCGATATCGGTGATTTTGGAGCAAATGATAAAAAAGTTCCCACTGATGATGGACAATGGATATACGTACCCTGGACGAGCCAGAGATGTCCTGTTTCGCCCAGAGTATGCCCATGAGCCTGGACCAACATGTGCGAGATGCGATGAAAGCTATATTGTGAAGAGAGACTCGAGACCAGACCGCCACCCTCGTATTCATTATGGCATTATAGGGTCCTCCAATATGGTTATTAAAGACGGCATGTTGCGCGAGGAATTGAAGCAGCAGCTTCGTCTCCAATGTGTCGATATGGAAGCAGCAGGTGTGGCGGATTTGCAATTCTTGACAATAAGAGGCATCTCAGACTATGCTGATTCCCATAAAAACAAAGAATGGCAACCTTATGCTGCTGCAGTAGCAGCGGCATATGCCAAAGATCTACTGAGCATGCTCCCACCTGCTCCTCAGCAAATCGAGAGTGTACCGCAAGCCCTGTCACTTTTAGCCACGCATGAAGGAAAGGGGAGCCCAAAGATTGAGATGAAGGCCGAGAAGATATTCCATAAAAGTACCTTCAGTTCGTCGGGGCCAATGTATTTCTAGTTGTGGGCGTAGGTCCCATGACAGAATCGCTTAGAAAGGAATTTCACATTTGTTGGAAAAGGCCCAATATTACTGCTTCTAGTATTATCATAAACCTCTACTAGTGGCATCTTAATTTATTGGTTCCATGGTTATTAAACCTCCGGAGACTTGGACTATTCTGTCTCCGCTTACAAATGTGGATCGGGCGTATACTCAGTATCGTCATCATTCTCCTCTCTGTACATTATTAAGAATACGATTTGTCTTTTTTGAGCAGCACTATGAGTAGCTACTATCATCTTCAAAAACATTCGCTTTTCAGGTCTCGTATCTGTCTATTACTAAACGGCTTTATTTTTCATCGTAATTTCATGTCATAGGGACACAGTTTACTAGTAGTATATACTGAGTAAGTAATGTATATTGCACAGGATGGACTATAATAATACTGATTCGAATACTCCTATATAGTGATGGATACCTTTACGAAGAGTGAGGTGGGACAGGACAAAACAATCACGGTGTCTGAAATGATGTCTCTACTCTCTGCAAAACCTCTACAAGGTGGCCTGTCTACGCTGACACAATCCCTCAAAAAGACAAGCTTAGAGAAAGAATATTCTATTACATTCGTTCAAACATTGGCAGATGTTACTGGCTTGTTGGAGGAACTCACTGACCTACCCACCGAACCCCCGTCTTTATATATCGACCTCGAGGGCGTCAATCTCTCTCGGCATGGTACAATTTCCATTATTCAAATGTTTGTTTCCCCAATAAAACGAACTTTCTTGGTTGATATCCACGCCCTTAAGGGCTCGGCCTTTTCTGCTCCCGCATCAAATGGATCAACATTGCGCTCAATCCTCGAATCGCCTTCTATTCCGAAAGTCTTTTTCGATGTTCGCAATGATTCAGATGCTCTCTTCAGTCACTATCAGATCGCACTGGCTGGTGTCCAAGATATTCAGCTAATGGAGCTCGCCCAACGCTCATTTAATAGGAAGCGTGTCAATAGTTTGAGAAAATGCATTGAATACGATGCCTCCCTGACACCGGATGAAAGAAAACATTGGAAATCAACGAAAGACGCCGGACGGAAGTTGTTTTGCCCAGAGCAGGGAGGCTCATATGAGGTATTCAATATTCGCCCGCTATCAGACGAGATTATACGGTATTGTGCACAAGATGTTCAATTCTTGCCTAGATTATGGCACAAATATAATCGGGCTATGCCTCAGCGATGGAAAGTCAAGGTGGAGGTAAAAGTTCGAAATCGCATCGAACTTTCGAAGAGCAGTAACTATATTCTCGAAGGAAGACACCGGGCTTTAGCACCCAAGGGTTGGGCGTAGTTGTCAGTGAATTATGTAGAGGTCTACATTGCTTCCAAGTTGTTTCTTATTATTCATTGAATTCGTCTTGTCTCTAAGCTTCCTCTACAAGTACAATAATATAGAAACGATAAATTCATGTATGAAATCCTTTGAGATATGATATTTGGTCTAGGATGACCTTCGACTGCAATATGGGCGTCATAATAGGTGGTTCTACAAATACGTATTATTGTAAGCCATGTCCTGTAGTCTGTTGTAAAACTGACTAGTAGATATCACGACGTCATCGTGGGAATGCATTGGATGAACCCTCTTACTAGTATTTCGGGCTAAAACGGCTTGGATACTAGCGAGATACTTGTGTTGCACAAAGAAATAATTTCACTGATAATCAACAAAGCTGTGTATATTTAATAAGAAGTTGCCTGTGCAATGACGCCCCGAAAGAAGGCATGGTATTGACGAAAGCGAAACAATTCGCATGAGTATATGAATATATGAATGAAAAGGAATATGACCTTAACTCCAGTCCCAGTCTAGAGAGTAGATCTCCAAAATTGTATTTTCTTTGGGAAAACCCCCTTACTCGTCACTGAGGTCATCCGAATCGCTGGTGAGAGCACCATCATCGACATCAATCTTCTTCATAACAGCATCACCATTGCGTCCTTTCTTCTCAGCAGCGAGCCACGCTTCCCGTTTCTTGGTCTCACGTTCTTCTTTCCTTGCTTGTCGCAGGACCTTGTCACGTTGCGCTATCTCTTGCTTTTCATGCAGTTCATTGATGTAATCCTGCAGGGCCGCAAGGTCCGAGCGCAATTGCACAACTTCGTTGGCAGTAGCGTGTCGAGCAGTATCATTCACCGCTGCCTTCTTCTTTAGCATGCTCACCTCGGCTTCAAGTTCTGTGACGTGATTGTCTCGGGCAGACGCATCCTCAGCACTATCCGAAGTAGAGGGTGTTACAGGGACGACACGAGCGACGTCGGACCCGCCCGATGTCCGAAGAGCAGCCAATTCTGCCAGGCCGTCGTCAATCATTGAATCGGGAAAGGAAGCATGTGTGAGGGCTTCGGTGAAGAGGCTGGGGTTGGCATTGCGGGATTGTGAGGGAGTGATGATGTGTGTGTTGAAGACGTAATCGGCAGGGACAGCGCCGGGGGTATGCGAAGGATCGGCAAAAGCATTATCATGACGGGGCTTGACGATTGTGTGTATCGTTCTCTTCGGTTCTTTCGTAGTTTGTCGTAGGCCATTTGGTGGCAATGCGACCAAATTGGTTACGGGGTGTGTATAGTCGGCGACTGTTGTCGCGAATTTCCGGCGCGCAATATTCCATGACAGGACCTTTCCACTATCATGGGCCGATAGTAAAATGGTACCATCATAGGACAGAGAAACGGCACGGATTGAGCCAGAGTCGGCAGCCGGAGGAAGCCAACGATCTTCCAAAGATACCTGTGCCGGCGTTGATTGAGTTGAAGCATCATGAAGGGCATGTTGCACAGTATTACCACGGTAGAAATCTATTGACTGCACACTTCCGTCTTCGTATCCAACGTAGCCAGCCCGATCAACGGGATCTAACGCGACACATGTCGCGGAAGATGGAAGGAGAAATGTCCGCAGAACACGGCCTGTCTGATATTCCCATGCAATTGCTGTGTTGTCCTTCGCCGTCGAGACAGCGATATTGTGCCGACCATTGCTATGGCCAATGGCGAGAGCCGTTATCGCGGCACGGTGGTTGGAGAATGTGCGGATGGGAGCATTGGACGGTTGGCGATTCTGGCCCAATGCGGGCTTTGAAAATGATAGAATGCCTGGCAAGGACCATACATGCACAGTAGCATCGGGTGAGCCAGACAGAATGAAGTTGGAAGTGGGATCGACAACTAGCGAGGTAACAGGCTGAAGATGAGAGGCTGTGGTAGCAACTTGGCGTCCGGTACAAGTCTAGCATCATACACGAGTTAGCTTTCTAGCCGCTGTGACATATCATTCCGACCATCAGATAGAACCAGTCTCATACCTCCCATAAGATTAACCGGCCACCTTCCGTGCCGAGCACCAGGATATCGCCATATTTGGCCCCAGCGACAGCAATGCTGCGAATCCGTTCTGGGAAAGGAACGAGGGCTTCTTGATTTCCTTTCTCCCGACTGTAAACATGAACAACCGCCTTCTCAGCTTGTGCGGAGAAGATATGTGTCGGGCTTACAGCCAATCCATTGGCCGCAGTAGAGCTCTTCTTGAAAGTGGATCGGAGCTGGGGCGAAGGCTGGAATTCCTGCACGCAAATCCCGACATCCCTCAGCGTGGCGGTCGGAGATTTAGCGGAGAGTAGCGTCGACGCTACAAATGATTCGGAAAGCATGGAGAATGGAGGGTTCGTGCATGAAATATGGGGGGGGAGGGCTAAGTTTCCGAATGCTTTCCCAGCCGTCGACATTTTTTTTTTCTTTCGATGCGATAAGTTCGATTTGGCACGGGCGATAAGCATGTTTGCACTGTTTGCACTTGGTGGCTCCGATGGTATCGGAGAATCTTCAGAGGGAAAATGTGATGAGTATGAAACTCTGCTTTCTTTTCTCTCCGAAAAGTCTTACACGATGTCGGTCCTGCGACCTTAATTTTACTCTAACTGCGGGTCTTTTCGATGAGAAAACTCGCATGTATCAATCTACGCGAGCCATTAATTGGATCTGTCAACCCATGAATTCATAGACTACGGAGAGAATCTACGAATGACAGCAAGCATTCCAAATGGATGAAACGGATGATCAGCCTCTGCCAGGAACGCGTCACTTCTTCTAGATGAACTCTGTTCTATCATACGTGAAATTGATTCCAAATTGATTCTACACAATAGCAACGGCCGGTTGGGCAGGAATCCAACGCCATGGCGAAGCATTTTATACTCCAGTTTCAGACCACTACCAGGCATGAGCCGGACAATGCAAGGGGTGAGCCCTCTGTTCTTCACCAGGGGTGACGGCGAGACACAACATCCAATGATGCCCCGCTAGCATACACCCTGTTGGCGATCCTGTTGCCCTGTTACAGGGTCTGATTCGCCACGGCAACCCTCTTCCCCCTCTGTCCATCCCAATTGTCTCATTCCTAAGCTCCACTTTCCTGCTGGTCCATGACGAGATATAGCGACGGGGGAGGGTCCATCCACGTTGACGGACACTTGCAGGACCCAGATCTAGCATCTAAAACCAATCAACTTTTGTGATTTCGCTCTGATCTCACTCTCAGCGGGAATGCAAGGACGGGGCAAGCTCATTCTCACTATTATTGTCCCTGGTCCGTGCCTCTTCTGAGTTGAGATCATTAGAGTGCTAAAGTGGAAAGGCCTTGAAGGGGTGCCACTCTCAGCATGCCCGGGTTTCTTTACGGCAGGGTTGTGGTACCTGTCAAGGGATACTGTAGTCCCTGGTGACCCTGCCCGCCTGGAATTACCTTGCTAGTGCGATTCACTTTGTATAAGGACATATCGAGCCCCTGCATGGGCGGTTGCTTTTGTTTTGACTGGTAATCTCTCTTTCTCTAACCTGCCGCATCGCAGTCTCATCCACGTAGTTCTTGTGTGACCAGTCCATTTGCATTTTCATTTCCAGCGGGTTGGGAATAGGACTGCTTCATATCAAGGCCGCGCCATGGCCGGTATCGACTGTGCTGCCGCCAAAATGGCTGCGAATCCATGTTTTCCGGCTCCCATTCAAACTCATATCAGGAACCAGGATTCTCATTCGTCTGCATTCAGCCACGAAGCTATCCCACTTGGTGAGCCGATCCCGTCGCCACGCCGATGGTCGCCCACGTATCAACCCCGAAGGAGGAGCAAGCAATTTCCGAATTCACTATCATTTGTGCCTGCTCCCGCCATTCCACGATCAGAACATGAAGTTTCACCATCACTGCCACGTTTCTCCATGGATCGCGGACAAGTCTCTGTTTCTCCATTTCGCTCGGTTCGCAGGATGAAGGAACCATTCCAGCTTAAGCTACAGCAGTCATCTCCTGTATCGATTTCGTCTCCAGTATCAGCAGCATGCGATGGAGCACCACCATTTGCACCCAAAACCACTAGTTATTCGAGACCGCCGGCCGGTCACTCGTTACGAACATGGAGATCTGATCAAAATCTGGGGTCATCTAGTATGTCCGCTTTTGGTCTTCTACCAAGTCCCTCAATGTCTGAATCCAGGCCCGCAAGCACTGGTCCCGAGTCGTACTTCCGCAAAGACGAAAATTCCCATGGAAATGCTAGTAATGGCCCTTACGAGTTGGAAGCACAGGAAGCATCTGCTTCACAAAAGCCAGTGCAACCAGCAGCGGTGGAACAGCAACTTGAAGCAACAGAGGCGCGAAAACCGGTATATCACTCTCATCGCTCTCGGCAAAAGAGTCCGATTGCTCTGCGAATGGGCGATGTAACGGGTGTTCAGGAAGCACATTCAACTTTCATGCGGCAGTGCGAGAATGATGATTTAGAGTCGACGACCTCTGAGTCTCAGCAACCGCCCGTTCCTTTCACGTCACCTGCATCCGAACTTGATGACCCTACATCTGTTCCGGACAGGTCCCCGAAACAACGTCCGCGAACCGGAACTGTTTCAAGCGAAACAAGTTGGATACCAAACAACTTTTCGTATTGCAAGACATGGCTCCAAGGCGTGCCGCTTGAATCTCCGAATGGTATTCAAGATAAAGCTCCCCAGGTTTCGAACAGGAGAAAATTCCAGATCGTTGAAAAAGACCCACCGATGCCTTCTTTAGATGCTATCCCCGGAGCAAAAGCACTCCAAGGACCTGTAGTAGGTTTTGACTCGTGCAACCGCAAGTTACTCTGCTAACCATTTCTATAGCAACTCGCCGTTGCAAGCAGACCGAAATTAGTCGAGATTCGACAATCATCGCCGTCTGTGGCGCCTTCTCCATCGTTGGCCCCATCTCCAGCGCCGCCTCCAGTACCACCACATACTGTGCCAATGACTCCAGATCAGATTCAAGAGGAAGTCTCGGCATTCAGTCCAGATACACCTTTGGACAATCCTCTTGATTCATCCGATTCCGGTTACGGCACTCGAGAATCTGGTTATTCCCTCGACAGTTTTCCGGATAGCAAGGACGACGATACATATACCGATCCAGGATCATTAACATCAGACAGCGTTACATCCACCGTTGTTTGCGAGAGGTCGGATTCTGCGCAGGGAGAGCGCGACCCATCACCTCAGCCTGAGATTAGATCAGGCAGCGTTAGTCCACGGGCATCACCAACTCCGCCAGCTGTCGCCTCGCCAGGGAGAACTTCTAACAAGTCAGAGAAAGAAGACTTGGATAAGCAAGGCTCCTGGCATCACGAGTGGACTATAGATGACCACGAATGGACCCTCGAGGAACTCGAGCACTCCATCAAGGTCTCTCCTCGGCATATGTTACGTCTCACATCACCCGTCATCGTATTCCTACGGAAGAGCGATGAAAAAGCCCTCTTGCGGCCATTTCGAACCATTTTTCCCGACATTTCAGAGCATCTTTTAGATTGTCTCTGTGCTGCACTCATTACTCGCAACTATCTCCTCTCTCTCGCCACACTTCACCGTCGCAAACCCTCGTTATCTGTCCGAAGTGACCTCTACGCAATGGACTCTATCCCAGCGAAAGCCTGTAGCACCTTAGGTATCCAATTACCGGGGTCACCCCACCGCGTCAAAGAACGCCTCATCGGTTCCCGCAGCAGTGATCTCCGTCAACAAGTTGAAAACTTCATTGATAATTTGTTGTTCGACATTTGCGGCCGGTCCGATAACACACTGAAATCTGCAGTCGAAGTCCTGGCGCAGGTTCTCGAAACAAAGGCTTCCTAGTCCTTTCTATCTACATTTCCTTATTCTCACCATCATTACTCAATCTCCTTTATCTTTCCTTCCTCGTTTTAGTCATGGCCATTCAGATTTTGGCCTCACATTCTTTCTTTTCAGTCATGATTCCCCTTCGATTGATTCGACCTTCTCCCATCTCACTCATTTGTCGGTGTTCTCTGGTCTCATTTGGTGTTATATTCATACCCTGGCGTTGTGATTATCTCTTTTGAACGGTTTTCTTTTTTCATGTTTTTCCTCTTTTATACATGCCATACTACCCGTACAAGTAGATTTACTAGCATATTAGTGCATAATCATAATAGCAATCCGCTATCCATTTTCCAAGAGTCTTTCAACTATCTATATTCTATTTAATCCGATTTCTTATCCAACCCAACTCCACCGCTCTCTCCGTTTCATCTTTCTACTCCTTATACAAGTACTTGAATTTGATAGTCGGTAAACCCTAATCGGCTTGCCACTCCGAAAACCCGCGGAACAACGTCGTCCCGGATCACGCATGCTTAGTCATGACGCTTTCCCGCGGGATTCGATCGACTATCTTTCTCTGCGCCATTACGTTTGGATCTCTTCAAGCTCAACAAACTTCCCCCCTCCTTTCATACACAATGGCAGCCTCAACACGGAGTTTGCGGCGTATGACCGCTGTGAGAGCTGTTGTCTCTCCATCTTACACATTTACCACAATCGGCCACCGCTCCTACGCCACTACGGATTCCTCATCCGCCACCAACACACCAGCGGGAACCACCCGGCGACCAGCAACTACCTTCCGGGATAAGCTGAATGCCGGACCCTCGTTTGCTGATTTCGTTTCTGGGGATAAGGAAGAACCCCTCGATCCCTCTGAAGCTTATGCCCTCAAGAAAGCTATGGTCGGACCGGCCGGCCGCAAGAAGGAAATGACCCGATTGCCCGAGTGGTTGAAGACACCGATTCCGGATTCCAAGAATTACCAGCGATTGAAGAAAGATCTGCGCGGATTGAACCTACATACTGTCTGTGAGGAGGCTCGGTGCCCCAATATCTCGGATTGCTGGGGTGGTAATGATAAGTCGGCTGCGACTGCAACTATCATGTTGATGGGAGACACATGTACGCGTGGATGTCGTTTCTGCAGTGTTAAGACCAATCGGGCGCCACCTCCCTTGGATCCGCATGAGCCTGAGAATACCTCTGAGGCTATCTCGCGCTGGGGTCTTGGATATGTCGTTTTGACGAGTGTTGATCGTGATGATCTGGTGGATGGTGGTGCTCGCCACTTTGCCGAGACAGTCATCAAGATCAAGCAGAAGGCTCCGAACATCTTGGTCGAGTGTCTGACTGGTGATTACCGAGGTGATGTTGAAATGGCTAAGCTGGTAGCTCGATCCGGATTGGATGTCTATGCGCACAATGTCGAGACCGTCGAAGCCCTTACCCCGTACGTTCGTGATCGCCGTGCGACTTTCCAGCAGTCAATTCGCGTTCTCAAGGCTGCTAAGGAGGCTCGTCCGGACCTTATTACTAAGACTTCTCTTATGCTTGGTCTTGGTGAGACTGACGAGCAGCTTTGGGATGCCCTTCGTCAGCTCCGAGCTGTGAACGTTGACGTTGTCACATTTGGTCAGTACATGCGTCCCACCAAGCGACACATGGCTGTGGAGGAGTATGTTACCCCGGACCGTTTTGAGGCTTGGCGCCAGCGGGCCCTTGACATGGGCTTCCTATACTGTGCTTCGGGTCCCCTGGTCCGCAGCAGTTATAAGGCCGGAGAGGCCTTCATTGAGAATGTGCTCAAGAAGCGCCGTGCCGGAGCTACAGCTACAGAGGGCACAGTCGATCAAACCGTTGTCGCGGCTGATCAGGCGACGCATTGAAATCTCCTGCTGAAATCCAAATAAACAAAATATAATAAGCATGGGGAATAGACCATATATCGAGACGGTCTGCTTGTTCTTTTTTCTTCTTTCGTTGTTCATTCGGTTCGGCGCCGATTGCATTTTTGGTTGGGTTGGGTTGGTGTTTCTTGTTCATCTTCAACATTTCAACACGACAGTGTCTCTGTACCATCAACGGTTTCTGCTGTATATTCGAGGAATCCACTTCCTTTTCGTTCTCAGAAAAGAATCTATAATATAACAGCATCTCTTCATCATAACACTCGTGCTGGGTAAACTTCATCATATTGCCTACGTTTCAGCTTTAGGCTCTATGCAGTATAGAATGTCCGTACAACTACGCCTCAAATCCCACAAGTAGACGATCGCCCGTCTTTGAAGAATCAGTTGTCAGGTTGGACTATATACCCGAATCCGCCACGAACTCCTACTCTTACCCTGGGGTCTCGTGCTGTTGAAAATCACATATAACTCCGCGTGTCGAATAAAGAAATGCATGTCGGTCTGCCTCGCCATGAATTGTTGTACCGGCATAGATGGCATAGATGTATCGATCAAATGGATATCTGTGCCCTGTGGTGGGCCTAATGGTTAATGATTGTGCATTTGCAATTTCGTGGGACCGTAACAAGAATGTTGAAGGTCCCTTGTATTTGGTCTTTAGCGCTGGCCTGAAAGCTCCATGGCGTCTTCACTATCCAGACCGAGCAGATAGAGGATATCGACAAGGCTCTCTCCGTTAAGTCGGGTGGGTGCCTCGAGCTGTACCTTGGACTTAGCGCGCCAGGCGACTCCAAGGCCAGCAGCATGAAGCATGAGGAGATCGTTTGCGCCATCACCGACAGTCATTGTCTGAGAGATCGGAATGTTATTCTCAGCTGCGATAGACTTGAGGAGAGTGCGCTTCTGGGCTGCATCGATGATGGGCTTGGACTCGACCAATTTTCCGGTGAGTGTCTGGGTAGCAGTATCGATTTCAAGCTGAGTATCATTTAGTAATTTTGCCGCACCGTGTAGGCTAAATTGAGGACTTACGTGGTTAGCAACGGCATAGTCGAGACCAAGCTCGCCCGCAAGCCACTCAGCAAGAGGTTGAAATCCTCCACTGAGAACCGCCATCTTATAGCCCAAGGCCTTCAAGGAGCGGCATAGCTCACGAGCGCCCTTGGAGATGGTTAAGACCGACTTGAGCTTCTCGAAGACATCAGCCGGAACACCCTTCAGTAAGCCAACACGCTCCTTCAATGAAGCCGCGAAGTCCAGCTCGCCGTTCATCGCGCGTTCGGTAATTTCCTGGTATCAATTAGCGTTGTTATCCAAAATGTTGAAAGTACGTGGCAGCCCACCGAAACCTCTTTCTCCACCCCGATGAATTTGGCAATTTCATCGATCACTTCGTTCTCGATTAGAGTGCTGTCCATGTCAAAGACTGCCAGACGCTTATGTCTACGGAAGACACTCTCTTCTTGAAGAACGACCTCGACATTCCACTCTCGCTCAAAGCGCCAAATGCTCTCGTGCTTGCGCAGATCCTCAAACGAGAGATACTCAGGGTCAGGCGGCGGGGAAAATGTGACCTCTACGACACGGGGTTGCTCCTCACGATCTAAGCATCGGTGTGAGGTATTTGTGCGCTGGTATGGAGTCGGGAGAGAGTCGAGAATTTGAAGGAAATTGGTCAAGCACAACTGTGATACATAAGGTCCATAGAGGTGGTCCAAAGGTTCGGGCTCTGGCGCAGGTGGCTCGCGAGGGATTTTCTCTAGGTCGTCCGTGGGAGCCGACCCTTCCGGGACACGAGGCGAAGGGAGCTTCTGGTCGCCGACGAGGTGAGACGAGGCATCTGGGTGGATATGAGGGTGAACTGGGTTGCCAGATTTATAGAAGATGGTTGCTACGATGCGCGGGGTACCATGGGGCATCTGAGCCGCCTGGTGGTTAAAGATGCTGTGAATGACGCCGCTATCGTGTACACGCTCGGGGTCGGGCTTGATTGGGTTGGACAGAGTTGACAAGCTCTCGTCAAGCTGAGCGCCTAGCACCTCGCCGATGTTGGCGCTAATCGGGGCTGGAGGCTTATACTGCTGGTGGTCCTGGAGGAACGAACTGCTGCGCATTTGGCCCAGCGAAGGGCGCTGGGTTGGGCTGTTAGAATCGGCCATGAGTTATAGACAAAAGCGATGATATCCAGAACAATCACAAACAAAACAACTTCACGAAAGCCCCGCCATAAAAAAAAACGCCGATCGGCACGTGGGAGGGGTCACGTGGGGTATCGAAGATCATGACTAATAGCCTCAAAAGATAGAATCTACAAAGTAGTGAAGTCAATGGCAATGGATGTTTGGAGTGAATTGTCAATGAGTGGTCTTGTTGTAATCACAATTTAATAATCCGTGGAGCATGAGCATCTAGTTTAATAGATGGTTTTGATGTTGAATTGGCCGGCGGTTCTATAGATCCTCTAGATCTTTTGAGCCTTCAGGAAATAAGGATGTAAGACCACAGGGAACGCTGATATATACCCTACTTTAACTCTAAAGTCATCAGCGGCTCAGAAATATTTCCGAGACTTATTCCAAAGTTGCTATTGCTGAACAGTAAGGGAATCATTTGTGGTTGTTTCTCAAGGAATACTGATTGCTGCACATAATTAATACTACAGTATATACATGGACCTGAAGATTGTATCAGCCGGCTCATTCTCCACGCTAAATAAATTCATAGTAAAGATTACATATACTACAATAACTACTATAGTAATTTGCGTATCTTTATCCAGCTCACAAAAATTTATTCAATCATCTCGACATGCTTTGAGTATGTACTGTGTACAATTGGGATTCTGCCAAGCGGTGAGGCTTCTATCTGCCTCAGGCTTTAACTCACATCAATGCCGGCAGAGCTCTCCGTCACTCCACCATGACATACTTGATTGATCACACAATGCGATCCCTGGAAGAGAGCTTTCTTGATCGGGTAACCCTCAAGCTTTGAACTTGAATCTTCTAGCAGATCATGACCCGCTAACATCATCGATTAGGCACGTCAAGGATTGGCATTCTTGATCAATTCCCCCGGATGAATTGGTCAGCAGTGGGGTTTAGAAATACGAACCCCGAGATGAGACGATATCCGCATAAAGACCGATGGATTTATCAGCCCTAAACCACGATCAGGCTAGCTTGGAAGGCCATGCAAGATAATCGTCAATAGTGTGTCTCAGGATGTGACTGCGATGGAGACTTGGAATGTCCACTGTCCCACTGCTTGGTCCTTTTACAGTGGAAAATGTACAATACGGAGACCCACAAAAACCAACCGCGCAAGAATTGCGTGATTCCCCCGGAAGATGACAGAAACGAATTTTTCAGCAAGTCAACCCCTTTTCGGAAGGCGGTAACTTGCAATGTCGTGATTGCAAATTGTGGGCAGAATGCACGGCAATGGCGGGATCGGATGGGATGCCAGGCACGAACATCCGAAGTGATGTCGTGATTGCTCAGGTGTGCCTGTGCCCTTATATTCTTGCCCCCATTGTCATCTTGTTTCTCTCCAGCTTCTCTCATCCAAGGGTATAGCAACTACTTTACCCCATCTTTCCTCGTTTTATTCTTATTCTTGCCTGTATACACTTCTATACTTCCTCTACTATCTTACTACACATACATACTTCCCGCCACAATGCCTGCCAAAACACCTCTTGGTTACCCCTCTGATCTCGAAGGCATTGATGCCAGAGACAACTCTACCGAGTCTGGATACGTCAGTGGTAGTTCCTCTGAGGAATATATCCCAGAGATTGTCTTTACCAAGCCTCATCTTCAATTCTTGAACCGTCAACTACAGTTCTTAGAACCTCAAGGTATGTATCATTTCTTCTTTTCACGTCCTCCTTTGAGACCTGTGAAGCCCACCTCCCCCCTCCCCCCTCTTTGTTATACATCGATCTGACTCAATACCTTATAGATATCTTGAAATGGTGCATTACATCACTCCCTCACCTCTTCCAGACCACTGCCTTTGGTCTCACGGGTCTGGTCACCTTGGACATGTTGTCCAAGCTGGAGGTGCCTCGCCCTCAGATGGTTGATCTAATCTTCCTCGACACTCTGTACCACTTCAAGGAGACTTTGGATCTGGTTGAACGCATTCGCAAGCGTTACCCCAACAACAACGTGCATGTCTACAAGCCCGCTGGCTCTGAGACCGCTGCCGAATTCGAGGCCAAGTATGGTTCCCGTCTCTGGGAAACTGATGACCAACTTTACGACTGGGTTGCCAAGGTTGAGCCTGCCCAGCGGGCTTACCGTGAGATGAACGTACACGCCGTCCTTACTGGCCGTCGTCGTAGCCAGGGTGGCAAGCGTGGTGACCTTGATGTCATCGAAGTCGACGAGGCTGGTCTCATCAAGATCAACCCCATGGCCAACTGGTCCTTCGACCAGGTCAAGCAGTATGTCAAGGAACACAATGTTCCCTACAATGAGCTGCTTGACCGTGGCTACAAGAGTGTTGGAGACTGGCACTCCACCCAGCCCGTTGCCGACAACGAGGACGAGCGCTCCGGTCGCTGGAAGGGCCAGCAAAAGTCCGAGTGCGGCATCCACAACCCTCGCTCCAAGTACGCCCAGTATCTGATGGAGATGGAACGCAAGCGTCAGGAAGAGGCTCTCACTCAGGCTTTGCAGACACAGCTTACACCTGCTGCCCAGTGATTTCTCGTTTTCCTTCCCTTGCCTTTTCCATTGCATACCCTCGGCGTTTAATCTTGGATGATACCTTTTGTTCTTTCAGCGGCCCAGCCTTCGATTTATGATGATCATTTTGTTTGATGTTTTGGGAATCACATTTCCCCTCAAAAGTACAGTGAAGATCCACTGCACATTAACATACCAACTTCCCATTATTGTTTTATCTCCTTTTGTTTTAGGGAGTTGAGCTCCGTCTTCGGAGTCTCTAGTGGGGTTGGAACGATAATGACCTTTGCATGATAGACCTAAATAGCATAACATGATGCATTTATTCTCAATCACTTTCTTTCTCCTTTTAAACTTATAAGGCAATGTAATTCTCGGAAATCCCTGCTTCAAACACACACTTCGTCTCGTGGCTGTCACTTTTCTATTCAACTTTCCGTGTCCTCCGATCAAGGAGCCGATCACGTGCACTGCCAACCCTAAAGGGGATCATTCCGTGTACTTGAGGTGACTAGTTACTCTGTCTCGGAAAGCATTCGGAGAGAATGGCATGAATAAATATCTCTGAAGCTTCTTATAGAATAGGTGTACTTCTTTCTTCCTAAGAATAGAAGGTAATCAGTATCACCCATGACAAACACTACAACGACACCAATTCTATTGCTCAAATAAGCAGTATGCTCGTGTGACGTGATCCCGTTGATCGGCGATGATCTGCCTTACTCAATTTCGATTTTTCAGGCAGACCGTAACTGGAAGGTTTGCACAATCATGTTGTTGATCGGAATGACTTCAATCTTTCGCTGCAACAAAAGTTCTTTCATGGCAGTGCTTTCCCTATGTTAGCCTCGTGGACATTGGTAGTCGTTACTATGCCTTGGCGGCCCCCTTCCAAGGCTTTATACAATAGGGTCAAGATGCAGATCTTCAACACATATAAATGATTAACTACCTGGACAATTCTTCGAAGCCTTTGCTTCTTTTGGCAATATAGGCGCCAAAGATGTAAGCTCTATGCCTGGTGATGATAAAGTAATAAAGGAATTCAATATCTTCTAGTAGTTATGAGGATGTACTTTTTGGAATATTAGCTTTATTTTGACAGTCAAAATCAAATGTTGTATATTCTCAGAGAGAAAGAATGCTAATTTCACGTTCTACCTACCTCGCATTTGCTGGGATCACTCCAGTGGCTCTTACGAAATTATGGCCCTACCAAACCTTCGTTACTGAGCCAACATTTCATCCACCAGAGCTAGATGTCACTAAGACAGGTAACGAGCTCGCAGACGGTCTCATTCTCTTTACTCGTTCTATCTCAAGCCTGACCGATCAACTCTCGAGAACTTGCCGGGGCCATGATAATGACAGACGAAGGTTAATTAGTATGGTACGGTGAAACCGCCACGCCTCAAACAAACCTCTTTGTCCAAGAACTCGATGGAAAGCAAGTCCTTACCCGATGGCACGGCCAAACTCATCTTCGGGTCTCCAATTGGAGTTGAATACCAAAGACAAGACCGTGAAAATCCTCAATCGCCTTCAAGAATCGGAAGACAATATAAATACTCAGCCACAAGGCCCATTCTGGCCATTGAATAATGGAAACCACAAGGTTGGATACAGCAGCAATGCAAATACCAAGGAGTATGGCCAAGATGGGATTGCCCGGATGACAATTAGATTCGGCGAAGACAACCTTGTACAATCATATCGGTCATACCGCCAGAAATGGAACGCGACTCCATTTTACAAGCCAAAGATCAAGGTGCAGAACCAGACGGTCTATATGAGTTGGAACGGTGTGACTGGCGTTACGCGATGGGATATCCTGACCGGAAAATCTAAAGTGGCATTGAAACGCACTGGAGTTGTTGAGAAGAAAGGATTTGAATCTTCTTTCAATCTAACACAGCCTGCTCCTTTTGTACAGGCTGCGGCGGATTCTGGAGACACCCTTTTGCGCAAGTCAGACATTGTCTCTGGCATTTGAATCGGATATGATCAGCCACTCCGAATTGTTTATGTGACATAATTGTAGATAAATCAGATGGAAGCACTTATTATAAGGTCTTTGATTACGGCAAATTAGGATTTAGTCTCAACAGGCTCCCTTATCAACTGGTTATCACAAGTAGGAACATTCAGGGCACCACTACTAGTCAGTATTTTGACCAAGCAGTAAGTGCCTGCTATACAACTTCAAAATGGTGATGAAGATATCCTCTGAGATGACTCTGGTTGAAAGAGTCTCCATGTACCTGTCTACGGATACCAAATCATCCCAGTCAATCTGAAGACTCCAAATCCACTATTTGACGGGGCGTATTTTACCAAATCAATGTCCGCATGCTTGGTCTCCTCAAACCCTAGCTTGACGTAAAAGCCATGAGCCGGCGCCTCTGCGCACAACGCAAAAGGAATATTTTCAGCCTTTGCCTTATCGAACCCAATTTGAACAAGCTTGGCCCCGATCCCATGTCCCTGGAGTGAGGGCTTTACACAGATGTAGACCAGGTCTATCTTCTCTGTTAGCATTTTACGGTATCCATCGCATTGAACCTGTTGAGTTCTACTCACCGAAGTGGTCTGTGCCTTCGACCTCTTTCTCGATTTTTGCAGATGCAGCCATAACTTCCGCAAATAGCGAAGGATTGAGACCCTCTGGTGTACCTTGGCTTGATATTTTACTAGTCTCATATTGAAGTGGCTTTTGTGAGGGTCGTTTGCGAGCTAAGACAAAGTACCCGACAATTTCGTTTGAATCGTTATCAACCGCTTTGAAGCACTCAGTAGCAGGGTCTTCGAATCCAGATCTAACAGCATCTGTGTACATTTTTGTTTGAACGGGATCATTTGGCCAGTCCTCGAATAGGAGGCGGTTGATATTGAGGCGTAGTTTTGCAGCGTGGATGAATTCGGCAAGGAAAGGGAGATCAGCCTTCACGACTGGTAGAATCGAGTAATTTGACGCTACCATGGCGTTTGATCTTTTCGGTATTGCAGAATAATTGAATCTCACTCTTAAATATTGATAGAATCAAGAGCATTAGAAGCTCCAAGTCACGAAAATGTTGCTGACTAGTCGAAATGCTACATTTCTCAGGCAACAACCTTTTATCGATCTTATACTAGATATGAGGCCCCTCTTGCAAATGTTTTGTGATTCTATAGGAAAATTCTTCGTACCATTGATTACAAATACTTGATATGACTGACAGGCTGCAGCTTACGAAGCCGTTTTACAAGCTTTGGTGTCCACCTGCATGGCAACAGCGGCATTCGAGATCAAGGTTGCTCATTCTCCCATTGCTCTCCATGTGCAAGAGAAGAAAAGGAAAGGTAAAAATCCGTTGATGGACAATAAATAGACACTATCAACCAATGTTGAAAAAACAAATTTACTAATTTGCAAAGAAGCTTATTATGTCTACTGCTAGTCTGGTGTGGTACCCTAGACAGGTACTTCACTATCTGCTAACCTTATACAGCCTTTCCGAAGAGAAATAGTATAGTCAACAGCTTGACAGAATTGTCATAAATCCATGGAGTAGTCAGCGACTGTTCTGATATCTGTCAGTGGTCAGCCTCAAATAATTGGGAGGCATGAGGAAGTCTCTTCTATAGTACTTGGTCAGGGGCCGCTACTAGTCAAGGTACATTACGTCTGACTTGAAGTGCTCATAATGTTCATCTTACTAGCTACCAGTTACTATCAAAATAGCCCGATTAGGGCATCGAGGGCTTTGAGGTTGTCTGTTTCTTTCTAAGAATGTGTCTTGAGCCCTCAACGAGCGATAACTGGCTCTTCTGTCGTAACAAGATTGACCGCGGACAAAACTGGTTCACACGTCATTGCTGTACTAAAACTTGTCCTCTTTCTTGATATCAGCTTTTAGGTTATATCTATAATGTATCACGATTTGCATAATGGTTGTGGCTGGAATGTTATCTGGTAGTGAATGGTGATTCAGTAATATTCGCCACCGTACCACGTTGGGCATGGCATTTCAAAGTTCATACTCGATAAGAATATCGTTAACGAAAGAAACAGCCAACTTGGCTATGGAATATTTTGTTCGGGTTCTATAGAGGCTGAGGATAATGAAAAACATAACCTTAAATAACCTTAGCTTAAGATCAACCAATCCGGAACAACCTTTTTTAGCTTGGAAGCTCAATATTCCTGCATAATATAGTGTTAAAAATTCCAAGAATATTTGTACTGTATTTTTGAAAATTATAAAATAACATTGTAGTACTGGACTATTCATGGAAGCATCAAGACTCAATTTCAATTCCCTTCGTCATGTACATGTAGTAAAAGAGTGGCAAACATATTGTGTGTATTGTTTGTTATGCAAACGAAAAAAAGCAATTCCTTTAGAAACAGGCAGAAGTCTTGCCTAAAGTAGAAATTTCAAAGAATGAATTGTCTCGTGGAATTCTCCTCGAGGCAACCAAAACTTGAAAACAACCGGAGACTTCCTCGCTCAGGTATAAAAAACATCTCAGACACCATCCAAACTCTTCCTTTCCACCACAACTCCCGCCATTTCGCTTTGACTTGTTCTCTTGCACAACTTATTATTTGAAGCATCTGAAAAATCATGCCTTATCTCACAGGGTCAGATGAGCCCAAGCCAGATGATCTACTTATCTCGGTTTCTGGTCCTCCTCGTCCTTATTTACAACATCCCACGGAGGCCTCGCCATTCCCACGTGAACTGGAGTCCCATTCTCCTGGCTACCCTTCTTGGACTGGGTTGGTTCAATATCCTGAGAGTTTCACGAGATCGCCGGGTCAGAGAGAGCTGCCAGATCCTCGTCGCACAGCCCATCAGCATGGTCATTCGAAGAGAGGCCATAGTTTCCACTTACAGCTGCGCGGTGTTGATACCCCTCCTTGTTTACGGTCAGGTTATCTATGGGATATACCTGACAGTCCGCAGGTAGACTATACACCCTTCTATGTTCACGAGCCAGCGCGCCTTAGCACGAAGGCTGGACAACAAAGTGATAGCGTCTCGTCGGAGTATCAACCGGTCTCTTCACCCGATAGTTCTGGTTCTTTGACAGAATACACCACTGACGATTTCTCCGATTACGAAGATGATCTAGAAAAGACAGAACTCGCAGGCTTGTCTCCCGTATTCACAGATCAATTTGATGCAGATCAAAACATCAAGTGCGAGTTTGCTGAGATCTGTCAGATGGGCGCTGATGGTGAAAAGACTCACTACAGAAAGATCATTTCGCATATCTTTGGCCGAAACAAATCTGCAACAAAGGTCTTCCCGGAAGAAGTTTGGGTACACTACTGTCGCAAACACTACCAGCGTGCCCGCTACCGAGCCGGTGAGTGGCCATTCACCCAGTGTAATCTTCTGGAGGAGTCTCTGGTTCGCATGAAGGAGTGGGGTGGTGTTGAAAGTTTCCAGCTTATACTTCGTCGACGAGAGCAGGAACGCATCTATCATACAGACGATCAGGACGACAATGATGCTAACCACGGCCAGGCATCACATGTTCCAGCTCGATCTTCATCCAAGTCAACGTCCTCTGGAAAATCTCGTCAAGCTGGTCGTCGTAATCCGCGTGCTGTGATTGCTCCTGTTCCAGACTGGCTCCGTGAACGAACTGGTAGTGGTTTAAACTTCGAGGATATCGGGGATATCATCCGTGAAATACGCCATTATCTGAAAGAACTTCGAGGAATTGAGACGAAAGCGCCTGGAAAGGTGGATTCGCCCTCCAAGGTGAAGAGGAAGGGCCATCGAGCTTCCAACAAACGTCCTCCTACACGCACACCAATCAGTTCGATCCGGTTCCCTGATATTGAGATCATTCCGACTTTCAGAAAATGGGCTCTGGAGGACTATGAGAGACGGTGCAAGCTGAAAAAACAGGAGGATAAGAAAGGCGAGGGAAAGGAGGTTGAGAAGAAGAAACCCTTTCCCAATGTCTCGGGTGGTAGATCCAATACAGGATTCCTTGCTCGTGCCAGTTCTTCACGCCGAGCGACACGCGACATCTCGAGATCTCCGAGCATGGCGGATATCGGAAGGAGCCGAAGTTCTCGTCAGTCCGTGGGTCGAATCAATTCTCGAGGTGCAGTCAAGAAACCTCCCAAAAACAAATCCTCGAAGTAAACCGAGATTGTATGTTTAGAGTGGCCGTGTCGAAGACGGAGTGAGACAGATTGATCAGTTGAATCTTTTGTAACAAGTCTGTACCATTTATTTTGCTAGTCTATGAGAAATGAAGATTGTTTGCTTTAAAGTAAGCTTGGAGGGGCGATACTCAATGCAGACGAAGATAGATGAACAAGTGCTAGCAGCAGTAGAATAATATTGAATTTTGATTTTATTCAAGTGCCAATATAGTACTTATTTCCGACAAAGACGAAAACTCCATTTCATGTGCAAAACCAACAAAAACCCACGCTCGCTGGAGAGAGACACCAAATGCAATGAGATCCAATATACAGACACGCCGCCACATCACCAAATAAAAAGTGAACAGCATTAACAAGATTAAAATATGAATATGGTGGATGTTGTTTGATCGTCAATCCTTATTGACCAGAAGACAGACATATCAAAGACTAAGCGGCCACCGCAAGCTGAGCCACGAGATCTGAGGCCACATCAAGGAAAGGATAGGGACTAGTCACCTCTTTCTCCTTATTCTTGATACGCTTGCTGATAGGGTGCCACTCGGTTTCACCTTGGGCACGGATGACATTCTGATAGCCATCACACTTGAAGTCTACCATGTAGTTGTTTTCCTCAAGTTGATACAATTGAATATCGACAAAGACCCAGACACCATGAGAGATGCTTGGGAGTCCCTTATTTTGAGTGGCCGATGAGGGTGCAGACGGCACACTGTTCTCGGGCGTAAGAGATTTGGACTCCTTATCTTCGGTGGGTACGGAAATACCAGAGATACCGAAGCGGCGACGAAGTTCCTCAAGATCGCTGCGGCTATTATAAACGCTGGTAGACGCGCCAGGTGCCTTGACGCCTTCCTTCAACAGTCGAGCGCGAATGAACCAAGGATCTTTGGGAATATAGTAATCTGAAGGAAGATCAGGGTATTTGCTTTGTAGGGGTTTTGGTTTATCGGGGGAGGGTGTCGCATCAGGGCCAATGTTCGTGCCTATGACGGGTTAGAGAAACGCAGTTCAAGAGAATGGGGGCAAACTGGAGCAGGACATACCTGATTCAGCGGGTTGAATATCCCACACTCCACCCTGAGCAGCAATTGCCCGGTATAGATACAACATTGCCTCGTAAGGCTGGTTTCGTGATCGGATGCCGAATTGCCACTTGCGAGACCTCTTAGGCTGCTGTGTAATCGGTTGACCGATTGGAGGCTCGAGTCTCAACTTCTCTAAATCAATAATACTGCGTGAATGAGGCTTCAAGGCCCGGGCAGTCGCAACTTGCTCCTCGGCAGACAATTCTCTCTGTTCACCAAGGCCTTGTTCATGAAGAGCGGCCTCCTGTCGACGTTCTTGAAGAACCCTCACCCGTTCTTTCTGTTCCCGGTCACGTTGCTCCATGAGTTGGTCATGAACGTAGGGCAAGCTGGTCGGCAAAATTCGAACGTGGCTCAGTCGTGGTTGATCGAAGTCTTCCGCTTCGGCTGCCTGTGCCTCTCGACGCGCAACACTTGGGGTGCGAGCAACAGCCGGTTGCACTTGCGGTTGAGCTTGAGGTCTAGGGGGAGGGGCGCGATCCGCTGGTGAGGGAGCCGGTGATTTTTGCGCCGGCACATTTTGAGCCATCAGATTATCTTCAGTTGGAGCTATTGAAAGTTAGCGATATAAACTTCAGACCCAAGAAGTTTTGACGTCAAAACTCACAATTAGTCTGCATCATCTCATTCTCCACCACAATAGAAAATGCATCTTTGATCGCACTGGGCTCTGGGTGACGTAACGCGTCCTCTATATCTTCCCGGCCATATCCCATGCTTCTTTCGAGCTTTGTGACAGCGATCCTGTGAATCTTGTGTTGAACTGGAAGAGGTTTGCCTGGAGCCAGCTTGCGAGAATCAATTGCCTTGTTGGGATCCACGCCTGTAGCAATGAACTCCTCTGGTGGAGGCTCAAGGTATTTTGGGAGATTCTTGGTGAACCAAGAGTCTCTGCGAATTTCTTCAATTGTGATACGATGGACGGGATGGACTTGAAGCATCGACCGGATCAGGCGAGCTGCTCCTGGTGAGATGTAGCTTGGGACATGGAAATTGCCCGCTGCGATCTTCTTGAAAAGAGCAGGGATGTAGTCATCGTCGAATGGCAATCGGCCCACTAACAGTACGTAGAGGATCACACCACAGCTCCAAACATCCACCTCGGGGCCAGCGTATAGCTTGCCGGAAATGACCTCCGGGGCAGCATAGTTGGGACTACCACAACTCGTCTTCAAAAAATTGCCGTCGGTCATAATGTTACTCAATCCGAAATCCGCAATCTTCACGTTCTTCTGGCTATCGATCAGGAGGTTTTCGGGCTTCAGGTCACGATGGACGATTTTGTGTCGGTGGCAGTATTCAACGGCGCAGATAATCTGCTGGAAGAATTTCCGTGCTTCATCATCGTTGCATTTTCCCTTTCGTACAAGGTAGTCGAACAATTCTCGCTCGGCATATTCAAGAACCATCACAATGTCCGTCTTGGTCGCAATCACGGTATATCTAGAAACACGGGGCGTGGTATGTTAGTCATTTGCGAGTCCCACTGGAAAGAGGGGCAATGTTTGCCGGGAATTCAATAGGGAATTCATACAGTTTGATGATGTGAGGATGCCGGAGCAATTGAAGATATTGAATCTCTCGTTCTACCCGTCCCACCATATCGCGAGAAAGTAGCTTGCGGCGAGAGATAATCTTGAGAGCAACTTGACGGCCACTTGGCTGGTGAATAGCCAGCTTCACCTTACCAAATGACCCTTCACCGAGAATCTTTACCGTCTGGTACTGATCGAGGCGTTGCATGTCCCTCGTGGTAGCGGGGGACTGAGTGGCAGCCGCATCACTCCGGCCGGTCGGGCGAGACGGTGGCATAGCCATGGCGGAGGGATTGGGACCAGTAGATTTACTGGTAGTGACACGTTCACGAGGACGATCGTGGTCGGCAGAAGGGGGGAGAGGAATGGAGAGATCCTCCTCATCGAAAGCGGCGGCCATGATGGAAGGACAACGTGACGTGATTGATTTTCTGGTTCCAGCGGTCTGGGGCGGGCAGCTGACTGTGCCGTGGGTTATTTTTTTCTCTGCTGTACTATTTTTTTTTCTGTTCACTTGTCCTCAACGCATCGCCAATCAGTCGGTCTCGAACCTCCCAGGGCTCCCCACAATAGAGCCTAAGGTGGAGATGTGAAAAGCTGAACAGCTGTTTGTGCAGATGGTATGTTTGGGCGGGGTAAACTAGTTGGGAAGAAGGATTGAACTTGGAACTTGTACAGGGTGCCCGGAGGAGGTTTGAATGAATGGAATAGGACTGTAGAAGGGGACAAGAGGCGAAGTTGTAGGGTGAGGCAGTCGAATAGAAAGAGAAGAAGGAAAAGTGGGCGAAAGAAGGAGGGGAAGAAGGGAAGAGGAAGAGAGGAGATCACGATGTCTCTAGAAGATCCCCCAAACCTGTCCTAAAATGAACACCGGTCACTCGTGCACTATGAACACACATAGATTGTATAGCCCACCTTGGCAATTAAAATCATCTGAATAGCAACAAATTTAATAATAATAATATTATTATTCTTATTATTGCTCATCGAGAAGCTATTACTCTAGACGCATACTAACTTAGATGAAAGGACGGCTTGCCGAGATAAGCACCGGTCTATACTAGATCCACCTCGGCTAAACGACAGTCGATATAATTAGTACTCTAATACAATGAGAAGCTAAAAATTGGCAGGATAATCTACTGCAACACTAATTCAATGATAGCTCTAGTCATTATAAATGTGGACTTTTATTTCTACTATGCAATCTTTGTACAATGATCAATGGCCCGCCATGTACACCGACGAAGCAAATCCCAGACACCTATCCAAACTCCTAGCCCTATTGAGATGAGATCATAATGGCAAACACAATGAAATCAGGCCTTGAGCATATCCAGCATACCTTTAGTCTGGTATGCATGCTGGGCCATCTCCACTTCATCGCGGACCCGTAAATGCAATCGCTCGATGAGCTTATCAATCTGCGCAGATTGTCCCAAATTGCCAGAGTAGATATCCAATAGGTTCATGGCAATCTCCACGCTGAGATCAACCAGGCGTGGTTCACGGATATGCTTATGAACCCATTGCAAAACTGGCTTGAGGGTCACTTCATCACGGTCCCGGAGAGAAGCACGCAAGGCCGAGCGATGACGGAGGTTGGTGAGAAGCGTCAATTGTGCAGTCTTGTCGGTTGATGAAAGGACTTGATCCAGCGCAACAGCGTACCGTCCCTTGCGGAGATCGTTCTCCCATGGCTGCTCCTTCTTCCGTCGCTTGCGTTCCTGGCCTTCGATTACAATGTCCACTCCTTCGCCAATGAAATCCCGTCCGCGTAGTCGCTTCTCCCAGCCAGATCCACGTTGCTTGTTTTTCTTCGCAACTTGGCGGTCGTGCTCTTCCAGCTTGCCTTCAAGCAAGGCTTGCATCTCCTTCTGACGCTCACGCTCCTTGACCTTTTGCTGGCCAGACAGTCGGGTCTTGACTGAAAGGAGACCAGATTGCATACCTACGGCAATATGCTTGTCTTCATATGCCACTCCGGAAGTAATAACATTGAGAGAAAGGATAGGTGATGGGTATTTAGAACCCGAAACCGCATTCCATCCTGTAGTTTCAAAAACCTTCATGTGGCCATCCAGCGAACCACTGAGCAGACGCTCACCATTAGAAGCTAAAGCAAGCGATGTGACAGTCTTTTGGTGATTTTGGATCATGTGAAGGGGTCTTCCGGCAACGATATCCAGTACGGCAATTTTGTTGTCAGCAGCGGCCAGGACTTGCGTTCCGGCCGGCATAGGCAGAACCTCTTCGATCGGGGCACCCATCTTGAATGTCATAGCAGCGCGACCCTCAACACGGGGATCCCAAATCCGGACGGTACGATCGTATGAACCAGACACCAGTAAACCCGAGGAAGCCATGGAGCCAGGCATGAAAGCACCAGCGCGGGCGTAATCAGTGTGACCGACAAAGGTGCGAACGCTATTCTCTGCAGGCAAATCCCACAGTCGAACTGTTCTATCATCACTGGCAGTGAAAACCGAGGTCGGGTCGCTGGGCGAAAACTTGCTCACCCATACGGGCTGCTTGTGGTCTTTCCATGTCTTCAGAATCGCGCGGGAATTAACGTCAAAAACTTGTACCGAGCCAGTATCGTCACCGGTCACTAGGACACGACCGTCCGGACGAACGTCTGTGCCACGGACTGTATCATCGAAGCGAGTGATAGTGCGCAGGAGCTTTCGAGTACGAATGGAGTAGATTTGGACTCGTGCGCCTGTCGTGACGGTGAAGATGTCGGGAGGTTGTGTCAATGAGGGGAATGCGGCGGCAGACGCAGGAGCAGACGGCTGTGTGATCAAGTTGACCGGTCCATTGGCCGGCGAGGGAATCAGAAGCGGATTCTTGAAGGTGCGCCAGTATTGCTGCTCAGGCGTGAGGCGAGTAGAGGGCAGCGAGGCGAGCTTCACCTGCTGCAAAGGCAGGACGGTCGCCGCCATGGTGGGTGATTTGAGGTGAAGCGCCTGGTCGAGTTAGGCCTAGGGGCTATTGATTGAAGGTAAGAAGCTGAAACCCTGTAGCTCACAGAGACGTCTTGACAAAGTTGGAGGATCTTTTTTCTGCCGATCAAAAAAGTTCGGATTTCCTAATGAGGAATAGCGCCCAAGGTTACTGATGCCTGAATAATGGCACAAGGACACCTAAATAGTAAGGCGTCAATGGAATTAAGGCAGCCAATCTGTCCAGATCAAAATACTCAAGCAGGTAAAGCAACATGTATGATGTGCAGCTTGCATCAAATTTATCCGGCCGAAGCTATACTAAAAGATCCTTTTCCAGAGTTGATCCATTCTATTATCTACACTTCAACAACAGCCTAACTCACCAAGACATATTTCCAAGTTCTTGACAAAAGACTGGCTTTATCTGATAATCCCCCACGTATTTTGATAATAGTAGTCCATTATTGCAAATTGTACTACTTTGTAGTATACTCAGCCTTCCATACTATTTGTTGGAATTATCTTCAAACATGAGTTTTGCCCTTTTTTGCGCTATCTCTCTGTTAAGTGCAACTCTACTGACCATATAGATAATGTGCGTAGTATTGCTCTCATCAGTAGCGAATAGTCGGTTGAGTATTGCCCGACAATGTCATCAGCCAAGTCTCTTCAAAGTCAGACCAGCAATATCAGATACAGGCTTCCATATTCTTGTCTGTGGGGTACCGCTTTTAATAGATCACGCCCCCAATCTGGAGTGCAGATAGAATCTCGGGTGCGTCGGAGGCTGTGATGCAGGCAACTGCCAATTGTCTAACGTACGAAGCAGGGGAACAGGGCTCCGTAGGGGATGTCAATATCTTGAAATCTGTCTCACCTGAGGAAAAAGAATTATTGAATTCTTCTAGTATCGTTGATGTGAGGGCGACCAGAGGTTTCAATGACTGACGTATAGTAAAGCAGTAAGTTTATGGTCGCTATGACAATGTTGGCGGGGCAGCAGAGCGTGTTCGGGATAGCTCCAACTTTGCATGATGGAGACTAAGAAACCGGATTCATCGCGCTATTCCGTACAGTATACTCCGTGTGGTCTGAATCAGTCGCCAATGATTGCCCTTCCTCTCGGCAGACTCTCCCTGTCTGCGCCAGGTATGTATCGATCGGTGGATCGAGGTGGCTGGGGACCTATGTGAGCTGACGCTGCCGATCCACCTCATTCTGAATGCCTTGTCCCGGTTGGGCGATATCAAGAGGAAATGGAGCCAGTGCAATATATTTTGCAGGAATCTGACGAGGCCTTCGTAGCAATGGGGTTGAGAAAATGAAGTAATTTCGTAGATTGGAGGGAGTATTCGAGAAAGTAGACTTGCTTGATAGGCGTGTTTATCGATGACGCCGATCTCTGTACTGTCACGTCTTGTAAAGATGCCCCACCCGAGGTTCCAGATTCAGGGAGATTCAGGGGAAGCAGCCAATCATCTTCCAGATCTTCACCTCATCCCCAGCCACCACCAATACTGCATTACCGCATCTGACATTCCATAAGGCGGGCGCCTTTATCTTTCTTTTTTCTTTCCCCTCCTCCCCCGATTTTCTTTCTCCTGAGACACCATTCGATGTTGCTATCCTTTTACTCTTCTAGCTCCTGCTTGTCCTGTTACAAGCATTAAACGTGAGCTAACATGTCAAAGATGAGCAAGGTCAACCATGCCGCCGGCATCTTCGCGGACATGTCTGTCGATGGACCCCCCATTGGCACCCTGATTGCCATTATCGATCGAGCGAAGAACCTTCCCAACCGAAAGACTATGGGAAAGCAAAACCCTTATTGTGCTGCACGACTCGGCAAAGAAGCGAAGAAGACTCCAACAGATCTACGAGGTGGACAAACACCTCGATGGTAAGTTATATAATCACCTCTTTCACACTCTATGGCAGACTCGGATATGGCTAACATTTATGGGATAGGGATCATGAATTGCGTTTCACAGTACACGAGTCTCCTGACTACTACAAACTAAAGGTTTCTGTCTTTAATGATGATAAGAAAACAGACTTGATCGGAGAGACGTGGGTAGATTTACAGAACTTGATTATTCCAGGAGGTAGCCAGAATGATCATTGGCACTCATTACAATGCCGTGGAAAGTACTCGGGTGATATTCGAATCGAGATGACCTATTATGATACTCGGCAACAAGATGAGGCCGTGATTGGAAAGCGCAAAGAAGCCGCAGAGAGAGCCCAAGGCAAAGCTCCCACGCCCTCGAGCTCCAGCCTTTCTGGCCCTCGACAATTGAATCAAGTCAAGCGGCGCCCATTGCCCACTGATCCCTCAGGTGCTACCCCTCCTCGGCCTTTGCCAATAGAGAAGCCTCAGTCAGCTCCCCCGGCTCCCCCACTGCAACAGCCAGTGCCGTCTCGGCCAGCTGTACGTGAACAAACCAACTCCATGACCCAGGTCGACAGCCTACTTTCACACGCCCCTCCACGACAACCTGAACCGGCTTATGACGCCGCACCTTACGATCCACAGCCCCCTGTCATGCATAGCCGAGGTTACGATGCTTACGATAAATATCAACGAGAATGGGAAGCCCCGGCCGCTGCGGCTCCTGCCCTTCCTCCAGCCGGGATGATGCGACGAAATACGCATGAAATTCCATACCAAGATTTACCCTATGATACACGACCATTGCAACCACGCAGCCAATCTGATTACGATCAACCTCCCTCCCGAGACTATCGATCCACGAATGAGCCTCCATATGAGGCCGACCTTCCTGGACGAGCAGTATATGATGAGCCAGCACACCCACACGATGCGTATAGTCTGGTATCTCCTCAGTATGCAGCGAATCCAATGACATTTGGACCCGTTTCAACGTTCAATCCGCGCCATCAAGCTCATGTGGATGACCCCATGCCTTCTGATTACTCTCGCCCTAGCTCTTCTTCGGGCCCAGGAGATGACCCTCGATACATGACTCACAACACCAGGACTTTGCAATCCGTGCGTCGTCGTGATGATTACCATCCGGAATATGCAACAATGCAGCCTCGTGTGGAAGATGAGGATGAGGATGGTCCTCCCCCACCGCCGCCCGCTCATCGTTCGCGCATGGCTCAGCCTATGCCTTCTCCTCAGCAACCAGTCAGCCAGTCCATGACACCTTACAAGCCTTATACTCCCAGTCACTCTCCTAATGCTTCGCCTATGCCAGCAAGCTTGGTCGCTGGATACGAAAGCGAGGATGCTATTGAGCGACAAGTGATTGGAGACCGTGTTCGGAGACCGAGTAACCATGTCGATGATGAGATGATGATCACTCAGCAGCCCTCGCCAGCATCGCTCCGGTCCAACACGCGAGAACCTTCCCCCTACGATGCCCCTATTTATCCTCTTAGAACATCTCCTAAGCCACTGGACGATCGAGCTAGTGTCTCGAGTAGGGATTTTGCCAATACGGAGACCCGTATGGTGACTCGCAAGTCAGTCAGCCCTCGACCTTCGTCATCGGACTCACGTGGGGGTTCATCAATCCCATTTTCCCCTGACTCTTACAACAACTTTAATCCCAATGCCTCGCGCTCAGCCACTGCCCGTGATCCAGTGCCAGTATATGATTCACCCTCCCAAGCTCGGGATGCCGCGGTCCGAGCAGAGATTGAGCCTGTGCGAGACCTGAGCCAACCCATAATCGGTGATGATGGCCGTGAAATAGATCCGACTGACCATTTACCGACTGATACCTGGGCTCCTGAGCCAGAGCGGAAGAACCGCAAGCCCGAAGTTATCATTCGGTTCAAACACAGTCCTCGAGACCGGCCAACGTCTCGAGGAAACGACACCACATCCCGCAGCGGAAGCCAACCTCGTGTTGGATTCCGTCCAGAAGTCACTACTTATGGTGCTGATCGTCCGTCCAAGAGATACACTCCTACCCACGTACACAGCTCCAGCTCGATGGACCGAACTCCCCCTCCGCGAATGGAGCGTGGCCAAGACAGCTACAGCGGTTATAGTCATGGCCGGGGTTACAGTACCCCGACCTCAGCAGAGCGGCCACGCTCTTCACGGGGCTCTGTATCTCCTTCCCCGGGCTCTCGCTCTCCGCTGTACGATTACAGCTCTGGTCCTCCTATTCCGTCCAAGGTACCAATCTCTCCAGGTGCACCGTCTTACCCTGTGACGTCTAGTAACCCTAGTAGCGGGAACCCCGGAATGGACGCTCTTAGTCGGGAACTGAAGACCATTGATATCGGCTCTGTTGGCTGCAGTCCAAGCCGGGCTGTTCGAAAATATGCACCCCCTCGTGCGTCGGCATCAATAGGCTATGCCAGTTGAAAACATAAAAGCCAAACAAAAAAGACGTTATATCCTTTCAATTCATTGCATATTATGACTGATGTATTGCTATGTTTTGATTCGTTTCTCATGCACTTTTCGCGGTTGACTGTTTTATATCCCTGGTCTAGGTGACCATGATTCAGATTGTGTATTCGATTGTCTTTACCTTTCTTTTGGATATCTTGCATAGGCGGCGTTGGGAATTCTTTGCATTTTTATCTCTCGACTGTATACGCTCAAACGATGACCTTGATAGGTTCTGTGGAAAACGAATGAATGATACATCTAAAAGTTTACTTATCCGTAGTAACAACTCTACCTCAGGCGTAATTTATTCATACTATTCAACAGTGCTTATTGCATTGCTCTGTCTATACTATCTAATCCCCAACATTGCAAAGTAATCCAACGTCGATGAACGGCCAAGGCCTATCGCTTATCAGCTTCCCCGCCTTTCAAAAGGCTGTCCCACTCCGACTTGAACTCGAACCTTCAAGGAAATATTCTCACCTCTCAAGCTACTCTAGCTAGTGAATCCGATACTATGGCCGGCCTCACAGCAGATCAGGTCGCCTCATTCCAGGATAACGGCTACCTTGTGCTTCCAGACTATCTCAGTCCTACGGAGATCGAGTGCCTCCTCGCCGAAACAAATACTCTACTCGACAACTTCTCGCTAGAAAGCCACCCACTCACGCAATTTACGACCGGCGATGACGATAAGGCCGACCATGTAGGCGATGATTACTTTCTCGACTCCGGCGACAAGATCCGCTTTTTCTTCGAGCCAGACGCAATTAGCAGCGAGCCCGATCCATTAACTGGTCGGCCTGCCCTCCTCAAACCAAAGAACCTCGCCGTGAATAAAATCGGTCACTCACTGCATACCCTCTCCCCACCTTTCAAGGCCGTCTCTCTGAATGAGCGAAATGCAGCCGTTGCCAAGTCTCTCGGTTTCAAGGACCCTCGCGTACTGCAGAGTATGGTCATTCTCAAACAACCCTCGATCGGAGGTGCGGTTCCGTCGCATCGTGATTCGGAATTTCTGTATACGAATCCGCCCTCTGCTGTGGGGTGGTGGTATGCGCTTCAGGATGCGCGGCCTGGTAATGCTACGTTAGGGATGTGGAAGGGATCTCATAAGGGTAGGAAAGGTGGGCATATTACGCGACGATTCGTGAGAAAAGCCGATGGGAAGGGGACGGAATTTGTGGAGAATACTGGACCTTCACTGCCAAGGGGTATGGAAGAGGAGAAGGTTGAGGAACCGAGGGAGGATGAGCTGGAGGTTTTGGATATCAAGGCTGGATCTTTGGTTTTGATTCATGTGAATGTTCTGCATAAGAGTGAGAAGAATACGAGTCCGCGGAGTCGGTATGCGTATACTTTTCATGTTATTGAGGGTGCTGATGGGTGGGAATATGACAAGAGGAATTGGCTCCAGCCGTCTGAAGGGGGGTTTTCGAGGTTATCTCAATAATCGAAGTTCAAATCAATACTACATGGGGTGATTTTCCTCGTGGTATATGGTTAGAAGTTCTGCTGCTTAATTTATAGTACCAGTAATTTGCATATTGTTATATCTTAGATATATTGTTTTCTCTCATGATCTAATATGAGGATGGGACCTTTTTCTATCTAGAATATGCTATTATGTCTTACCAGTACATGTGATTCGCAATTTAATGAACCTGAACTTGAAGGCCTTCACAGAAACGAATGTATACATCGGATCATTTCCAGGCTGTCTTGGCGGTGCCGCCGACCCGCCTTAAACTGCCCGTGGTCGTTCCTCGTCAACTTTGGTGCCAGTGAGATACTCATATTTCTCCCTCGATCATTGGGCCAAGCTCAAGGTATAAACATGCAACCCGATCACTTAATTGTTGTCTGCTGTCATGCTATATATACTGGGGGCTCGCAGTCTGGGTTTGCAGAAAATGAGTGGTCAGTACATGCGGATACTGGGAGCGATATGGCTTTGGTGCCTACTATCCCGCGTAAAGACATTCACTAATATTCGTCTGTGGCCAGGATCATAGAACCGTTCCAGAAAGGCGAAACTCCCACATTCATCAATCATGCAAAGGCGGGTATTCAGGCATTGGTGAAAGACCCTAAGGGCCTATTGATCTTTTCGGGGTACGTGCACTTTCGACCTAAGATCATATAACAGGCAAGATACTAATCCTTGTAGAGGAGCAACGAAGAAACCTAGAACGAAAATTAATGAAGGGGATTCCTATCATGTACATAGTAACTAATGCTTCATCCTGCTGCAAGGCAACTAGAGAAATAAAGCTGACCTCAACCACAGAATCTCTGCAAGGACAATGACTTTTTCGGATATCCAATCGATACGTCCAAAGTTATTACAGAAACCCACGCAACAGATTCCTATCAAAATATTCTGTTTTCCCTCATCGAGTTTCGCCTTCATGTGGGAGTCTGGCCACACCGAGTGACTGTTGTAACCCATGAATTCAAGAGAATGAGATTTATGGGTTATCACTTTCCAGCCCTGGGCCTGCTTCCTCCTTCAACCGATAGTGAGAAATGGACAGGCTCCCCCAATGTCAGTTTGATTGGCCTCAACCCGCCGGAAGAAGTCACTCCTCTCGAAAGCCTAATACAAGGAGAAATGTTGAAGGGCGTTGGACTTTGGAAACAAGATCCCTACGGCGTTGGCGAAGAACTAGCAGGAAAGCGTAATAGGCGGGGCTGGATTCCGGGTATGGAGGAGAATATCTTTCTTAATAAGGGACTCGAGCATGCTGTAGAGCAGCTCGTTTGTTGGAACGGAGGAGAAGGCAATTATACACCCCCACACATCCAGGAGCTTCCCTGGTTTTATGGAAACAAGGAGCAATGAAAATTTGAGATCCATGTGTATATCAATGAAATATCCATTAAAGACTCGTCCATCCTTGAGTGGAAATACAAAATCGACCGATTCCCTTCAAACGCCAACACAGAGTATCCTCATTCCGAGTCATGAAAATAGCATCCAATGCTTAATCTGCCAATCGGTAGCTAACGAGAGTACCAACACGGTGGTTGTTCGTGCTGAAGCTACGCAGTTGCACCTTTTCGGCATTCTTGATCTCTTTAGCATCACTATCTCCCCACTCCACGGGTACTTCAGAGTCCGCGTCAGCGTAAACCAGCACATTGAAGGTGCAGTCTCCATCTAAAACGGGAAGGAATGTAACAGATGCTGTGATTTGTCGGAAAATGGCTTGGATTTCCTCTTGGATCTCCTTCTCGGTCTTCTCAACGGGCTCGGCGGGTGAAGCTTCCTTGTCCCTGTGAGGCAAATGGTGTTAGTTCAGTTATCAGACGAACATTGAGAGAGCAAAGGTCTTACCCGGGAGCGGAATTTTCCTTATCGGCCGTTTTCCGTGAGCTTGAGCTCTTCGAGTGTCTGCCAAAAATCTCGACCTATGGAGAAATTGATCAGACCAAAGCCGCAGCAGTATTAAACCTTTTTTAGACCTACGTCAAACTGCCATCGCTCGACATGTTCGCCAGTTTCCTTGTCGGTGATGACAACAACCAGTTTAGAGATCTTCCCACCCGACATCCACTTATTCAATTGCGACATGATCTTCTTGATATAGGCTTTCACCTGGTCATCGGCGGACACTGGCAAGCTACATATCAGCCTTGGCCAGTCGAAAAGATATTCGAAGGTACGGGGCACTGAAGGTACGAACCAAGCATATTGAGGCCATATTTCTTGACGCTATAACATATTTAGCCTCTGTTTGACGACGCACGCATGGAGGAGGGCACGACTTACGTCGTAAAATCTTCTGGGGGATATACTCCTCGCTGGAAGCTATCGAGGTTGTAAGCTTCATTACTTAACTGACAACTCCAATATAACTCACAGTATGGAGTTGATGGAATATTCAAACTAAGACTCCATCAGTACTCGTCGTCTATCATCGAAAGGTAGAGCTGCAACTCACAAATTCGGAGACAAGCTTCGCCGATCCTGTGGTTTCGTGAGTTTAAGAGATTCCGGAGCCATGCAGACAAGTCATTGAACAAACCTCGGATAGACAGCTTGTGAACCTTGGACTTGTCCTTAGTCTCAGGCATGGTGACAGTATGCAAGCTATGCAATGCAGCAATGAAGAAGGGAAAGATATTGGAAGTGGTTTGTTTATGTCCGATTGTCGCCGCAGCGATCAATCCCGACTTGCAGACCGCCCGCGGGCTCTTTTTTTGCTCCGCAACCATTGGAATTGAGTATCGGTGAACGAACATCACCGCGCTCTCGTGAAAGTTCACTCCTTGTCAATTCAACCAATACGACCTTTCGCTTTCCATGCCACTGCAGGAATCCCGATGCGAGGATGTCTGCAGTTAGCCCGATGGCTGAGCGGAGCGCCGAGATGTCCAGCGGCGGGCCTCAGGTCGTCGGCTTGCTTTCCACTCCGGTCTAATCCCCTACGGTCCTTCACAACGTCTGCGGCATGGTACGCGAGATCTAAGGCAGCTCCAAGCGCCCCAGACACCGACCTCGAACGTCGTATCGCCGATATCCCCATTGATAGATACCGCAACTTTTGTATCGTTGCACACGTCGACCATGGCAAAAGCACACTTTCCGATAGATTGCTCGAACTTACGGGAACGATCCAGCCTGGGACGAACAAACAAGTGCTGGATAAATTGGATGTTGAGCGAGAGCGTGGTATCACTGTTAAGGCACAGACATGTACGATGATCTACAATCATAATGGTGAAGACTATCTGTTGCATCTGGTGGATACACCTGGGCATGTGGATTTCCGAGCTGAGGTATCGCGCAGTTATGCCAGCTGCGGAGGCGCATTGCTTCTTGTAGATGCTAGTCAAGGTGTTCAGGCGCAAACAGTCGCCAACTTTTACCTGGCATTCGCACAGGGACTGGAATTAATACCTGTCATCAACAAGGTCGATCTTCCGTCGGCAGATCCGGAGCGGGCTTTGGATCAAATGAAGAGCTCATTTGAGTTGGATACGGACAATGCAGTGATGGTATCAGCCAAGACTGGGTTGAACGTCAAGGCCATTCTTCCGACTGTCGTTGAGAAAATACCTGCGTATGTCTGCTCGCTTTGAAATATGTTAACTTTATCTTTACTAACATTCCATTCAGACCTGTTGGCGATTCCAAAAAACCCCTCCGAATGCTACTTGTAGACTCCTGGTATGATTCTTACAAAGGCGTGATTCTTCTAGTCCGTGTTTTTGATGGAGAGGTACGTGCCGGTCAGCAGCTCGTCTCCTTCGTGACCGGTCTCAAGTATTACGTCGGCGAGGTTGGAATTATGTACCCCACAGAGACTGCTCAGACAGTTCTCCGGGCCGGCCAGGTCGGATACATCTACTTTAACCCCGGCATGAAACGAAGCCAAGAGGCTAAGATCGGTGACACCTTCACGAGGGTTGGGTCCGAAAAGGCCGTCGAGCCTTTACCCGGCTTTGAGGAGCCAAAGTCAATGGTATTTGTTGCAGTCTATCCCATGAACGCGGATCTCTTCGAGCATCTTGAAGACAGCGTGAACCAGCTCATCCTGAACGACCGTAGTATCACAGTCCAGAAGGAGTCCTCTGAAGCGTTGGGTGCAGGGTTCCGCATGGGATTCCTGGGCACCCTGCATTGCTCAGTATTTGAAGATCGGTTGCGACAAGAGCACGGTGCGAGCATCATCATCACACCCCCATCCGTACCTGTCAAAGTGGTTTGGAAGGACGGCACCGAAGAGATCATCACCAACCCAGCCAAGTTCCCTGACGATGATAGCGTGCGTTTGAAGGTTGCGGAGGTCCAAGAACCCTATGTACTGGCCACTATTACATTCCCTGATGAATATTTGGGCAAGGTTATCGAGCTTTGCGAAGCAAACCGTGGCGAGCAACAGAGTATCGAATATTTCACCGCCAGCCAGGTCATTCTCAAATATGAACTACCGTTGGCCCACCTGGTCGATGACTTCTTTGGAAAGCTTAAGGGATCTACCAAAGGGTACGCTAGCCTCGACTACGAAGAATCTGCTTGGAGAGCCGGCAACATTGTCAAGCTCCAACTTCTAGTCAACAAGGTTCCCGTTGATGCCGTATCGCGGCTCATGCATATGAGCCAAGTTGCACGGCAAGGCAGGCTCTGGGTGACCAAGTTCAAACAGCATGTTGACCGGCAATTGTTTGAAATTGTCATTCAGGCTGCCGTTGGAAAGAAGATCATCGCCCGTGAGACTATCAAGCCTTACCGCAAGGACGTTCTGGCCAAACTTCATGCCAGTGATGTTAGCCGGCGCCGAAAGTTATTGGAAAAGCAAAAGGAGGGCCGTAAAAGGCTTCGAGCAGTGGGAAATGTGGTCATTGAGCACAAGGCCTTCCAAGCTTTCCTTTCAAAATAATTGTATACATGACTATGTACTACCAAAATATCACCTGTACAATACGGATACCAATATCAAGCGATTGCATTCATCTTTCCTTGTTACTGCTGTTGGTCACTAGTAAAAAATGTTAGAATTATGAAATAAGGACCAATTTTTAGCATATTACATCCTAAAAAGACCATCAAAAACTCGAACTGATGCTGTCTGGCTTTGTATAGTTACACAGCGACAGTTAGTTTCCTGAATGGGAAGGGCGGTCAGAATGAGCAGAAAAAAAGTTCGTGGGACGGCCCCGCCATTCGCTGCTTTCTCTCCAATTCTCCTCTCAGTTACAATCCTCGCTCCTCATCGTCAGTCGGGTATTGTGCTCCTTTCGGAGTGAATTTCTTGGTGTGACCGGACACTGAGACTTTACAGGAACCCTCGCCTCGCGAAGCTGTTGATTGTGGCCAAGAGCCGCGTGCCGATCGCATTGTCTTTGAGTCACCCTGCCATGTCCTACCGTTGACAACGGCGCGATGCAGCCTTCAGAAGGTGCACAGATCGACCTGGGCAAGGCCCAGGTCATTGACCGTGTCCCAAAAGTGATCAAGGAGTTGAAGTTCGGCGTACTGTACGGGGATCCCAATTTCTGACCGAAAGCCAAGCTTGAACTGCTTTGGCTTGTGCTTAAACCGTCACTAACTGAGGGTCACTCTTCTTTGCAGGACAAACGATGATATTGTTGGACAAGCCGTCGTCGAGGTCTCCGACAGAAAATTTTTCGACCTCGACCGTGACCGTGCGGTCGTCGCTCATGGCCCTCTCGATGCGCGCATGGGTATCTCCAATAAGACTGCAATTTGCCAGACATGTGGTTATCACCTCAAGGAATGTAATGGTCACTTTGGCCATGTCAGGCTGGTGCTACCAGCATTTCACGTTGGCTATTTTAAGCGTGTCATTGGAGTGCTTCAGGAAATTTGTAAGGAATGCTCTCGCATTCTGCTTCCCGAGGCGGAAAGACGTTCCTTCTTGCGTGAAATGCGCCGACCTGGGCTGGACAACTTGCGACGAACACAGATTGCGAAACGAATCAATGAACGATGCAGGAAGACTCGAGAGTGTGGACATTGTGGTGCGATCAACGGTGTCGTCAAGAAGGTCGGCTCGAGCGCATTGAAGATCACTCACGATAAGTTCCGCGCGTTCAACGCATCGACTTCCGTCAAGAAACAGCCTCCTCTGAGCAAGCAAGTCTTTGATGACTCTTTTTCCGAGGCGCGACACTCGAATGCCGAGGTCGAGAAGCACTTCAAGAAGGCGCAAGATGACCTGAATGCCCTCCGCGTCCTCAAGCTCTTCAAGAAGATCTCAGATAGTGACTGTGAGCTCATCGGCCTTGACCCGAAAGAAGCACGACCAGAGATGTTCCTTTGGCAGTTTATTCCTGCTCCTCCTGTCTGTATTCGACCATCTGTTGGTCAAGATGCTGCGTCCACTGAGGATGACTTGACTGCTAAGCTTGGCGACATTGTTCAGAGCAACATTAACCTCAAAAACTCTCTTCTCAAGGGTGCGCCGGTTCAGACCATTATGGAATGCTGGGACTATATGCAGCTTCAAATCGCGGTCTACATCAACAGTGATGTCCCTGGTCTGAACAAGGCAGATCTCGGAAAGCCTATTCGCGGTTTCGTTCAACGTCTCAAGGGTAAGCAAGGTCGATTCCGTGGTAACCTGTCTGGAAAGCGTGTCGATTTCTCTGGTCGAACGGTCATTTCACCTGACCCTAATCTTCGCGTCGATGAAGTCGCTGTCCCGGAATTGGTCGCGAAGAACATGACATATCCTGAGGTTGTCACACGCTACAATATCGAAAAGCTACGAGAAAGAGTCCGTAATGGGTCTACCAAGTGGCCCGGTGCCAACTATCTATATAAGAAAGGCTCCACTTTCAGAACTATGTTGAAGTATGGTAGCCTCAAGCATATGGCCAGTGAGCTTCAAGAAGGTGACAAGGTCGAGCGTCATATTGAGGACGGTGATATCGTACTCTTTAACCGACAGCCATCCTTACACAAACTGAGTATCCTTTCTCACTTTGCCCGAGTTCGACCGCATCGAACTTTCCGGTTGAACGAGTGTGTTTGCAACCCTTACAATGCCGATTTCGATGGTGATGAGATGAACTTGCATGTGCCACAAACAGAGGAGGCCAGAGCAGAGGCTATGGAATTGATGGGCGTGAAAAATAATTTGGCCACTCCAAAGAACGGCGAACCTATCATTGCTGCCATTCAAGATTTCATCAGTGCTGCTTTCCTCATGAGTAGCAAGGACAGGTTTTATGACCGTGCATCGTTCACGCAAATCTGTCTCTACATGCTGGGCCCACAAATCCGGTTCGACCTGCCTCCTCCATCAGTTTTGAAGCCACAGATGCTTTGGACGGGTAAGCAGGTGTTCAATATCTTGATGCGTCCCAACAGGGATGATCCTGTGCTCGTCAATCTCGACGCTGCATGCCGTCAGTTCAAGCAACCAAAAGACGGCCAACCAAAGGATCTTGATCCCAACGATGCGTGGTTGGTGATTCGCAATTCGGAAGTTATGTGCGGTGTTATGGATAAGTCCACCATTGGTGAAGGAAAGAAGGATAACGTCTTCTATATTATGCTTCGTGATTACGGTCCACCTGCAGCTGCTGAAGGCATGAATCGTTTGTCCAAGCTGTCCGCCCGGTGGTTCACCAACATGGGGTTCTCCATTGGCATCACTGATGTATACCCCAGCGAGAGACTGGTTCAGTCGAAGAATGACCTAGTTGAGACTGCCTATGCTGCTTGTGACGAGGTCATCGCCAAATACAAGGCCGGCACTTTGGAGAAGTACCCCGGCTGTGACGAATTGCAGACTATGGAGAACCAGCTGTCGGGTATTCTGAGTAAGGTCCGTCAGCAAGCCGGTGACGAGTGTATTGCGCAGCTCAGTAAATACAATTCTCCCCTGATCATGGCCACATCTGGATCGAAAGGTTCTAGTATCAACGTTTCGCAAATGGTTGCACTTGTCGGTCAACAGATTATTGGTGGGCAACGTGTACTTGATGGCTTTCAGGATCGAACACTGCCTCACTTCCCAAAGAATGCTCGTCAGCCCCCCTCTAAGGGTTTCGTTCGCAACAGTTTCTTCTCGGGCCTTGAGCCCACCGAGTTCATTTTCCACGCTATGTCTGGTCGTGAAGGTCTGGTCGATACCGCTGTCAAGACTGCTGAGACTGGTTACATGTCTCGTCGTTTGATGAAGTCACTTGAGGATCTTTCTTCACAGTACGATGATACAGTTCGAAACTCATCCTCCGCCATTGTACAGTTCCAGTATGGTGATGATAAACTGGATCCTGTGGATATGGAGGGTAAAGCTAAACCCGTCCACTTTGACCGCACCTTCATCCACTCCGAGACAACTACTTATAATAACGACGAGCGAAGTCTGCTGCCGCGTGAAATCATGGAAGTCTGCTCAGAGATGCTCGAAAAGGAGCGCGCTAAACTCATTCGCAAGGATCTGATGGGCAACCAATTGGGTTACATGGATCGCAGCGATAATGGAATCGATCAGTTCGAGAGTGCTCGTGACTTCCTTGATTCTATTGAACAATATGTCCAGACCAAGGCTGACAAGCTCATCTCCCGTGGCGGTGACTTTGATCCATCAGATGCGAGAAGTCGGAAAGGCTTGGATCACACTGGCAAGCTGACAGAAACCACCCTCAGGGCTTTCATCACTTCCTGCTTGCTTAAATACAAGAAGGCGCAAGTCGAGCCGGGTCATGCTGTGGGTGCTGTGGGTGCCCAATCCATTGGTGAACCTGGTACGCAGATGACTCTGAAAACTTTCCATTTTGCTGGTGTCGCTGGTATGAGTATCACACAAGGTGTACCCCGTATTAAGGAAATTATCAACGCTTCCAAGGAGATCAGTACTCCAGTTGTGGCTTGCGAGCTAGTCACTAAGGACAGCATTGCGGCAGCCCGCATTGTTAAGGGCCGAATTGAGAAGACGTACCTCCGTGATATCATCCATTCCATCACCGAAAATTGGAATGGCAATGAGGCCTATATCAAGGCTAAGATCAACTTCAAAACAATTGATGACCTGCAACTTGAGCTTCGTATGCCGCAGATTCTCGCTGCGATCAAGAATCACAAACGGTTCAAGGGCGACGATCTCAAGTTCAGCCATACTGGACGTTCCATCAAGGTTACCATTGACTTGGATCCGGCAAGCAAGGCAAACTTGTCGAAGACGGAGATTGCAGCTACCAGTTCCGATCCCTTCTTGCGCTTGAAGCATCTCAAGCGTCTCTTGCCCACTATCCAAATTCTTGGGCACCCGCGTGCGTACCGTGCCATCATCCGAACGGATGAGACATCTACTACCAATACCTTGTTGGTCGAAGGCTACGGTCTACGAGAGTGTATGACAACAGTCGGTGTTGATGGTCTTCGGACCACAACCAACAACGTCATGGAGGCGCGTGAAGTCCTCGGTATTGAGGCTGCCAGGAGTACGATCATCACTGAGATCAGTGAGGTCATGAAGGACATGGACATCGATCCTCGTCATATGCAACTTCTGGCTGACGTGATGACTTACAAGGGCGAGGTTCTGGGTATCACTCGTTTCGGTCTGGCCAAGATGCGTGACTCTGTGCTTCAACTGGCCTCTTTCGAGAAGACCGCAGACCATCTGTTCGATGCAGGTGGTGCCGGTCGTACCGATCTCATCGAGGGTGTTTCCGAGTGTATCATTATGGGCAAAACTATGGGACTGGGTACAGGTGCAATGGAAGTCGTGCGGAAGCTCAATTTTTATGAAGGACAGATTGGCCCGAGGAAGACAGTTTTCGAAGATGCCTGGGCTGAACTAGGCGAAGTGACCCCGAAGAAACCCACCAGGAGAGTCCGCTAGTGGCAATAAAAAGTGTCCTACGCTTCGGCTCGCTTCTTCAGCATTTCCCTTGGCGTTGGTATTTTGAGTTCTTTTCTGGGCGTGCAAGAGGTCAGGCACCCAACTTTGTATATGTATTTTTTTTTTCAAGAACACCTTTTGGTGCTCTTGGTTGAACGTTAGCGATAGTTACGATCTGAATGGACGAATCTGTCAAGGTGACACTCGGTTTTCATAGCTGATATGACCCATTTCTCGATCTTAAGACCATTTTCTTGAAGCTTCAAGCTGTCCTCCGAGGCGATGTCTTTTTTCAGTGTAGGTGTTACTGCCAGAGTATACCTCTTTGCATTAGCCCAGCTGGGTTTCAAGTCCTAGCTATGTACTTGTGGTCTTTTACCGTGCTGCTCTACATCGACTGTATTCATGCTGTACTACAGCAGTAAAGAAGAAATTGTGGGAGCTGCAGCAAGATGTCTCTAGCTTTGAAATATACGATCGTCATCCACACCGACTGTCTAATCAATGGGCCTGTGGAGGGCATCCGGCGATACTGAAACTGTACACAAATGAGCGAGCCCTCTAGTTTTCCATGCGCCAAAGCTCGGCATACCTAAAGTATCTCATTAATTTGGCCATATGAAGGCGTCGCTATATTTGCAGTATCTATTATTGTTGCAAATTCTTGCAGTCAATGGCACATCATTCTCCAAGTTCAAGTCCTTCAAGAATTCCTCCGAGTCAGACGACATGCAGCCTCTGATTTTGATCTTCATCTTCAACTGAGCGTTCGCCACATGGCGTATAATATAGAAAATCATCCTTTAAATTATATGATGTTAAGAAGATTGTCCAAATGCACTAGTCCTGGAGCAAGTTTAATTGTGTGTCTTGGATAGAGCCCTCGTTGGTTGGATATGATGCTGGCAGAGTTTGAGAGCCAAGATCTTTATGAACCCTAGTCAACAGCAAATTCAGACTCGTCTAGAGTCCCAACCGACTCATGATTTACCGAAGTCTACATTTCATCTGGTTCTGATCCTGGGTCTATCTTACTGTACTCGATTACTCGTGGGGACTCGCAGTGCGAAGATTGCGAAGATCCCTTGGGATGACAACAACGTCGCAAACTTTGCTCGAAGTTTCTCAATGACAATAGTTATTACTCGTGCTAATAGTGCTTATCTATCTTGATTCCTTGAGGGTGTTGCAGTGAGTCTGAAGGATGGCTTTTTTCTTCCTGTTGACCTCGATAAGAAGCATCTTGAAAGGTCTCACGAGATTCTACTTGTACTAGTGCTTCTTTTATAATCGATTCGATTGATTTGAGGGACTAATGGAAAGCCTAGGGCTTATTTCATGGAAGACAGCGAGACTGTGTTCAAATTCCATGCAAACTGTATTTTGTTTTGGAGTCTAAGGGTTAGCGTTCTGCCTCATCGCCTATGTACTAGTTGTATGCCGGGGTATAAGATAGCAATGCAAGATCATTTCATGCAACCTGAAAGACTAATTCAGTTCAGATTCGTACTTTTGACTTGGCTAAGTTGAGCTTGGAGGACTATCAGGAATGAACCCTAATCAGATTCATCAAAGAATCGGATATTACACCCTGCGGTTTGTGGCTTGCCCTAATCCGTACTATGTGCCATGCATGTTTCCCCTTAAGTCCCCTGCCTATGAGACTTCCATTGGTTCTCGATTCACAGCATATCCCAGACTCCGGTCACAAGTCATGATTTTGAAGATATGACTTGAATTTTCTTACCAAAACATTTCCATCCCAGCCATCCGCGAGATCGGCCATCCCCATTCGTCCAAGGATGCCAAAAGCGTGGTGCAGGTGACGCAAAGACAACCCTCGCGCCTCAATTGGCTCCAGTATTGTCGGCCCTGGGCGACAAGGCGCAGCCATGCAGCTTCAACCTCCCCGCCAACTGTTGGTGGGGAGGGAGGGGAGGAGGGAGAGCACCACAAGTATCATCATCAAGAGACCAAGTCAAGCGGCGAATTCCTCCCCAATCAGAGCATTCGAGAAGCCTTCCTCGAGAAAAAGATTCGTAACAGAAGAGGAGCCTCTTGCCTCATTTCCATTTCTACCTAAACATCTCTCTTTTTTTCTTTTTTCCCTCCTCTTCTCTGTCTTTTCTTTGTCTAGAAATAGTCCACCCTCTCCCGGCCACGCCACAACCGGCAATCCATCCACGAACTGGTTGACTAAAAGTTATTAGCACATTTTCTTTGTCCAACTCGCCTCTTACTCACTAGCGGCCCCTGCATATAGCCTTGATGCTCTCCCCTTAAACCCCCTGGCTATCCACACGACCCGCACTTGTGTCCGTCCTCTTCTCTGGTCTTTCCCCGATGCTCCCCGAGTTGCGTCTGTCGACTCGTATCCTCAAAGGGATAACGTTGTGACAAAGCCATGGATCTTGATTTGAAGCTATCCAAGAGAAGAGAGAATCGGACACGTGCCCCGACAGCTTGCCAGACATGTCGTTTGCGGAAGACTCGGTGTGACAATGCCAGGCCCATCTGTAGTTATTGCGCGAGTCAGGCGGTCGAGTGCATCTATCCTGAGACTTCACCACATTCAACCCAGTAAGTCGGTGATCGGATTGGGTTTTAGTGTTTCAGACTGTGTTGCTTAGTTTATTTGTCATTTTTTACTAATCTGATAACCACGTTTGTCTAGAACGAGCTTCGAATCTTCTAATCATGAGATCCTTCAGCGACTGGGCCATATTACATCGTTGTTGGAGGATATCAAACAAGATGGCAGTTCAAACACCTCCTCTAATCGCTCAGTAAGGGGCTCCTTTTTTGAATTTAACACTCAAAACTCGAGTTCGTTAGCAGATCCATCCCCTAGTCACAGTCAAAATAACCGGGGAAGCACTACCGGCATTGAGGATCGAGTTGGGGACCACGATCCCCTGACCTTGTATGCGCCTAACTCTGCGGAGTACATGCTTCACTGGCCAATTTACAATAAGGTTGTGACTGATGCAGAAAAGAATGTGCGTTCTTTCTTGCTCGATTCGCTAGACAGTCAATCGCAGTCTATTCCACCTCCTCGACAATTGGGCATCGGTTCTTCTCTAGATGACATTCCATTCCTTTGCCGGAAGTATAATCGGCTAGTGCACCCTCGAAATCCAATCCTTGATGCAGACAAGCTTGAACGCTATGCCCGAGACGTGACTATTCAAGGTTTAGGCTGGGATGCACCATCTTGCCAAGTGGTGAGTTGTTTCGGGGAGCCTTAAGCCACGCAGTTCACGAGAGCTAATTAGTTCCCTTTGTTTGGACTAAATTTTTACAGCTTCTAGCTTGTGCCCTGGCTTGCTGCACGTCGATCTTTATACCCTTGAGTGAAATCCCTGCTGATTTAGATCGTATGCCTGGGCCACCCCCAACAGATGCCAGTATCGAACTGGCCGAAGCTTATTTCCATGCAGCGAAACAAAGACTGGGATCTTTACAGGCATCACCAACTGATATACAGTGCTTTCTTCTCGCGGGATCCTATCACAGATATCTTATGCGGCCATTGCAGGGCTGGTTCTGTTTCCAGCAAGCTTCCTGCAGGTTAGAAGTACGCTTGCGGTCCATGTGCAGAGAGCAATGGATTGCCGACGTCGACTATAATAATCTGGAGTCTCGCTTATACTGGTCATGTATCCAAGCAGAACGGTATGTTTTCTCAACTTGCATGATTACTTTCTGAGTCTAATTCATGAAAATAGCGAGTCGCAGAGCGAGCTTCCCTTGTGGGGTAGTGGGCTCGAAAACCTTGGATATACTACGCAACTCCCATTGATTCCACGGTCCACTGATACGTCTCCAGCGGATATTATGGACGAGGACAACAGCAATGGATCATACTCCCAGTCTGGATCGACTAGTACAGCCGAACAAAAGGGCTGGAGATTCTATATATCGACGATAGTCAGTCGCCGCACTTCAAATGACATGCTTATAGACTTATGGCGGAGCGGCGAGCAACACTGGCTCAGTAACGTCAAAAATGTCGTTGACAAGACCACTGAAGCTGTCAATGTCACCCATTCATGGTATAGCATATCTGCCCTTTTCTAAAGGTGCTCTATTGAAGAGCATTTCCCATTGGCTGGTTCGCTGATTGAGTCAAGGTATCAAATATCACGAGACAGTCTCCCTCCACCAACCCCCGAGAATCAAGACTTAGAATTTCTTGTTTATGGTCGACACCTTGTTTGTCTTGAAAAGATGTACCGTCCTATTATCTATGTAGCAGTTCATTACCACACCCTTCCATATCACGTCCAAAACAACCATCCGGTCTCTCAGCAAGTCTTCGACCACGCTCAAAAAGCCCTCGACACCTATGCCATTCTCATACCTAACCTCTGGCACCACTTTCGCCATCAATGGATTTGGAACATTATGCGGTCCACGTTTGGTGCCGCCATACAGATCATCGCGGCTGTGCTGAGCCGCTTACAGAATGGTGGTGCTGGATGGTGTCTCGTTCCTCCACATAACTGGCCTGCTTTAATACGGATGTCCATTCGCACTTTGAAGGCTTGGTCTGGGGAGCAAGGGGATCTGGATATAATGAGAACTACGTTGGAAAGGATGTATCAAGGTACCTGTTTGTTAGCCGGGGTGAGATCGGATATGTGAACGATTTCATATACCGGTGCTGGTATGACCTATGTATAATGAATTTATGAAACATGCAGCGTGGGTGAAAACCACGGATGGTACCTCTGCAGGGGATTTCCTATGCGAAGTCTTGGCTTCCCCCTGCCATTTCAGTGCTCAGTGAGCCTGATCTGAGCACTCTGATTTGCTCTCTGAGTAGTGCTTATATGAAAGCCAGCGGTCTGGTTCAAGTCCTACAATAAAACGCAGCACGCTACCTAGCGTGCTGCGTTTTATTTGGTACCCTTCACAAAAGCCCCTCGCCATTTTTAGAGTATCTCAAATAGACCATCAAAAAAAGGTACGTATCATGAATAGCTGCAAATTTGCGTAGCAATATTAGTTTCTGGGAGCAAATATCCAGAGTAGATACATCTCAATAGCCAATGGTTATCTAGCTGGAGACTTTATATTTCTGGGAACAATTCGTCAAGTTTTCTTCGTATACTGTTTCCTGCAGAGGTCAAAGGCTAGAGAGCTAGAGAGCCAATTTTCTACAATTTCCAATTAGATCTATATATATATTCGAACCAATCAAACAATTTTCTCTGTCTAAACGCCCATACTACCATTGACCCTCCGAATGTCCTCATTTCCTATTTCATCTACCCATTTATCCTTTCGATGATAGTAGATTTCTGCTGCTAGTTTCGCGCAATTAAGCCGGTGCTCTTCATCGAGTGTCCCCGACTTCACTGCGGTGACTTCTTTATCATCGCTTGATCGCGACGTGAAGGGCGTACCACAATCAGGACAGAACTCGCGCAATACCTGCCCGCCTTTGTTGTTGCGATCCGAATACAATTTTGGTGAACCCTTGATGTACTTCAAACTAGATTGTGGTATGATGATATTGGCTGAAAAACTGGAGCCGGTATAGCGTTTGCAATTGGTGCAGTGACAGATAATCACCTGGCAATATTGTCAGTGGGCAAATGGGATTTTGGATCGAGTCATTGGAGATAGACTATACTTTAGGGAAAGACTCTGACGTAGGCAAGATAATATTGTATGCTATGTTCTTGCAGAGGCATCCTCCGGTTAAACAATACTGAGCCATTGGAAATTGCGAGAGTCGTAGCTAGCTCGGCTGGTTGTCAGAAGTTCAGTGTATTGTCCAAAGAGTTTATTGCTGGATATGATTATAAGAAAGAAACGCGGAGTGGGGGGGGGGGAGATTGTTTTGCAGTCAGATTACTACAGAGTTCTAGGCACACAGTGTATGTACTGTACTAGCTTGATACAGAGGCTATTTTTATCCTTATGATATTGAGACTATACTGAGACATTAGGGTTGAGGTACCATCGTGATCTGGATAGTGGCAGGATATCTGTATCTGCGTTAACGGCGATACAGCAGTTATCGTATCTCAAAATGCACCGTAGTAAGCCAGAGCTAGCGTTAAAGAAACGCATACCGCACCGCACTTGGTGGGCAAAATCGGTGCGGTATGCGGTTCTTCAACGCTAAAAACTTGAGATACGTTAGCGTTCTCGTTTCCCATGAAAAAAATTGCGCCACCGCACCGTGTGCAGCTTTACTCAATAGATGGCCTCGGAGAAGCTCTGATCAATCAGTGATCCTCCGATCAGAGTCACTGAACGAGTCAGTGAACAGTCACTGATTCTGGCCTTTCGTCACGTAATTTTTTTTTTTCTTACGGCTCACTGACTCTGAGCGCGGACTGAGTTTTACTCAGTGAGCCTGAATCTGAGCGTCCTCACTAAAGAGCAGTTCAAAGGGGAAATCCCCACCCCGTCATAGGAAATCTCCCAGGGGTGGTCATGGAATATATGTACATAATGACTGTTGTCACAATAATATCTATAGATTCACGCAAGTTTATATCCTCGAACTTGTCAATCTGCATTCATAACTACTAATACCTTTGCGGCCCGGCTGTAAAGCAATGAATTGTGGTAAAGATGTGTGTTTTATTGAGTACCAAACCTCCATTCTAGAAGATAGGTAAGATAATTTAGTGTACATTTCCCCAGGCCCCCAAAATGCATGCGTCATAACAATGATCTTTAGGTATGCCCAGCCCAGTTGAAATGCGCCTGAAAGTTGGAAATTGGCAAACAAGCGATGAAGAACCATCACATCGAAAATATCAAAGAACGCCCAGAGACTCCGAGTGGCAAGGGGAGACCAAATGCAGATATATGTGTTAAACAAAAATCGAACGCCGCAAGAGTAACAAAGCCGCTGGAATACCAAAACCATCAATTCTCACAAGCTGTGCGTTAGCACGCGGAAACGCCTATGAAAATGTTCATAAGAGATTTTTTTTCCCTTCTTTTTCTCTCTAAGTTTCGAAACTTGGCTTGAGTCGAGACGTATAGAATGAGCACAAAACAGGCATTAGAATGAAGCAGAAAACAAGAGTTAGAAGGATGAGGTGCCAGAATGTGCAAATGTACATAGAAGAACAGATGGGCGAGAAGGGTATTGATAATAATCAGAAGGACGAATGCAACTTGAGTCGAAAAGAGATGTATCGTCAGACTATGAGTCGTGGCGGAATGTACAATTTTCGCCCTTTCTGCACTTTCCTTCGGCCCAGAATTTGCAAGGAACCAGTCCGACTTTGTACGGTTTGGGGTCACTAGCCTTCGTACGCTTCTGTCGACTCCACTCGTCATGTTGACCGACTTCGCGCATGCGTTTGCGTTCGGGGTCTTCGTAGCCCTGGCCGTAAGAGCTATTGTCAGAGTAATTATTTTGCTCGCCAAACTGGGAGCCCATCATAGCGCCCATATTGGGTACCATTCCGGGCTGTGATTGAGGCTGCGAAAATGCAGATCCCTGTTTCATTTGCTGCATGACATTGAAAATCTTCTGGAAATCAATTTCCTGCGTTGCTTGTGGTTGGCTGACAGGTGGTATAGAGGGCGCTGGTGGTGCCGGCGGTTGGCCTGGCTGCTGTCGTAAAAAGTTCGTCCAGTAGTCAGAATCTCCCACAGGAGCCTGCGGTGGTGGGGGTTGAGATTGAGGCGGAGGAGTCGACTGTTGTTGGCTTCCGGTGCCAATGAGTTTGAGAAGGTGGGATATATCGAACCCACCGGCTGCAGGTGCGGCGGGCTCTGGTTGAGCTGCAGGTGCAGTGACTGGGGGATTGACGTGAGCAAAATAACGCTCCTGTCGAGCCTGTACATAATGTTAATATTTGTGTTTATAAGATTGCACGTAATTCTTGTAACCCACTTTGACGTGCTCAGGAACATCTCCAAAAGGAACCAACTCGGGGGCGGATTCATCATTGGTATCGGTCTCAGAAGCAGGGGGCTCCTTGGGGGATGGAGGAACATCGGCGGGTGAGGTGTAGAATGTCATAAGAGTAGTTGCTTCTCGGTGCTCTTGTGCCTCGTTTTCTGGACTCTCGGGTATCTGTTCACCACCTCGTTTAATGAAATTAGCAGTCTTGAGATCACCCAGATCGAGATCGATAGCTGATCGAGTTAGCAGAAACTCTACTAGAAAAGGGGAGAGCGGCAAACTCACCAGTTAGAGCTGTATAATCCTGGAGGCTTATCTCTCGGATACCACCCAGATCATCTTCCTCGAGATCCTCCAAATCTTTGTGGAGTTTGAGAACACTTCCCTCACCCTTGACATCCCCAACGCCACGCAGAGAGCTATCACCCGGACCAAGTTCCTCCTCGGGGTCATGAGTAAATAAGCGAACCTCGGTGAGTGAATCATCCGGCTTCCATGTAACGCGCAGCTTGCGCCGTGATTCTTTCCTCATGCGTTTCTGACGCTCCTCCTCAGTTTCAGGCGGTCTTTCTTCAGTAGGCTTAGCAACAGGCGCTTCCTTGGGTTTGCTGAGATCCGCCATTATATCATTCAAAGAAAATGCAGGTTTAGAAGGCGGAGGTGCTTGCTTCTCTTTCTTGTCTGCAGTTTGCCTATTCAATTTGTTAGTATCTTCGAATACAATGATTGGTTGCATGAATAGAATATCTGCAAGGCACTCGTGCCAATAGAATAATAGGCATAATCTAATATATCGCAGTGGAACACATACCCAGTCTTTGCGGCCGCGGCCGCGGCCGCGGCCGCAGCACGTTCTGCGTTCGTAGTACCTGGCCTTTTTGACGCGGAGCTTAAACTTCCAAAGAGACTGCTGAGCTTGGGTGCTGCTGCAGCTGGCCGCGGGCGAGGAGCTGCTGAGGTCGCTGCAGCTTTGCCATTGAGACCGGCTTTAGAGGGCATATTGGGCGGATGCGCAGACTTGCTGGCATCCTTGGGGTTTGAGGTCACAACCATCTTCTTTGGGGCAGGGTGCGTATTATTCTCGCCTTCCCGGGCTCTTTTGGAGCCTGCAATCTCAGACGACGAGTCGCCTTTAGCAGCCGATTCTTCCTTTCCTGTCTTTGCATTGCTCTGCTTCCTCTTTGATGACGCGGAGGCATTATCCATGATTCTCTGGGCCAATTCCTTACTAGAAGAACCACCCTTCTTGATAAATCTTGGGAGAATTTTACTGAGGTTGGTTTTTTGTAACAGCTCTTCGTCTACAGTAACGAAGCGTTCGAGTAGCTATGAAAACTTAGGACCATGATTCAATAGATAGAGAGACATGAGAGAAGTTTACCTTGAGCAAATTAACAGTCAACGATCCTTCAAAATCGGTAGCCTGGAAACGATCTGCCAGAAAAGAGTAAATAGCGGCCAGCGCTATAGGATGTTCTCCGAGCCTAGAGTAGAAATCCATCATTAGCATCTGCGAGTTCGAAAGAATATTGGACATGATGACGGGACAAAGTGTAGGATGCACAACACGCAGACAATTCGCTCATGACAGAATCTGACAGTGGAGGTAAATTAAAGAGGCTTAGGTTGAATTCTTCCAGAAACAAATTTGCATAGTGCATCCAGTTTATCATCCATTAATAAGCTTCTCGTGTTCTTGACTGATATCACGGATCGAACGACACGTATTGACATGGAATCCGCCATGAGGATGTCAACTAAATGCAGCCATTTGATTTGAGACTTTAAATTGATCAATCTCCCCAGTAAAGAATTTACGTGGGCGATAAGCCCATCTTTTTGGGTAATTCTAGGTGTATATAGATCACGTGCAAGGGATGGGGGCGAAAAGGGAATTGGGGGGAGGTCATACTTCTCGACGATCATGGGATGACCCACATCCAGGGCAGTCCTCACGATAACATCCATAACTTGACGCTGTAACGCGACATCCTTCTTGATTTTCATAGCTTTGTCATTATCTCCTTGGTTTTCAGCCAGCTTCATTGCTTGAACCTGGTCCTTCCAGGCATCACGCAGGGTTTTGATAATCTTAGGGAAAGTCACGAGTGCGCTCTTTACTTTGTCTGCTGGTACACGTTTGTTTCGTGGGGACCAAACAGCCTGCATCGTATCGTACTTTGCCGCATTGACAGTATCACTCGGCCGTACTGGCGGGATAGGAGATGGCTCATCTGGTGGTTCAATCTCCAAATCCGACTCGTAGTCCGAGCTGTCACTGTCCGATCCTGACTGAGAATTTTTCGGTTTTGGAGCTGCTTTCTTGGGCCTTCCCCTCTTCTTGGCTGGAGGTTTTTTGTTGAAGATTTCTGATGGAGGTGGTACTATAACGGCCAATCCGTCAGCTCCTCGCGGTACTGGATAATCAAAAATGTTAGCACAGAAACTGCCATGTAAAAAAAAAAAACAGAATCTTACCTAGTGTCTGCATACGCGTAGCTTGCTGGACCGCTTGGGGTTGGACTGAGAAGTTGTTCTGGTAGTAGTCGAACATCCTTCCATCTGACTGGGGGTACTCTGCTTGCACACCATAAAGATAGTTGTTGGGTATTTGTTGATGTGATTGGTTCTGGCCGGGAGTTTGAGGAGTGGGATTTAGAAATTGAGGATTTATGGTTTCGGTGGAGGGGAAATCGTTTGTAAGATCAATCGTAGAGATTTCGGGTTGGTAAGAAGGGTTGATAGGGAACTGCGGAATCGAGGGTCGAGGAGCAATATTCTGAAACTCTGGTTGCTGCTGATGCTGCGCTGTGCGCTCAGGGAAAGGGTCTTGAACCGAAAGTTGCTGAGGGTTGAAGAAGCTCTGCTGGTAGGAGTAGGATGGGAATGCAGAGCTCTCTGAGGGTGTCAAGGATCGGGAATCAAAAGATATTTGGCCTTGTTGGTATTGTGGAACTTGCTGCTGTGGTGGGAGTTGCGACGAAAACGCATAGCCTCCGGATGGCTGCTGGAGGGGATTCGGTTGCCAGGATTGAGGAAGAGAGGAGTACATTCCATGGCTCGCATCGGTTGGGGGAGGAAGATGATTTCGCTGATGTGGTTGAGGTTGCGGTTGCGGCTGAGACTGGGGCTGCGACTGAGCAAAAATAGGGTGGTCCCAAGTAATGCCTGTCGGTGGTTGCTGTGAGGGAGCATCTTGTTGCTGAGCTTGAAGTTGCGGGTCGGAATACATTGCATCTAACTGATTCCAATACGCATGTGGCAATCCCTGATCCTGAGCAGCATGAGGCCCCCCCGTCAAGGGGTTTGGGGCCGATGACTGCTCCATTATGGGCACAACCGCTCCGCAGTTCACAACGCCAAGTTTGGTCTTCTGCGTCGCGCCGTTTATTGCTACTGTCGATCACGATATCACGTGTCTGCCAGTGGTGTGTTTTGATTACCGCTTTCCTAATTAGGTTCGGAATACGGAATTGAATTGACCGGCGGTGAGGAAAACCAGTATTTGTGATTGGGCGACGGGACACCGTACACAGTTCGTGTAGACCAATCGATCAAAAGGCTGAAAACGAGAACAGATGAGAAGAGCAAAATGACGATGACAAGTGCGAAAGTCGATGTACGGGGAAAGAAAAGGGGGCAGCGTAGTTCGCCCGTACCTGGTGTGATGTATGATGGTTTAAAATGAGTGGAGGTAGGTTGTTTGCCTTAAAACTGCCACGATAAATTCGCCTTATATGAAAATGGGTAACCATGCCCTTTTTTTGCAACTTTGGAAGCGAATACACTGGAGGATCTTCGTGGACCCTTATTAAGATTATCGCTGCAGTGATATCTTGATGCTTGTACTTGATCCTTGAAGTCTGTTATTTTTTTTTTGTGCAGAGGGTCTCTCCTGCACTCTGTATCTGATGCCTGAATTCTGATTCAAGTGCCTTTCCCCCGTAGAGCCCGGCACTCTCCTTTTTTTTCTGCGGCCTTTTTAAGATTTTGCCTTGGCAATCCTTAGAAATGAGAGGAGCTTTACTCTTATACAAAGAGCCTCTCTAGCAATATAGCCATTCACTTTACGAAGAAAGGAGGGAGGGGGAAGAGGGTAAGGGGTAAGGGGAAGGGGAGTGGTAGATGATAGAGAGGTGAGGTTTAGCAACAGGGTTCCAAGCTACATGAGTGTCGTCGTCTTGTGGTGACTGTCACGTAAATTACAAAAATACGGCCCATTTTCCTGCAGTCGTCACCATTCCATTGGTGATGTTCCCTATAAATAACAATACCGTTGTAAAGTACCGTAATTTCAACTCCCTGAGTCGATCGTCACTGAAACATGTGATCCCGCAGTTTGCCATGTTTGTATTACTTACGTCAGCATCCCCGGGGGGCCACCTTCGGCCGGCAAGTCAATCAATCAACAGCGGGCAATATCCCACTCTCAGCTCTCCCCTGTTGTTGATTTCATGTCGTGAGCAGGTCAATTTTGTCTCTATCAAGTCCGACCAGCTGCCTTGTTATGGCACACCCAATGTCCCTTCGAGACCGACAGGTCGGTAAGTAATGCGATTCAGTCTTGCGACCCATATATATTACAATAGTGGCCTTGCGGACTAACTAAACCAATGTAGCTTCAATTCAAAAACTCCTCAACCTCAATCATGATACACGCACGGCCGATGATAACACTCATGACCAATCAGGACATGCTGGTCTCGTATCTCAATCCACCCCCATTCTGAATGAGGATGGTGATCCAATCTGGAAGGTCCTTGTCTTTGACGGCATGGGCCGAGATGTTATCAGCAGCGTTCTTCGAGTCAACGATCTCCGAACTTGGGGTATTACCATTCACCTGTATGCCTCACTATCTGGCTTTATTCAATGCCTTCTGCTCTGCGCTGTCATGCTAATGCTAAGTGTGATCTATAGAAACATCAACTCTCAACGATATCCTATCCCCGACGTCCCGGTGGTATACTTAGTCGAGCCCAACGAGGCCAACACCCAGGCCATTACTCGCGATCTTTCGGCCGGTCTCTATTCCCCGGCCTATGTCAACTTTCTTTCCTCTGTCCCCCGACCACTTCTCGAGGACTTTGCTTCCCAAATAGCTTCCTCTGGTGCATCAGAGAACATCGCTCAGGTCTTCGACCAATATCTCAACTTCATTGTCGCGGAGCCGGACCTCTTCAGCCTTGGACTTGGAAACGATGCCTATTATAAGATCAACAGCGGCAAGACCAGTGACGAGGAACTGGATACCGTCATCGATAAGGTAGTGAGCGGTCTGTTCAGCGTGAGCGTCACAATGGGTGAGTCATATACATATGTCTATGGTGGCATTTCCGTTGCGAATGAAACTCATATAAAAACACAGGTTCTATTCCCATTATCCGGTGCCCCAAGGGCGGCGCGGCCGAGATGATTGCCACTAAGCTTGATCGGAAACTCCGAGATCACATCCTCAATTCGAAGGATAACCTCTTTTCCGGCAACCAGCGAGCTCTGCCGGGTGTTCCCTCAAGTCGGCCCGTGTTAATCATTATGGATAGAAATGTTGACCTAGTTCCTATGCTATCGCACTCTTGGACATATCAATCTCTCGTACAGGATGTTCTTCAAATGCGTTTGAACCGAATCACACTAGACGATGAAGAAGCGGGCAAAGTCACAAAGAAATCCTATGATATCAATAGCAACGACTTCTTCTGGCAACGAAACTCTGGCGCGCCTTTCCCTCAGGTAGCCGAGAATATCGACGCTGAATTAACGCGGTACAAAGAGGATGCAACCGACATTACGAAGAAGACCGGTGCTTCTTCGCTTGAAGATCTTCAAAATGATACAGGCGCATCTGCACAGCACCTTAAGGCTGCTATTACGCTGCTTCCTGAATTGCGAGAGCGCAAGGCTATTCTTGATATGCACATGAATATTGCCACTGCCCTGTTGAAGGGAATTAAGGACCGGCAACTGGATGGATTCTTCGAGTTGGAAGAAAACATAACGAAACAATCCAAGTCTCAGCTTCTCGAACTGATCAATGATCCTGCTAAGGGGACCAACCCCTTGGACAAGCTGCGCCTCTTCATTATTTGGTTCCTCAGCACTGAGACTGAGCTGAACCGTGCCGATATGGCCGAATTTGAGGAGGCTTTAACCAAGGCCGGTGTCTCGGATGTGACACCAATTGCCTATGTCCGACAGGTCCGCGAGATCACTCGCATGACCATGATGACCACTGCTGCCCCAGAACAACAATCCAATGACCTTTTCCGCGGGTTCTCATCACTCTCTAATCGCCTCACAGACCGGATCACTTCCAGTGGCCTGGGTGCTAACTTTGACACCCTTCTTTCTGGCGTTAAAAACTTCTTGCCCGCAAACAAGGATCTCACTGTGACGAAGATCACAGAATCTATCATGGACCCCACCTCCGCGTCAAGCTCGGCCATCGCCAAGACTGAGAACTACCTCTACTTTGATCCTCGGAGTGCTAACGCACGTGGTGCAATGCCCCCGGCTTCTGCATCCCGTAACCAGCAAATGCCTGGTGGAATCGGGAACCAAGGACCGGGCACTGGTGCCACCTTTGGCCAGCGTCGTCAAGCCTTTAACGAAGCCATTGTATTTACAGTGGGCGGTGGAAGCATGGATGAATATGGTAATTTGCAAGACTGGGTGGCTCGAACAAGCGGGCCACAGGGAGCAGACGGTGCGATACCAGCCAATCGTGGCGGTGCTACTGCTGGTGGTGGTTCTCGCCGCCGCGTTGTCTACGGAAGTACTGACTTGATGAATGCAAGCGAATTCTTGTCTGATTCATTGGTGCCTTTGGGCAGGGAATGCTAAATTGGATACCCTACTTACTCCCGACTCGGATATTGACTGGGAACCACTGAAGATCATTGATGTAAAACATAGCTATAATTTGAGCATCTGATACTTGACCATCCCATCTACAATTGGTTCTTGTTGTCCAATCTTAAACCCATTCGTTCCTCTTGGGCTCACGCAACTCTCCCCTTCCCTGCACCTTATTACATCTATAGATTGGTGGTTGGTCCCAAGCATTCTCAATTCAAAGAAAACTTTAGCAATGACCCCAAGGTACTACTATCATCGTCTTCGTTTCAAGTTTTACACCGTGCGTGACCCTAAAAACGTAGTATAGAGAGATCTTGGGACTGTAGGGGAAGAAGTTCGTCTCAGCACCACCCCTTCACATTTTCGAAATCAATTCATTCATGGATGTAATCAGCTCAATTTCCACCGAAAAAAAAATGAGATACTACCACGAAGTACCAGCGGTCAATGGTATAATGCTCAAGTTCGTGGTGGTGGCAAAGACTCAGAAGCTACAGTAATGACTCGGGGCATTATCTTGCCACAACTTCTTCCCACCTGTAGTGAAAGGAGCTCATTGATAGTGGGTATTCATTGAGGATTATTAATTTGCTGCGCCTTTAAGAGCAAATTATGAGTGCTGGGCTTGAGCTAACAGCAAAGAACGCATTAGGGTTGTTATCCACAACCCCCGACGTGCGCCTCCTGAGGCAACGTTCTGGGTCGTAAAACCCCCGAAATTCTGACCAATCAATTCTTGTTTCTTGGGGATGTGATATCTTTCTGTTCCGTCGATTTCGGTCATAGATATCGCCTCAATTTTAACGAATGTTCTGTATCTTGCTAAATGATGTCAAGACGAAGTCATGCTGCAATGTTCAACGCCACGATGTACTTTATAAGGAGTCAAACTCGACCTGAATCCTAGCTGAACTAAGACCAGAACTTCCTTATGTCAAGCTGATCAATCCTCACATATTATTGGAGATCTTAAACCAAATAATATCCAACATGACCGACCGATACGGCAATCCTACCTACTCGGAGGACTTCGATTATGATACTACCGGAGCAACATACGATACAATTGGAACAGCATATGATACAAATGGAACAACTTTTGATAGCACCGGCTTCGGAAATTATGGGACGAGCGCATACAATACCGATGCTATAGGTGATTCGTACGGTACAACTTACGACACTGGTTATGGCACAACAGCCTATGACCCAAGCAGCGGTGCCTATGATCAACATCTTGACTATCGTACCGATAACTCTCGACGACACCATCGTGAGCGTCTCGATCCCAGTGGTGTCTATAGACATCGGGATGTTGATCGTCGTGACGATGGTACAACTCATGTTCATCGGGAGTATGATAACCCTAATACTGGCACCAGCTACCACCGTGACTACGAGCGGTAGATTGTAACCTGATGCCGGCGCTTGTTAAAAGATGGTTCTTATTTTGAATTCATGGATACAGATTGTCCCGGGTATCTACTGGGTATATGTATGAAGAGGTATAATTAAATGGTCTTCTATATGGATAAATTGCCGGAGGAAAAGCTTTGAAGCTTTTCAGGGGCTGAAAGGATTCTATTGGCCCCCTCAAAAAAAAAAGTTGAAATCTGGTAAATCGGTTAAAAAACATTGTTTTCGATGTGTTCTATCTAGGTTGTTCAAGTTTCTATAGCGTCCAATATCATGTTCATTTTGAAGTTGAGCTTAAAGGATCTTTCGTACTAATCGCTTCCCGAGTCCTCCCTTCTGTCTACTAGTATACTACCTAGAGTAGTAGTCGAACGAAAGGAACTAGTAGATAGATATGATGGTCTAGTTTTTATGAAAATGTAGTTTCATTATATACCTATTTCAACGATCGCTTGAACGCCCGATGCTATGCAAATATCATCGAAAAGGGTTGTGGGTGCCCATCAGAAACCAGCGACTGGGCAAAAACATAAGGAAATATATATGGCTAAATGACACAGCGCCATGCAGCTGTGCAAAAGATAGTAGATGAAGGCCAACAGCACCCTTTGATTTAAGCACTGGTTGGGAAGTTTCCGGTATAGACGCCTTCAAAGTCCAGCCCGGCAAGCATCCCATTGACTCGATCGATTTCACGACTCAAGTCTTCAACATTGACAGCAAGACTGCTCACTTCGTCGAATTTGCGGCGACGATTGGCGTCTGCAATCATTTCAGAAACGAAGAATTTCTGTTCTTCCAGAACGATAAGTCGATCCCGCAACGATTTTTCTTCCGCTTCTAGTGCGGAAACAGCACTGCTTGTATCGCTCACTAGACTGCTAGTGCTTCCGCGGCTAGCGTGGTTATTATATTTGATTGACGCAAGCGCAGAATCTTGGGGCCGAGCTCCAGGGGTCGACTGGCCGTTTACTGGCGTGCCTGGAGAAGATGTACGAGTAGTGGGTATGCGGTCCCGTCCCGGTGATGCGTGTTTCAAAACCTTAGGGAGGGATTTTAGAGGCAACATATGAAGATGGAGGAAATTGCTGGCTTGTTGATAAATAGCTTTCTGTAATCGCAATTGCGTGGGGGAGTTGGTGGGCAAGTCGCGTATTCGTCGTGCAGCCACATCGTATTTTGCGAAAGAGTCCATGAGTCGCTTGCGAACTTTGGATGCTTCTGCTATTTGAGCTGATGAAGGTGGGCGCTTTGGATCTCTGTCGATTTTAGCAGGTGAAATACTCATTGTCATATTATGAACATACTGTAATGCGGAAAGGAGCTTTTGGAATTTAGGCATGTGTAAACGAATTCCTCGTTCGAACTGGACCAGATTATCGTAGGACCTGACTTCTGGCGGTTTGCTTGTGATATCAGCTTCAAAGTCGCGCCGATCGAATAGAGTAGCTTTGCATTCTTTGCAAAGTCGCACGTCAACATTGAGCAGGTTCCCGTTTGTGCCCTTTTCTGAGGATTTCGATACTAGTAGCTGTTAGGAATAGTTGACAGTATAGCTCACTTGGTACTTACGAGGTGCGATGCTCAACCCGACTTCACTGGAACAACCTGTGCCGGGATCACCACAGACAACTCGACCACACGTTCTGCAGTGATGTCTCCGAAAGGAATAGCCTGAGAAGTCCTGCTGACAGAATGGACATCGCGATACAGTGGCATCATCCTGCCAACTGACAATTGTCTGCTCTAACGCTTTCCGCTGATCACTTTGCCATCCGATAGAGAAAAGTTTCGTTGCACTAGGCTGGATTTGATCTGGCGGTAGACTGGCCAATAGTTGCGTTAATCGAGTCAATCGCTTTTCAAGACGTGAAACTTCAAGAAGGTCCTTATCGACCGTTTGCTTGCGAATGTTTTTAAATGCAAGTGTTTGATCCCGAGATGCACCTGAGAAGATATTAATGTTCATAGGTTTAGTCGGACGTGGAGGCAACAGGGAAACACACCATTATGATCATTATAACCTTCCCTGGACTTGTAACAGGTCTCGCAAACACGAGCCCAGATACCTCTGACAGGTTCATGGTGGGCCGATCGCGAAAGCTTCATCTGATACATTGTATGCTCTTCGCAAAAGAGCTTACCACATTTTCGACAATTGACGCATCCATTGGTGGCATTCAGACGTTGTCCGCAAGACGGTTCCAAACATACGTCATACATACAACCAGCTTGCCAATGTTCCTTTGTAATTAGATCCTCCGGGTCGAGTAGTTTCGGGGTTTCGGTAGTTGGTAGCGTATGAGATGCCAGTGGACGGCTAGGGACCGAGGCAGCTTGGTTCTCGTTGGATTCGAACACATCCAGGCCTTTCAGTTTCTGATTCAAGACAGCGAGTGGCTGAAACCTCTTTGCTTTTTCCATTTGAATCTTGAACCAATCTTTGACCTCATCCTGGGTGCCATCCTCTAGGTTGTGGTGGATATCGTCTAGATGTCTGCAGGTGTGTTAATCGGGAGACTCGGTCGAGGTCATAATGTAGAAGGGGGTTGTATGGTACCTATTGAGCTGGAGGAGAGTCAACTGGTAGCAGTTAGTATACTGGGGTGCAATTCCTGGGACTTTTAACATCGAAATGCTAGGGAAAATACATACCATCTCCTCACTGCAGATCGGACATGAGAGCTGCGCTCCGGGGGCGACGGGCGCCGCGGATATTGAGGTATCGCCATTCTCTAATGATATACGTGAGGTGAGATCTTGTGTGCCGGAAGAAAACTGCGATGCGGACGTCTGCGAGCTTAGAGAGACGCTGCTAGCAGTAGGTGAGAGTACTCTCTTCGGCTGCGGGGACGGGGACGGGGCTGAGAGCGCACTCGGAGTGCCTAAAACACGACCTCCACCCAGCGTCCTCCGGGCCATAATTACGAGGACATCAGAATATGGTGAAGTGGTAGCTTATCAGCCCAACTTCCTTGTTGAGAGAGAGTTGGAACGTCCGCGGGACAGTTGGAGTTGTTGACTGGCAATGCTGCGGTGATGATGCGGTGGAGCCTTGCATCCTTGCGGCCTTAGGCACTAGTCTGGTCTTGGCAGTATGTATATCTTCCATCTTCTCTTGGTTTACTCTTGTTTACATGGGCATTGGATCTGAAATTTTTTACTTCTCTGTATAATAGAGTGTTTCATTGCTATTTAATATATAGAATGGTATATAAGTGCTGGTACAAGGGTGTGCTAGTCATTATATTGGAAATGAGTGTTTACTCGATCAGGTCTAGTAATTCGAAACAGCCTTAGCGGATGTTGATATTACCCAGGTTCAGTAATCTGTGTGTCTCTTGGTTTGTCTCAAATTGGTGTAGATATCAAGGCTAGATTATCTAGCCATGTATATGTAGTCTCGTCTTCATTTTGTTTCCTCGGGGCTTGGCTGGGCTAAATTGATGATACATCATCTTCAGTCTCAATCATCACGAAAGATCTCCTGTAGTACTAGTAGTTGGAACTAGTAGAAGATAAAGATCACGATTCAAAATGGATATACTGCTCAGTTGGTCCTCTAGGTCCTGGGATCCTTGGAGGTTCGCTAGTAATGGTGTATGATGCCTGAATAGCCGAGGCAGGATATTGCTACATCAAAAATCAGATTAGCGAGAACAAATATGTCTCTCATGTGCATTAGTGGGAGTCTTGGCTCAAATAGCTCTTCTTTTTTATTGGGATTGTACAGTAGTGGGTGTTTATGAGGTGTTGGGGAGGGGGGGGGGGGGGGGGGGAAAAAAAAAAAAAATAAAGAAAAAAAAAAAAATTTGGGGTTTTTTTTGAAAAAGAAAAAGGGGGGGGGGAAAACCCAAAACTATGGATATAAATGATCTCGC
>Ga0102593_1000271_pt1 | contig 112492 bp, 77 predicted proteins | sample AraplaCol_mMS_r2_2_FD_76862 | JGI IMG/M metagenome (GOLD analysis project Ga0102593, IMG submission 76862) | Arabidopsis root microbial communities from North Carolina, USA - plate scrape MF_Col_mMS_r2 (SPADES assembly) (version 2) | ecosystem: Host-associated > Plants > Roots > Endosphere...
TTGGCCCGCTGAGTATAACTACTGATATCTTCGTGAGAGCTGAAAATGCTGCCAGCCCCTGTCCGGCCAGCAATTGCGCGCAAAAGCGGATCAACGTATATCCCATGCCTGGTAATGTAGATGCAGGTCCGGACATCAATCAATGTAATGATTCCACCTTCGTAATGGTGGCCAACCAGCCCAGCACAGCCACCGCCAAAGCGGAATGGACGGTGATGAGCGCTACAGGAGTTCCCATTTCCCGTATCATAGTTGCCAACAAATTCAACGAAAGTACACAGGTAATAGTACCCTTAGGCGCCAGCGCCGTCCTGAACTGGGGTACGCCCAACGGTGTCTGCCCAGGTAAGGATGACCAGATAACACTTACCAACTATATCAACCCGTCTAACCTTGCCGCTGCAGGTCCGGATCAGAAATTGTGTAATGTAACCAGCTTTACGCTGAATGCAAACGCACTGACTGCAACTCCTACTGCCACAGGCACCTGGACGAGGATAGCAGGTAACGCAGCTATCGTGATCAGTAATATAAATGATCCCAAGGCCACCGTTACTAACGTAACCGTTGGCGATTCTATCGTATTACGCTGGACCGTCACCAACGGCCCGGTATGTCCTTCGGCATATGAAGACGTTACGCTGGTAAGCTACAGGCTCCCTTCAGCCGCCGTTGCCGGTCCCGATCAGAAACTGTGTAACGTGACCTCCTTCACGCTTGCCGCTACTGCACCGGCAGTAGGCACTGGCAGATGGACCACCGTTTACGGCGGTAAGACAGTGACTAACGCCACCAGCCCGACTTCTACTATAACCGTAGTCCCTGGCGACTCCATCATCCTGCGCTGGACCGTTAGTAACGGTACCTGTACTGCTAACACAGACCTGGTAACGCTGGTGAGCTATGCACAGCCCACAACCGCTAATGCAGGCCCTGACCAGAAACTGTGTAACGTAACTTCCTTCACACTGGCAGCTAATGCACCCACTGTAGGCACCGGCAGATGGACTACCATCTACGGCGGTAAAACAGTGGCCAACGCTACCAGCCCAACTTCTACTATAACCGTAGTCCCCGGTGACTCTATCATCCTGCGCTGGACCGTTACCAACGGTAACTGTGCTGCCAGCACCAATGATGTAACACTGGTAAGCTATCAACAGCCTACTACCGCTAATGCTGGTCCTGACCAGAAACTGTGTAACGTAACTTCCTTTACACTGGCCGCTAACGCACCCACTGTAGGCACCGGCAGATGGACCACTATCTACGGCGGCAAAACAGTGGCTAACGCCACCAGCCCGACTTCTACTATAACCGTAGTCCCTGGCGACTCCATCATCCTGCGCTGGACCGTTACCAACGGTAACTGTGCTGCCAGCACCAATGATGTAACACTGGTAAGCTACGCACAGCCGACAACGGCCAATGCAGGCCCTGACCAGAAACTGTGTAATGTAACTTCCTTCACACTGGCTGCTAATGCACCCACTGTAGGCACCGGCAGATGGACCACCATCTACGGCGGTAAAACAGTGGCCAACGCTACCAGCCCAACTTCTACTATAACCGTAGTCCCCGGCGACTCCATCATCCTGCGCTGGACCGTTACCAACGGTAACTGTGCAGCCAGCACCAATGATGTAACACTGGTGAGCTATCAACAGCCAACTACTGCTAATGCAGGTCCTGACCAGAAACTGTGTAACGTAACTTCCTTTACACTGGCAGCGAATGCACCCACTGTAGGCACCGGCAGATGGACCACCATCTACGGCGGCAAAACAGTGGCTAATCCAACCAGCCCGACTTCTACTATAACCGTAGTTCCTGGCGACTCTATCATCCTGCGCTGGACCATTACCAACGGTACTTGTGCTGCCAGCACCAATGATGTAACACTGGTGAGCTACGCACAGCCCACAACCGCTAATGCAGGCCCTGACCAGAAACTGTGTAACGTAACTTCCTTTACACTGGCCGCTAATGCACCAACTGTAGGTACCGGCAGATGGACCACTATATATGGTGGTAAAACAGTAGCTAACGCTACCAGCCCAACTTCTACTATCGCAGTAGTACCCGGCGACTCTATCATCCTGCGCTGGACCGTTACCAACGGCACTTGTGCTGCCAGCACAAATGATGTAACATTGGTGAGCTACGCACAGCCCACAACCGCTAATGCAGGTCCTGACCAGAAACTGTGTAACGTAACATCCTTTACACTGGCAGCTAATGCACCCACGGTAGGCACCGGCAGATGGACCACCATCTATGGCGGCAAAACAGTGGCCAACGCTACCAGCCCAACCACTACTATCGCAGTAGTACCCGGTGACTCTATCATCCTGCGCTGGACCGTTACTAACGGTAACTGTGCTGCCAGCACCAATGATGTAACACTGGTAAGCTACGCACAGCCGACAACGGCCAATGCAGGTCCTGGCCAGAAGCTGTGTAATGTAACTTCCTTCACACTGGCTGCTAATGCACCCACTGTAGGCACCGGCAGATGGACCACCATCTACGGCGGTAAAACAGTGGCCAACGCTACCAGCCCGACTTCTACTATAGCCGTAGTTCCCGGTGACTCCATCATCCTGCGCTGGACCGTTACCAACGGTACTTGTGCTGCCAGCACAAATGATGTAACACTGGTGAGCTATGCACAGCCCACAACCGCTAATGCAGGCCCTGACCAGAAACTGTGTAACGTAACTTCCTTCACACTGGCAGCTAACGCACCAACTGTAGGCACCGGCAGATGGACCACCATCTACGGTGGTAAAACAGTGGCCAACGCTACCAGCCCAACTTCTACTATAACCGTAGTCCCCGGCGACTCCATCATCCTGCGCTGGACCGTTACCAACGGTACTTGTGCTGCCAGCACCAATGATGTAACACTGGTAAGCTATCAACAGCCAACTACCGCTAATGCAGGTCCTGACCAGAAACTGTGTAATGTAACTTCCTTTACACTGGCAGCTAACGCACCAACTGTAGGTACCGGCAGATGGACCACCATCTACGGCGGCAAAACAGTGGCCAACGCTACCAGCCCGACCACTACTATTGCAGTAGTTCCCGGTGACTCCATCATCCTGCGCTGGACCGTTACAAACGGCACTTGTGCTGCCAGCACCAATGATGTAACACTGGTAAGCTACGAGCAGCCAACTACCGCTAATGCTGGTCCTGACCAGAAACTGTGTAATGTAACTTCCTTCACATTGGCAGCGAATGCACCCACTGTAGGCACCGGCAGGTGGACCACCATCTACGGCGGTAAAACAGTGGCCAACGCTACCAGCCCGACTTCTACTATAACAGTAGTCCCCGGCGACTCCATCATCCTGCGCTGGACCGTTACCAACGGCACTTGTGCTGCCAGCACAAATGATGTGACCCTGGTAAGCTATGCACAGCCCACAACTGCTAATGCAGGCCCTGACCAGAAACTGTGTAACGTAACATCCTTCACACTGGCAGCTAACGCACCAACTGTAGGTACCGGCAGATGGACCACCATCTACGGTGGTAAAACAGTGGCCAACGCTACCAGCCCGACCACCACTATAGCAGTAGTTCCCGGTGACTCCATCATCCTGCGCTGGACCGTTACAAACGGCACTTGTGCTGCCAGCACCAATGATGTAACACTGGTAAGCTACGAGCAGCCAACTACCGCTAATGCTGGTCCTGACCAGAAACTGTGTAATGTAACTTCCTTCACATTGGCAGCGAATGCACCCACTGTAGGCACCGGCAGGTGGACCACCATCTACGGCGGTAAAACAGTGGCCAACGCTACCAGCCCAACCACTACTATAGCAGTAGTCCCCGGTGACTCTATCATCCTGCGCTGGACCGTTAGCAACGGCACTTGTGCTGCCAGCACCAATGATGTAACACTGGTGAGCTACGCACAGCCCACAACGGCTAATGCAGGTGCTGACCAGAAACTGTGTGGAGCTACTTCTATCACACTTGCGGCTAACGCGCCCACTGTAGGTATCGGCAGATGGACCACCATCTACGGCGGTAAAACAGTGGCCAACGCTACCAGCCCGACTTCTACGATAGCCCTGGTTCCTGGTGACTCTATCATACTCCGCTGGACCGTTACCAATGGTAATTGTACACCCAGCACCGATGACGTAACCCTGGTGAGCTATCAAACAGCATCCACCGCTAATGCTGGTCCTGACCAGAAACTGTGTAACGTAACATCCTTCACACTGGCCGCCAATACACCGGCAATCGGTACCGGCAGCTGGTCTACCATTTACGGAACAGCTACAGTAGCTAATCCGGCCAGCCCGACCACTACCATCACCGTAGCGCCTGGCGATTCTGTTGTATTACGCTGGACAATCACCAACGGCAGCAACTGTCCGCCGAGCAGAGACGACGTGACCCTGGTAAGCTACCAGCAGCCAACAACCGCCGCTGCCGGTCCTGACCAGAAACTGTGTAACGTAACTTCCTTCACACTGGCGGCTAATACGCCCACTGTAGGTACCGGCAGATGGACCACCATCTACGGCGGTAAAACAGTAACAAATCCGGCCAGTCCGACTTCTACTATCACCGTTGCACCTGGCGATTCCATCATCCTGCGCTGGACTGTTACAAATGGTACCTGTCCGCCCAGCACCGATGATATCACCCTGGTAAGCTATCAGCAGCCAACAACCGCTGCTGCCGGCCCCGACCAGAAACTGTGTAACGTAACATCCTTCACACTGGCGGCTAACGCGCCGACTGCAGGCTCCGGCAGATGGACCACCATCTACGGCACCCGCACCGTAGCTAACCCTGCCAGCCCGACCTCTGTTATCACCGTTGCACCTGGCGACTCTATCGTACTGCGCTGGACCGTTACCAATGGTAACTGTACGCCTAGCTTCGATGATGTGACCCTGGTAAGCTATCAGCAGCCGACAACTGCCGCTGCCGGCCCTGACCAGAAACTGTGTAACGTAACTTCCTTTACACTGGCTGCTAACGCACCAACTGTAGGCACCGGCAGGTGGACCACCATCTACGGCGGCAAAACAGTGGCCAATGCTACCAGCCCGACCACTACCATCGCTGTTGTTCCCGGTGATTCGATCGTACTGCGCTGGACCGTTACAAATGGAACCTGTGCACCTAGCACCGACGATGTAACACTGGTGAGCTATGCACAGCCAACGACAGCTGCTGCAGGTCCTGACCAGAAACTGTGTAACGTAACATCTTTCACACTGGCAGCTAATGCGCCAACTGTAGGCACCGGCAGGTGGACCACCATTTACGGTGGCAAAACAGTGGCCAACGCTACCAACCCGAGATCTACTATCACAGTTGTTCCCGGCGATTCGATCGTACTGCGCTGGACCGTTACCAATGGTACCTGTGCCGCCAGCAACGATGATGTAACCCTGGTAAGCTACCAACAGCCAACTACTGCCGCTGCTGGTCCTGACCAGAAACTGTGTAATGTAACTTCCTTCACGCTGGCCGCTAATACGCCCACTGCAGGTACCGGCAGATGGACCACCATCTACGGCACCCGTACGGTAACTAATGCTACCAGCCCGACCACTACTATCACCGTAGCACCTGGCGATTCGATCGTACTGCGCTGGACTGTTACCAATGGTAACTGTACACCGAGCACAGACGATGTAACCCTGGTAAGCTATGCACAGCCCACCACTGCCAATGCTGGTCCTGACCAGAAGGCTTGTAACGTAACAACCTTCACATTGGCGGGTAACACGCCAACAGTGGGTACAGGCAGATGGACAGTAGTATACGGTACGCCAACTATTGCTGCCCCCACCAATCCAAGGTCTACTGTAACAGTGGCTGCCGGTGACTCTGTAATACTGCGCTGGACTGTTACCAACGGTAACTGTGCACCAAGCACAGATAATGTAACACTGGTAAGCTACCGCATGGCAGCAGCTGCTGCCGCCGGACCGGACCAGAAACTGTGTAACGTAAATACCTTCACGCTGGCCGCGAATGCTCCAAGCGTTCCGACTGCTACCGGCAGATGGACAATCGTACATGGAACACCCACACTCAGCAGCATGACTGATCCGAGGGCTACCGTAACCGTTGCCATAGGCGACTCCATAGTATTGCGCTGGACCATCACCAACGGTGCATGTGCTACTACAACAGATGATGTGACACTGGTAAGCTACCAGCAGGCAGCGATCGCTACCGCCGGACCGGACCAGAAACTGTGTAACATAAATACCTTCACCATGGGCGCCAACGCACCGGGTGTAGCTACGGCTACCGGTACCTGGACCAGGGTATATGGTAACGCTACTATCAGCAACGTGAATGATCCGAGAGCTACCGTAACCGTAGCTGCAGGCGATTCAGTTGTATTGCGCTGGACAATTATGAACGGCACCTGCCCTGTTACAAGCGACGACGTGGTGCTGGTCAACCATACGCCGCCAACAGTGGCCGCAGCTGGTCCAGACCAGCAACAGTGCGGCAACGGCGTGGTCACACTGGCAGCTAATACTGCAACAGCAGGTACAGGCAAGTGGAGTATTGTAAGTGGTACAGCTACCATCGCGAATGTAAACAGTCCGACCACTACGGTAACAGTACCTGCAGGCGGCACGGTTACTTTGCGCTGGACCATTACCAACGGCGTGTGTCCCGCCACTACCGATGATGTAACACTTTATAATCGGAATGCGGTACTGGGTAACACCATCACTGCAGACCAGACAATATGTTTGAATGAAGCGGCGGCTCCTTTAGGCGGCGGCACGCTCACCGGCGGTACTGGTACCTATACCTACCAATGGCAGAGCAGCACCGTAAGCGCCATCACCGGCTTTGCCAACATCCCGGGCGCTACCAATGCTACGTACTCGCCTGGTACGCTGACACAGGACAGCATCTGGTTCAGAAGGGTCGTTAACTCCGGTCCTTGTATGAACAACATCAGCAACGCCGTGAAGATCATGGTGATCACCAAACCGCCGGTAGTCGTATTTGTTCCGGCCCCGCTCACTGTAAACTGTAAGCTCGGTATGGACTACACTACCCTGTTCGGTACACCGCAGTTCAGCCACACGCCTTACATAGGCCAGCAGCTGACCGTTACCTTCACGGATGCTTCTACCATCAACGGTTGTGTACGCACCTTTACACGTACATGGACCGCTGCCGACAGATGCGGCATGACCACTACCGCTTCACAGACCATTACTGTAGTGGACAATGATGCACCGGTCTTCCAATCTGCCGCACCGGCTAACATAACAGTCAACTGTGATGCCATCCCGGCTCCGGTGAACCTGACCGCTTATGACAGCTGCTTCGGCGTGATCAATGTAACACCAACAGAAACAAGACAGAATATCACAGGCGCCTGCGCGAATAACTATCGCCTGATCCGCACCTGGACCGCTACAGACGGCTGTAACAACAGCGTAACGCTTACCCAGACCATTACAGTACAGGATACTACCCGTCCGGTGTTCACCGTAGCGCCCCCCAGGGATACTACTGTAAACTGTAATTCAGTTCCGGCTGCAGCCACACTGACTGCTACCGATAACTGTACACCTGGTGTGATCACTGTAACGGCAACTGATGTACGTCAAAATATACCTGGCGCCCAATGCGCTGACTACTACCAGATCATCCGTACCTGGATCGCCCGTGATGAATGTGGCAATACCGCTACCGTAAAGCAAACCATTACGGTACAGGACACTACCCGTCCGGTATTCTCCATACCACAGCCGGCTGACGTGACCGTGGATTGTGATAAGGTGCCTGCATGGCCGGTGGTTACAGCTACCGATAACTGTAGCGCTAACGTACAGGTGGTGACCAGCGAGCAGCGGACTTCCCTCCTGCCTGCCTGTGCCAACAACTATCGCCTGATCCGTACATGGACCGCCAAGGATAACTGTGGTAACACAGCCACCATGCGCCAGATCATTACCGTACAGGATACTACCCGTCCGGTGTTCACCGTAGCACCGCCCAGGGATACCACTGTTAGCTGTGACGCGGTTCCGCCTCCGGCAAACAATGTGATCGCAACTGATAATTGTGCCGGCAACGTAAAACTCAGCCGCTCGCAGATACGTGAAACTATACCCGGCGCCTGCGCCAGCAACTATCGCCTGATCCGTACATGGACCGCTACAGACGAATGTGGCAACACCACAACGGTACGCCAGGTGGTAACCGTAACCGATACTACCCGTCCGGTGATCGCTCCGGCTCCTGCTGACCTGGTGGTGAATTGCGGCGACTCCATCCCTGTAGCGCCTGTCTTAACGGCAACGGATAATTGCGATCCTGCCTTCCCGAAAACAGTAACTGTTGTGGAAGATCCTTATGTAAAAGATCTCTGCGCCGGTTATACTATCATCAGAAGGTGGCGTATAGCAGATGCCTGTGGCAATCAGGCAACAGAAAGGGTACAACGTATCACCGTGAACCCTTGTCCGAAACCTGTCTTAGATCCGGCCCTGCCGATGAACTGCTCTGACAATCCGAGCTTCACCCTGAAGCTGAGCAACCAGGTTAACAATCCTACCTATATACTGGTAGGCGTAACACCTGCCAATGCAGTTCAGTTGCCTTTAGCGCAGAAGAGCGCAACATTTAACCTGAATAACGCCACACAGGCAAGCTTCATAGTACAGGACGGCGTAACGGGCTGTATCTCTGATACGGTTGTTTACAACCTGCAGTACAGCAACAAGCCGATGGTGAACCTGGGTAACGATACCACTATATGCGGTGGCAACAGCCTGATACTGGATGCGGGTGCAGCTAACTTCGGTTACACGATCCGCTGGTCTACCGGCGAAACCACCCAGCGTATTCAGGTATCTGCAGCTGGTACCTACTGGGTGAGTGTAACGAACGGTGTTTGCGTAACAACAGATACTATTCATGTAGAACTCGTGCCGATGCCGCTGGTGAACCTGCCTGATGCAGCCATATGCCGCGGCCAGAGCGTAAAACTGGATGCCTTTGTAGACGGCGCTTCCTATCTCTGGAGCACAGGCGCTACTACCTCTTCCATACTGGTAAGCACCCAGGAAGAATTCTGGGTAAGGGTAACGAAGAGCGGCTGTATCACAATAGATACCGTGAACGTAACCGTAAATCCGCCGCCGGATATCAGCCTGAACCGCGACACCTTGATCTGTCCTGATCAGTCTATCATGCTGACCGTGAACGTGGCCAATGGCGGAAGCATCCGCTGGGCAACCGGAGCCACCACCTCCTCTATCGTGGTGAACCAGCCGGGCCTGTACTGGGTAACCGTAACGAGAGATAACTGTATGGTGAGAGATACGGTAAATGTGCGCCTGCAACCAGGTATCACCGTAGAGCTGGGCCCGAACCAGGAAATTTGCCCTGGCAACAGCATCACAGTAGACGGTACTACCCAGGACGCGATATCTTACCTGTGGGATGACGGGGACTCCAACCCTGTTAAAGCCTTCAACGCCACCGGCAAGTACAGGCTCGCGGTAATGGACAGATTCTGTCAGCGCGTGTATATGGACAGCCTGAACGTAAGGGTGATGGGCACACCATTCATTAACCTGGGTAACGATACCATGATGTGTATCGGTGAAACACTGAGATTACGTGCAGATGGTTCCAACATTACCAGGGTGCTGTGGTCCGACGGTTCTACCGGTCCGTTCCTGGATGTAACAAAAGCAGGCACTTACTCCGTGACCGTGTTCAACGATTGCGGAAGCTATACAGACCAGATCACTGTGGATTATACCCAGTGCGATCCGAAGCCGACGTTCCCGAATGCGTTCTCGCCCAACAACGACGGCCGCAACGACTTCTTCAGACCAGTGGTACGCGGGCCGATGTACGAATACGAGCTGCGCATCTTCAACCGCTGGGGTGAGCTGATCTACCTGGGCCGCGATAGCAAGAAAGGATGGGACGGCAGATACCAGGGTCAACTGGTAGGTGTAGGCACCTATGTATGGTGGCTCACTTACAAGAAAATGCCGAATGGTAACCCGAATATCATTAAGGGTGAAGTGACCGTGATCAGATAATGTAAACATATCTTCAGAAAGAGGGATTCCAACTCAGCGAATCCCTCTTTTTTGAAAATACACATAGTCGTTTTTAATTATTTAATATTATAGTAACATGATGCATTTCTACCGAGGGACTTAGGTTTGTTATGTCGGTGACCTTATGCCAACAACATTAACATCATAGAGGAACCAGCTACTCTCTGACCGAAATAAAATTTTGTTTTTCGTAATATTTCAGACAAGTGATTAGATTATCAGCCTTCCTATGCCTGATCATGGCTTTCGTGAGTACTGGAACCGTTCTGGGGCAGGCGTTTATCAACGCCCCTAAAACAGTTTGTACGACGATAAAAGATAACGAGCGCTACGCGACCGTGAACGCCAATGTGACCGGGGAAACGGTCACTGACACCAGGTACACCATTACCCCTGGCGTTGCGGGTGTAGACTACAAAGTGGTATACGGCGCCATCAACAGCACACAGCCAGGCCATCCGTCCCTTGTCATTGAGTTTATCAAAGATGGCAATTACACCGTCTCCGCCACCATGAACACCCCTTCGGGTCCTTATACTACCAGCCCTGCCTTCATCAGGGCATCCGCTTGCCCGATGCCGGATTGTAAAGGCGTCAACACCTCTGCAACGATGGCTGGTTTTACAGAGGACTTTGGCGTTACCACTGTTCCCGTGGCCCTGTCGCCAACGAGAGGCGCCACACAGTTCAGCGCTAACACAGCCGGTACACTCAATCCGAATGAATATGCTATCCATAATACTACAGCCGGCTTAAGTCCCGACTGGATCACCACCAGCGACCATACCAGGAACACCGATGGCGCTATGATGATCATAAATGCAGATGCCGCTCCCAACATTTTTTACAGCAGGGAAGTAACCGGGCTCTGTAAGGGCGCGATATACAAATTCGGCGCCTGGATGAAGAATATTGATGCCCAAACTTATTTTGAGAACAGCTGCGGTGGCAGCTACAGTAACCCCGGGGTTACTTTTGAAATATTGGATGCTGTAAGCGGAGCTTTACTGTCCAGCTTTAACTCCAATGACCTTTCCGTTCCTTTTCAGGCCACCCTTAGTAATAACGGCTGGCAGCAAATGGAGTTCAGCTACAAGACCACACCCGGCATCAGCCGCGTGATCGTGCAGATCAAGAACAATGCTGCTGGCGGCTGTGGAAATAACATTGCTATAGACGATATCAGCTTTGCCTATTGTACACCTTTTATTTATTCGTTCTTTGATGGTCAGACAGACCAGGAAGGCGGACAATATACCATGTGTGCCGGTTCTCCAACCAACCTTACTTCTGCCTTTACACCTTCCGGCTATTTTACCAAACCGCAATATTTCTGGCAGTATAGCACTGACAGCAGCAAGTGGGTCACTATCTCAGGTGATGGCGATGGTGTAAGCGGCACCAGTACTTCCGTATTGAATTTCGTGGAAGGCGCGCTGCTGCTGGAGGGAGACCCGGTGAATCCAACTACCCTCTTTTTCCGTTTGCAGATCTATGAGGATGGGAATTCGGAAGGCTGTGCGGCTCCATCCAAACCTTTAAGAGTGACCTTATTGCCCAATCCAAAAGTGGAGGTGCCGGATAATGAGATATGTATAGGCGATACCGCAAAGTTACTGGCCAAAGGCGGCTTTGATGAGTACGCGTGGGATCTGCCCCTGGATACCATTGCAGACTCGGTATACGTGTGGCCAACGGAGACGGTGATCTATACCGTAACCGGATCAAAGGAATATGGCAGCGGCAGGGTTTGTACACGTACAGGGGCAGCCGTGGTGGTTGTGGACGCGAAACCTGTTCTGGATAGTATTGTCGGCCCGGCCAACATCTGTCTTGGCGAAGAAGTTACGCTCTCCATTCCAGACACGCTCGCATTATATGATGTGCAATGGACGCCTACCGGCGACATTTCTACCGAAATAAAACATACACCGGCAACACCGGGAACCAGTACCTACTCTGCTACCGTGACCAATGGTATGTGCGTGGTAACTGCTACGAAAGATATCCTGGTGAACGATATTCCTGTTGCCAATGCAGGCACGGATACCATCAGGCAATGTAATAACGGCGACTTTACCATGGCAGCTGTACTGGCTGCCGGAGAAATGGGTAAATGGAGCATCGCAGGCCCTGCAAACGGCGCCGTTATCGGAAAAGACGACGATCCTATGACTCCTATAAATGGCCTTGGCGGTGGGCAATCTGTTACATTGGTATGGTCGGTTCAAAAAACCGCGAATACCACCTGCACAAGCACAGATACAGTAGTGCTTATAAATGTAGCAGTGCCCATTTCCAGCCTGGCCGGTCCTGATCAGAGCCAGTGCGGTACGCTGGACCTGTTCACCATGGCAGCCAACGCCGTACCTGCAGGTGCAAACGGCGCATGGAAGCTGGAGCAGGGAACAGCTACTATCACGGATGCTACACTGCCTACCACTACGGTGACGGTAACCGGCATCCAGGATGTAATGCTTTCCTGGACCATCTCTAACGCTATCTGTTCCGGCAAACCCGACACCGTGATCCTGAGCAAGAAGAATGCGCCGGGTATTATATTGAACGCTATCCCGCCATCCTGTAATGGCGATGCGGTGTTTACCCTGCCTTATGCATCTGTAAGCGATAATCCAACGCTGTTCAATGTAAGAGCCGCTGCTACCAACGTGATGCCGGGCTTTACCACTACGGCAGACAGCGCCCTGGTAGCCTCTCCCTTGAGGGTCTCCTACCCTGCTGCTACGCCGGCAGGCAGCTACGATTTCATATTAAATATCAAGAACGGCGGCCCGGGCTGCGCTACAGACGTGCCTTTCTCTGTAGCGGTAGAAGTTGGCTCAGTAGCGCCTACCGCGGTTACAGCCGACAAACCGGAGCTTTGCGCCGGGGGCGATGTTACGCTTACCGTTCAGGGCGGCAGCCTTGGCAGCGGCGCCAGCTGGGTATGGTATGCAGACAGCTGCGGCGGCACCAGCATCGGTTCCGGCCCAACAATTACCACTACTGTTACCAAAACCACAACCTATTATGTGCGCGCTGAAAGCACAGGCGCATGCAGCGCCACTTCATGTGCTTCCCTCCTGGTAGCGATAGTAGACAAACCACCGGTAGTCACTTTCACGCCTCCTGCCCTTACGGTAGAATGTAAACAGGGCAAAGATTACACAACGCTGTTCGGAACACCGCAGTTCAGCCATCTGCCTTACACCAACATGCCGCTGACCGTAACCTTTGCAGATCTTTCTGCCGTGAATGGTTGCGACCAGACACTCACACGTACCTGGACCGCTACCGACCAGTGCGGGTTCAGTACAACAGCTTCACAAACGATCACTATCTCAGATAAGTCAGCGCCTATATTCACTACGCCTAAACCGGCGGATATCACCGTGAATTGCGATGCTATACCGGCTGCCATCACATTAGATGCAGTAGACTCCTGCTACGGCGCCATGACTATCACAGCGGTAGAGACCCGCCAGGCGATCGCCGGGGCTTGCGCCAGCAACTATCAGCTGCTGCGCACCTGGACTGCTACGGATCCCTGCGGCAATACTGCTACGCTTGTACAGACCATTACTGTAAAAGAACTGACACCGCCTGTGTTCACTACCACGCCGCCTGCTGATATCGCAGTAGATTGTGGCAACGTACCTCCGGCTGTAACCCTTACCGCTACAGAGTTCTGTACCGGTACACTGATCACCGCCACCTCCAGCGATCAGCGCCAGGATATTGGCGGAGGCAACTGCACTTACCGTATTGTTCGCACATGGGTGGCTACAGATGCCTGCGGTAACAGCAGCAATGTTACACAGAACATTACCGTACAGGATACAACCAGACCGGTATTTGTTGTTCCGCCACCGGCAGATGTACAGGTGAATTGCGATGCGATCCCTGCACCGCCCACAAATGTATCCGCCACTGATAATTGCGGTTCGGTTAAGATCAGCCGTACGCAGATACAGGAAGCGGTAGATATCCCGGGCGTTTGCGGCGCTTTCCGCCTGATCCGTATCTGGACCGCTACAGACGAATGCGGTAACAGCAACGAAGCACGCCAGGTAGTCACTGTGTATTGCGATGGCCTGCCAAGGGTTGCCTTGGGTAACGATACCATTCTGTGTAATGGCGAAACGCTTCGCCTGCGTGCCGATGGTAACGATGCCAGCAGCAGCACCCGCTGGTCTGACGGTTCTACCGGTCCGGCTCTGAGCGTATCTGCAGCAGGTACCTATGGTGTAACGGTAACGAATAAGTGCGGTACCAGCTCAGACCAGGTAAAGGTGACCTACATCCCCTGCGATCCGAAACCTACTTTTGCCAACGCCTTCTCTCCTAACGGAGATGGTAATCACGACCGCTTCAGGCCGGTGGTATACCGCGGATCAATGTTAGGCTACCAGCTGCGCATCTACACACGCTGGGGTCAGCTGATCTATGCAGACGAAGATCCGAAGAAGGGATGGGACGGTTCTTTACACGGCGGTCCGCAGGCTAATGTAGGTACTTACATCTGGTGGGTGAGCTATAAGAAAGAAGCCGATGGCCAGCCGATCATTATCAGCGGCATTGTGAATGTATTAAGATAAACTCCATTAAGGTTACCAGATAAAAAGAAAGAGGCCGTCTAAAGACGGTCTCTTTTCGTTTCATATCGGTATGTTCAGGCATGATATTCATGAAAGATCTACTTCATATTAACGATCGTTTTTAGAGGGACCCGCTACTTTTGCGCTGATGAGCTATATGTATAAAGAGACAGATGATATACTCAAAAGATACAGATCACATACCGCATATATGCAAGGAGTATGGGAGTTTGATAGGAATATGATATAAGGTTGATATGAAAAAAGCTGGAGTAGCATACACTACTCCAGCTTCCTTTTTATCGTTGTACGCACCGGTTTAATACAGCAACCTTGTCTTGATCGTATGCTTCACTTCTTTCAATGCGGCAAAAGCTTCCTGTGACAGCTGGGTGTCTACATCCAGCACCACATAACCGATCTGCTCATTTGTTTTCAGGTATTGGCCCAGGATGTTGATCTTCTTTTCAGACAGCGATGTGTTGATCTCGGAAAGTACACCCGGCACGTTCTTGTGAATGTGCAGAAGGCGGTGGGTATTCTCGATAGCGGGAACACTTAATGCGGGAACTGTGTGTGAGCCAAAGCTCGCGCCTTTTTCCAGGTAGTTCAGCATTTTGCTGCTTACATCGAGACCGATGTTGTGCTGGGCCTCTTCGGTGCTGCCACCGATATGCGGCGTCAGGATCACGTTGGGCAGGTTCTGCAGCGGTGTCTGGAAGGCGGCGCCGTTCTTTTCGGGCTCTACCGGGAACACGTCGATGGCTGCGCCGGCTAATTGTCCGCTCACCAATGCTTCTTTCAGCGCGTCCAGGTCCACCACTTCACCACGGGCGTAGTTCAGGAAAATGGCGCCTTTTTTTACGTCCTTCAGTGTTTGCTGGTTGATCATGTTGTGGGTAGTGCGGGTAGACGGCACGTGCAGGGAGATAATGTCTGACTGGGAAAACAGTTCAGCCAGTGTTTTCTGCTGTACCGCGTTGCCCAGGGGCAGCTTGGTCTCCACGTCGTAATACATGACATTCATACCCATGCCCTCTGCCAGTACGCTTACCTGGCTGCCGATGTTGCCGTAGCCTACAATGCCCAGTGTTTTGCCCCTCAGCTCGTAGCTTCCTTTGGCTTCTTTCATCCAGCTGCCGTCATGAGCGGCTTTATTTTTATCAGGGATACGGCGTATCAGCATGATGGACAGGCCAATGACCAATTCTGCAACCGACCTGGTGTTGGAATAAGGCGCATTGAATACGGCTACCCCGTGCTCCTTGGCGGATTTCAGGTCAACCTGGTTGGTGCCTATACAAAAACAACCGATGGCCTGCAGCTTCTTGGCGGCTGCCAGTACATTGGCGGTAACCTGTGTTTTAGACCGTATACCCAAGAGATGCACATCCTTGATCTCGTTGATCAGATCTTCTTCACTCAGGGCGCCCGACAACTTGCGGGTGTTAGCATACCCGGCATCTACAAACTCCGCCACGGCTGCGTCACTGATATTCTCCAGCAAGAGGATATTGATCTTTTCTTTTGGATAACTTGTCAACTTCTGCTCCATATATTAGAATATTAATATGCGTATATAGCGCGCTCACAATTGGCTCAATAATTGTGGGTAACAGGAAAAACAAGGCACAAACCTAACAGAAGTAGACCAATTATCAAACAGGTACTCCGGCAAATTTGATTTTGTCAAAAAATATGTAGATCATTGCCGCGTTTTTGAAATATATTTAGCAGAATAGCAAAAAATATCAGTTGTCAGATTTTCAATGAAGCGTTTAAGAGCATTTTTCTGCATTTTGACCATATCCGGCATTGCGGTATATACCATATCCGGTTGCCAGAGCAATAGTGCGCGTGACAGATCTTCCTTCCGTACCAAAACAGAGGACACCTTATACACTATAGCAGAGAGTGAAAAGGAGAAAGCGGAGATATTAAATTCCCCACGGACGCACCAGCAGCAACAGGAGTTGTCGGCATTCTTTTCCAACCGGCTTTTAAGGACCGGGTTCAACGGCGCCATGCTGGTAGCCAAGAAAGGCGTAGTGATCTTTGAACAGTATCATGGTGTGGAAGACTTCCGGAACAAGATGCTGATCGGCGAAAGCTCCTCTTTCCAGCTGGCATCCGTGTCAAAGACCTTTACAGCTATGGGGATCCTGTACCTGATGGAACGGGGCCAACTAAGGCTGGAAGACACCCTGCAAACGTATTTCCCGGACTTCCCTTATATGGGCATTACCATCCGTATGCTGCTGAATCACCGGAGCGGGCTGCCCAATTACCTCTACTTCTGCGACAGTCTCTGGAAAGGCGATAAAGGAGCTTTCCTGAACAACGACGAGCTGATAAGACTCATGGTACAGCACAAGCCGCCCATGCAGCATCAGCCTGATACGCATTTCCAGTATTGTAACACGAACTACATGCTGCTGGGCTCTATCATAGAGAAGATCAGCAATAAAAAATACGCCGATTTCATGCGGCAAACCTTCTTTGAGCCGCTGGGCATGACCAATACCTTTGTATTTGACCCAACCGGCACTCCCCGCCCCCACCAAACCATCAGCCACAAGTATAACGGCCGAGCCGAACCTGACACCTATTTCGATGGTGTAATAGGCGACAAGGGCATCTACAGTACCGCCCAGGATATGCTGAAATGGGACCAGGCGCTTTATTCAGGCAACCTGTTCAAGGAAAGCACCCTGGAAGAGGCCTACAAGCCCTATAGCAACGAAAAGCCCGGGATCCGCAATTATGGCTTAGGCTGGCGCCTGATGATCTACCCGGAAGGCGGTAAAATAGTGTACCATAACGGCTGGTGGCATGGCAATAACACCGTGTTCTACCGTTTTGTACAGGATAGCACCACCCTTATCATTCTTGGCAATAAATACGACCGTGGCATTTACCAGGCTATTAAGCCTATCAGGGGCATACTGGGGCATGCAGACGGAGAGGATGAGTACGAGGAATAAACTTAGCCATGCTTCCTGTTTGGCAGCACATTTTCCCGGGTCCAGGTGATCTTACCGCTAAATGCTTCGCTTCTTACGGGGCATTCCATCAGCTGGCAATAATGGCAGCAAACGGGCAGACAGGGGTCTGTATGAATGAAGAACTCCACTTCTCCTGCCGGTATTTCGCTGTTCACCAGTGATTCCATCTCTTTCAGCTCCTCATGGGCCTGGCTCAGCTCCAGGTAATAGGGTAATGTAAGATGGCAATCTATGTGATAGTTATTGCCGTATTGCTGTACCCGCATATTGTGCACATCTATCCAGGCCGCTCTCCTGTTGGCATTCAGTATACCGATCACCTTGTCTATCATCTGCATATCCGTTTCGTCCATCAGGCCGGAGACGGAGCGGCGCAGCAGCTGGTATCCTTTCCGCAGGATCAGCAATCCCATTATGACAGATACGGCGGGGTCCACCCAGGTCCAGCCGGTAAAGCTGATAACCGCCAAGGCTACCACCAGTCCTACACTGCTGTACACATCCGTCATAATATGCTGTCCGTTACCGGAGATGGTGATAGAAGACAATTTGCGCCCTGTGCGCACCAGGTACTGACCCAGCAGCAGGTTGATGAAGGCGGTAACAGCAATCAGCCAGATACCCTGTGTGAGGCTATGCAGCTCTGCGGCGCCCATGAAATATTGCACCGCTTTGAAGAGGATAAGACAACCGGCAATGAAGATCATGGCGCCCTCAAAACCGATGGAAAAGAATTCCACTTTGCCATGCCCGTAGGGATGGTTCTGGTCCCTGGGTTTGCCGGCCAGGTAAATGCTGTAAGAAGCAAAGACGCCTGCCACCACGTTGATAATAGACTCCAGGGCATCAGACAAAATGGCTACGGAATGCGTGAGGAAATAGGCCGTAAATTTTGCGGCGGTCAGGAGGAAGCTGACCAGCAAGGAAAGCAGGATGATCCGAAATTCTTTTCTAAGCAATGGTTTTGGTGTTGGTCCTGCAAAAAAAGGAAAAAAGAAGGGAACAGTGAAAGTGTATTATTTGAAGAATTTTCCTATGATGTATAAAAGAAGACTCAGGAGCACGCTCACAAGCAACATAGTGGTAATGGGTGCGTAGAACCTGAAATTATCGCGCTGGATGCGGATATCTCCCGGGAGGCGGCCCAGCCATTTCAGCTTGTCGCCTGAGTACAGCAGCACCAGGCCGGATACAACAGAGAGTATGCCCAAAATGACCAATAATTTTCCTGCATCTTTCATGGTGCTTCAAAAATATGCCTTTTTGGCGGCTTTTCATTGTGGCCTGTTTTCTGCGTTACAACATCCAATTAAAAACAGGAGGTAATATGGATGCATATTCTCAAATCATCCATAATGCGGTGGAAGCCGCAGGCAGGTCCGTTGTAAAAATAGAACGGCTGGATGCCAACAGGAAGGTAAGCGGAACCGGTTCCGGTTTCTTTTTCTCATCAGATGGTTATCTCTTTACCAATTCCCATGTAGTAAATAAGGGCGGCGCTTTTAACGTGGTGTTGCATGACGGCAGTATTTACCCTGCTACGCTGGCGGGCGAAGACCCGGATGCGGATATTGCGATCCTGAAAGCATCCGGTTTCGATTTCCAGGTAGCGCAGCTGGGCGATGTACATGATCTGAAAATAGGTCAGCTGGTGATCGCCATTGGTAACCCGCTGGGCTTTCAGCATACGGTGACGGCCGGTGTGGTAAGTGCGCTGGGCCGCTCATTACGGACCGAACATGGTATGACGATAGATGATCTGATACAGACAGATACGGCCCTCAATCCCGGTAATTCAGGCGGGCCGCTGATCAATTACAAAGGAGAAGTGGTAGGCGTGAACACGGCCATGATACAGGGTGCACAGGGGCTTTGCTTTGCCATCAGCATTAATACTGCGAAAATGATCGCGGCGGAGCTGATGCAATACGGCAAGGTAGTGAAAGGTTACCTGGGCGTAATGCTGCAACAGGTAAGCCTGGTGCCCAAATTAAGAACTGCCCTGCAGTTGAGGAATAAGAGCGCCTTGTTCATTACCGGTGTAGAAGGAAACAGTCCCGCGGCTAAAGCAGGCTTAAAGGATGGCGACATCATCGTTTCCTTTAATGACAGCCTGATAGAAACCGCTGATGCGCTGTTCCGGCAGTTAAACCGGGAAAAGATAGGCCAGTTCCAGTATCTGAAAGTGATTCGCAGCAACCAAGTGCTGGAGCTGAGGGTTACCCCGGTGGAGAAGAAAGCAGCATAGGAAAGTAAAAAGTGCTTACTTTTATTTATGCACTTACGTGACCAGATATTACAGGAGAACTCACGCACACATACACTACAGATCGTGGCCTGGGTGGGCAATGATCCGGCGCGTCTGGCGCAGCTGGTTGAATTGTTTCTGCATGACGAGTACCGGGTGGTGCAGCGTGCTGCCTGGATGTTGAGCTATGTAGCGCAAAAGCACCCGGAGTTGATGGAGCCGCATTTAGCGGCCATGGTGCAAAGAATGGAAGACAGCGGGATACCGGTAGCGGTGAAGCGGAATGTAACAAGGATCTTACAGTTTTTGCCTATCCCTCCTGCCCTGCATGGCCCGGTCATGCATCACTGCTTTGAGTTCCTGAGTAACCCTGAAGAAACGATCGCCGTACGCGCCTTCTCTATGACTGTACTTGCCAACCTGGCAAAAGAATACCCGGATATCCGGAATGAGATAAGGCTGGTGCTGGAAGATGAATTACAGCACCAGCCTTCGCCGGGTTTTGCCTCAAGGGCTAAAAAAGTATTGAAAATGCTGGCTTAGCCAACCACTTCTTTCGTTGTTCCAGATTCTTTGATCAGCTCAACATCCGGTTTGGATTCGTCTGTCAGCTGTACTTTACCCCTGTTGCTTCTGATGATCCTCGAGAAGAGAGAGATCTCCTTATCGAAGAGGAAGCGGAAGAACAGTTTGGTCCAGGAAGTATGGAAGTAGAGCGTATTGTAAAAAGAAGATGCTTCTTTCCTGATCTGCGGTAATTTGTTCCAGGGAATGGAAGGAAAATCGTGATGCTCATTGTGGTAGCCCACGTTGAACGCTACGGTGTTCAGCACGCCGTAGTAGCTATAAGTTTCCTGTTCGCCATGGGTGAGGTAGTGCTCCTGGATCCAGCGGGCCCCTAACGGATGCAATCCTACGGAGAAGAAGAAGCTGGCTACGAGGAAGCCAATTGCCTGAGGGCCCCACAGCAGGGTGATACCGGTTACAAAAGCGATCTGCACCAGCCAGTTGAGGGCAATCCAGCCGTCAAAGGGTTTGATCTCTTTCAATCTTGATATGCGGAACACCTGGAAAAGCGGATAAAACAGCAACCAGATCACTTTACCGATAAAATAGTTGTTGATCAGCTTTGCCTCCCAGCGGTTGGGAAGGTCGGCATCCAGTTCGTGCACACCCTGGAAAGAGTGGTGTTTAATATGGTAACGCTCGAAAGAAACCGAGCTGGGCATCACCTGGGGCACATTGGCCAGGATACCTGCCAGGCGGTTTGCTGCCGGCTTTTTGAAAAGCAGTTTATGGGCGCATTCGTGGATCATCACGAACAGCGCATGATCTGCAAACGCTCCCAGGAGGTATGCAGCCCCCAATACGATCCACCACGACTGGTCCCTTACCAGCCATGCCATTACTATCTGGAAAGACACGAGGCCCAGGATAGCCCAAAATGTCTTTGGATTTTTACCGATCAGGCCACGGATTTCAGGATGTTGTTTTAAGATCTCTTTCGTCCTTATACGATGCGGCTCCGGCTGAGCCGAGTGCACAAAATCATTTACTGTTGTTCGCATAACCGGCAAGATATGAAGAAAAAAAACAAAAATGCAATTTACGAATAGTTAATATTTGTTATGTCAAAGCTAGAAATATTATCGGCTTAAACAAAGCCTCGTTAAAATAAAAAACCGCCGGGAAAGAGCTTTCCCGGGCGGTGCAATTATCAGGATAGTTATCAGCCTTTATCTTTAGTTCCGTCCTACGTACACGGACCAATGATCTTCGAAGGGTACGTATACGAAGTCTTTACCGGTTTTCGCTTCTTTCCATTTATCGCATACGTCGTGATAGAAGTAGAACTTGGAGTAGTTACCATATTTTGCGTTCACCTTGTAGATGTAGAGGCCATAGTTGCCTACAGCCGGGCAGGTGCCTTTCTCCAGATTAATGGAGCTGATGGCCAGGTCTCTCATGATTTCAGCTATCAGCGGATTGCATACGCTGTTGTTCTTAATAGCCGGTGCTGTTTTACAATCTACCACAATGTAGCTGCTATATTCGTCAGGATTCAGCTGAGGTATTACCAGCGAATCAATGAGGTGGTTCAGCTTCTTTAGCTGTTCTTCCTTCTGGTAAAAGGTATTCCTGAGATACTCTTCCTCTGTTACTCCCTTACAGGAAAACAGTAAGGACGCCATAATGCAAACGAACAAAAGCGAATGTACATGCTTTAGATAAACTCGCATACTGAATGGTTTAATAAGTTAGTAATCCCGGATGCAGGGTTGTTTTGATGGGACACTTGTCTGTGCTCTTAGATTTTGGTTCTTAGTCCGCCCTGTTTAGTCTCATAACATGCTGGTGGTATTATACCGACCTCTTCGTGTGACCTATCAAATATACTAAATAATTAATAATATATATTATTAATTTATTTAAAAGAAAAATATATATAAAAAAGCAAAGCCGCCTCCGGTATTATCGGAGACGGCTTTAGTATATTAAGAATATATTATAACCGGGAGATTATGCGTTGCCTTCGGGCCTGGAAGCGGGCTGGGGCTGAGCAGGCTGTTGCTCTTTGTTTTCCCTTGGCTCCCTCGGTTCCCTGGGTTCCCTTGGCTCTTTATTACCACCTTCTTTACCTTCTTTGCTTCCGCCTTCTTTTTTCTTGGCTGCTTTAGGGGCAAAGATGGCGATCATGCGTTTACCTTCCATAGTGGGCATCCCTTCCAGGGCGCCTACTTCAGCGAGGCGTTCGGCGAACTTCAGCAGTATCAGCTCTCCACGCTCCTTGAACATGATGGCGCGGCCTTTGAACTGTACGTAGGTTTTCACCTTATTACCGTCTCTCAGGAATTTCTCGGCATGTTTAGCCTTGAAGTCGAAGTCATGATCGTCTGTATTAGGCGTAAAGCGGATCTCTTTCACTTCGCTTTTATGCGCCTTGGCCTTCATTTCCTTCTCCTTCTTCTTCTTTTCGTAAAGGAATTTATTATAGTCGATGATGCGACATACTGGCGGGGTGGCATTGGGGGATATTTCTACCAGATCCAGTCCCTGCTGTTCAGCCATGTGCAGGGCTTCTTCTGTTCTGTAAACGCCTACTTCGATATTTTCTCCTACTAGCCTTACTTCCGGTACACGTATCATTCTGTTGGTACGATGCTCTTGCTGTTGTTCCCTACGAAAGTTCGGGTTTCTCCCGCGGTTAAAATTTGGTCTGGGTGATTGTTGCATTAAAAAAGTAAAAAATTAATTAATAATTGTCCAGGTATTACAAAAATAACGTTATTACTAATCAATAAATATACCTGGAAAGAAATTATTCAAATGTTTCTATTCAAAAGGTTTCCGGTTTACGACTTCATCGTTCACTAAACCGATGAACTGATCCAGGCGCATGGTGCCCAGATCGCCTTTTGCCTGCCGTCTTACGGCCACTACTTCCTCTGTGGCTTCTTTCTCGCCTAGTACCAGCATATAGGGTACTTTGGCCAGTTCCGCCTCCCGTATCTTCTTGCCTATCTTCTCATTACGATCGTCGATCTCCGCGCGAATTTCTGCATTTTTTAGCAATTCAACTACTTTTTCTGCATATATCAGGCTTTTATCGCTGATCGGGAGCACTTTTACCTGGGTAGGTGTGAGCCAGAGGGGGAATTTACCCGCACAGTGCTCTATCAATACGGCGATGAACCTTTCCAGCGAGCCAAAGGGCGCGCGGTGGATCATTACCGGGCGGTGCTTCTGGTTATCGGCGCCGATGTATTCCAGCTCAAAGCGCTCAGGCAGGTTGTAATCCACCTGGATGGTGCCCAGCTGCCATTTACGGCCCAGGGCGTCTTTCACCATGAAATCGAGCTTGGGACCATAGAAAGCGGCTTCTCCGTATTCTACTACGGTATTCAGTCCTTTTTCCTCGGCAGACTCAATAATGGCCTGCTCTGCCAGGTTCCAGTTCTCGTCAGAGCCGATGTATTTGCTCCTGTCGTCTTTGTCGCGCAGGGAGATCTGGGCAGTATATTCTGTAAAGCTCAGGCTTCTGAACACGTAGAGCACCAGGTCTATCACCTTGATGAACTCTTCTTTTACCTGGTCAGGACGGCAGAACAGGTGCGCATCGTCCTGGGTAAAGCCGCGTACGCGGGTCAGCCCGTGCAGTTCTCCGTGCTGCTCATAGCGGTAAACGGTGCCGAATTCGGCAAAGCGTACCGGCAGGTCTTTATAAGACTTGGGCGATGAACGGTAGATCTCGCAGTGATGGGGGCAGTTCATGGGTTTGAGCATGAACTCCTCTCCTTCTTCCGGCGTATGGATGGGTTGAAAACTATCTTTTCCGTATTTCTCGTAGTGGCCTGAGGTAATGTACAGGTTCTTGTTGCCGATATGCGGTGTTACCACGGGCAGGTAGCCGCTTTCCACCTGTGCCTTCTGCAGGAACTGCTGCAGGCGTTCACGCAGCATGGCGCCTTTGGGCAACCATAAAGGCAGGCCTAAACCTACTTTCTCAGAGAAGGTGAACAGCTCCAGCTCCTTACCCAGCTTACGGTGGTCGCGCTTCTTGGCTTCTTCCACCAGGGTCAGGTATTCATCCAGCTCTTTCTGGCTGGGGAAGGTGATCCCATAGATGCGGGTCAGCATCTTGTTCTTCTCATTACCGCGCCAGTAAGCGCCAGCTATGCTGGTCAGCTTTACCGCTTTGATAAAACCGGTGCTGGGAATATGCGGGCCCCGGCAGAGGTCTGTAAAAGCTCCCTGGGTATAGAAAGTGATGGTGCCATCCTGCAGATCGTTGATGAGCTCCAGCTTGTACTGATCATCTTTGCCGGTGAAGTACTGCAGGGCCTCTGCCTTGCTCACTTCTTTCCGCTGATAGCTGCTGTTCTGTTTGGCCAGTTCAGCCATTTTAGCTTCCAGCTTTTTCAGGTCTTCTTCAGAGATCGCCTGGCCGCCCAGGTCTACATCGTAATAGAAACCATTTTCAATAGCCGGGCCAATGCCAAACTTTACGCCGGGGTACAGCGCTTCCAGGGCCTCTGCCATCAGGTGGGCGGAAGAGTGCCACATAGTTGCTTTACCGTCTGTATCGGTCCAGGTGAGCAATTGCAGCGTAGCATCTGTTGTGATGGGGCGGGTGGCATCTATTACCTGCCCGTTCACTTTTGCTGCCAAAACTTTGCGTGCCAATCCTTCACTGATGGATTTGGCAATGTCTAATGCGGTGATCCCTGGTTCGTACTGACGGACTGCGCCATCCGGAAATGTAATGTTGATCATATCGGTTAAGATAGCTATTAGCTACTAGCTGTTAGCTTTTAGCTGTTGACTTAAAATAAAATGCTTGCGAAGATAAACAATTTTCCTTGCATCATCATCGCAGCGTTAAAAGCTAATAGCCAGGCGCTAATGGCTAGAACTTGAAGTTCCAGGTGATAGCCGGAAGGATGGGGAACAGCGATACCTGCCGGGCCCTGAGGGTGAGGCTATTATTCAGGACCTGCCCGTAGGTATCGAAGTACAGGAAGTATGGATTCATACGGCTGTAAACGTTATATATGGAAAATGCCCAGCTGCTTTTGAACCTGCGCTCCGGATGACGGTTGGGCGTATATACCGCGGAGAGGTCCAGGCGGTGATAAGGTGGCATGCGATAGCTGTTGATATTGCCAAATTCCTGCACAAGGGCGCCTTCGATCATATAGAACTTGGTGGGCAAGGTGGTGGTATTACCTGAACCAAAGACAAAGATGCCGGAGAGGTGCCATTTTTTTGTGAGCTCATAGTTGCCCACTAATACCAGGTCGTGACGGCGGTCGTATTTGGCAGGGAATTTCTTTCCCTGGTTGAGATCGGGAAACTGGCGCCAGGTCCAGGCCAGGGTATATCCCAGCCAGCCGGTGAAACGTCCTTTGGTTTTGTTGATGAAGAACTCTGCGCCGTAGGCCCAGCCTTTACCGAATACAAAATCTTCTTCGGGATCTGTCAGCGAGGGGCTGTAGCCCTGCCGGTATTCGATCTGGTTTTGCATGTCTTTATAATAAAGCTCTACGGAAGTTTCCCAGCTATCTTCGTTAAAGTTGCGGTAATAGCCCAGGGAATATTGCCAGGCTATCTGTGGTTTCACTTTATAAGTACTCGGCACCCAGAGATCTGTAGGCAGGGAGGTGCCCGCATTGGTAACCAGGTGTATGAACTGGTAGTTACGGGTAGCGGATGCTTTCAGGGAATTCTGCTCGTTCCAGGCATATCGCAGGGTGGCCCGGGGCTCCAGTCCGCCGTAAGACCTTACCGGCTGCCAGTCTTTATACACGGTACTGTCTATCTTGGCGCCACCGGCATCTTCCTTATAGCGGGTATAAGGTCCTACCTGCTGGAAGCCGCTGTAGCGGATACCGATATTCAGTTTCAGCTGAGGCGTCAGCTCCCAGTCGTCCATCAGGTAGAGGGCCGCTTCGTGTGCGTATTTCCGGTAGGCGTTATCAGGCGTAAAATTAGTGCTGTCCTGCCGGCCGGAAATCGAATAAGGTGTAAACCGGTGGTAGATATAATTCCCCCCAAAGCGGATGCGGTGATTAAAGCTGGCGAAATAGTCGAAATCCAGCTTACCGTTCACATCGCTGATGCCGGACTTGAATGTTACCTCAAAATTATTTTGTTTGCCGGAAAAGCTGAAACGGTAATCGTTGTAGATGACCGATGTATTGGAGAACAGCTTTTTGCTGAAGATGTGGTTCCATCTCAGGGTAGCGGTAGCATTGCCCCAGGGAATGTCTGCATCAAAGGTGCGGGTGCCGCTGCGGAAGGTGAACACATCGCGACCGAAATAGCCGCTCAGGAATACCCGGTCGCGATCAGAAAAAATATAATTAGCCTTCAGGTTCAGATCGTAGAAATAGTATCCGGATCCGCCATAGGTTTTGTTCTCTTTCACGAAAGGTTTCGCGATCAGATCGATATAGGTACGGCGGGCGGAAACGATGAAAGAGGACTGGTTCTTTTTCAGGGGGCCCTGCAGGGAAAGCCGGGAGGCGATGAGCCCGAGGCCGCCTTCGCCCTGGATCTCCTGGTTATTGCCTTCCTTCATGCTGATGTCTACTACGGAAGAGAGACGGCCGCCATAGTTGGCCGGCATACCGCCTTTGATCAGGGTAGTATTGCGGATAGCGTCTGCATTGAACACGGAGAAGAAGCCGAAGAGGTGGCCGGTATTGTACACCGGCGCTTCATCCAGCAGGATGAGGTTCTGGTCGGGCCCGCCGCCACGCACATACAGGCCGGCATTCCCTTCGCCGGAGGCCTGCACGCCCGGCATCAGCTGCAGCGCTTTCAGCACGTCCGCTTCTCCGAGAAAGGCAGGCAGCCGTTTAACGGTTTCTGCAGACATCTCCGTGCGGCCCATTTCTGTGGAAGCCACGTTCTTGCTCCGCCGTTTATCGGTGATCACTACTTCCTGCGCCTGGTAGGTTTTGGGCGCCAATACCAGGTTCAGGCGGATGCTGCTGTCCAGCCGTATGGTACGCTCCTGTTCATCAAAGCCCAGGAAGGAACAGACGATGGTATACTCCCCTTGGGGAAGGCTCAACGCATAGAAGCCGTAGGTATTGGATTGTACCCCCCGGGCGCTGCCTTTCAGGTAAACGGTGGCCCCGGTAAGGGACTCCCCATTGGTGCTGTCGCGCACATATCCGCTGATGGTGAATTTTTGCTGGGCAGCTGCCAGCAATGAACAACACATGCAAAGCATGGATAAGACGGAACATCTTAACATAAGATATGGATTGTTCACGCTCATGATAATAAGCCCCACAATTCTTGATGGATGCGGTTTTTCGCTCCGGGTTTTTCGTTAATTGTTCCCTGCTAAGGTCGTCGGTTCTCCTGGCAGGCTTTCATAGGATATACATTCCGTGCTTCACATACATCTTCCTGGCAAAAATAAATAAAATATATGATACATATGTTACGAAGCAGCAAATACCATTCCTATATTCGCACATCTGCACATTAATATTACCTTTGTGTGCTTTGTTTAAAATTTATATAGAAATAGTGTTATGCTGATCGCGTTACAGGACATTACTTTTGAATTTGGATCCAGGGTTATTGTGGAAGATGCTTCCTGGCACATTGTGCCGGGAGACCGTGTAGGACTGATAGGATTGAACGGAACCGGCAAATCAACGCTGCTGAGGATCATTAATGGGGAGTATTCCATCTCCAAAGGCAGTGTGAACAAGATACGGAACCTTAGCATCGGCTTCTTTAACCAGGACCTGCTGAGCTTTGAATCAGACGAGTCCATCCTGAATGTAGGCATGACCGCCTTTAGCGAGGCGATCGAGCTGGAAAAAGAGATAGAGCGCATTACCAAAGAGCTGGAACATAACCAGACGGATGCCCTGCTGCATGAGTTCAGCGACAAGCTGCATGCTTTTGAGGCGCTGGATGGCTACAACATGCGGCATAAGACCGCCCAGGTGCTGGAAGGCCTGGGATTCAGCACGGCAGACCTGGAGCGCCCTTACAGCCAGTTCTCCGGCGGATGGCGGATGCGTGTACTGCTGGCCAAACTGATATTGCAGCATCCTGATGTGCTGATGCTGGACGAACCTACGAACCACCTGGACCTCCCTTCTATCGAATGGCTGGAGAAATACCTGCAGAACTATAACGGCGCTGTGATCATCGTTTCGCACGACCGCTATTTCCTGGACAGGATGGTGAACAAGATCGTAGAGCTGTACCAGCAGCAGCTGCATCACTATGCTGGTAACTACGAAGATTACGAGCAGGAGAAGGACCTGCGCCGGGACCTTCAGCAACGGGCATACGAAAACCAGCAGGAATACATCCGCCAGCAGGAACGCTTTATTGAGCGCTTCAAGGCCAAAGCCAGCAAAGCCGCCCAGGCGCAAAGCGCTATGAAAAGGCTGGAAAAGCTGGACCGCGTGGAGCAGGTAGACGGCGGCCCTTCCAAGATCAGGATCAATTTCAACGTAGATAAGACCCCCGGAAAAATATTATGCACCCTGAGGGGCGTGAGTAAACATTTCGGCGACATCGCTGTATTAAAGAACACCGGCGCAGAAATAGACCGTGGGGACAAGATCGCCCTGATAGGCGCCAACGGTAAGGGTAAATCCACCCTGCTGCGCATTATCGCCGGTACGGAGCCGATGGAAGGCGAACGGACGCCTGGCCATAACGTAGTGCAATCTTTTTATGCACAGCATCAGCTGGAAGCCCTGCACATGGATTACGAGATCCTGGAAGAGCTGAAATCTGCGGGCAGCGGCCGTAACGAGCTGGAGCTGCGCTCCCTCCTGGGCTGCTTCCTGTTCACCGGGGATGATGTGTTCAAAAAGATCCGCATCCTGTCGGGTGGCGAAAAAGCCAGGGTGGCATTGGCCAAGACCATCATCAGCCAGGCCAATTTCCTGCTGCTGGATGAGCCCACGAACCACCTGGACATGAACTCTGTACAGATGCTGATAGATGCCCTGAGCAAATATGAGGGCAGCTATGTGCTGGTATCGCACGACCGTTATTTTGTAAGTCAGACCGCTAATAAGATATGGGAGATCGTTGACGGGGAGATCAAGGAATTCAAAGGCACCTATGCTGAGTGGGAAGACTGGAAGAAGCGCCAGGCTGCCGCTGCCCTGCCTCCCAAACCCGGGAAGAACGAGCGGAAGAACAGAAGCAATGAGCAAGCCCCTGCTCCTGCCCCCACACCGGAGCCGGCGAAACCGGAACCGGTGGCAGCGCCTGTTAAATCGGCCCCTATTGATAAAGACGCCAAACGTGAGCTGCAGAAACTGCAAAAGCAGTTCCAGCAGCTGGAAGCAGAACTGGCCACACTGAATGAAAAGAAGCAGCAGCTGGAAGCCAGCCTGGGTAACCCGGACGTATACGGCGACAAAGGAAAATTTCAGCAGGTAGAAGGGGATTATAAGCAGACGCTGAAAGACCTGGAAAGGGCGAACAAGCAGTATGAAGAAATTTTCGAAAAGATCGTCGAGCAGGAAGGATAGTTTAAATAATTACCGATGCAGAAAATTCTCGTAGTAGAAGATGAGGTAAAAGTTGCCAACGCCGTTAAAAAGGGGCTGGAGGAGAACGGCTTTGAAGTAGATGTAGCCTACGACGGCCGTATGGGCAAAAGCCTGGCCTCCAGCAACAGCTATGACCTGGTGATACTGGACCTGAACCTGCCGCATCACAACGGCTACGAGATCTGCGAGGTGATACGCCATAAGAACATCCGCATCCCCATCATCATGCTCACGGCGCTGGGCGGTATGGAGGATAAGATGCAGGCCTTTGAACTGGGGGCGGATGATTATCTCGTTAAGCCCTTTGACTTCCGCGAACTGCTGGCGCGCATCCGCGTGTTCCTGAAAAGGGCCGGTGCAGATGTGCAGCAGAACAGCCTTTACAAGATCGTGATCGCCGACCTTGAAATAGACCGGGAAAAGAAAGAGGTGACCCGAGGCGGCAAGAAGATATCCCTTACCGCCAAGGAATATCAGCTGCTGGAATTCCTGGCCCTGCACAAAGGCAAGGTCATCTCCAAGCTGACCATCGCAGAAAAGGTATGGGATATAGACTTTGATACCGGCACCAACGTGATAGAGGTGTATATGAACTTCCTCCGCAAGAAGATCGACAAGGATTTTGAGAATAAACTGCTACATACCAAAACAGGGATGGGATACTACCTGGCTGATGAATGAAGATCAAGTATAAAATAGGGATCTATTATACCGTATCGGCGGCTATACTGCTGATCGCCTTTGCATCGCTTGCCTATTATTTTTCTGCCCAGTCCAGGAAAGCGGAATACCTGGAGCGCCTGGAATACCGTGCGCGCTCTATCGCCAATGTGATCATTGAAGGCGACAAGGTAAGAATAGACCTGCTGCGCAAGCTGGACAAGACCACTTTCCAGGACCTGTACAAGGAAACCATCCTGGTGTACAATCCCAATTACGATCTGCTCTACTCCAATCTCAAGGATACGGCTATACGTACTCACCGCAGCCTGCTGGACTATATCAAACGGAACGGCATTTACAACTATGAAAAGGACAGCGATGAGGTAGTGGGCGTTTATTATACCGAAGGCAATATCTCCGTGATCGTGCTGGTATCCTCACTGGACAAGTATGGTTTCCAGAACCTGCAGAACCTGCGGCGCATCCTGCTGATAGAGCTGGTGGTGGCTGTTGTGCTGCTGGTGATCATCGCTTATTTCTTTTCCCGCAACATGGTGGCCCCTATCACCAAACTGGTGAACCAGGTAAATATCATCAATGCCAATAACCTGCAGGACACACAGGTAGACATCCGCGGCCGCGATGAAATAGCCACGCTGGGCAGCAATTTTAATACCATGCTGCAGCGCCTCAGCGATTCTTTTGACCTGCAGAAAAGCTTTGTCAGCAATGCTTCCCATGAGCTGCGCACGCCCCTGGCCTCTATTATCAGCCAGCTGCAGGTAACCCTCTCCAAAGAAAGAAATAAAGACGAATATGCGGTGGTGCTGAGCTCTGTGCTCGAAGATGCCGTGAACCTCTCTGACCTTACCAATGGTCTCTTACAGCTGGCGCAATCAGAGCTGAACGAACAGCGCTTCTCCTTCTATGAAGTGCGTATGGATGAAATGCTGCTGGAAATGGGCAACCTCATTAAATTAAAGCAGAACGGGAAGGTGGATATACAATTTGAGAAGCTTCCCGAAACAGATACAGAGGTGACCTGCCAGGGTAATGAGACCTTGCTGAAGATCCTCTTCCTGAACCTGGTGGATAATGCCTGCAAGTTCTCTTCGGATAATACCGCCAGGGTATGTATTGATTTGCCTGCAGGCTATATAGAGATCAAGATAAAGGACAATGGCATCGGTATTGCGTCAGACGAGCTGGATAAGGTATTTGAGCCTTTTTACCGTGGGCAGAATGCGCATCAGACCCGGGGGCATGGGCTGGGCTTGTCTATTTGCAAGAAGATAGTGCAGCTGCATAAAGGACATATAACTGTCAGTTCTACATTGAATAAAGGCACTGTGTTTACGGTGTTGTTACCGCATGTTTAAGAGGCGTTTATCATCAGGAATTCCCCTACCCGTCATTGTAAGACAAGAGTCTTCATCCCCGTCATTGCGAGGAGCGGTAAAGCTTTCTGTGCGCGGGGCGACGAAGCAATCTCCTGACGCAATCTTCGCGAAGATCATCCTGGAGATTGTGTTAAGAGATTGCTTCGTCGCCCCACGCGCTAATCCTCTCTGCTCCTCGCAATGACGGGGATGAAGACCCACACCTGGTATATGGGGATGGGAAATCCTCACTGAAAAATAGCTTAACCCGATTTTAAGTTCTTTTTAATCCCCCTTAAAGGCCCCTTTAATTCCCCTTTCAGAGCTTTGTACCAGAAATTGAGACTGAAACGTCACTTATATGCAAAAAAAGCTCTGGATCATAACTACAGCCCTGTTAATATTTTCACTCAGCAGCATGGCGCAGGTTATACAGCCCATTACTTTACAGGAAGCGGAGGACACTTTCCTTCACCGGAATTACCAGTTGCTGGCGCAACGGTTCCGGATCGATGCGGATCAGGCGCTTGTTCAGCAAGCCAGATTATGGAGCAATCCTTCTTTCAGCGCAACCTGGGGCTTCGGCACCACAGATAAAATACAACCTTTTTACGGAGGAAACGGCGGCGAGATCGCTTACAGTGTGGATCAGCTGATCACGCTGGCTGGCAAACGCAATAAAGCCGTGCAGCTGGCAAAGCTAAACGCCACCACCACACAATCTGAGTTCTTTGAACTGATGCGCACACTGCGCCTGCAGCTCAGGAGTAATTACTACCAGCTGTATTTCCTGCAGGAGACGGAGAAGGTATTACAGCAGCAGCTGTCTAACCTCCAGAAGATCGTAGACGCTTATGAGGAGGCTGATAAGAAAGGCAGCGTGGCCCATGCGGATGTGATCCGCCTGCGCGCCCTGATAGTAGGCCTCACCAATGATTATACCGACCTGAAACAACAGGAACTGGCCTCACAACTAAACCTGCAGCAATTGCTCGGCAACGACCATCAATACGCGCCGAGGGTGGATACGGAGGGACTGTCACGCTATAATCTTAACATAAAAGGCTATACGCTGCCGGCCCTCATAGACACCGCCCTGCTGAACCGGCCCGACCTGCGCATTGCCCAACAGCAGCTGCAGCAGGCGCAGATGAACTACAGCCTTCAGAAAGCGCTGGCTGTACCAGACCTGCACGTAGGCGCCACCTACGATAAAGCGGGCAGCTATGCGAACAACTTTGTAGGACTAACGCTGGGCATAGACCTTCCCTTCTGGAACCGTAACCAGGGCAATATCCGCTCTGCGGGCAGCCAGGTGAAGGTGCAGGAACAGACCCTGGCACAAGGCAATAATATCGTAGCAACGGATGTGCAGCAGGCAGTGCAGAAGATCAGCCTGATGGACCGGCAATACCAGCTGCTGGACTTCAAAAGCTTTAACCAGGAGTATAATAAGCTGATAGATGAGGTAGCGCTCAACTTCCGCAAGGGTAACATCTCCCTGTTACAATTCATTGATTATTTCAACAGCTACAGCGATAACGTAAAAAACACCAACAAGCTGATGCTGGACCGGATCACCGCATACGAGGAATTGAATTTTGCTACCGGAACAGAATTATTTCAGTAGGCAATTGGCAGTGAGCAGTAGGCAGTTAATAAACAACGCGAAGACAACTATGAAGATAAAGTATAACAATATGACACGTTTTTTAAGCCTGGCCTTACTCGTAGCCAGTGCTGCCTGGTGGACCGGCTGTAAACATACGCAGGCCGAAGATACCGACAAAGAGACTTTCGTGCTGAGCGACACCATGTTGCAAAGCATTCATATAGATACCGCTGCCGTAAAACCCGTGCAAAGCGACCTTCGCCTCTCAGGCAAAGTAGCGCCGGATGTGGGTAAGGTACTGAAGGTATATCCACTGGTGAGCGGATTCGTAAAGGATATCAAAGTACAGCTGGGTGACTATGTACAGAAAGGCCAGATCCTGGCGGTGATCCAGAGTGGCGAGATCGCTGATTATGAAAAGCAGATGTCGCAGGCGCAGACAGACCTGGCCGTTGCCGAGAAAGGGCTGAAAGTGGCGCAGGACCTGTACAGCAGTCAGCTGAGCACCGAGAAAGATGTGGTGAATGCACAGGGTGAAGTAGACAAAGCCCGTGCAGATGTGAACCGCCTGAACGACCTGTTCAAGATCTATCGCCGGGGCAGCGGCTCTACCTACCTGGTAACGGCGCCTATCTCCGGTTATATCATCGAGAAGAATATCAACAATAACATGGAGATCCGCAGTGATAATAACCAGAACATCTTCACGGTCTCTGAGCTGAATGATGTATGGGTGCTGGCCAATGTGTTTGAAACAGATATCGCCCGTGTGAAGGAAGGCTATGATGCAGACATCGTGACCATCAGCTACCCGGATACCGTGTTCCATGGCAAGGTAGATAAGATCTATAATTTCCTGGACCCGGCCACCAAGACCATGCAGATCCGTATCAAGCTGGATAATAAGGACCTTCAGCTGAAACCGGAGATGTTTGCCACTGTTACACTGCATTACAACGAAGGCGACCAGCGGATCGCGGTGCCGTCTTCTGCCCTGATATTTGACCGGAGTAAAAGCTATGTGCTGGTGTTCAAGGACAAATACAATATACAGGTACGCGAGGTAGAGCCTTATAAAACCTCTGGCAGCCTGGCTTACCTGAACAAGGGCTTGAACCCGGGCGAAAAAGTGATCAGCAGGAATCAGCTGTTAATTTATAACGCGCTAAACGATTAGGAAAGGCTATAAGCCTCAAGCTACAAGCTGCAAGCAGCAGCTTATCACTAAGTAAACTGAGAAACAGGATACAGCTTGTCGCTTGAAGCTTGGAGCTAAAAGAAAGAAACACTAGCATGAACAAGTTCATTAAGAATATAGTCGGTTTTTCGCTTAAGAATAAACTGTTCGTTTTTATTGCAACATTAACGCTGATCATTTCGGGAATTGTAGCTTTTGTGCATACGCCGATAGAAGCGTTCCCGGATGTGACGAACACACAGATCATCATCGTTACCAAATGGAATGGCCGCAGCGCGCAGGAAGTGGAACGTTTTGTAACACTGCCGGTGGAAGTAGCGATGAACGCGGTGCAGAAGAAGACCAGCGTACGCTCGGTTACCATGTTCGGCCTCTCTGTGGTGAAGATCATTTTTGAGGATGATGTAGAGGACTTCTTCGCCAGGCAGCAGGTGAACAACATGCTGCAGAGCGTAAGCCTCCCGGAAGGCGCCGACCCTGAGATACAGCCGCCCTATGGCCCTACCGGTGAAATATTCCGCTATTACCTGAAAAGCGACCGCCGCAACTCACGCGATCTGCTGACCTACCAGAACTGGGTGATAGACCGTCAGCTGCGCAGTGTACCGGGAGTAGCAGACATCGTGGCCTTTGGCGGACAGGACAAAATATACGAGATAGAGGCAGACCCGGTAAGACTGGCTAAATATGATATCACGCCGCTGGAGCTGTACCAGGCTGTTACAAAGAGTAACGTTAACGTAGGCGGGGATGTGATCGAAAAGAACGGACAGGCATATGTGGTTAGAGGCATCGGCTTATTGAACAGCATAGCGGACATAGAGAACATTATCCTGGATAACATCAACGGCACTCCCCTGCTGGTAAAGAACGTGGCCACTGTAAGGGAATCCTCGCTGCCGCGGGTAGGCCAGGTGGGCCTTGACAAGCAGGACGACCTGGTGGAAGGTATTGTGGTGATGCGCAAGGGTGAGAACCCGACAGAAGTTTTAGGCCGGCTGAAGGACAAAATCAGGGAGTTGAACGAGACAATCCTGCCGAGTGATGTGAAGATGGTTACCTTTTACGACCGTGATAACCTGATGGAGTTCTGTACCCATACAGTGTTGCACAACCTGGCAGAAGGCATTCTGTTCGTAACGGTGATCGTCTTCATCTTCATGGCAGACTGGCGTACTACGCTGACGGTATCTATCATCATCCCCTTGTCCTTATTGTTCGCGTTCCTCTGCCTGCGTTTGAAAGGGATGACCGCCAACCTGATCTCTATGGGTGCTATCGACTTCGGTATCATTATAGACGGAGCGGTGGTGATGGTGGAAGGCATCTTTGTGATGCTGGACCACAAGGCGCATAAGTATGGCATGGAGCGGTTCAACAAGCTGGCCAAGATGGGATGGATCAAACAGACAGGCGGCGAGCTGGCAAAGGCCATCTTTTTCTCGAAGCTCATTATCATCATATCCTTGATACCCATCTTCTCCTTCCAGAAAGTGGAAGGCAAGATGTTCTCACCGCTGGCGTGGACGCTGGGCTTTGCTCTGCTGGGCGCACTACTATTCACGCTCACGCTGGTGCCTGTGCTTTCTTCCCTCCTGCTGAACAAGAATGTGAAGGAAAAGCACAACCCCGTGGTGAAGTTCTTTGACTTTATCGTGATGCGCGGCTTCAACTGGACCTACGGGCATAAACGCCTTAGTATGGTGATGGCCTTCGGCTTCATGTTCCTGACCTTCTTCTCTGCACGCTGGCTGGGCACCGAGTTCCTGCCGCAGCTGAACGAAGGCTCCCTGTGGGTGACCACAGAGCTGCCCATGAGCATGTCGCTGACAGAAAGTGTGAAGATGGCGCATGCCATCCGCGAGGACCTGGGCGGTTTCCCGGAAGTGAAGCGGGTGTTGTCGCAGGTAGGCCGTTCCAACGACGGTACCGATCCTAACGGCTTCTACTTTGTGCAGTACCAGGTAGACCTGGCCGCCAAGAAAGACTGGACACGCAAGATCACGCAGGATGAGCTGATCGGCCAGATGGAGCAAAGGCTCAAGAAGTACCCGGGCATTATCCTCAACTTCTCCCAGCCTATCAGTGATAACGTATCTGAGGCAGTGGCCGGCTTCAAGGCGGCCAACGGGGTGAAGATCTACGGGGATGACCTGGAAAAGCTGGAAAGCCTCTCGCAGCAGGTGATCGCACAGCTGCAGCATGTGCAGGGCATCCGCGACCTGGGTGTTATACGGAACATCGGTCAGCCGGAGATGAGCATTAACCTGCAGGATAACAAGATGGCGTTGTACGGTGTGAACACGGCTGATGCACAGGCGGTGATAGAAATGGCGATAGGCGGTAAAACAGCTACCCAGCTATATGAGGGTGAGAAGAAATTTGATATCCGCATCCGCTACGACGCGAACTATCGTAAGACAGAGGAAGACCTGCGCAACCTGATGGTGCCTACACAAAGCGGCAATAAAGTGCCGCTGAAAGAAATCGGTACGATCACCACCATTACCGGTCCGGCATTTATTTACCGGGATGGCAACAAGCGCTTCATCGGTATCAAGTTCTCCGTGCGGGACCGCGACCTGGGCAGCACCATTGCAGAAGCGCAGCATAAAGTGAGCGCGGCGGTGAAACTGCCGAAAGGCTACAGCGTAGGCTGGACCGGTGAATTTGAGAACCAGGTACGCGCCACCGGCCGTCTTGCACAGGTAATACCGGTGAGCATCGTAGCCATCTTCGTGATCCTGTTCATTATGCTGGGCAGTGTGAAAGATGCAGGGCTGATATTGCTGAACGTGCCTTTTGCCCTGATAGGCGGGATACTGGCGATCCATGTTACCGGTATCAACTTCGGTATCTCAGCCGGTGTAGGTTTTATCGCGCTCTTTGGTATCTGTATCCAGAACGGGGTGATATTGATATCGGTGTTCCACAAGAACCTGCAGGACCGGATGCCGCTGAATGAGGCCATCCGCCTGGGTGTGGAATCAAGGGTAAGGCCGGTGGTGATGACCGCCCTGATGGCAGCGATCGGTCTGATACCGGCAGCAGTATCTCATGGTGTTGGTTCTGAAACACAGAAGCCGCTGGCGATAGTAGTGATCGGAGGTTTGATAACAGCGACGGTACTGACGCTGCTGATCTTCCCGATCATATTTTACGGAGCTTATAAAAACAAAAAAGATGCTTTATAGAACAGTGAACAATACAAACAAGAAACTACTGGTTTTAGTTCGCATATAGGTTGATAGAATGGAACATGCAAATGCAGCTCTAGAAGAGACTCGATCTTCCTGAACTGGTTTCATGCTCAATTACTCCGCCCTGCCGTAGAAGAAACAACGCGGGGCGGATTCTTTTTTTTGGAGGGGCAGGTCTTCAATATAACGTCATTGCGAGGAGCAGCGAAGGTTGGGGCATGGGGCGACGAAGCAATCTTTAATGTAGATCTTCGCGTAGATAAGCACGATTGAAGCCCATAAGAGATTGCTTCGTCGCCCCACGCTCTTTTCCCTACTGCTCCTCGCAATGACGGGGAGGGAGACCCGTTTAGGCCCTTGGCTGCTCCCCTGTTAAAACCTTACCTTTGTAAAAAGTTCCACTCGTCAGGTAAAAGATGCATCAGGTGTAAGTATTCCGCGTTGACTGTTTCCAATCATTAAATTGCCACATGAACATTTACAGGTTATTAACCAGGTATAAACTGCATCACGTGCTATTCTGGCTGGCCTTTTTTGCTGTGTGGCTGCTATTGCGGATCGATGCCTACCCGGCAGTGGCTGCCACTATATGGGCGGGCATACTGAAAGTGGTGACACTGGCCGGAGCGGTGTACTTTACCAATTACGTGCTGATACCCAAATTGCTGTACCGCCAACGCTATGTAAGCTTCTTTACAGCCTTTATCGGATTGATCATCTTTACCGGCTGGCTGGTGATACAGGTGCTGAACCTGGTGCTCCGGCCCTATGCCGCCAGGATCAGCCAGTGGCCTAACACTAACCTGAACAGCCAGCTCTATGATGTGTATATACCCCTCTTCTTTATGGTAGGCGCTATTGTAGGTGTGCAGTTCTATATAGACCAGCTGAAAACGCAGCACCGGCTGCAGAGCGCCCTGCGGGCCAGCGCCGAGCAGGAGCTGCAATACCTGAAGGCGCAGATCAACCCGCATGCGCTGTTTAACTCGCTCAATGCCGTTTACTTCCTGATCGATAAAGAGAACAAGGCTGCCCGGGAAATGCTGATGCAGTTTGCCAACCTGCTGCGCTACCAGCTGTACGACAGCAATACAGATACGATCCCCATAGAAAAAGAAGCGCAGTATGTGGCGAATTATGTAGCCATACAACAGATGCGGCATAATGAGAACTGCGAGGTGTCGTTTTATTGCGACCCGGAGATGCGGCAGTTCCAGATCGCTCCTCTCCTGCTGATCCCCTTTGTGGAGAATGCTTTCAAGCACGTATCCGCGCATATAAATGCGCCTAACAAGGTGAGTATCAGCCTGCGGCGGCAGGGATCTTTCTTACAGCTTGAAACCTACAATACCTGTGAGCAAGTGCATATGATGGACAAAGGGCCCCATAAAGGCATCGGGCTGGCTAATGTAAAGCGCCGCCTGGAACTGCTGTATCCGGAACGGCATAACCTGCAGATAGATGAGACGGCACAGGCATTTCATGTAACTTTAGACATCCGTATCGCATGAACTTACGCTGCATGATAGTAGATGACGAACCGCTGGCCCGGAAAGGGCTGCAGGAATACTGTGCGGATGTGGACTTCCTGGAAGTGGTGGCCATTTGCGACAGTCCGGTGAAAGCCGTGGACCTGCTGCAAACAGAACAGATCCACCTGCTTTTCCTGGACATACAAATGCCCCGTATCAATGGGCTGGACCTGGTGCGTTCCCTGCCTCAGCCGCCGCTGGTGATCTTTACCACTGCTTTCGCCGAGTATGCTTTGCAGGGCTTTGAGCTGGATGTGATCGATTACCTGCTGAAACCCATTGCCTTTGAACGCTTTCTGAAAGCAGCGCTTAAAGCACGTTCCTATTTTGAGCTGCTGCAGCGGCCTGCCGCAGGGGCGGATAATGCCGGGTACTTCTTCATTAAATGCGATAATGGCCTGGAACGTATATGCTTTGATGATATACTATATGCGGAGGCGCTGCAGAATTATGTGGTGCTGCATACGCTACAGCGCAAGTATATTACCTATCTCACGTTTAAGGCAGTGGAAGATTATCTGCCGGAGCAGCAGTTCCTGCGGGTGCATAAATCTTATATCGTCGCCTTGTCGAAAATAGATCGTATAGCCGGAAGCGATATTATTATTGGTCCGCATTACATTCCTATCAGCCGGCATTTAAAGGAGGAGGTGATGGAAAGGATTTTGAGGGACCGTTATCTCAAACGCTGATCAGCACAATACTTCAATGGTATAGCCGCCTGGCGCTTCGAAGTAGAAGGTCCAGCCATGGGCTCTTTTAGGAGGAGGCACCTTATAGCCGTCGTTTTTGAGGCGTGCATTGATCTCATTTACTTTTTCTTCACTTTCCTGCATAAAGCCGATATGAAAGCTGCCGGGGTATTTTGGATCGGAAGCTTTCATGAGGCTGATCAAAGTGCCGTTGTCGTCTGTAAGGAAGCCCATTTTGTCATCTGTGCCCTGGTTGATCAGGCCGAAGTATTTTTCGAGAAAGGCTACGGCAATGTGTACGTCTGTAACCGCCAGGTTGAGGTGGTTGAGTTTCATTGTTTTTCGGTTTGATAACGGAGCAAAGTTAGTGACGCGGGCGATGGTGGAATTGTAAAAAAGAGACATTATAGCCCTGCTTCAGAGAAATAGCGTGCAGGAGTTAATCCGGCGAACTCTTTAAAGTCGCGGATGAAGTGGGACTGGTCGTAATAGCCGCATTCATGGGCGATGCCGGTTAAAAGGTGATCGCTCTCATACTTAGACAGCGCTGTTTCAAAGCGGATGATGCGGGCGTAGAGTTTGGGCATAAAGCCGGACCATTCTTTAAAGCGGCGCTCAAACTGTTTGGAGGAGAGAAAGCATTGTGCGGAGAGGGCGTCCAGGTCTACTGCGGTTTGCTGTGTTCTGACGAACTGGATGGCGCGGGTGATGATGGTTTCCTTTACATAATGCCGTGCCAGCTGATCTTCCAGGAAGCGGGTAATGATCGTTACCCTTTCCCGCGTATTGGACGCTGCTGCCATTTGCTCATTCAGTGCTGCTCCATTGCTGCCGGGGAGGATGTCCAGATCCAGCATTAAATTGCTGAGCTCCGGGGCTGGTATACCAAAGAGCTGCGGAATAGCGTGCGAGAACAGGGTAACACCGAAGATAGTGAAGCTGCCGCGGTTGGGATAACGGCCGTGGGTTTGGGTATGCGCCTGGATAGCGGAGGAAGTCAGCTCGCCTTTGCTGTAAAAGAAAACCATCTTTGCACAACTATCAGCAGTTGACAACCAGGTAAATACATCTGTCTCCGCCGCCTCCAACTCACTTACCCAGAAATGGCTTATAAACTCCTTTAAGCGGCCTTCCGGTAGTATGGCGTAGTAATTCATGTGTTAATCTTCGTTATCCCGGATACGGGGACGCAGGCGTTGTCTGGATTTGTTGAAGATCATCTGTCCTCTGTCGATCCCTTTGCGGAGCTCTTCCTGTTCGGCGGCGGGCAGCTGGAATATCGTATAGCATTCATCGCTGCAGCAGCCGTCGTATTGCGCGGCGCAGTCTTCGCACTGGATGAACAGCAGGTGACAGCCGTCGTTCTTGCAGTTGGTATGTGTATCGCAGGGTTTGCCGCACTGGTGGCAGTGGCTGATGATATCGTCTGTAATGCGTTCGCCGAGGCGCTCATCAAATACAAAGTTCTTGCCTTTGAATTTGTTGGGGATGCCTTGCTGGCGGGCTTTGTTGGTATATTCGATGATACCGCCTTCGAGGTGATATACGTTCTGAAAACCGTTGTGGAGCAGGTATGCAGATGCTTTTTCGCAGCGGATACCGCCGGTGCAGTACATCACGATGTTCTTGTCCTTCTGATCTTTCAGCATGTCTACCGCCATGGGCAGCTGTTCGCGGAAGGTATCGGAAGGCACTTCTATGGCGCGGTCAAAATGACCTACTTCATATTCGTAGTGATTGCGCATATCCACGATAATGGTATCCGGATCGGCGCTGATCTCATTGAAGGATGCTGCATCGAGGTACTGGCCCTTGCGGGACATGTCGAAACTGGGATCGGTAATGCCGTCGGCCACAATCTTCTCTTTCACCTTGATACGTAATACCCAGAAGGATTTGCCGTGATCGTCCACCGCGATATTGAGCCGGATGCCGTCCAGGAAAGGGATGGCATAGAGGGTGTTGCGGAATGCCTCGAAATTATGTTCGGGAACACTTACCTGGGCATTGACGCCCTCACGTGCAATGTAGATACGGCCAAAAACCTGCAGCTGTTCGAGGGAGATGTACAATTGATCACGGAACGCCTGGGGATCGTCGATCTTTGCGTACTGGTAAAAGGAGATGGTAACTCTTTTGAATGTTTCTGCTGCCAGACGGCGTTTGAGCTCGTCTGCGGATACTCTGTTGTGTAATGCCATAATGTTTGGAAATTTTAAGGACCGACGCCGGCGGAACAAAATTTCTATTTCAAGGAAAAAGCAAAGGTAGGAAAAAGGTTTGAGGTTTGAAGTGGTGGGTTGCGGATGAAGACCCGGAGGAGATTGCTTCGTCGCGCCACGCACGGAAGCTTTGCCGCTTCTCGCAATGACGGGGATGGGGTATCCGGCGACTCAAGCCTCAGTCTTCAACCATCAAACTTCAAACTTAGTGGACCATACATTCAGCAGATTGACGAGGAGGATGGCTGCTGAGCTGATAATCAATATGTAACCGATAAAGCCGAGTGTAATGAACAATTGTACATCGTTTTCGCGGCGAGACTCCCCAATGTAGGCAGTGACGCTTAAAAGCAAACCAACAATAAATACACCGATGGAAATCCTTCTGAGCCATTTGGTACCTGCGCCCAGCTGTTTGATGGAATTAAACAAGTCTAGTTTCATATGGGGTGTTTTCGGGTTAATCTAAATATCCACACGTTACAGGCTGACGGCAGCCAAAACAATGACGCAAAGGTAACATATTCATGTTAGGAAAGCAAACGGGAAAACGCAGTATTTTTGTGGAAGAGCATGTCAACAAAAAACGAGACTGCATAGGACAATAAAAATAAGCAGGAACGGCTAAACGACTGATAATGACCCCCTTAAAAAACGGCCGTTTGCTTTGGCATTCTTTTTGACTTAAGGGCTTTTAACAAGCAAAAATAAAGTAACCCAAAAATGTGATCTATGAGTACAATTATCCTTTCTTCTTTCTACTTCATCCTTGCCTTCATGGTGTATCGTGTGCTGGCATATTTTTATGATGACAGCAAAGCGCCCAAGAAACAAAAAAGACTGAAGGCATAATAGCCATTCCTATTAAGAATCAAAGAGTTTGAGGGGTAGCCCGCGAACGAGGTGCTCCTCAAACTTCTGAACTACTTTCTGAAAAGCGCTCCTCCCAATAACCCTCCAAACCCCGCGCGTACGCCTATACGTGTTGCATCCTGGCTCTGATAGCCCGCTATTACATCTACTCTTATCAATTTCAGGATATTCTCCAGGCCCGCAAATACTTCTACATAGTTATTGTCGCCATTGACATAGAATGCGTTGGCGCCCGCTACGAGGTTCCATTTCAGCCGGTTGAACAAGGGGATCTTGTTGGTGAGCAAGCCGTTGAAATGGTGTTCCACATTTGCAGTGGCATAGAATTGCTCAATGGTGCTGTAGCGGTAATAAGGCGCCAGCTGGAAGCTGTTCAGGTATTTAATGTTATAGAAGGTTTGGTTGCCATTAAAGTGCTGGTAATCAGGAATGCCTACTTCCCTGCTGTTTAAGAAGCCGCCCGCGCCCAGGCGGTAGCGGAACTCGCCGAACAGCTTGAAATTCATATTATCGGATACCTGCGCCCACCATTTGTCGAAATCAACATCGCTGCCCGCGAGATTGTGGATGCCTTTGCTGTAGTCGATCTCAAAACGGGGATATTTGGAACCGATGGCGATCTTCCTGTCGGGGAATTCGATGAAACGCTGACCGGGCTGGAAGCTGAAACTAAGGTCTGCCACCAGTGCCTGGTGACGAACAAAAGGTACATCGGCCAGCTCATAAGGATGGTTGGGCAGGAACTGGCGGCCGGCATCTTTAAATACCACGAAATCAGTGGTGTTCTCTACCGGAAGACGATCTTCATAGGTGATGCCTGCCTTTATTACTGCATTATTCTCAAAACGGCGGCGGAAGCCCAGGCTGCCGAACCAGTTCTCATACAGCTTCATGTAATTCCGTTTCAGCAGCAGCGTATATACTTCATTTGTAAGGGCGTCTATCGGGTTATCCTTATTAAACTGTGAAATACGTTTACCGCCGGCCAGTGTCCAGGTATTATTACCAATGCGCTGACGCAGGCGGGACTCCTGTTCCCAAGTTATTTCCGTATACGCATTCAGGTGAGTGTTACTGAAACCATAGCGCAGGTTGGGCGCTATCCGCAGTTCCTGGTTATGCGGAAGATTGAGTTCCAGACTTGGTTCCACACTTAGTACCAAACCTTCCACAGTGTTGTATTCCAGCTGTGTAAACAAAGGTTTTACTGCTAAGTGGTTCGTTACCAGTTCTGTATCGCGGCGGTGATAGTAATTATGCTTAACGCCGCTCCAAAATACACTGAGAGGTGTAATGGGTTTCTGTTTTTTGCGAAGAGAATCGATGTGACGGTCTGACACGAGACTGTCCCTCCGGGCTTTGGCGGTACTGTCTTTCTCCCTGAAATCCTTCACTTCTTCCTTTTCCAGGGGCACGGGCCGTATGCTATCCCAATAATGTATGTTCTTGTCATTGAACGCGGTATCATACTTCATCAGGGTTTTACCAAAATAGCCTGGCGGGAAGTTGGGATGCAGGTTATAGTTCGAGTATACGTTCACGAAATTGCCCAGGAGGTCGAAGCCGAACTGTTTCATAGTAACGGTGATCACCTGGTCTTTGGTGCGCCATACCGCACTGTCTACCGGTACATGGATCTGCCTGATCTGCAGGGAGTCCATGATCTCCAGCTGGTAATCGCGTGTAAGCAGCAGGTTAGCGCTGTGTATACGCCAGTCTCCGTCTGTGATAAAAATGTACCCGGAGAAGAGCGGCTCGAATTTACGGCGGGGCGTTACCTGGATCCTGTTCACGGTGCGGCCGTCTTCTACAAAGGTGCCTTCGAGATGATATTTATAGTACTGCAGGGCATTATCAGCAATGGGTGACACATAGCCACGGGGACTGAACTGCGTGATGACTGCCTGCACGTTGTTGTCGTAGAAATTGATGTAAGCCGGGAAGCTGAAGCCGAAACCGCCCCCGCTCTGACGGGAAGAGATCACCTGCAGCTTGATATTATCGGGCAGGCGGGCGGATATTTTGGTAACAGATTCCGAGAGGAAGACGATGCCTCTGCCGAGGGAGTCGACACCCATGTCCTGTTTATCTACTTTTTGTCCGAAGAAGCGGTCGGGCATGTGGCGGAACTTGAACATGCCTTTGATATAGGCGTTGCAGCTAAACTCCGGTACCTGTGCTTTATAAACAGGCCGTTTCTTAATGGCCTGGCGGATGATGGCGTAGGCAGGGTCTTCTCCCCCACCTTTGATGGTCACTTCGCGGATCTGGAGGCTGAGGGGCTGCAGCTGGAAGTTCAGCATTTGATTGCCGGACACTTTAAGCGGCTTTTCCTCCTTACGATATCCCATGTACTGGCATACGATGGTGTAGTCGCCGTCGGGCAGCTCGAGGTGGTATTCGCCTTCTGCGTTGGTGGTGGTACCTTCTGTGGTACCTTTTACCAGCACGGTGGCATAAGGCAAAGGTTCATTCTTTTCATTGGTAACATGACCGCGGATGATGCTGGCTGATGTACGGTTAAATGCACAGATGAATACCAGCAATAAAAAGTATCTCCACATTCTTCAGGCGAGGTTTTCTCTGCGTTCTGTGGTGTCACGGCGCAGGGCCTTACGCAGCTGGCTGCCGGAGAGACCTCCCAGACCGGCTACCAGGGCGCCGATGATGGAGCTGACGATACCCAGCAGCATGGGGTTACGCATTTTCAGGAAGATCTCGCTGACACGGTTGGCCAGGATATGATCGTTGCGCACATCCTGGAAGAATGCTACCAGCATCCAGAGCAGGAATATGGCGATAAAGCCGTTAAGGAAGGCCTTTCCGGGGGACGAGGGTATGGCCAGTGCTACCAGGAATGCGGCGAGAGCAACAGACCACCAGCCCAGGAAAAGTCCTGCGAGATAAGCTAATGCAGCGATCAGTAATATGGATGCCAGGGATTTCATCTGCTAGTATTTATGTCCGGTTTTATACCCGGAAATTACGGAAACTAATATAAACTATAAAACGTAAGGAAATTGTTTCCGGATCTTTTTATAGAGGCTGCGTTCCAACAACTGGCCGGAAGCGTCTGTGATGCGGTGTGAGAGGACTATTTCGGTAAGCTCCCAGATCTGGCTGCCGGAGGCCCCGTCGAATATTTTCAGGATCAGTTTTCTTTCCGGGTTCCTGTCTGCCGTCAGGCGTTGCTTTCCTTTCGCCATCACATCAGCTTCCAGCTTGGCGCGGCTGGACACTTTGGGATGCTGCAGCATGCCGGTGACGAGGGCGTCTACTTTCAGGTATTTACACAGGGCGGTTTTATCTTTCCAGTAGGCATCACGGGGATCTATGCGGGCCAGGCGTAAGAGGGAGTCTGTCAGGCGGTAGTCCTGGACGTTCACTGCCAGGCTGGCGCTGTCCCCAGAGAGGGAATTGTACATGAGCTGCTGGAGCAGTACGGCTTTTTCCCTTTCGTATACCCTTAGCTGTTCGAAGGAGGTATCTTCACCGGGAGCGGCTGGCATGGTGATGACCCTGAAGGGAATGATGGCGATGGTTTTGTGCTGGTACTGCTGTGCGAACAGGGTTTGCAGGCAAAGTAGCAGGATGAGGGAAAAGGATATGGTTTTCATTGGTGGATGGTTGTTCTGTATACTTTTTTTGATGTGTAAGGGCACTTTTTGCGGAACTCATCATACAGGTCGGTATTGAGCCTGTAGTAGTTACCGATAACGTCTTCGGGACTGATCTCCCTGCTAAAGTACCAGAGACGATCCCCGGATTTGCCATCGTACAGTGACATGCTCAGCGAGCTCAATTTCGTCTTCTTAACGGTAGCAGATCCCGGGACATAAAAATCATCCAGCCACCCTATTATGATGGCATCTACCTTTAGGTACGCAGCCAGCGAGCGTTTGTCAAGATAGTTCACTTTCGGCAGGTTGACACGCGCTCTCTCCAGTAGTGAATCTGTGATGCGCCAATGCTGTACGGCAACGTGCCATCTTTTTTCATCGTTGATGATCGAATTATAGAATGCGTGCTGCACCTGCATGCTAAAAATCGTCTGATCCTCCACCAGCTGTGCATCAACCAGTTTTTTGTATCTATCTCCCCGGGCTTCCATGCTGAAAGGCAGGATGGCGATCAAACCATGAGAGCGATACCATAAAGTATCCAGTGATTCCGGATTAACCTGTATAGTTTCCTCTTCCTGTGCCATCAGCGGTTGCAGGCAGATCAACAGCAAAAGAGAAAGGAAGAAGGTCTTCACGGACGGAAATGTTATCGGGTATAAGGGAATTTTTTTATAAAGGATTTGAACAACCTGGCGTTCTGTTTTTTATCCCGGCTGTTATATGACCCTTCGATATTGCGTTCAAAGTTCCATATGGCATCGCCGGTCTCCCCATCGTACAGGAACACGGCGAAACTTTTCCTTTTCTCGCTTGCGTTCACGGCGGCGGCTGTTTCAGCTCCGACCATGCCCCCCACCATAGCAAAATATTGGGATGGCCGCAGCACTTTGTTCAGCTGCCCTGTCAATACAGCATCTACTTTCAGCAATTTCGCCAATACCTGCTTATCCATATAATTTATTTTCCGGAAATCTACTCCTGCCTGCTTTAAGATGGAGTCTGTTTGCTGCCAGGGCTGCACGTCTACTAATAGCCGTTCTTTGTCTTCAGTGACCGCATCATAGAAAGCTTCCTGTACTTCTATGCCGAGGGCTTCTTCTTCAGCGATCAGCTGCTGCATGAGGGTGTCATTTCCTTTGGGAGCGGCCTGGAAAGAAGTAGTTCTGAAAGGGAGTATGGCGATGATCTTATGATCATAGCTTGCTTCCTGGGCTTTCAAACTGATGGCGGCCAGCAGCGGTATGGCAGTTAACAAAAAACGATGTTTTGCATTCATGTGTAACAGGTATAGGCAATCATTAAATATTCTCAAATGCTTTGACTCAGGCTTTGGATGCTTCCAGCGCCTGTTCAATATCCTGCAGGATATCCTGGACGTTCTCCAGGCCTACGGAAATGCGAATAAACCCTGGCGTTATACCCACTTTCACGCGTTCGTCTTCCGTGAGCTTGGCGTGGGTGGTGCTGGCCGGGTGAGAGGCGATACTGCGGCTGTCGCCCAGGTTGGCCGTCAGGGTCAGCATCTTCAGCGCATCCAGGAAGCGTTTGCCTTGTTCCAGGCCGCCTTTCAGCTCAAAGCAGAAAATACCACCGCCGCCGCTCATCTGTTTTTTAGCGATGGCGTATTGCGGGTGGGTTTCCAGCAGTGGGTATCTCACCCAGTTCAGCTGATGATGCGCTTCCAGTGCTTTGGCGAGGGCGAAGGCGCTGGCGGAATGGCGTTCCATGCGTACATGCAGGGTTTCCAGGCTTTTGCTGAGCACCCAGGCATTGAAGGGAGACATGGAAGGGCCTGTGCTGCGGCAGAAGGCATAGATCTCCTTGATCAGCTCAGGCTTGCCTACTACTACGCCGCCCAGTACACGTCCCTGGCCGTCCATCCATTTGGTAGCGGAGTGGGTTACCAGGTGAGCGCCCAAGAGAATGGGCTTTTGCAGCACCGGTGTGGCGAAGCAGTTATCTACGTTGAGGATGATGTTGTGTTTATCGGCTATTTTGGCCAGCCATTCGATGTCGATGATATCGAGACCGGGGTTGGCAGGCGTTTCGATGAAGATCATCCGCGTATTGGGCTTGATGAGGGCTTCTACGCTGTTGGGATCATTTACATCGAAATAGTCGTAGGATATTCCCCATTTGGGCAGGAACTTGGTGATGACCGTATGGGTAGATCCAAAGATGGAGCGGGCAGACAGGAGGTGATCTCCGGCCTTCATCAGGGCCATAAAGCTGGCGAAAATGGCGCTCATACCGGAGGCGGTGGCATAGCCTGCTTCGGCCTGTTCCAGCGCACAAACGCGGCGAACAAACTCGTCTACATTCGGGTTGGAGAACCGGCTGTAGATATTGAAGTCTGTTTCGTCGGCGAAGGTGGCCCTCATTTCTTCCACGTTATCAAAGCAGAAGCTGGAGGTCAGGAATAAAGGCGAGGAATGTTCCATTTGCCAGGTCCTTTCAATCTGGATCCTGACCGCTTCGGTTTCCGGTTTGTATTGTTGCTCGTCCATCAGTTAAATTAGTTTGCAGTTTGCAATGGGCAGTTGGCAGTCAGAGGAGATTATTGATTTACGCGGGTCTCCCAGGTAAGCTGAGTGCCTGACTTACGTAAGGTTTCGGCTACAGAGCAGTACTTGTTCATGGATAATTCCACGGCGCGGGCGGCCTTATCAGGGTCGATATTGCCGGTGAGGTGGAATACTACGTGGGCTTTTTCCCAGAGGCTGGGTTCTTTGCCTTTTTCGCGGTCTCCTTCGATCTCGATGCGGAAATCAGTGATCTCCTGCCTTTGTTTTTTAAGGATCATCACCACATCAATGGCAGAACATCCACCCAGGCCCATCATGAGCATCTGCATGGGGCGAACGCCATTATTGCTACCGCCATTCTCTACAGAGGAATCCATGCGCACACTGTGCCCGGTTTCATCTGTAGCTTCCATATTGAACCCGTCGTCGATCCTTTTTAATGAAATTTTCATGCTTTCCTAAGAATTTAGGTCAAAAATAGGTTAAAGAATGCTGAAAGCAAAACATGGAGGGTGAGGCAGTTAAAGGGTGAGTTTCAGCATTCTGCGTTCCGCATTTGACGTTCAGTGTTTTTTGCGTAGTTTCGCGCAAATTTTTGGGGGTTGCCTGTAAAGGAATTACATATAAAGGAAGTATTTACATTAGAATCGGGCGCTGCGTTGCCTGAGTTACGCATTGCTTATCATACCTATGGTACGCTGAATGCGGATGCGAGCAATGTGGTTTGGGTATGTCATGCCCTGACCGCCAATTCTGATGTGGCTGACTGGTGGACGGGCCTGATAGGCGAAGGCCGGGTAATAGATCCGGCGCGTCATTTTATCGTATGCGCCAATATCCTGGGCTCTTGTTATGGTAGTTCAGGTCCGCTGAGTATCAACCCGCAAAGCGGACAACCTTATTATAATAGTTTCCCGCAGGTGACTGTGCGGGATATGGTTAAAGCGCATATCCTGTTGCGCAAACACCTGGGAATTGAAAAGATCCACCTGCTGATAGGCGGCTCTATGGGCGGCTACCAAGTGCTGGAATGGGCATTGGCAGAGCCGGCGGCGATCGACCGCCTCTTCCTGCTGTGCACCGGGGCTTCAGAAAGTGCCTGGGGCATTGCCATCCATACGGCCCAGCGCCTGGCCATTGAAGCAGACTGCAGCTGGCAGGACGCCAGCGCAAAAGCCGGACAACGGGGACTGAAAGCCGCCAGGGCCATTGGGATGTTAACCTACCGTAATTACCAGACCTTTGTACGTACACAGTCTGACCCGGACAAGAACAAGACGGATAATTTCCGGGCGGCTTCCTATATCAATTACCAGGGCGAAAAGCTGGTGAACCGCTTTAATGCCCAGAGCTACTGGCTGCTGACCAAAGCCATGGACAGCCATAATATTGCCCGGGGCAAGGAGGACGATATGGGCGCCCTGCTGGAGCAACTACCCCACCCTACCCTGCTGATGGGGATCACGAGTGATATATTGTGTCCGCCGGAGGAGCAGCTCTTCCTGGAGCGGCACCTGCCGAATGCTACTTACTATGAAATAGACTCTTCTTACGGGCATGATGGTTTCCTGATAGAATTTGAACAGATCGGTGCGCTGCTGAAAAAGTGGATGGGCGAATAGGCTATGCGCTTTTCAGTAAGCTTGCATGCGCTTTTACCTAAGCTTGTATGCGCTTTTACCGTAGGTAGGACTAAGGTAAGACTAAGCTCTCCCCTGGAGTTTACGAGGAAAACATGCGGAACTTACTAGGGTAAGATGAGGAATTTACTAAGGTTCTACGAGGACATTTCCGCCAAAACCGCCATTTCCGCCATGTAATTTGGGCCGCATTCCCTGGCCTGGTACCTTCGCTTTGATCAATATTTTCATTTCATTAAACAGTATTTTATGTGTAAGCAACATGGGCCTGTGTATTTTACAGGCACAGTCGATGGTATTTGTTATTACCGTTTGAACGGGGCGTATTATGCCAGGCGGAAAAGTACTTTAAGCGGGAAACGGGTAAAGCGGGATCCAAAGTTCGCGCGTACGCGGCAGCATGCGGAGCTGTTGGGGAGGGCATCGCGGATGGCGGCAGAGGTTTACCGCTTGCTGCCAAAGGATCAAAAGCGGCTTGTCCTGTACAGGACGATGACCGGGAAAGCAATGGCGCTATTGAAAAGCGGGATGCCGGACGTGGAAGTAAGAGAGCAGCTGCAGCAGCGTGCGAAGATGCCGGTGAAACGGCCGGCCGTACAGGCGCCGGTGGTACGCATGCGTGCGAAAACGGGTGGTATGGATGTGGTGAAGACGGTATGGGGGAAGGAGTTGACGGTTGACAGTGGGCAGTTGGCAGTTAGCGGGCGGATATGGACGGTGATGACAAAAGAACGCGTGTACCAAGTGCGGTTGCCGGATGCACGGTGCTTGTCATCATAAATCCACTATATTTACGGAGTAATGAAATCCCAAATTGTTACTATGAAATATGCCTTTATCGCTGCATTGTTATTTAGCCCGATCTGCCTCTTTGCCCAGGCGGAAGTGGATGCAACTAAACATGAAAAGGTTAAAGTTATCCGGCTTGATGCGAAGCATTACCTGCCTGATGGAGCGCCCCTTTTACGTCTGTCAGGTATAAAGGTGATCGTTCTTTGTGCGGATACCAGCAAACTGGGATACGTACAAAAAGGTATGGCAAACAAGGCGGTACGCGCTGTTCCTGACAAACCTTATACGCCCTATCTGCAGGATTTTGTGAACGAGGTATTTGGCGGTGTTTATGTAGCGTCCGGCCGGCGGATGTTGTGGGTGATCAAAGACCTGCGCATTAATGAGGCTACCCAGGACATGCAAGAGCATGCGTTTGTACGACTGAAAGCAGATGCCTACCTGCCTGTAAATAATAGCGACACCCCAGCTTACCGCCTGCTGGCAGCTTTTGACCGGGTGTTTGTGAAGAGCGGAGGGAATCTGGCCAATAAACATGACGAGCAGATCGCGGAAGCGATACAACAGTTCTACCTGAGCTGTGAAGATGCGGCGGGTGTTTATTCCAGTGATACGCCATTGACGGAGGCGGTGATCGTTGCCAAAGCACTGGAGCCGTTTAAGGCGCCTATTTATCATGATACGGCTTATAAAGAAGGGGTGTATAAGACTTACCAAGAGTTCCTGGCCGATGCACCTTCGATCACGCATGTTGAAATAGAGAAAAAGAAGGGGCAAGAAAAGGCGGTATACGCTGTGTCTGGAGATATGGTACGCAAAGAAGTGACGGAGATGTGGGGTGTGTGCTATAAGGGAGTTTTGTATAAGTATGACGACCATGAGCTGATACCGATAGCGCGTCAGGGCAATACGTTTATAGTGAGCCGGTATCTCCGGGATCTGAACAGTCAGAAGACCTTTATTTTCTGGGAAGGGATGGCATCGGTACTGGCTGGCGGTGTACCAGGATCGGATGGATCTACGGGGATGCATTTGGCGAGGTGGGTGCCGGAGGCAGCGGAATATGGGGCGGCGGCGACGACGGTGGATGTGGAGAGCGGAGAGTTGGTGTTTTAAATTTGAATGAGTGGAAGTATGAAAAACATTTTGGACAAAGTATTTGACGTTGAGACTAAAGAGGATTTTATTGAGTTTATCGGGTTATTGGTGACTGATCTTAAAGAACATCCGGGTGAATGGGAGAATAGGAATCTGCCGTCTTACCTGGAGGCAGTTGCGAGCTGGACGGAAGACATGGATGGATTCTTTCCTAATTTTGATTGGCCGGTTCCTGAAAATGTTGACTGGAAGACTTTTGCGATGATATTGCTGGCGGCGAAAATGTATGAGTAGCAGTCGCGGCAACGATACCCATAACCATAACCAATTGTACGCTCTTATCATATGCCTCGTCCTGGTTGTCATGCAATAACAGAATTGTATTCCACATTGCATTCATGGTTGAAGCGTCCTTTAGCCAAACCAGGTCCTGTTCATTTACTTTCAGGAACTCGAAATCCCCCTTTTTACCTAATGCCCAGGCATTTTGGTGCAGTAACTTCAAAAAATCCTTTTGTGATATTTCGCTCTCTGTTCCTGTTGGTGTTAAATAATAGATACTGCTCTCTCCTACAATCGTATATGTCCCGTCCTCTTTCTGAATTCCCAAAAGGGCCTTATTCTCCAAGCCAGCTAAGTATTTAACTATTTCAGAATTTTAATATTCTCCTGCTAACTCATCAAATTTATTTCGCCTGATCCTTGCTTTGATATTGACCTTTTCATCCTGGAAATTTTTCATTCAGATAAACGTAAACCGGGAAGCTTCCTGTATTTTGATTTCAAGGTTGCCAATGACGAAATAATGTTTAGTTAGCCATTGACTTCTGCGGAGACTCCTTTTAACTTCAAAAAAGGTGGTATCAAGCTTTAGTGGTGCCACTTCTATTGCGGTGCTTTCCAATTTGTACTGGGTATTTTCAACAACCAATCTTAAGGGTACTGCGCCTGTTTTTTCCACATAAAAATCCCAGTTGTTAAATTTATGGTTTACATAGGCTTTATTATCTATTTTATATTCCTACGAATAATAGTAAGTAAAAGTACCCGATGCATCCTGTAATACTATAGCTCAAAATTAATGGACCATACCACAAAAAGGCTGATCCACTAATTTTATGCTTCATTAAGAGTTCAATAGAACAGCCATGTAAATCCAATATTCTTCAAAGGCTCTTCCCCTTTGACATTCAGCGCCCTTTTTTAATCAATTTATTATCATCCCAATCAAAATCAACATGTTCTTCTACATACTTTCCATTCTTCTCTTTACGAACTACGGTCTTGTAGGACAGGCGTCCGCGTACATAAGCATATTGGGAAACTATTCTACCGTTTGATTCCGTTACTTCAATACTGCCCAACTCATCTGAAAAACCATATGCTAATTCAGGAACCGGAGAGGGGCTGTATATCTTATTTGCATCGAACTTCACTCTGAAATCTGTCTTAGGAAACTCATCATACTCCCTTAGTAGGTCAAGTAAATTCTTCGTATAGCCGGATGCATTAACGGCTAGGTTATGTTTGATAGTGGCCTCATAATGTTGCACAATAGTTAAACCAAGCGAATCCGGCGCTATAACTATTTCCGTCTTTACAATATCTTTTGCCTGCATATGGGCTAAGAATTGTGAATCGAGCATCGACAGCGTATCCGTTAACCAACTTTTGAATAGCTTTACCTTTTTTAACATCAAAGTATCTTCCTGCACCGGGGAACTGCTACTAACAGAGGTGGTATCATTCTCCCGGACATCTCTTTTCGATGGAGTACAGCTTATGCTAAAGTAAGACAAGCTTATAACTAACAATTGCCGATATATTCTTATAGTCATTTAAAATACTTATTTAAACATTTTAGAACTTTGTTTGTATTCCCCTCTTCCTCCTGTTAGGTTAGTATAGAGGGTTTTTCCTATTATCTTAGTAGCAGAAATTTCATAGCCACTTTTTCTATACTTAAAGCTCCCAACGTCTACACCACCATTGTTATCGTTCTTATACTTCAATAATAACTCTTTTGAATCGGTATTCCAGATATAATTACGGTGGTCATTTGTCCAGCGTGTCGACACCAAATCTATGCCATCCCAGCCATCAGCTCCACCTGTGTTATCTGAAAATCCCGACATACCTCTGCTATAGCCTATGCCATTAATTGCGGCTCCGATAGCAAATCTGGAATTTTGTCGCTCAGGTGATAGTTCTTTGAACGCTGAATAGTTCTCCTGTGTAGCGCCTTGTGCAAATGTGTTGTTATACAGTACCACATCTTCCAATGTTTTCAATGCCGCTGATCCTCCTTCTTTAAGATAATTCATAGTAATATTTGCAATTGCATAAGATTCATCTTTCTTACCACTTGATTCATTGTGGATAACGGCAGCGAATGCAATAAATGTACGATGAGATACTCCTAAATCTCGAATTGCATCATTTTTAATATAACTAATGGTATGCCCAGACCCGCTTTGATCGGTGGCCAAAAGTCCATCGGTTCTGACCGTATAAACTTTGTCATCCTTTATACCATCTGACCCCAAATACTGCCCAGTTTCCAGATAATAATCACCTGGCATCATACCATCGGGGTCGATAAAACGCATCGGATTATCAAATGCATAGCTATATGGAGTCCATCGTCTCATTTTGGCTGCCATAGGATCCGAACTATGCCATCTGCCTATCTGAGGGTCCAGTATTCTGCTTCCGTAGTCGTACCACTCCAGACCGGAACCGTCTTCGAATTCTTTACTCTGCAGCTCCTTTCCGTTGTATTTGAGCCGGTTTTCCTCGTAATTGGTGCCTCTCAAAGCGTTTGAGCTAATACCCGCCATTGTGAGGCCGAACGGGTAATAGTGCGTCTCTTCCAGTAATGGTCCATTAATTTGAGTTACTGTGACATCGTCAAAGAACACATCCTGCTCAGTCTCATTACTGGTATAGATATAAAGGAACCCATTTCTCGTTACTGGCATCTTATCTACCACCAAGGTTTGTAACTCATCCGGCTCACCTTTTACCTGCCTAACCCCACTATTTTCTTCAACAAAGTTAAACTGATCATCGAATAACAAAAAGTTCAAATATGCCTTCGGCTTATCGCTTTGATTCTGATTCGGATCTTTCTCTTTTAATCGCCGATAATCATTACCATTAAAATTACCAAATGGCTTCAAACGGCCTGGTTGTAAGCTGGTATGGGCACCCTGATTTGAGGTCTCGGCACCAAAAGCCTGCAGCAATCCAGCTATCATATCTTCAGGAGTGGCAGACATGTTATTCTTGGGTCCGATGGACTTATAGAACGCTCTGGCACCTACCTGTACCGTATCCCCTGCCATCACTTTTAACACCAGGGAAGGACCGATCTTGGTCCGGCTGTTCTTTGCGTTGACTTTGGCCACATATTGATTTCCTGATATCGACTGGCCCTCGGGATATCCTGCCGGCTTAATGGTCCGGGTATCTTCAAGATTACTGAAAAGGGCGGTTTCTGTTGCTGCATTTGATGCCTCCATAGTAGCAGTATACATGCTAAATGCTTCTTGTTCCGTCAGCACCATCCGTACGTTGCCTAAGTGATCTTTTACAAAATAATCATAATAATAAGCGGGAGACTGGCCAGCCTGGAATACGGGGCGAATACGACCTTCCTCATGGCTTATCAATTCCAGTTGATCGTTACGATAAACCCAGCCATCCATATAGTCGGTAATTGTAATTCTGGCTGGCACACCGGTTTTATCAGTGACTATCTTCTTCAGTTTGAAGCCTTTTCCATCATACTGGTATTGGATAGTACCTTTACCGGTAATGATATTTTCAGGTAAGTTCAGGTAATTGTAGGTGATAGACGTGATGTCTTTGTTCAGGTCTTTGATAAGGTTGCCGTTTAGATCGTAATCATAGTCATCACCGGTATTAGGACCATTTAAAAAGTCACCCAGTTGAGCGGTTGCAGTGTTATTTATCTGGTCTGTTACTGCCGCCAGCTTATTACTGGTTTCACTTGCCTTGTACCGATAGGTCAGTTGGTCAATTGGCTTTTTATCGGGGCCCACCATACCCGCTTGGTTCATCGTAATAATATTGCCATTGGGGTCATAAGTCACGTTGCTGACAGAAAAGTCCTTTTCGCTGTTGGACCAGCCGCCAGATCCTTGTTGACGGAAGTCGGCATTGGTAAGACGGTTGGCATTGTCGTAGCCATAGCCGTAAGCACGTTGGGCCTTATCACCCACACTTTTCCATTTAATGCCTGTTATATTGCCATTGTATTGTTTAGTAGTAAATCCATAATCGTAGCTCAACTCCTGACCGAACCTATTGTTTGTGGGCGATGTGGCTAGGAAGTCTTTATTGATACCAGTGAGCCAGCCGCGGATATTATAGTCATAATTGAGCATTTCCCACTGATCGGAAGCATTTTTCACTCCGAGGCGTTTGGTCTTCAGCTGACCAAGTTCATCATAGCTGTTATCTGCGATCGTTCTTTCCCATGAGGCATTATCATTGAGCCTTTTCTTTACAGTTTTCACTCTGCCTGCAGCATCATAAGCAATCATTGTAAGCATGGTCGTTTGAGGAGTAGTACCGCTCCGCGGATTCCTATGTTTCCGATAACTACTAAGCAGCTTACCATTGAAGTCATACAGACAGGTAATTATATCCTTACCGCCGCCAATGTTATCGGAGATAGCCTGGATCACCCGCCCTTTGTCATTGTAATAAGTGGTAGTAGTCAACCAGCGATCAGTTGTTCCTAACACTTTTACTTTAGTGCCTGTAACTAGTGTCTTAGTCCTACTGCTGACAGCCGTTACTGTTTCCGCATAAGGATTGGCACCGGCTTGTGGCTTGCCGAAATCGCTGCTTTCGGCCGCCTGTACTCCCGGAAAATCATACGTATCATAAAAGGTATACGTTAATGGAGTGAGTGCAGAAGGTAAAATACCGGGTAAAGGATTGCTTGCTGCAACATTAATTGTCCCCTGGTTAGCAGCAGTATTGATTTCAGCGACTATATCCCCCCCTGCTCCGGAATCAAACCCAGCTTCGAAAGTTATACTGCCCGTGGCCTGGTATATATGTGTAATGCCATCATAGTTGGCAATTACGAGATTTACTACTCCGGGGATAGTGTAAGGAATGTCCTGGGCGCCACCGGTAACGCCGTTCATGCTCGTTTGCAAGGCATCCCTTGCAGCCGCAGAAGTATACAGTGCTGTCATTACAGGCCGATTGAGCTGGTCGTAGAAGGTCGTCAACCATTGCCCCTTAGTTTTCAGATTACCATCCTGCGTAAATACCAAACGGTCCCGTACATCATAGACCATATCTTTATATAGGCCCCCAGGTGATATCTCCCTGACCACCCTTGCGCGGTTATCATAATTGTAAAAAAAACAAAGCTCAGTGGCTATAGCATCGGTTAGCGTCCAGCCAGACTTGATCAGTTCCACTGCTTTAGGAGGAATCACACAGCGTAGATTACCCAGATCATCATATACATAATAAATACATAGCCAGCCGTTGTATCCGTCCGCGGCACCGCTAGTGATCTCTGTTCTTTTCATTACTATCCTGCCATCCTTATCTTTAAATTCCGCCGTCCTGTACCCATTTTCGTCTTTCGTTACAAGTTTGTATAATTGACCTGCTGTATATGTTCCTGCGGATGCTGGCTTTATTGCCCCATCCGCTATATTCCATATTACGATGGCATCCGCTGTTGTATTCAACAGGTATTGGTACTCTTCAGGCTTGTTGCCTCCTGTGCTGCTCCAACTGTTGCCGGGCGCAAATATTTTCGATACCCGATTCAATGGAGAGGGTTCAAACTGTGTTTTGCTGTAATAGATTTGCTCACCGGGATATTGACCTTGCATGAAAAGCGTCTGCTCACCAAAGGGATCGGTTTTAAATCTGCCGTCGTTCCCCGGAGATACATATGGAAGGTATTTGTATTGCTCGCGCCTGAACTCATCGTATACGAAAGGCGTGACTAGATCCTTTCCACCGGGGCTAATACCTTTATCCACCGTTTGTAAAGGATATCCCAGCCCATCCATGTACTGAGTGTTCCTTTTAACTTCTGATACAGTCCGGCTATTAGACGAAACAATTGTTTCATCACTTGTCGGCATGCTAGGTTCCCAGCTCATTATATAATTAATAGTGGTATTCGTATAAGCCGGCTGTGTTGCTTCTGGCTGTGCTACAGGGCGAGAGGAAGTGTTTGGCACATTTTGTCCGAAGAGATTAATAGGACCGTACAGCAACATTAAAAGTCCTGCACACTTGGTGTATATATAAATATTTTGCATATATTTTAATTCTAGCAATGTTATAGGGTTCTACTATTTCAGTATCTGTATGCATAGTCAATACAGCTCATTGACAAGGCGTAGGAGACGTTCCAGAATAAACCGGACTGGTAGAACCGTCGCTCCATCTATAATAGAATACACATCTCCAGATAGGGCCGTCCTTAACAGACGAAGTGACTATTCTAACAGCGGTTTCGCAAACTCCGTTAATGCACTTTTTATTATCGCCATAACAAGTAGCGGTGTTACATATGATCTTACAGGTGCCATATGCGTCCGCATACTTTTGGCCATATGTATTGACTTCATCCCAGGCCTTTCTGTTTGCATCTCCCAAATTTATTACGGAAACATACTTCTTACCTGGAACTTGATAAGTATATGGTTCAGGAGTATAGTTCTCCGGACACGTTCTTAAAAAAGATTTAGATATAGAATCGTTAAAATAAAACGTGGTTGCCCCGTCACAATTTATTAATTGTCCATCAAAGCTGTAGCAAAACTGTTTCAGTATTTTCCCGTTACGATCGCGGATCGTTTTTAAACGGTTATAACTGTCATATTCGTAATAAGTAGTGATATTGTTGGCGTTTGTTTCTGAGGTTAAGCCAACAGTCGGCTTGTACGTATAAGTTGAGACCAGCGCATTTTGTAATTTGCTCCGCAAACTGTCCAGCGTTGTTCTCAGTTGGTTATCGTCGGTCGGGTTATTTAGGATTGCCTGATCTATAAATTGTTTAACCGTATTATAATCGGAGCCTGTAATTAAGGCCACTGGGTATTGCCCATTATACCCCCATAAATAAACATTCCTCAGATCATTTTCCTTAGAAAAGTCAAGAAGATTTCCCTTACTATTATATTCATGAAATTGTGCTTTTACAGTTTCAGGGTAGTTACCAATCTTCTCTTTCACGATTTTTGGCACGAATACTCCGGGATAGGGGTTATAATACTCAACTGTTTTCAGAAACTTTTGGGCTCCATTAGTGAAATGTGTTTCTTCTATAACAGGAGTAATAATATTTTTGTTGACCATATCCCTATATATTCCAGCAGGATCCTGTGTTGCGGTCGTCATGTCAAATGGATATTTATACTCTTTCTTTACTACTTGCGTTTTACTGTTAGTAGAGGTTTCAGAACGAAGCATCTTATACGTATTATCATACACATAATCCGTTACTGATTCCAGGCTTACACCATCTACCGTTTCTCTTACAGTCTTCTTCTTCAAAAAAGGATAGAATGTATAAATCGGGAAAGCCGCCTTGCTGCTCACACCAGTCTGCAAGTTGTATAGAACCTCGATTGCCCTAACATATTCATTAAAGCGTGCAGGGTCATCATTGTATTGGTTAACTTCTTCCTTCAGTAATTTCTTATCCTTTGAGTAATATTGCACCGATAATGGCAATCCTCTTTCAAGCTCAAGTTTTCCGAATGTTTTATTAGTGTAAAAAGAGGCATCAAGATTCTTCAAATAAGCGGCTGCAGCGAAAGCAGGTTTATCAAGATAACCATTATCCTGATTGGAGAACGTATGTATCACAAATCCTTCGTCACCATTCTTTTCGACTACTTCGGTATAAGTAACATGATTTCCATTGGTATTATTCAGATAGTTAAATGAATTATTTTGTAGTTGCCAAAAATAAATAGTATTACCATTGCTAGTAGCCGATCCTTCCTGATAATATTTAGGAGTACCAGACAGCACGCCACTGGATTCAGTACCATTGTTAACATAATTTTTAATATAAAGATATTCTCTTACACGAGGCTTATTTGCACCACCATCGTAGCTCACAATTTTCCTCACTCTTGCTCCTCCGGCAATTTTATTTCCACCAACCGAAACGCAAGAGACACTGGGATATTGGATCACATTCTTTGAGTAATCATGAGGCTCAAAGTAGAACTCAGTATATCCCTTTGTAGGATAAGTGATTCTTTCCAACATTTCAGCAGAGGCAAAAGCAGCGTCTGGCTCCCTTGACTGAAAGTACGCTGCGCCGCCATCCGTTGGCTTACCGTTAGACACAGGCATTTTCCCATTATAGAAACTCCAGTGATCCAATTTCCAGGTATTATAGACTGGCAACTTTTGTACGTTATAAGCAAAGCCATAGGTGTAGGCGGAAGTTGCATCATTTGCATTAAAAACAAGTTCTTGTAGCTTTAAACGCTCATTTGCATTCTCTATATACTTAAATGAAATTTTTTGCGTTTGTAAATCCTTATATTTAGCCACTATGTTATCCAATTTATAATATTGATCTGTTGAAACATTAATACTATACATTGCAAATGAAGTAGGGTAAGGATTTGTTTGCGGGACATATTTCAGCTCATTTGTCAAAGATTTCTCAAAAGAATAAATTACGCCATTGCTACCTTCAATTTTATCCAGGTAGTGAGCTAATATTAAGTGCCGACTTAAGTAATAATCAGCCCCATTAATATCAACTTCCCCATCAAGATTATATAAATTCATATAGTTCACCTGGGAAAAGTTTGGCACATCTGCGCTATAGTAAAATTTAACACTATTTCCACTGGGAGAAATTATCTCCGTTAAATGCCAGGCTGTTGATTGAATATTCAAACCGGGGGGGTGATTTTGATAATAGGTGGGATCCAGCAGCGGTGGTACGAACTGTAAAGATGGTAATGATATTTCGATTGCTGATTGGTCTCCGCCGAATACGTATTGAAATCCATCATTTGTGGTGAGGATAAACTTTGTAAACGTTCTAGGCATGTGATAATAATCCCACTGACTTTCAGACTGTATCTTAATATTCAAGTTCTCTTTCGATTTAACCTTCCAAGTACCGTCATAGTTCAAATAAAAACTACCTGATATTCCATTGAATGAAAAATTGAATTCATCAGGTGATAGATCGGCTCCTGTATAGCTGTTTAAATAGCTCTGCTGACTCCAATTACTTACAGCTAAATCATTTCTCCTATCAAAATAGGTCATTGTGGGATCGTGGCCCACTAACAATTCATCCATAACACCGTTAGTTTGGCGAGTAATCAATCCTCCAGCCTGAAGGCTCCAACCCAATCCTATCCAACCAGGATGAACATCCGGTTTGTTTCCGCCAGCATAGTATTGTAGCTGCATCGGCACCTTGATATCTCCGCATTCTAACTGAGCCAATGGAACCGTCACCTGAGGCAGCCCATTAAATAAGGAGACAGGTACTTCCCCGTACTTGCCCAGATCCCCAGCAGTTGGACTTTTAATACTTCGCTCATCTTGATATTCTTCTCCTTTCTGCGCAAGCAAACTGCTTGTATTAAGCGCCAGCACTAAAGACATCAGTATTCTACAGAAACTTGTCATATAATTGATAGATAGATTGCTCTTAAAAAAATGTTACCAGTTACTATTTATTTCCGTTCAATGCTTTATTTTCCCCCTTCAATACATCGATCTCCTTCTGCATATGTATCATATACAACGTCAACTCTTCCACCTTCCGCAACAACTTCTCATTCATCTCTCCCAGATCCAATCCTTCCTTCTGCACTTCAGCAGCTGAAGGTATCTCCGGTAAGTGTTGGTTTGCTTTAATATATTGCTCCACTTCACTCAAAGCAGGCAGCTTATAATCCGGATGGAAGACGAAATCTGCCCAAGTTTCCTGGGTTACTTTCACCCTGCGTGCTGCCAGGGTACCTGCCACTGCCAACTTGTAAGATCCAGGGTCGGTAGTGCCGATACCCACATTGCCACTTGGTTTAAACACCATCCAGGGAGTGGCGCTAACAACATCGGCAGTACTGTTACCTCCTATATAGCCGTAATTAAGGGCATTACCGGTTCCCGTTGCTCCCCAGGCGAATATCTTCCCGGTGGCGCCATAAGAAAAACTATATTCCCGTGCCCATCCTGCGGGAAAATCAACATCGATATTGATACCATAGGGATAACCGGCTGGATTCTTGTGACGGATAGCCCCGCCATCCACATTCAGAGATGTTGTTGGCGTAAGCGTACCTATACCTAAGCCGGTGTTGGTCAGGATCATTCTGACTGGCGCCGCTGTGCCGGTTCTGCCGGTTTCAAAGAATATTCTACCGGTATTGGCTGCCGACAGATGCAGATCGGTATAGCTTTCCAATACGTTGGCATTTTGTTGCACGGTCACCTGGTAATTACTGGGGGCGGTACCAAAAAAGAGCAGGGAATTGGGAATTCCTTTATGTTCCATCCTGATGTAGTTTGCGACTATAGGATTGGTTGACTCTATCGTTAACCTGTTCGGAGGGGCGGTTGCGCCTGTACCAATACCAACGTTTCCGGTAGTCCCAATCGTATTTTCCTGAGCGGAAAGGCCAGCAGGCAATGATACTGCAGCAAGCACCAGTGCGGTAATCGCAATGGATATTTTGTACATATAGGAAGTTTATTTTATCGTATTTCTGGGATTTAATAACGGGTACTTTCCTGGATTTTCTTTTCCAGGGTTTCGTTCCGCTGTTTCAGCTCATTGAGCTCTTTCTTAATATCGATTAGATACAGCGTCAGCTCTTCTACTTTCTGTAAAAGCTTTTTATTCATCTCTCCCAGATCCAATCCTTCTTTTTCTACTTCTGCGGCGGAGGGCATTTCAGGCAAATGCTTATTAACTTTTACAAATTCTTCTACTTCCAGTAGTGATGGAAGCCGGTACTCCCTGCTAAATACATAATCCGGCCAATTGCTGAAGGGCTTTACTTTTACCCGGGTAAAAATAGCATCGCCATTTACTGCCAGTTTATATCCTTTGGGATCTTCTGTACCTATGCCTACATTACCCGTTCCTGTCAACACCATTTTAAGGGACCCCGCTGTAAAAAATTTCATACCGCCATAGCTGCTAAGCCAATAGCTAGGACCCGAAGCGTTCCAGCTATCCATGGTCCATTGAAAACCATAATGGGGTTGTTGCTTACTATCATAGGAAAACTGGTCATTAAAAGCTATACCAAGCTTACCCCCTGCAATCATCGAAACGTCTTTATAGAAGAACTGGTTACCATTCACGTCGGCGAATGGAAGTATTCTATAGGTGTTATTATCGAAATCATACTTGATAGAGCCTACGGTAAGCGCATATAAATATCCTGTGGGCGCTGTAATCGTCTGACCAAAAGGAGAAGTAGGGTTCAGCGGACTAGCACCATTGAACAAAGCTTCTGTTCTATAGTAAATATTTCCCCATTTATAATTGGACCGGATCCATACAGCATTGTTATAAATATAAAATGTAGCCGCATTAGCGTTTCCGGAGGTGCAACGGATCTCCAGGCCATCGAACCTATCAGGGTTAAGAGAATATTTGTCGACACGGATCTGGTAAGTCCCTTGTACGTAAAACGAATTCGGATCAGCCTGTACACTTACCTCTATAATAGAGGAGTAGCGGTCTGCAGAAGAGTTGACCTGCAAAAGCTTGTAAAAATACAGATCATAAGGGCTTGCAAGCGTCTCTGTACGGCCCAAGAGTTGCCAGTCGTCTACTACTCCAGTACCAGCCGCCATTGATCTTTGACAAAAAAATGAAATGCAGAAAAGTGTGATAAGGGCGTATAAAATCTTATTCATGGTTAAGGTGAAATTTAGTTCGCAAATTCGGTGCATACATGGCTTGTATACAAGCCGTTATTTAGAAATTATATCCAAGTCTCAGCTTTATAGGGTCTGTTCTGGGTACATGCTGGTTGTACAGAAAATCATATAACAGGATAATATTACCTTTCAGCTTGCTGCTTACTTTGTACTTCTTGCTGATGCCAAGTAAGGCACTACCCTGCCAGTTACTAATATCCTTTAATTGGTCTGTATTGGTGAATACAGAATTATAGTTTTCTTCAAAGCCGCCGTTAATGTAGAAAGAGCCTTTCAGTTTCCAATCCAGGAAAGAACGCAGGCCCAAACCCTGATGGCTGAAGCGGATGTTATTAAACCCCGTGCCCAGGCCAAGCTTATAAGCGGCTCCCAGACCGGCGCTGCCGTTCTTGTGGAATTTATAAGCCACCTGTCCGGCAATATCACTGGTGGTGGGGAAATATTGCGTGGAACGTGCAAACTGCATGTTACCACCGAACTCCAGCCTTTGCAGAAAACTTTTGGTCTTCATTTCATTCGGCTTGAAGCCGGGCATATCTGCGGCGTTGTCCACATCGGGGAACTTATCTTTCAGTTCGTTGAAGCGTTCACGTGCCTGCGACATCTGCTGACTCACGGCTGCCTGGGCATTAGGGCCTCCCCCACCCAATCGCTGCTGGATGAGCTGTTCTACCTGGGTACGGGTTTGCAAGCCTTCCAGGTTTGCTGCGGAACTGGCGGCAGAGAAATTAAACAAACCCGCCAGCTGGGAATTCTTCTGCAGAAAATCGTTATAGGCTGGTACTTTCTTCAGCATCTCCAGCGCTTTGGCCTCTGCCTTCTTTTTATCTTTCAGCAGTTCTTTATATTCTTTGAGCTGCTGTCCGTAATAGTAGGCTTCCTTATTGAATTTCTCCAGGTCTTTGGTGAAGCCGGTATATTGCGCCAGCTGCTCTTTGAGCTGCTGCTTCCGCTCGCGGATGTAGGCCTTGATCTGTTCTGCCTGTTGCAATTGCGCCTGCAGCTGTTGTACGTTTTGCAGGGAACCGTTTACTTTATCCTGCAGGGCTTTGGACTGGCCGCCTAATGATTTGGCGTCTTTGAGAAAGGACAGGGAATTCTGCAGGGTATCCAGGTAACCGGTGTAGCCAGCGCCCAGTTTGGATGGATCGTATTTGCCCGCCTTCTGTTTTAACCTGGACTGCAGGCTACCCATAGAATCGATAGAGCGGGAAAAGATGTTCTTTGCCGCTACGGAATCTATCTTTGCCAGCCTGGCCTGCATTTTCTTTTCCTGGCGGGCCAGGCGCTCCAAGGCTTTCTGAGAGCGCTTGTTCACCTGTTTTTCAAAGTGGCGGGATTTACCACTCACCTGGGAAAAGTATTTATCAGGCAGCTGTTGTAACTGCCGTGTAGTATTATCCTGCGCGTGGACGGCTGTTACCGCAGCCAAGCAGAAAATAGCCAGATATAGTATTCGCATAGGGACTGACAATTATTTTTTTACGGCTTTCATTTGCGTCATTTCAGCTTCCAGGGCTTTCAGCCGGAGGAGTACAGCTTCATGTTCTTTTTGTTGTTGTATCTGGTATAGTGTGAGTTCTTCTATCTTCTGCAGGAGCCTCCTGTTTATTTCTCCGAGATCGAGGCCGTCTTTTTCCACTTCAGCTGCAGATGGTATCTCAGGCAGATGCTGGTGAGCCTTGATGTAATTTTCTACTTCGTTCAGGGACGGCAGTTTATAAGCAGGATGGAACACGTAATCAGGCCAGCCGGTTTGTGTTACCTTCACCCTTTTTGCAGATATGTCCTCAGCTACGGCCAGTTTGGTCTGAGGATTGCCAGTGCCAATGCCTACATTGCCGCCACCGTTTGCCATTATTATATGTCCATCGGAACCGATGTTCATGTATAGTTTATTGTCAGAGCCATTAGGGTTGCTCTCTATGTCCAGATATCCCTCGTTGCTACCCCTGATCCGTCCGCCGGTAGTAGCGCCAAAAGTAGTCCAGTCATTATAGGCGTTCCCAAGCGTGGCCGCTACCCGGGTACCATCGCCGAGGATATTCACTTTTGCTACATGCAGGCCTGCCTGTGGCGCAGTAAGGCCAATTCCCACGTTACCATCTTTATTCCAGATACCGGCCGGCATGAAAACGTCACCGGCAAACCTATTCTTGTAGGCTACCTGTAATTGAGCAGTGCCCGTTAAAGCTTCATCAGCCGTTACCCAACCCTGATAGTTCGCTAAAATATCTGCAGTCCTGCCTTCAGCATATGCGCGGATACTCATGCGTAGAAAATAATCCTTACTGCTGATAAAGATCACCACTTTACCGCCCTCATTAGCCAGGTATACAGGCGGGGTATAGGAGCCAAATGAGGCTATTGTAGCATTAATGAAGGCTCCGCCAAAAATGTAATAGTTGAGAATTAAGCCTATACTTGCGGGGGTGGCGGTACTGGAATAATTATAACCTTCCAGAATGATGGTAGGCATCTGACTACCATCTGTAAAGGGCAGGTTGGTCTTTATTTTGATACCATTCGCGGGAGTACCGTTGAAGAAATAGGTTTTTACATTACCGTTAACGGAATCTTGTCCGTTTGCCAATGTTGTAATAAGCATAAGGCATAGGGAAAACAGGAGCTTTCTCATAATAACTATTATATCTTAAAATTTATCTTGACAAAGTTGCATTCGCAGTACGCATGCTATCTGCATTCACACAGGATATCTCTACAAAAATGCAACATGAGAACAAGGTATAGTCGATGCATATAAGTTTGGGTTACAACATCCGGGGCCAAAATACACTACTTTTTTAGTTCAGGAGGAAAACTTTTGTGTTAAATATGTTGATTATCAAATATTTCAAATAAAATAATTTGCGCATATATACTGATCCATCGCTCTATTTAAACGTAATTGTTCCAGCATCTACAAGGCTGTCAAATCTTGATATGCCGTATTGCCTGAAATCATTCTGCTGCCAGTAAGGATCTGACGACGGTATGTCTTTTTCTTTATTGCCGGGAATCAAAAAATGAACGTAGAAATAGTGTTGTTTGCTGGTTGTATTGGTTTTGTCAATGCGGCTGAGATACCTGGTGTGACTTGTAATTTCTTTACCGTGCTGATATACCTTTACCCACAGATCTTTCCCGGACCGGACATAATGAGCCGGCACATAAGCGACACCATTTCCATTCACTAAATACCGTCCTTTGGACGAAAGGTTAAATTTAAAACCTGCGGTATCCTTTACCGGGATAACATAGCACCATCCGCTATAACCTTCCGGAACCTCCACCTTGGCGGTGTTGAAGATCAGGGAACAGCCGGCACAAAGAGAAAAGGCCAACAATAAATAAAGTATGCTTTTTTGTAGCATCGCTGCGGTTTCTTTTCCTACCCTCATAACAAGATGAGTTGAAAAATGTTTACTATCTAAAATACTCCCTTTTTTTATCATTTATACCAATTTTTTTCGTTAACTTCCTCATAAACAATGATTCCCCAATCGTATGGATGCTGATCCAAATTATACCTTGCAACACACATGTTAGAAATGATAATTGTTAATTCACAATAGTTCGTTATTTTTAATTATAATAAAAAACGCTAATCCCCGGCTCAACCAAAACAAAATTCTACATTTTATGAAGAACTATCTTACAACCTGTTTGTGTTCAGTCCTATTTTTACTAAACCTATGTGTAGTAGCACAAGCACAACAACAGACCACCATCACCGGCGCTGTTACTAATAGTCTCAACGGGGAAAAAATGCCCGGTGTAACCGTTAGCGTTAAGGGCACTTTATCCGGTACCATTACCGACAACAGCGGTAATTTCAAGCTGAATACTTCCAGGAACCTGCCGCTTACCCTCGTATTCTCCTACGTTGGATTCAAAAGCGAAGAAAGGATCGTGACCAGCGCCAACGAGGCCGTCAGCATACAGCTGACCTCTACCGAGGTACTCGGACAGGAAATAGTAGTAGCTGCCAGCCGCGTAGCGCAGAACATCCTGCAATCGCCGGTATCTATCGAGAAACTGGATTCCAGGGCCATTAAGGCTTCTCCTGCTCCTACCTTCTACGATGCACTGGCCAATATGAAAGGCGTGGAACTGAGCACCCAGAGCCTTACCTTCAAATCGTTGAACACAAGGGGATTTGCCAGCAATGGTAATATACGTATGGTGCAACTCATAGATGGTATGGATAACCAGGCCCCGGGCCTGAACTTCTCCGTGGGCAACATCGTAGGCATCACCGAGCTGGATATGGATAATGTGGAACTGCTGCCGGGCGCCTCTTCCGCCCTCTACGGGCCAAATGCGCTGAACGGCATCGTGCTGATGAACAGTAAAAACCCCTTCCAGTACCAGGGCCTTAGCGCCAATGTAAAATCCGGCCTGCTGTCTGAGCCCGGCCGCAGTAAAACCAATACCGGGTATTACGATGTAACCCTGCGTTACGCCAAGGCTTTTAACAATAAGTGGGCCTTCAAGGTGAACCTGGGTTATCTTTCAGCAGACGACTGGCAGGCATATGACGACCGCGACCAGAGCATCCTGAACGGATATAACCTGACGAGCGGCAGCCGTAGCGCTAATCCTGCCTACAATGGCGTAAATATTTATGGGGATGAGACCAATGTGAATATGAAATCCGCCCTGCGGGCCACCGCGTTAAGCCCTACCAATCAGCTGGGCGGTACGATTGCAGCCCTATCCGCCGCAACGGGAGGAGCTATCACCCCTCAAATGATCTACAATTCCATCATGCCAGACAGCGCCCGGTCTTTTGTATCGCGCACGGGCTATGACGAGCGTTCACTGGTTGACTATAAAACCAAGAATCTGAAGGTGAACGCTGCTCTGCACTACAAGATCCGCGAAAACCTGGAGGCTTTTATACAAGGCAGCTATGGTTACGGAACGACCGTGTATACCGGGGCAGACCGCTACTCCATCAAGAATTTCAAAATGGGCCAATACAAAGCGGAATTGAAGGGCAGCAATTTCTATGTTCGCCTGTACACTACACAGGAAAGAGCTGGCGACAGCTATGCAGGAGGCGTGCTTGCACAAGGTATCAATGAAGCATGGAAGCCCAGCACCACCTGGTTCCAGCAATACTTCGGCACCTATGCCGCGGGTTCTCTCGGGGCTTTTGCCCAAGCCTTCCAGGGCGCGCTTCAAGGTGGACAGAGTCCTGCACAGGCCTTTGCCGCAGCTACCGCCGCAGCTCAGGGCAATTCCACTACGTTCCATAACGCCGCTAGAGCCAAAGCTGACAGCGGACGCCTGATGCCCGGCACTGCCGCCTTCAACGCTGCCGCACAAAAAGTGAAAGATAAAGCCATCCCCGGCGATGCCACTGGGGTTGGCGCCAAGTTCCTGGATAAAACCAACCTGTACCAGGCTGAGTTCATGTATAACCTGAGCGATCATATTTCCTTTGCTGAAATACTGGTAGGTGGTAACTACCGCGTATATGCGCTGAACTCTGATAAATCATTGTTCGCCGTGGATGATGACGGTAAAGAATTCCGTATACATGAGTGGGGCGGTTACCTGCAGGCATCCAAAAAAGTAATTGATGATCACCTGGCGCTGACAGGCTCCGTTCGTTATGACAAGAACGAGAACTTTGCAGGTCAGTTCACTCCCCGCGTTACAGCGGTATATACTTTCCTGAAAACACATAATATCAGGGCTTCCTACCAGACGGGCTTCCGTATCCCAACCTGCCAGGACCAATACATAGACCTGGCAACCCCGCAGGCACGACTGATAGGCGGGCTTCCCTTCCTGCTGGAACGTCATGGGCTGAAGAGCGGTCCGGTATATACACTGGAATCTGTTCAGGCAGGACAGCCGCAGCAATACCAGTTCAAAGAGTTCAAACCGGAGAAGATCATTGCCTGGGAGGCCGGCTATAAAGGCCTGTTTGCCAACAAAGTGCTGGTAGACGCTTATGTTTATTACAATACTTTCAAAGATTATAACGGGATCCAGCTGCTGGTACAGCCTACCGGCCCCAGCACGCAAAATATCTATTCCATACCCGTGAACCTGGATGAGAATATTAAATCCTGGGGATGGGCTTTAGGTATAGATTATGCCCTGCCACTCAATTTTGTAATAGGTGGCAACGTTTCATATAACAGACTGCTGGATGAAGATAAATTCGGTGCTGCTGTAATGTACAATACGCCTAAAATACGTTATAACCTGTATGGCGGTAACCGCAACATTGCCGGTTCCAATATCGGCTTTAATGTGACTTATCGCTGGCAGGACAGCTTTGTATGGCAATCTTCCTTCGTAGGACCGGTAGTAAGGACACTGGCGCTGAGCGAGATCCCGTCTTACGGCACGCTGGATGCACAGGTGACCAAGCTGTTCCCGAAAGTAAAGACCACCCTGAAGATCGGTGGCGCTAACGTACTTAGAAATACTTACACTCAATCATGGGGTAACCCGGTAGTAGGCTCACAATGGTACGCCTCGCTGGGGTATAACCTCTAATGCTTACTCACCCGCTTAAATTGGCGAAGCCCCCCGGCAATTGCCGGGGGGCTTCTATTTGTTGTAACCCCCAACCGGAGTTGGGATATTTTGATGCCCGAAGGCTTATACGTTAAACCTGAAATGCATTACGTCACCATCGGCCACGATGTACTCTTTGCCCTCTATCCTTAAACGGCCATTATCACGGGCGCCGGATTCTGAACCGTATTTCACGAAATCATCGTAGGAGATCACTTCCGCCTTGATGAAGCCTTTCTCAAAGTCGGTATGGATCACACCAGCTGCCAGGGGTGCTTTCCAGCCACGATGAATGGTCCAGGCACGTACTTCCTGCACGCCTGCGGTGAAGTAGGTGATCAGGTTAAGCAGCTTATAGGCAGAGCGGATCAGGCGGTTCAAACCTGGTTCGGTGAGCTTATATTCTTCGAGGAAGAGCTGCTTATCGTCCGGATCTTCCATTTCAGAGATCTGGGCTTCGATAGAGTTGTTCATGATGATCACCTCGGCATTCTCGGCCTTTACAGCTTCCTGCAGGGCCTGGGAGAACTTGTTGCCGGTGTGGAGGGAAGCTTCATCCACATTCGCTACATAGAGCACGGGCTTTTCAGTTAAGAGGAAAAGGTCGGCAATAGCGCTGCGGTCTTCCTTGCTCAGGCCCAGCTCCCGGATATTACGGCCCTGCTCCAGGCATTCCTGGCACTGTTTCAGGATCTCGAATTCCTTTTTAGCCTTGGGATCGCCTCCGGTTTTGGCCATCTTCTCCGTACGGGCAACCTTTTTCTCCACAGTTTCCAGGTCTTTCAGCTGCAGCTCGGTATCGATGATGCCTTTATCACTTACGGGGTTGATGGGGCCTTCCTCCCTTAATATATTTTCGTCTTCAAAGCAGCGGATCACATGAACGATGGCGTCCACTTCGCGGATATTGGCCAGGAACTTGTTGCCCAGGCCCTCGCCCTTGCTGGCGCCTTTTACCAGTCCGGCGATGTCCACAAACTCGATAGTGGTAGGTACTACCTTTTGCGGTTTCACCAGCGATTCCAGCTTTGCCAGGCGCTCGTCCGGCACATCTACCAGGCCAACGTTGGGCTCAATGGTACAGAACCGGTAGTTACTGGCCTGCGCTTTGGCGCTGTTACTAACCGCGTTAAATAAAGTTGATTTTCCAACATTCGGCAATCCTACTATTCCTGCTTGCAACGCCATTTTAAAAAATTTGCCCGCAAAGATAGGAAATTAAACGAAACGGCGAACTCTCAGCTAATTGTGTCATTTATATATATGGATTTTTAATTTAGGATTTTAGCAATTAGATTTGACGGATTACGTACTAACCACAACTTATGGCATTAAACTACGTTTGGATCGCATTTTTCCTGGTAGCGTTTGTAGTAGCGCTTTACCGCCTGATCTTCCTGCATGACACGGCGGTGTTCGCCAATGTGATGACGGGCATGTTTGACAGCGCTAAAACAGGGGCAGAAATATCCCTGGGCCTTGCGGGCATCATGACCTTCTGGATGGGGATTATGCGGATTGGGGAAAAAGCAGGTATGATCAACCTTTTTGCCCGGGCGGTGAACCCTTTCTTTTCCAGGCTGTTCCCCCAGGTGCCCAAACAACATCCGGCCATGGGCTCTATTGTGATGAACTTTTCGGCCAATATGCTGGGACTGGATAATGCCGCCACCCCGGTAGGGCTGGAAGCCATGAAACAGCTGCAGGAAGTGAACCCGACCCCGGAAACGGCGACCAATGCGCAGATCATGTTCCTGGTGCTGAATACGGCGGGCATGACCATTATCCCTACCTCGGTGATTGCCATGCGCCTGGCCAATGGCGCCGCCAACCCGGCTGATATTTTTATCCCTACTGTAATAGGCACTTTTATTTCCTTCATGAGCGGAGTGATAGCGGTAGCGCTGTACCAGCGCATCAACCTGTTTAACCTGCCTTCCCTGGTATTCTTCGGCGGTTTCGGGCTGGTGATGTTCGGGCTCTTCAGCTGGCTGCATAATATGCCGCCTGCAGAAGTGGCTACTTATACGGGGCTGCTGGGCGGACTTGTGATCTTCTCCGTGATCGTATCCTTCCTGGTGCTGGGTTTTGCAAAGCGCATCAATGTATATGAAACCTTTATTGAAGGGGCCAAAGACGGCTTCAAGACGATCGTGATGATCATCCCATACCTGGTAGCCATCCTGGTAGCCATCAGCGCTTTCAGAAGCACGGGCTGTATGGATTACGTGATCCAGGGTATCGGCGGCTTTTTTGCCCTGCTGGGCGTGAATACGGACTTTGTACCTGCCTTACCCGTAGGCCTGATGAAAACACTGAGCGGCGGCGCTGCCAGGGGCCTGATGGTAGAGGCTATGCAGCATTACGGCGCCGATTCATTTGTTGGCCGGCTGGCCTGTATTATGCAGGGATCCACCGAAACTACGTTCTATATACTGGCAGTTTACTTTGGTTCCGTTAATATCAAGAACACCCGCTATGCCCTGACCTGCGGGCTGATCGCCGATTTTATCGGAGTAGTTGCAGCCATCATATTAGGGTATATATTTTTTCATTAATTGTGTATCTTGGCGCCGCACCCACCATGCACCACGTTCTTAACCTTATAAATTCTGTTGACTAGTTCTATGAAAAAGTCACTTCATGAAGACTGGATTGCAGTCATTATCGCATTTCTGACCATTGCATTGGTGTGTTCCGGCTTAAAGCCCGCTCTTCCTAAATTTTCTGCCTGGGCCGATGGGACCGGGTTCTGGGCGCAGATCAGCAGCCCTTCCCTACTGCAACAGATTGGCGTCTTATTTATCTGGGTACTGGTAAGCCTGGTGCTGGCCCGTTTGCTGGCCGGAGACGCGCAAGCTGTCAAGCTGATCATCAGCCTGTTGGGTATTATAGTGATCACGTTGATCGCTCAGCTGATCACCAGTAATAAATTCTTCAAAGACCTGGGTATCGAGGTAGTGTTGTTCAGCCTTTTGTTAGGACTGCTGATCAATAATGTACTGGGTGTACCTGCCTGGCTGAAACCTGCTATACAAACGGAATTGTTTATCAAAATCGGCCTGGTATTGCTGGGGGCTAATGTATTGTTCCAGGATGTGATCAACGCCGGGGGACTGGGCATCATACAATCCGTAGTGGTGGTGTTCTCCGTATGGTATTTTACCTTCTGGCTGACCAAACGCCTGGGACTGGATGATGAGTTCCGGATGATGATCTCCAGCGCCGTGTCTATCTGCGGCGTATCGGCAGCTATCGCCACTTCAGGGGCCATAGAGGGCGATAACAAGAAATTGTCGCACGTGATCTCACTGGTACTGATCATCGCGATCCCCATGATGCTTTTCATGCCCTATATCGCTATCTGGGCAGGGATGACGCCTGCGGTAGCGGGCGCCTGGCTGGGCGGCACCATTGATACTTCCGGCGCCGTGGTAGCGGCAGGCACCCTGCTGGGGGATGAAGCCCTGAAATATGCAACGCTGGTGAAATTCTCACAGAATGTATTATTAGGACTGGCAGCTTTCTTTATTTCCGTTTACTGGACCCTTAGCAAGAAAGAAGTAAGTGCAGATAAAAAACCGGGATTGAAGACCATCTGGGAACGCTTCCCGAAATTTGTGCTTGGCTTTGTGCTGGCCTCCCTCCTGTTCTCTTTTGTATTGCCAGCCGGTGTGGTAAGCGGCGCCAAAGGCAGCCTGAAAGAACTGCAGACCTATTGGTTTGCACTGGCGTTTACGTGTATAGGACTGGAAACGAAATTCACGGATATATTTAAGATGGAGAATGGACGGCCTGCTATAGCGTTTATTATCGCGCAGCTGTTCAATATTTTCTTTACGCTGGTGATGGCATATTTAGTATTCGGAAGACAATAGAAATTAGTTGGCAGTTGGCAGTTGACAGTTGGCAGTTATTGGCCATCCATCAGTTCAAAAAGAAAAGCGAAGCGCTATAAACGCTTCGCTTTTTTTATGTCGTCGCATTGACTGCCAATTGTCAACTGCCAACTAATTACTGGTCCCACCACAGCTTATCTGACAAGGCTCCCACCGCCGGTACATTGCCGGAGTTCTTCGTTACTTCCGATGTGGGATAGGCCACCCGGCGAATGAAGGTTGGCAGTACTGCGTTCTGCGGCATTTTGAAATCAGTGTACTGGTAGTCCATACGACGGATGTCGGTCCAGGCTTCCGGGTTCAGGAACATCGCCACATATTTCTCTTTCATGATCAGGGCCAGTGTGAGGTTGGCCGCTCCTACACTTACAACAGGGTTGTTCACATAGGCGTCGCGGTTAGCGGTGCTTACACCCAGTTTGTCCATATGTGCACGAATGCCATCCAGGTAAGCGGCGTAGGCCGTTGCGCGGTCGCCTGCACGGAAGGCCGCTTCTGACTGGATGAATTTACATTCCGCATAGGTGATGATCAGCAGCGGAGCGCCTCCTTTTGAGTAAAAGCCGGTGCTGGAAGAAAGATAGCTTTCTTCCGCATCAGTACCGGAGCCGATCCTGCCTGCGCCGTTGATGGTTCCGCGGTAGTCGCCAAACTTGGTAAGGGTAGCGATCAGCGGTAAGCGGGGATCGAAAACACCGAAGGTACTGTCGTTGGTGGCGGCTACGAAATGGGTGCTGAGCCAGGCATCCAGGGAATTGTTGTCGTTATTGAAGGCGGCCTGGTTCCAGGGGCTGCGCGACTGGAACTGGCTGAGCTGCATGTCATCTGTGTTACCGGTGTAGGCCTGGCCAAGGGCGGCCAACACATTTGCAGGACTATAATCCGTTTTTTTGCTGGTGCGGTTCAGCAGGCGGGCTTTCAGTGCATAGGCACTTTTCTTCCAGGCGTCTGCACTGCCGTGATGCAGGAGATCTTTGGTGGCATCGAGCAATATTTTACCATCGGTACGCTCCAGGGAAGCAATGCCCTGGTTGATGAGGGAGAGACAGGTGTCATATATGCCCTTATCGGTGTCATAATGCGGTTGAATATAGTTGCCGCTGAGCGCTTCGCTGTAAGGTACTGCGCCCCAGATACCATTGATAATACTCAGGTTCAGGGCCATCATCACCCGGGCGGTTCCGGCATGCTGGTAAGCGCCAACGGAATCTGCCGCGTGGGCCAGGTCATACAGATCGCTCATGGTATTGTAGACGCCTGTCCAGGTGGTGGTGTAGTCTACTTCATCATAGGTGTCTGTTCCACTGCCGGCACTGGGAGAAGCCAGGTATTGTGCAAAATAGGAGGTGAAATCTCCTGTACGATATACTGTATACCCGGTATTGTAGGTGGTACTGGCCAGTAGCCCGTTGATGGGCGGGTTGACGGCTATGTTTGGATTTTCGTTCACATCCAGGTACTTCTTACAAGCCGCAAAGGCGGTCAGCAGTCCGAAGGAGGTGATATATAAGATGAGTTTTTTCATGGTCCGGTGCATTAAAAAGTGACATTAATAGTGGCTAAGAAACTCCGCACGGCTGGGTAAGTGAAGCCTGAAAATGCGTCTGCATTACTGGCGGCGGTTGAAGAGCTTGATTCAGGATCAAAGCCGGTATAGTCGGTATGCAGCCACAGGTTATTACCGGTGAGGGTAATATTGGCGCCGGTAATGAATTTGGTTCTTGTCAGTAGTTTTGAAGGAAGCTGGTAGGAAAGGCTCACATTACGTAAACGTACCCACGAAGCATTTTCGATGAAGGCTTCGGTGATGCCCCTGTAAACGCGACGGTAAAATCCATCCGTATAGTCCCTGCCGTCGGGACCTACTCCCTGCCCGAGATATACCGGCATATCATTCGGCTTTCCATCGGCGTAAACGCCTTCAAACACCTTAGTCTGATCGCGGTTCTCTGTCATTTTTGAAGCACCAAAGGCAGCCATAAAATTGGCGAACTGGTTGTATTTCTTCACACCTTGTCTTACATCAAACATGAAGGACAGCCCAACGCCTTTATAGGAAAATGAATTGGTGATCGCACCGATCCAGGAGGGTTGTGTATTGCCCAGGTATTTCTGCGTGGTGTTAATAACAGGGAAGCCACGGAGGCCGCCGGTACTGTTGATCAGGATCGGACGGCTCTTGTCTATCATCCTGGGGTCTTCAGTGTCTGTGCCATAGTAGCGGGCGTAGCTGCGGCCAAAGATGGCGCCCACCGGTAATCCCACAATGTACTTCTGGGTAGCGCTGGAGCTGGAATAACCGAATTGTGAACCCACGATCACTTCATCTACTCCTTCGCGTAATGATAATACCTTGTTACGGTTGGTGGAGAAATTAGCACGTACATCCCAACTGAAGTTTCTGCTCTTAAGCGGTGTTGCATTCACAGCTATTTCCACACCCCTGTTTTGTATAGCACCGGCATTGGTGTAAAAATAGTCATAGCCCGCGCTGGAAGGCAGGGGAACGCTCATCAGGAGGTCGGTGCTTTTAGAAGTATACCAGGTAAAGTCCAGGCCTATACGATTTTGCAGGAACTTTAATTCAGCGCCTGCCTCAAAGGTATTGGTGAACTCAGGTTTCAGGTCGGGATCCATTTTGGTATCGGCCCTTGTCCAGCCAATGATGCTGTTGTCTATGGGGCCATCGGTAAGGGTTTCATACCCTGCCAGCATTTTGTATGGAGCCGGATCCTTTCCTATTCTTGCCCAGGAGGCCCTTACTTTTCCGTAGGTGAGGATGTTATCAGGGATCTTCAGATGATCGGTAAATACATAGCCCATGCTAACAGAGGGATAGAAGAAAGAATTACGGTCTTTACGCAGTGTGGAGGTAAAATCTTCGCGGCCGGTGAGCGTCAGGAAAAGGAAATTATCCCAGCTCAGGGTCCAGTCTGCAAATACGCCGATGATGCGGTAACGCTCTTCATATTGCATACTCACCACTTTCTTGGCGTTCTGCAGGATGAGCAGATCGGGAATATCCAGGGTATCGCCTTCAGTGGAAACACGTTTCAGTTTATACTGGTACATATCGTGACCCAGTTTCAGGTCGGATGTCAGTTTGGAAGTGATATTGTTCCTGGCGTTGGCGATGAAGGTACCGTTGAGCAGGCGTTTGTTGATCTGGTATTCGTACACGAAGCCCTGGCCGTTATCGCCCAGCGGCAGCTCTCCTACTACGCCTTTGGGGCCCGGCGCTGTGTGGGAGCGGGCATCGGAGTAGTAGTCTGTACCAAAGCGGTAGCTAAGATCCAGCCATTTGAAGGGCGACCAGGTAGCGTTGATATTGGCTATCACGCGATTCACGTCATCCACAAAACGGTTGGAGTAGAGGGTGTACATGGGGTTGTCATTATCCGGGCCGTAGTTCTTCTGTGTACCGTCGGGCTTCAGGAAGTCTTTCACATCCCAGCGGGGCGACCAGTAGATCAGCTGCTCTCCGTAACGGTCGGCATTCACGCGGTTACCACCGGAGTTGATATAGTTAACGGAAGCGCCCATTTTGAACTTGGGGCTGAAACGCAGCTCACCATTCACGCGGGCGGAATAATTATTATAATCGCTGAAAGGGATCACGCCGTCCTGGTTCAGGGAAGAAACGGAGGCGGAGAATATAGCCTTTTCCGAACCGCCGCTCAGGTTCACGGTATTTCTGAACTGTTTACCGGTGCGGTATGCACGTTTAAAGTTATTGAACAGCTGTGCGGGATGGGAGGGATCCAGCTTGCGGGCTTCTTCCACCGTAGGGCCCCAGGAGGGCCAGAAGCTGGTGGCATCATATTCTCCCAGGTATCCCTGTGAAAAGCGGGATTGTATATCGGGTGTTTTATTTACGTTCTCGAAGCCATAGGTAGAGCTCACGTTCACCACTAAACGGCCAGCGCGGCCTGATTTGGTGGTGATCACCACGGCGCCGTTGGCTGCGCGTAATCCGTACAATGCGGTAGCGGCGCCACCCCGCAGGATGGAAATGCTTTCCACATCATCGGGGTTGATATCGGCAGCGCGGTTGCTCATCCCGCGGGAATCGTCTACTCCCGGCCGGGGATCGGTGTAGGTATCGTTGTCGATAGGTACACCATCTACAATGAACAGCGGCTGGCTGGATTTAGTAGGATCCAGTGAGTTGATGCCGCGGATGATGATCCTGGAGCCCTGGCCCGGCGCACCGCCGGTGCTGGAGATCTGGACGCCGGCTACCTGGCCTTGCAGCGCATTGACCACGTTGGTCTGTTTGCTGACGGCCAGCTGGGCGCCGCTTACATCCTGTACGGCATAGCCGAGGGCGCGTTTTTCCTTTTTAATACCAAGGGCGGTCACCACCACCTGTTCCAGGTTGCGGGTATCCGGTTGCAGGCCCACCTGCAGGCTTGTACGCCCGTTTACGGGTACTTCCTGTCTGAGGTAGCCTACAAAGCTGAATACCAGCGTAACATTTGTGTTTGGAACGGTGATGCTGAAGTTGCCGTCAGGTCCGGTGGTAGTGCCGGAGGTGCCCCCTTTTACCTGGATGGTAACACCCGGCATGGCGTTACCCCCATCAGTGGCGGTTACTGTACCACGTACTACAGCATTCTGAGCCTTTAGCAGGATAGGTAGCATACAGTAACACACCATGAAAATCCCAAAGATTTTTTTCATGAGCGTGCGATTTAGAATATCGGTTGAATTAATTACGACGTGTGATAAATATACACCGGAAAATGTAAATGTCTGCAATTTATCGTATAAAAAAAGGCACAGATCCAGGTGGATCCGTGCCTTTTACCGATAGTCCTCTAAAAACCTTATTTGCAGTACAACCTTATCGTGTAACTCTTGTAGGTTTTGCCTGCGCCATAATCTCCGCTTTGTGTTACAGATGCAGTAGCACCGGCATTCAGCGTGGTAACAAGCAATGGCTGCTCTTCCGTGTATACCGTATTGTCAGTGGTGGTCACTTTCATTTCCACATATATTTCCTTCGATCCTTTTGCGATGTCGTAGTTGGCAGAAGAAGTATTCTTAGCGTCAAAAGTAACCTGCACGGAGTGCTGGGAGCTCAGGTCATTTACCCGTGTCTGCGTCAGCGTGATCTTATCAGACAGGCAGTCGCCTCCGGAAGGAGTCGGGTTATCATCATCTCCGCCACAGCTGGACAGTGCAAGGGTTAAGGAAAAGGCCGCGAATAAAAAGCTCAGTGTTGTTTTTTTCATATGGTTTCTTTAAAATTTTGTATCCGGTGGGTCAACCGTGTTTTGTATTGTCGGGTACAAAGCTCTACCATAGCGGGGTCTTATTCAATACCCGGCCAACAGTATTTTCATCTACTCATAAACAGGTATTTTTTATATGAAAGGATTGTATGATCTTTAGGGCTTTGCCCATATTGTGCCTTTATATGACCCGAATCCACTGCTTATTAATACTTTGCCTTTACCTGGCGCTACCCGGTAAAGCGCAAATGGCGCCTAATGAAAAGTCGTATGCCGATAGCCTGGTGAATGTACTGCAGCACACCAGTTCCGATAGTGTGAAAGCCCGGCTGAAATATCTCTTAGCTGATTACTGGAAAACAAAGGATACACTGAAGGCACGGCAGTACCTGGAGCAAGGCAGGCGTGATGCAGGAAAATACCCTATGATACTGGCCCTTGGGGACTTTTATGAGGGATGGTTCTACTTTGACAGTGATCATGATAAGGCGGCAGTGCTCTTCTCTAAAACGGAAAAGGCAATGACCCGTTTTAAGGATCCGGAAGCTTATGAGTTCAGGGCGGCATCGTTATACAATTATGCCCTTATGAGAAAGGCGGATGAAGGCGATGCTTTTGTAACGGACATGCTGCTGAACAAGGTGATCCCGCTATCAGAGAAAGGCAATAACAAACAGAAGACCGCGCATTTTTACTCCCAGCTGGGCACCCTGCTGATGTATAACGGCCAGTTCGACAAAGCAGCCATCTATAACGACAAGGCGATCCAGCTGCTGGAAAAGCACTATCCGCAATCGCCCACGCTGGTGCTGGCTTACCTTTCCGCCACCAGCAATTATATCTACAGCGGAAAGAAGCAACAGGCCTGGGAGGCGCTCAGTAAAGCCAGGGCTATGCTGGAAGGGCACCCGGAATCCGTTAACTATCCCTTGTACTATTATAATGAAGGTACCTGGTACACAATGGCGGAGCAGTTCGACAAAGCATTTATCAGCCTTGACAAAGGCATCAGCATGGCCCGTGAGCTGAAGCAGGGGATGATCCTGCAGATGCTGATCTTCCGTAAATACAACATCTTCCTGGAAGAGAAAAAATATGCCGAAGGCAAACAATTCCTGGTGGCCGTCTCAAAGGACACCGCCTTTATGTCTGATGCCAACAACAAAAAGACGATCTACTTCCAGCTTTCTCAACTCAACGCCAGCCTGGGGGCTATGAAAGATGCCTATCAATCGCTGCTGGCCTATAACAAGATCAACGACAGCCTGAATAACGCACAGCTTAAGCTGAAGATCAATACGCTGGAAGTAAAATACCGCACAGCCGAGAAAGAAAAGACCATTACCCACCTGGCATCTGCCAACAAGATCGCTACCCTGTCTGCAAAGAACAACCGGCTGGCCGCCTGGCTTTCGGGCGTAGCCGCGGTTATACTGCTGGTAGTAGCCGCCTTCAGCGTATACTATTACCGGATCAATAAAAAGCTGTCGGCCCAGCAAGCCATCGTTCACCAGCAGCAGCTGAAAGAGATCGAGCAGCAGCAGCAACTGAGCAACATCAGGGCTATGATGGAAGGTGAAGAAAGGGAACGGGAAAGGGTTGCACGCGATCTGCACGATGGACTGGGCGGATTACTGACGGGTGTGAAGATCGATCTTTCTAAAATGAAAGATAACGCCCCCACAGAAAACCGGCTGCAGGAACAGCTGACAGCCGCCACCCGTCATCTGGACGGTTCTATCAATGAACTCAGGCGTATTGCCAGGAACATGATGCCGGAAACCCTGCTCCGCTTTGGGCTGGAAGCAGCGCTGAGAGATTTCTGTGAAGGGCTGGAAAGCGGAGGTACCGAGATTGTGCTGCAATGTTACGGAATGGAAAAGAACGACCTGCGGCCCAATGTACAGCTGAGCATTTACCGTATTATACAGGAGCTGGTGAATAATGCCCTTAAACATGCCAAAGCCAGCCGCATACTGGTGGATTGTATCCAGGATGAAGAACAGGTAAGCATTACCGTAGAAGATAACGGCAGCGGCTTTGACCCGAAGCAGGTAAAGAGCAATGGCAGCGGTTTAAGCAATGTGCGCAGCCGGGTAGATTACCTGAACGGCAAGCTCGATATCCAGTTCGCCGCCAACACCGGCACCAGCATAAATATCCAGTTCAATGAGCACGCAACAACAGATATCGCTGTTAATAGTTGACGATCACCCGGTGGTGACAGCGGGCATCAGATCCCTGCTGCAGGAGATCACTTACGTGAGCGTTATTGGCAGCTGTTCAGACGGGCAGTCGGCCAGGGAGTTCCTGCGGGATCATCCTGCTGATATTGTGCTGCTGGATATTAACCTGCCGGACGTAAGCGGGCTGGATCTCTGCCTTGAATTGCGAAAGCAGTACCCGCAACTGCGTATACTGGGCCTGAGCAATTACAATGAACGCAGCATGATCAATGGTATGCTGGCCAACGGCGCATCCGGCTACCTGCTGAAAACCGCCACTACGGAAGAACTGCAGATCGCTATCGACAGCGCGGTAAATGACCGTTTATATTTCAGCAGCGAAGCGGCTAAGAAGATGCTGGAAGCGCCTGCCAGGAGCACGGTTCCGCAGTTAACCAGGCGGGAAATTGAAATACTGCGATTGATCACGCAGGGATGCACCAGCGCCGTTATTGCCGATCAGTTATGTATCAGCCAACTGACAGTTGAAACACACCGCCGCAATATCATTAAGAAGTTCGAAGTTCCCAGTATGGCGGCGGTGATCAAAATAGCGATCGAGCATCAGCTCGTTTAGGCATTATCGTATTTACCTACTTTCTCTTCCATCGTTACATCCTCATCTTTCCTGATCTGCATCTTGATATACACCAGCAACTGGTTGGCGCCTGCTTTAAAGCATGCTTCCTGTGCGCGGCGGGCAATGTCCATCAGCTGATCATAAGGGCCTTCCATCACGGTTTCAAAGGGGCATACCCGGTAAGGCACGCCGGATGCCTGGATAATGGCGATAGCTTCATCTACTACGGCATATACTCTTTCACTGGCCACCTGCGGAATAATCTGCAAGGCCAGGTTGATCTTGTGTTGCATATAATACGTTTACTTTTTTTCCGGCTTCCAAATTACGTTATACAAATCTTTTCTCATATCCTTCTTTGTTTGCACACTGCCAAAAGCGTTCAGCTCTTTGAGCAATACGAGGTCAACATCAGCAATAACGATCATTTCGGTATTGGGGGTAGCATCTGCCTTGATGCCGGTTACGGGGAAGGGAAAATCGGATGGTGTGAGCACTGCGCTTTGCGCATATTGCAGGTCCATATTATTTACTTTGGGCAGGTTGCCTACACAGCCGGCGATGGCCACGTAGCATTCCATTTCCACAGCACGGGCCTGGGCGCAGAAACGCACACGGTTATACGCATGCTGGGTATCGGTGAGGAAAGGTACGAACAGTATCTGCATGCCTTGCTCAGAAAGGATACGGCTGGGCTCGGGGAATTCCACATCATAGCAGATCTGGATGCCGATCTTGCCACAGTCGGTATCAAATACCTTCAGCTCGTGCCCGCCTTTGATGCCCCAGGCAAATACCTCGCTGGGGGTGGGATGCATTTTGATGTAATGATCAAAAGTGCCGTCCCTCCGGCAGAGGTAACAGATATTATACAGCTGCTCATCAATTACAATGGGCATGCTGCCGCCGATGATGTTCACATTGTAAGACACCGCATGCCTGACAAACTCATCCCTGATCTGTTCGGTATACCGGGCTACACCGCGGATGGCGCCTGCGGGATCCAGCTGGTTGAACTCGGCCATCAGCGGGGCATTGAAAAATTCGGGGAATACGACAAAATCAGAACCGTAATCGCTGACAGCGTCTATGAAATATTCCACCTGTTCCAGGAAGCCCTGGAGATTGCGGTAGTCGCGCATCTGCCATTGTACCAGGCCTATACGTACGATGGATTTATTATAGCGAACAGTGTCTGCATCTTTTTCGTAATAGATATTATACCATTGCAACAGGGTGGCAAAGCCTTTGGAGGCTTCATCGTGCGGCAGGTAATTACGCAGGATCTTCTTTACCAGGAAATCATTGGAAAACTGGAAGGTGAGCGTAGGATCGTAGATCTCTTTGTCCTGCACCTTCTCAATATATTGCCTCGGCGACAACTGATCCGCGTACTTTTCATAATTGGGAATGCGGCCGCCGGCTACAATACCGCGCAGGTTCAGGTGTTCGCAAAGGGTTTTACGGGCGTCATACAGGCGGCGTGCAAGGCGTTTGCCGCGGTAGTCCGGATGTACAAATACCTCGATGCCGTAGAGGATATCGCCTTTGGGATCGTGTGTATTGAAGGTGTAGTAGCCGGTGATCTGTTCGTAGGTGTGATCATCGCCAAACTTGCCGTAGTTTACGATAATAGACAGTGCGCAGCCTACTACTTTATCGTTCACGGTCACCGCTATCTGTCCTTCGGGGAACAGGCTGATCAGGCGGCGGATGGTATCTTCCCGCCAATAGGTGCCCGCCATATCAGAATAGGCGGATACCATGGACTCTTTCAGATCAAAATAATCTTCTGCAGTGAGTAGCCTTATTTCTATTGTTTCCGTCATGGCCATGTTTTTGGGTGTCTATATAAATATACCACTTTTACTATCTTCGCAGTTCATTTCAGATTCCTTATGCCCCTTATTCAGAACAGAGATATTGTTATTGTAGGCTTACAGCAATGGTATACCCCCATCGGCAGCAATTGTAAAAATATTGCCTTGCAGTTTGCGCGGCACAACCGGGTATTGTATGTGAATTCGCCGCTGGACAGAAGGACCATTCTGCAACAACGGCATGACAAGGACGTTGCCTATCACCTGCAGGTGGTAAAGGGCCAGGCGCAGGGCGTAGTACCGATAGCAGACAATTTCTGGAATCTGTACCCCAACCGGGTATTGGAATCTGCCAACTGGATCCCTTATACGCGGGTGTTCTCTGTATTTAACCGGATCAATAACAGGCGTTTTGCCAAAAGTATACAGGAGGCTATCCAACAGCTGGGCTTCAAAGATGTATTGTTATTCAACGATAACGATATCTTCCGGGGCTTTTACCTGAAAGAGCTGCTGCAGCCTGACCGCTACATCTATTACAGCCGGGATTACCTGGTAGCGATGGATTACTGGAAACGTCATGGGCAGGCGCTGGAGCCCCGGCATATTGCCAAGGCGGATGTAGCCGTGGCCAATTCCTTATACCTCACAGACATGCTGCTGCAGTATAATCCTGACAGTCATTATGTAGGGCAGGGTTGCGATCTGAGCCTCTTCAACCCGGATAAGCAGTATGAAAGGCCGGCAGACCTCCCTCCTGCTACTGCTCCTGTTATTGGTTATGTAGGCGCTTTAACGGCAATGCGGCTCGATACGGAGATCCTGATGGAGGTCAGCCGTCAGCGGCCGGACTGGCAGATCGTGCTGGTGGGACCGGAAGATGATGTATTCAAGGCATCCGCGCTGCATCAGCAGGCCAATGTTCATTTCCTGGGACGTAAGGGCCTGGATGAATTGCCGGGCTACCTGCAATATTTTGATGTTTGCATTAACCCGCAGCTGCTGAACAAGATCACGGCGGGTAATTACCCCCTGAAGATAGATGAATACCTGGCCATGGGTAAACCTACTGTGGCAACAGATACCAAGACCATGCAGCTGTTTAAAGATCATGTATACCTGGCAGCTACGCCGGCCGATTACGTGCCGCTGATCGAAAAAGCACTGCAGGATAAAAGCCCGGAGGCAAAGGCGGCACGTATTGCCTTTGCGCGTTCCCATACCTGGGAGAATTCTGTGGAGGACATATATAAAGCGATCCTGGGATCGAAACGTAAATAATACAGCCTATATAAAAGCAGAGGGCTTATGTTTGATACATAAGCCCTCTTTTATTGAAACGGGTTCTCTCTTTTAGTTGCCTGCCTTCAGGAACTTGCCTGTCCAGTGGAACTGGTTTTTCTCATCCTTAATTTCCAGCATGTAGTATCCTGCCGGAAGCTGGCTGATGTCCAGGTCTTTCTGCAGTGTCCGGTCTGTCAGCGGATGGGTGAACACCTTCTGCGACCTGCCGGTCATATCGTATACAGAGAAGTACAGCTTCTCACCGCCGCCCATGTAGCGGACGGAAGCACGGATAAAGTTGATAGCCGGGTTGGGCCACATGGCCACGGTATCAATGGGCCGGAGTGTTTTATTTGCCAATACGTCTATCGTAAAGGTGGCGCTGCCGGCTGCGTGTTTATTATCATCTACTGTGAGCTGGAAGGTGTACTTACCCTGTTTTAATCCGGTGATGCGGGTCTCTGCTGCGTTGGCCGCTTCAATAACTACGGTGGAAGGGCCGTTGAGCTGTTTCCATGCGTAGTTGATGATGGAGCCGTCCGGATCGTAGGATTTTTTGCCTGTTGCGTACGCATAATTTTGCGGGAATTCTATTATCTGGTTACCCTGCGTAACGGCAATCGGCGGTTTGTTGCTTACCGGCGGAGCGGCTGCTACGGTGATGGTGACACGGTCTGTAGCAGTGGCGCCATCGTTATCCGTCACTTTCAACTCAAATACGTAAGCTCCCTGTTTCATCCCGCTGACAAGCGTTTCTGTCCAGTCAGCATGCGCAATAGCCGCTGTTGATGGGCCGCTTACCTGTTTCCAGGCATATGCGGCAATGCTGCCGTCGGGGTCATAAGAGCTCCGGCCGTTGATGTACAATTGGTTCACGGGCAGCTCTATACGCTGATCAGCGCTGGTAATGGCTACCGGTGATTTATTGACACGCGGTTCCGGATGAACAGTGATGGTCACACGATCGGATGCGGTGGCGCCCTGGTTGTCAGCTACGGTTAACTGGTATTCATAGCTGCCGGCTACCAGGCCGGTGATATTGGTGGTCTTGTTTTTCGAATCAGAAATAGCAGCTCCGGCCGGGCCGCTGATCTTGGTCCAGGTATAGCTGCTGATGCTGCCATCCGGATCAGATGAGCCGCCGCCATCTACCTGCACACTGTTCACCGGCAAGGTGATGTCTTTGTTGGCGCCGGCGTTAGCGGTAGGTGCTTTATTGGCTGCCTTGTTAACGTTAACGGTGACACGATCTGTAGCGGTGGCATTCCGGTTGTCTGTTACTTTCAGCTCAAAGGAATAGCTGCCTTGTATAAAGCCACTTACACCGGTGGTGCTGGCGCCCGGGCTGGCGATCTTTATGGTGGAAGGTCCGCTCAGCTGTTTCCAGGCGTAGGCTTTAATTTGTCCGTCAGGATCTGAAGAAGCGCTGCCGTTCAGTTGTGTACTGCTTACCGGTAAGGTGATGTTGATGTCGCTGCCTGCTTTAGCCAGCGGCGGATCATTCAGCGGTTCAGGCGCAACTATTACATTAACGCGGTCAGAGGCGGTAGCGCCGCCGTTATCGGTCACTGTTAACTCGAAGGTGTAGGTGCCAGCCTGCAGGTTGGTCACTTTAGTAGCACCGGATGATGGAGTGCTTACAGCACCACCTGTTGGGCCACTCACTTTCTTCCAGGTGTAAGAGGAGATGGAACCATCCGGGTCAGATGAACTACGGCCATCCAGCTGTACGCTATTCACCGGCAGGGTAATGCTGATATCGTTACCGGCACGGGCGGCGGGCACTTTGTTGGGCGCCTTGTTCACGATAACGGTTACCCGGTCAGTAGCCGTCGCGTTCTTATTATCTGTTACTTTCAGTTCAAATGAATAGGAACCCTGTATGAAGCCGCTGACGCCTGTAATGCTGGCGCCGGGGCTGGCGACGCGTATTGTGGAAGGCCCGCTCAGTTGTTTCCATGCGTAGGCCCTGATGCTGCCGTCAGGATCTGTTGAACCGCTGCCGTTCAGCTGTGTGGAGCTGGTGGGCAAGGTGATCGTCACATCGTTACCTGCTCTTGCTTCCGGCGGTTTATTGGCGGTGGATTGTATCACTGTGATGGTTACGCGGTCGCTGGCGGTAGCATGATCATCATCTGTTACTGTCAGCTGATATACATAGACACCGGCCACCAGATTGGATACGGAGGTCCGGGCGATGTCTGCATTGGCAATCACGCCGCCGGCGGGGCCGCTGATCTTTGTCCAGGTATAATCGGCAATGCTGCCATCTGCATCAGATGAGCCGCTGCCATTGAGCGCTGCGCTGTTAAGCGGTAAGACAACGGTGATATTGCTGCCAGCGTTTGCCTTTGGAGGCTCGTTGGCTTTCAGTACAGTAACGGATACGCGATCTGTAGCAGTCGCATTATCATTATCTGTAACGATCAGCTCAAACTCATAGACACCTGCGGTAAGGCCGGTGGCATTGGTCTTGGACGCAGCTGGCGTGCTCAGGGTACCGCCACTTGGCCCGGATACTTTATGCCAGCTGTATTTGGTAATCCGGCCGTCGGGATCGGAAGAAGTGATGCCGTTCAGCTCAACGGTACTCAGGGGCAGGGTGATGGTCTTATCCACACCTGCTCTGGCTACCGGCGGATCATTCTTCTGCGGGTAAACGGTAACAGTTACACGGTCGGCAGAAGAGCTGCCTCTATCATCTTTCACGGTGAGCTCAAACACATAAGTACCTGGTTTAAGACCGGTTACATTGGATTTGCTGCTATTAGGCGTTACGATGGTTTCTCCGGCAGCGCCGCTGATCTTCTTCCAGCTATAGCTGCTGATAGTGCCATCGTCATCTTTTGAGCCGGTGCCATTCAGCTGTACGCTGCTGGCCGGCTGGGTAATACTGATGTCATTGCCGGCGTTGGAGACCGGCGGTTTATTGGCGGCCGTATTCACGGTTACGGTCACTTCGTCTGTATTGGTGGCGCCTTTATCATCTGTTACTGTCAGCTCAAATACATAGACCCCTGCTACCAGGGCTGCCAGTGTTGTTTTGGCGGTATTGGGCGTTACGATGGAGCCTAGTACCGGCCCGGTCTTTTTCTTCCAGGAATAAGTTTTTATGCTGCCATCGGGATCTTTGGAATTGCTGCCATCCAGCTGTGCAACGAGGCTGATGGGCAGGGTGAAGACCTGGTCTTTTCCAGCGTCCGCCACCGGCGGTGTATTGGCAGCAGGTGTACCGTTGAACTCATAAGCGCCTACATCGTACTTACCACTCAGCGGACGGCTATGGTCGTCCATATCCGTATGCAGGCCAAGGTCGTTCATATCGCGGCCATGATTCACGGCGCCCGACTGCGCGGTGAGCTTTACATCACCGGCGCCGGCATTTTCAAAATGAGCGGCGTCCAGCGTCTTGTAGGTAAGATTGTCCAGCGCTTCAAACTTAATGGGCTTGGCTCCCCTGATATAGAAGCCGCTTTGCGGATAATCATATTGCGTGCCTTTGGCTATTACCAGGTTATTATAAACCTTGTGCCCTACGGTGGTAAGATCGGCATAGATCTTTATGCCGTTCACATCGGTGTTATACACCGTATTGTTGTAGATATAACCGGTTGCCGGCTGGAACAGCAGCTTATCTGTTACATTGATCCCTTCATAGTCTATGTTGGAAACAACGTTATTATACACATAGTTGATGCCGCTGCCAAAGATCTGGATGCCGCAATTGAAGCCTTTATCCACGCGGTTATTATAGATGCGCAGGGTACTGCCCCCGCCGCCAAGGATACCGTATCCATGCGCCACGTTCTTAGAGGTGGCGTAATTTACTACGCGGTTGTGATGTACCAGGTTACTACCCAGATCTGCCATGGAGATCTGGATACCATCACTACCCATATTTTCCAGGTCGTTATTGTATACCTGCAGGTTCTCCACGTGGTGAGACTTCATATCCTTACAGCTGCCTTCACTGAAAAGGTAATGGGTATTGCCGATGTAAAACCCTTCCCAGGCGGAGTTACGACACTTCGTGTCATGGATCTTCACGTTGCGCATCACAAAGGAGCCTTCCAGCCATTCAGGGTGAGCGCATTGCTGGATGGTTTTGGCTTGTATAAAAGTGCCGCAATCGTGTATGTAAACGTGATGCAGATCATAGTCGGTACAACCATCTCCCAGGAAGAAGCCGTACATAATGGCGCCCTTCGCATTCGTACCATTCACATCAAAGCCATATGTAATACCGGGAGCGCCGTTGCCTTCGATCTTGAAGTATTTGGATCTGCTGAGCACAAAGGCACCATTGGAAGCGGTGCTTCTTACCCCTACCCTTACCTGTCCGCCACAGTTCTTAATGATGATGGGTTTGTCTGCAGTGCCCACCAATTTGTTGAAATAGATATAGTCATAATCTCCGGCGGCGATGCAGAGTGTATCTCCCGGCTTCACGTTCAGTGAGGTCATCACATCCGGGTAATAGAGCTGGCGGTAGCTGTTGGCCGGAACATAAATGGTTTTATTGCCGCCGGGATTGGCCGGTGGCGCCGGAGCGGCTGGCGTACCGTCTGTATACTGCAGCATCCACTCATACACGTTCATGCCGTTCTCCTTATAATTGGGATCATAAGCTTTTGTCCATGCATCATGGCTGCGCGATTGAAAAATCGTAAGCTTTGCACTAGGGTTAGGCTTAGGCACATGGCTGTTGATATCCTTTACCCAGCCTTCAGAATAAGCCACTGGTACGGTAGGATCATTATCATTATGCAGCGCCCATACGGGGGTGTTATCTTCAGCAATTACATCGGCCAGCCGCTGCTGGGGGTCCCAGGCGCCGCATACCACTACGGAAGCGGCAATCTTTTTGGCTTTGGCCTGGTCTTCAGACAGTGCGCCCCAGGTAACGCCGCCGCCCATGCTCAAACCTGTTACATATAAGCGGCTATCATCGATGCGCAGCTGTGTTTTCAGGTAGGCAATAAGGAGATGTACATCTCCGGACGCCGGCCATACCTTAAACTGTGGCGTAACAACTATAAATGAGTGTTGTTGTCCTTTAACGGAGAAAGAAGTGGGGAAAGTGCCTTTTTCAATCAACCTGGGCGGCCCGTTCCGCAGTACTTTATCTTCAAGTTTTTTTCCGTTGGCGCCCGCCAGTTCGCCGACACCATGCAAAACTATCAGTAAGGGATATTTTTTGGATGTGCTATTGTAATCCAGCGGAAGTGCCTCGAAATAACCGGTCATATTGGTGAAGGAAGCCGGTAAGGACTTAGGGACATTCTTCATCTGCCCGACAGCGTTCAGGTAGAGGGATAGTACGGACAGTAATAAGAGCAAACGTTTACGATTACGTACAGCGCTGCAATGATGGTTTACGTCATAGAGGTTCTTCATGAAACAATATGGTTTCAGGTTATCGAATGAGATTTAGTTAAAAATTCACCGCATGATGCCCTGGTCATGCAGGATGAAGATTAAGTGAATAACATCGACAGGTATTGATATTGATTGTCCCGGGGCTTCGCTACTAAGTACTCTTCTGATGATTCTTTGTCCAAATATTATTGTGCAAATAAAAGGCTTTTTATGAATCGAATAGTAAAAATTTCCTATGTGTATTACTTATTATAATAAATTATTCTTTTTTAGTATTCGTAAGAATATTGAAAGTCTACTGCTAAGCTCACACAATAGTTGTAACAGATTTTTTTTCCGGATAAAAGCTGTATCTTACATCCTAATAAATTTTGCATTGTTATTCCTTCCTGACAATGCGTTTTTGACCTCCATCCTATCAAAAAGACCTCCGTTACTTTTGAGTTTTTTTTATTAACGATTGTACATGGCTTTTGGATTTCTGGCTGCCATCCGTAACAGGCACTTTCATTCTTTGCTGGGCAATATTGTGATGGCGTTCTTTAACGTGTTATCTTTTTCACTGCTTGTTCGGATGCTTCCGCTCACGGCATTTGGTGAATGGGTACTTTTCATCGGCACCTATAATATACTTGATCAGATCAGAACAGCATTGCTGCAATCAGGGCTGATCAAATTCTACACCGGTGTGGAAGAAACCACCGCCCGCAAGGTAGCCGGAGCCGCCTGGTATATATCGCTGGTGCTTACATTGAGCTATGTACTGCTTTCCTTCGTAGTTTACTTTGCCGCCTATCCCTGGTTCAATGATACCTGGCATTTCTTTGTACGCTGGCTGGGTATACTCACGCTCTGCTCACTGCCCATGAACTTTGCTACCTGGGTATTACAGGCGGAGCACCGTTTTGAGAAGATCGTATTAGTGAGGTTGATGCAGAACGGTTCTTTCCTGGTATTGTTGGGCAGCCTGTTTCTTTTAAAGCAGGTCACCATACAAAATGTGCTCTATGCATACTGTACCTCCATGTTGCTGGCCAGCCTGTATTGTATGCTGCGCAAGTGGACCAAGGTGCGCACCTTGTTCTTCCGCACGAAAGAACAGGCAATTGAGCTCTTCCGTTTTGGTAAACATATTGTTGGCAGCATGGTATCTTCCTCCCTGCTGAACTACTCTGATACATTGGTGGTGAGGACCATGCTAAGTCCTGCTGCTGTGGCGCTCTACAGCATACCGCAAAAGTTCATGGAGGTAATAGAGATCATCCTGCGCAGTTTTGTAGCGACGGCGCAACCTACTTTGTCCGGCGCTGCTAACCGGCACGACTATGGCGCAGTGGCCCGCGCGTTCTCGAAGTATACGGGCACGGTTACACTATTAATACTTCCTTTCATTGTCGGATTATTCCTGTTTACACAACCCCTGATCATCATACTGGCAGACCGGGCTTACCTGGGCGCTACAGATATTGTGCGCATCATCCTGCTCTCTGCTATTCTCTGGCCTATTGACCGTTTCATTGGTGTTACGCTGGACATGATCAACCTGCCGAATATTAATTTCTACAAGAATTTCCTGAAGCTGATATTGAACGTAGTCTGTGATATCGTGTTTGTATGGATCTATACAGATATACGTTCTGTTGCAGTCGCTTCTCTGCTGAATGTGATCTTTGCTGTGGGTTTCGGTTACTACTTTCTGAAACGGCGGCTGGATATCAGCCTGCGCGATGTCTGGGAACTGGGTTGGCAGGAAAGCAAAAGGCTGCTGGCGAAAGTAAAAAAAGAGAAAAAAGAACCGGTAGAGGTATAAAAGATCTTCAATAAACGAAAGCCGGATGTGATGAGCTATCACATCCGGCTTCTTTATTTGTTCCTGTCCGGGTAACTTACCCTTACATACTCCCAGCCCTGCTGTGGAGATCACACAGGTATAGCCCGTTAGACATAGGTGTTACAATTCATGCAGCAATGATACGTAAAAACAATAAGATGAACGGTTAAGCAGCGGTTAACCATTATAGCTGCACCGTGGTGAAACTTTCATCCACCAGGTCCATTACCGCGGCGCCCTTTTCCATATCGAACTTACGGGCAAAGAGCTTGCCTGAGCCAGTCAGTGCCCCGATATCTTCCACACCGAATGTTTTGGGATGTTCCAGTCCGGCGGCCCAGTCGATATAATGCAGATTATCCATGCTCACCTTTTCACGGTACTCACCGTTCATGAGAATGGTCTGGATCAGGAACTCATCGGAGCCCCAGGTGAATTTAAAGTAGCGGCGCAAAGCAGGATGCTGCCGTTCAAACTGCAGGCAGTATGCCACACAGTCTCGCGTAAGGGTCCACCAGGCGGAGCCGCAAAACAGCTTGAGGCCCAGGGGCGGCCGCCGTTTGGGCATCAGGGCTGTAATCAGGTTGCCGAATTTATACTTACCCGGGAAATTATATTCTACAAAATGGTAGTTGTTCATTTTGCTCATCATGGGCGCCAGCGCTGCGTCAGAGATCACATTGAGGAACTGCTTGCCGCTGCCGCTTCTGGTGATGAGATAGTCATAAATAAAAGCGGCTGGCTTCAGGATATAATCCTGTCCGCTCAGTAAGGTGATGTAAGCATAGGGCTCCTTAGCATCCACCACCGCCTGCATACCGTTCAGTGTAGCCTGGAGAATGCTCCATCCCGCCCAGGTCACTTTCACTCTTTGCTGTACGGTGTATACCTGCGGTAAAGAGAGCGCGTCTTCCCAGTGTGACAGATCGCACTTGGCGTCCACATGCACGTAACAATCAATACCCGGATGCGACAGGCCTTGCAGCAGACGTTTCAGCTGTGCTGGATGCCGGTGGGCCAATATAATAAAGGCAATCTTCATGATATATTACAGCGACGCTTTTCTCCATACGGTGTTGAAGCCGCCGGTAAAACCAACAGGTAGTATTTCGGCTACCTTGCAGTCAAGCGCCTGCAGGAATTTAATACGTTTGGTGAACAGGGAAAAAGGGAATACGTCCTCCACGAAATTGGTCTTTGCGATCTGTACTATTTTAAAGTCGTGCGCAGCGGCCAGCTCCCGCAGGTCTTTACAGGTAAAGAACTGCACGTGATCCAGGTTATCTGCCTGCGACTGTACGGTAGTGCCTTTAAAGCCAAGGGATCTTTTCACGCTGTTGATAAAAGACCAGAGCTTCGGATTATTTCGCGCCCTTAACATGGGTTTGGTAACGCATACTTCACGGGGACCGTTTCCGTTGGGCACTGTTACGATCAGTACGCCTTCCGGTTTCAGGGATGCGTAGATGGTATGCAACAGTAAGCCCGGCTGATGCAGGTGTTCCAGCACTTCGCTGCAGATCACGGCATCGTATTGCTGGCCTTGTGCAGTCAGCGCTTCTGCGCTCACCGCTTCAAAGCGTACATTAGGCAGCTTGTTCTTTGAACGCGCTACGTCAATTGTTTTCTGGCTGATATCTATACCCAGCACTTCATAGCCAAATTGTCCGAGGTGACGGCTGATCACACCGTTGCCACAGCCCACGTCCAGCACCTTTGCCCGGGCGGGAATGTTCTGCTGCAGGCAGGCAGCGATGAAATTCAGGCGTTTAATGTCTGCAATCCGTTCGTATTCGTAGGTGATCATATTAAGATTAGTTTCTGATAGATAGCTTCAATATGGCGCGTCATGCCGGCTACATTATAAGTAGAGCGGATGGTATCGATCGCCTTTTGCTGCAGGCGCTTTCTCAGGGAGAAGTCGCGTGCCAGGCGTATAATAGCGGTGGCCAGTGCGGCGCTGTCAGACGGCGGCACCAGCAGTCCGTTATGTTCATGATCTACTGCTTCGCGGGTGCCATCCACATCCGTGGCCACTACGGCTTTGCCCATGGCCATGGCTTCCAGCACACCGATAGGAAATCCTTCCCAGAGGGAAGGCAGGCAATAGATGTCCATTGCATTGAGTACTGCCGGTACATCCTGCCGGAAATCCTGGAACACCACCCTGTCACTGATGCGCAGCGATGCGGCGGTATCCCTGGCGCTTTGCTGCAGCTCTCCCCCTCCTACCATTAACAAAGTAATATCCGGTATCTGGGTGGCAACGCTGGCAAAAGCTTTGATCATGCCCAGGGGATCTTTCTGCAGGGTCATGCGGGCGATATATCCTACCACTAAATGATCAGCGGGTATACCGCAGGCAGCCTTTACATCGGGATAAGCAGCTGCAGGATCAAATTTCTGCGGGTTCACCCCGTTGCGGATCACTTCTGCTTTAAAGCCGCCGAATGCCCGCAGGCCGGTCTGGCGGTTGGATTCAGACACGCAGATGTTCACCTGCGCTTTGCGGGTGATGTATTTCTCTGCCGCAATGCGGGCGTGCTTCATTACCGGGTGCAGTCCTTCATGGAAAGACCAGCCGTGAATGGTATAGACCAAAGGCAGCTGCAGGGAGCGGGCTGCCCATAATACGTTCGTGTTTGCGCGGGTGCCGTGCACATGCACGATGTCTACCTGCTGCTGCTGCATGAAGCGTTTTACCTGCTTCCAGACAGTGATATCAAATGCTTTTTCGCTTTCGATCACGTGGGCCGGCACCTGCATTTGTTGCAGTGCAGTGATCATTGGCCCGTCTGTAAAGGCCAGCACCAGCGGATCGAATTTTGTGCGGTCTAATGTAGCCACCAGGTCCAGCACATGGCTCTCCCCACCGCCGATCTTTCCCTGGCGGATGGTTTGCAGCACACGTATTTTCTTTTCCTGTGTCATAATTTCTCTATCCATCTGTTATACCATAGCTGGAATATGAGGATATTCCACAGTTTCTGGTGACTGATATTACCGCTTGTCAGGAACCTGTCCAGCAGTTGCTGAACATGTGGAGCATTGAAAAGGCCCGTTTTGTTCAACCTGTCGGGAGCCAGGTAATACTGCATCTGTTCGCGCAGCTCATCCCGGAACCATTCCTGCAGTGGGGCGATGAAAGGCCGTTTGGGGCGGTCCATAAGGGAGGGTGGGATGTATTTGTGCACGATCGTCTTCAGTATATATTTATTCACGTTATCCTTTACTTTGAGTGAGGCGGGCACCTGGGCCAGGAATTCCACCAGACGGTGATCCAGCATAGGTTCCCTGCCTTCAATGCTTACGCTCATGGTAGCCCTGTCTACCTTTACCAGGTTGTTGTCTACCAGGAAGGTCTTATAATCCATGGCCAGCAGCTTGTTCAGCGGGTCGTTCACTTCATTGAGCTCGCCATTCAGGTCAAAAGAGGTGCGGTATTTTTCCGGCCTTACCTGCAGGTAGTGTTGCGTTTCACTTTCGGTCAGGTACTGGCTGATGTATTTCAGCGCGTATTGCGGCTGACCGGCGCCCCATATCAGCTTCATTTTCTCGTAGCGGGAAGCGAAGTTGTACTTCCGGTTGAAATACGGGATCATCTCCGGGTTCAGTACCGACATGGTATGACTGAGCATCCGCTGCAACCTTTTTGAGAAACGGGTATAGCGTAAGGCCTGGTTGAATTTGTTGTAGCCGGCAAAGATCTCGTCACCACCGTCGGCAGACAGCGCCACCTTTACCTGCCGGGCAGCCAGCTTACTTACCAGGGTGGTAGGCACGGTGGAGTTGTCGGCAAAAGGCTCATCGTAGATCTCCGGCAGGTGCTCCAGTACATCCAGCGCATCTTTAGGCCCAACGATCCATTCTGTATGATCCGTGCCCAGGTGGCGGGCGATCTTCTTGGCTTCTGCGGATTCGTCCCACTGCTTTTCCTTGTAGCCGATGGTGAAGGTTTTGATGCGGCTGCCTGAACCGGCCTGCAGGATGGCGGCCACGCTGGCGCTGTCATAACCGCCGCTGAGGAACACGCCCACGGGTACGTCTGCCACCATACGGTAGTTATAGGCGCTCTTCATGAGCATCTCGGTATGCTGGATCACTTCATGCTGGGAGAGATTGGTGAGGGGCTGGTTGTAAGCATCCAGCACATTCCAGTAAGAGCATTCCTGCATCTCCTTCCTGTTGAGGTTCACCGTCAGCAGGTGGCCCGGCTTCAGCTTGCGTGTTTGACGGTAGACAGTATAAGGCGCGGGGATGTAGCTATATTGCAGGAACAGCGATACGCTATTTATGTCAATTTCTTTTTCAAACTGCGGGTGCTCGTACAAGCCTTTCAGCTCAGAAGCGAAGAGGAGGATGTTGCCATTCCAGAAATAGTAGAGCGGTTTTACACCGGCCCTGTCGCGGCACAGTATGACTTTATCCTGCCTTTCATCGTAGATCACGAAGGCGAACATGCCGATGCATCTGTCCAGCACCTGCTCTTTCCATGCATCATATCCTTTCAGCAGCACTTCTGTATCTGAACCGGAATGAAAGGTATAGCCAATTTTCTCCAGGTCCTTCTTTATCTCTTTGAAGTTGTATATCTCGCCATTAAAGATAATCGTGTAATGTCCGAAGTGCATAGGCTGATGGCCTCCGCTGGAAAGATCCAGGATGGACAGGCGCCGTTGTCCCAGCCCGATGTTCGCAGCCGAATGCCCGAACACTTCATAGCCGGCGTCGTTGGGCCCGCGGTGCAGCATCACATCAGTCATGCGCTGCAGGATATCTGTTCCAGATTTTTTGGTAAAATCAATAAACCCAGCAATTCCACACATGTCGTTTAATTAAAGTGTTTGTAAATTTTTTACGTTCCAGTAAATACCTCTCCAGAATGCTTTCAGATGGGTATCCTCCCTTTTGAGCAAAAACTGCAGGGTATTCTTGGGCACCGTAAAACAAATGAAGTACAGGATGAACACCAGGCGGGCTGGCAGGCGCACATTGCGGCGCATGAACAGTATCCGGTTCCTGGTAATATAGTATGTTTTGAGCGGGCTGTTCCTGCCCGTAGTCATTGATTCCTTATGGTAGATCAGTGATTTATACTGATAGTAGATCTTGTATCCTTTGCGGCGGAACTGCTCGCACCAGTCAAATTCTTCATAGTACAGAAAATACAGTTCAGGCATGAGGCCTACTTTATCCAGCGCTTCCCGGCTGATCATCATGGCGCCGCCGTGTGCGTAAGGGGTTGAGCTGATAGCGTCGTACTGACCCTGGTCTTTCTCCCGGCAGCCGATCATGCTATTGCGGCCGGTGAACATATCCACGGAATGATAGCCGGCATACTCAATGGTGCCTTTCTGAAAAAAGTAATGGAACTTGGGACTGGCCACGCCTGCATCGGGATAGCTGGCAAAAACTTCCAGCAGTCCTTCTATCAGTCCTTCTGTGAATTCGGTGTCGTTGTTAACCAGGAAGAGATAATTACCAGCGGCGGCCTGGATGCCCAGGTTGTTACCTCCGGCGAAGCCGCGGTTCTCTTCACTGCGGATCACTTTCACGGTGGGAAAGCGGTTGATGATCTCCCTGGTAGGATCTTCTGCGGAAGCGTTATCTACCACGATCACTTCGAAGCGCGGGTAACTGATTTGCTGCAGGGATGCCAGCAGTTCACAGGTTACAGCCGTATTATTATAATTAACGGTGATGATAGAAACCAGTGGGTGATATGTCTGTTTATTTGCCTGCAACATCTAACAAGGGATTGTCTATCTCTGTTTTGGTATGTTTGGTATGTATGAAACGGTTGTTGGCCCCTTTAAGGCGGAACAGCAGCATTACCATGATGAATGCCGCACGCGGGAGGCCCAGCAATGCGGTCAGCAGGTAACGGCTGAAGAACTTGCCCGGTATGGGCAGCAGCAGGCTGATGCAGTTGCATACCCAAAGCGCTATCCACCAGGCCAGGGGCAAGAGCAGGTATTGGTGCAGCACGATATACAGGCAGGTAACCAGCGTAACGGCCACCACCAGCAAGAGCCGGGGCAGCAGCAGGTTCTGGCATACCGCAAGGTTAAAGTAATCGATGTTGCCCCTGAAAAGTTCGTGCCATCCCTTTTTCCAGTAATGACGCAGGTACACCAGCTGACTGGATAACCAGCGACGGCGCTGGTGCTCAAAAGTTTCGGCATGCTCTACCTTTTCATCGAACACCTGTGCATCTTCCAGGTAGTAAATGGCGTGTCCTTTTGAGATGACCATTAGCTGCAGCACTTTATCAAAGCCGCCGGTGGCATCTATCTCCTGCATGATATTTTTTATCAGCGGATAATGGAAGGCCATGCCGCTGCCGATCACCGAAGAAGACAAGCCCAGGGCGTTGGCCCCTTTGCGGTAGATGTGGTTGGCAATGATCTCATTGGCCGCATCCAGCACGGCAAAGGGCGTGTTCAGGTTCTTCGCTACCCGCTGGGACTGTATGGCATATTCTCCTGCCTGGAAAGCCTGGTTCACCAGCAGGAGGAAATCTGTTGCCAGCATATTATCCGCGTCGCAGATCAGGGCCAGGTCGTAGTCGTCGCCCAGCTGGGCAAAAGCCGCATTCAGGGATTTTGCCTTGGTGCTTTTGTCAAATGAAACAGGAACCACTGTAACGCCGGATCCGCGCAGCTGTTGCAGCGTTTCCGGCTGCAGCGAATCTGCGATCACGATCACTTCATATTGTCCGGAAGGGTAGTTCAGCCTGGTATAACTCTGCGCAGTAGACAGGATGATGGAGTCCTCTTTGTAGGCCGGTATCAGGATGGCCATTTTAGCATAAGGGCTCTCTGCCGCAACCGGCAGATGTTGCGTATTTTTCTTACGCTGCATCCGTCCTGCGATGGACAGTATCAGGTTGTAAAGTATGCATCCGGCTAAGTAGGAAAGTAAAATAACTTCAATAACAGCTGTCATTATACGTTATCTTTTTGTACGAGCGCAAACGGCGTGTTCATCATCAACCACATGTCGTAGGCGAAGTTGTGCCGGTGCGCATAATTAATATCAAGACTGATCCGCTCTTCAACAGACATATCTTTTTTACCACGTTTGCTGATCTGCCACAGGCCGGTGATACCAGCGGGCGCCAGGAAACGCTCTGCCCAGTCATCAGTAGTAAGGGTGGCTGCTTCATAGAGCGGCAGCGGACGGTTACCCACCAGCGACATATCCCCCTTCAGTACGTTGAGCAGCTGGGGCAGCTCGTCAATACTGCTATTGCGTAAAAAGCTACCCAGGCGGGTTACGCGGGGATCGTTGGACACTTTAAAGAACATAGGGCCATTGCCGTTGCCGTTGTATTGGTTCTGGGCTTTGAGCACATGCAGCTGTTTATCTGCATCCGCCACCATGGTCCGGAACTTATAAAATTTGAACATGCGGTAATTCTTGCCGGCCCTGGAAGACGTATAGAGAACCGGGCCTTTGCCTTCCAGCTTTATCAGCAGGGCAACCAGTAGTAACACCGGCAGCAGCATGATCAGCAGCGTACCGGCTACCAGCACGTCAAAGATCCTTTTAGCCACACGGTTCATGGGAGTGCTGTGATAAGTAACGGTGGGTGCTGCAGGCGTTTTAGGCACAAAGAGATGCATACGCTTAAACTTGCTCACGAAGTTCACTTTATCTTCCAGCCGGTTGATGAGGCAGTCGCGGGTAATGATCTCGTCTATGAAAACATATTTCTTCACAAAGGTGCGGAGGGTATCTGACAACTGATCCGTGTAGAGGAAGAACGGGATGGAGCGCAGTACCTGGTGCTCTTCAAAATATGTTTGCCAGCTGGCCAGATCTGTTTCATAACTGCTGTTGAAACGGTAAATGATCACGGCAGGGATCTTCCGGTACACATTCAGCAACTGATCAATTGCTTCCTGTGCATCAGCCACATGATCTGCCGCGAGGTACTTGAAATGCCCGGGGTCCTGGGGCATTTCTACAACGCTGTGGCCTATGAACAACGCTATCTTCTCATCCGAGATCTGACGGATGATCGTAGTGTTAGGCTTACCTGATGTTGCACTCCTGACAATCGTGGCAGTAGTCGAAAAACTAGGTGTAATCGTTGTCTCCATATCTTTAGTTGCAATTAGCTTTTGGTAAAGGGATTACGACAAGGTCCCGGTCAGCTGACCGTTCAACATACAGGCAATCTTCTCGAGCAACTTCACTGGATCAAACGGTTTGTGCATAACCGCCTGTACGTTGGTGTAACGTGCCATCAATGTTTCCGGCGCTGCATTGGCTACTTCGCCGGAGAGCACGAGTACAGGAATATCTTTATATAAATAGCTGGCAGATAAATGTTCCAGCAGTTCCCAGCCATCAATGTTGGGCATGCGCAGGTCTGTAACGATCAGGTCTGCGGTATTACCGCCGGACAGCCATGCCATGGCGTCAAGCCCGTCTCCTACCGCTGTTACAGCATAATGCCTGCTCAGTATCGCCTCCAACAGTATTCTTATTGGCTTGCTGTCATCTATTATTAAAACTTTCTTTTTCATTACTACCTTCTTTTTCAATATAACTTGAACTTTTGAATACAAACACCTAAGCAAAACGCACGGCTATGCCATAGGTATAAGAAGGCTTTAGACGGATAAGGTCAAAGAGAACTGAAATGTACGGTAGCTTTTCAGGGGATATGATGATCGACGAGGGATTAACTAACTGTAATTTAAGGCATCCTTAGTTAATAATCAAGGTTCCTCAATAAAACAACACTAGTTGACCAGGTTTTTCTAAGCATTAGTTTCAATCAGAGAGAAATTGCAACAATGCCTTGAACGGATGTAAAATTATAATACTTTGTTAATTTACAAGGCAGTATTTCGTAAACGGTATATTTTCCCGGGTGAATGCAAGGAAAATGATGGTAAACGAGTACTCAAACAAAGATACGGGTAAAAAAGGTCTAAATAGTAAAATTTTAAACGAGATAAATTACTTTTGCCGTCGACATACTACTACCCCATGAAGAGATTTCCGGCTCCGGCCATTTTATTATTATTACTTGGAATAGTAGCCTACATCATACTGGTATTAATCACTATCTATCATAAACAGCCTCCATTATATGATGAGCCGTTGTTCATTCCTAATGTGTATTTATTTGAGAAGTACGGTCTCACTAAAGAGTTCCTGTTAAAGATAAATGAGCAGGCGCCGGGCCCCTTATATCAGTTCATACACTATCCCCTCCGGGGAATCACGCATTTGCAGACACCGGGCATCCGGCTGGTGAATACTGCTTTACTGGGACTGATGATATTGCTGCTTACCGCTATCATTACCCAGATCAACAAAGTGGAAAAAAAGCATGCCTTTCTGCTGGCGCTGAACATGATGGCCATCCCTATGGCCTGGAATGTATCGGGTATGGCTTTAACGGAAATTCCGCCTATGTTCTTTGCCACGCTCTCCATACTTTTCCTCTTGCATGCACTGCGGAAACAGGACAGCGCGTTTGCGGCCAGTCTTTTGCTGGCACTGCTGGCCGGCGCCGCCACTGGTCTTTCTATCCTGGGAAGATCTCCCTTCCTGATCATGGTGCCTGCTGCCGGCGCATTGCTGGTACGACATTTTCAAGACGGGCGCCGCTGGGCGATACTCGCAGTATACATGAGTACGGCGCTGGCCATTTGCCTGCCGGTATTTATTATATGGAAAGGATTGATGCCGCCGCAGCAGGCCTTCACTGCAGCCGGTGGATTGAGCATACAGCATGCGATGCTGGCCTTTGCATACGGCGCATTGATCACTTTTATACTGGCGCCGGAATGGTTCTTTTTCAACAGGCGCATATTAATATATATGCTGGTTGCGTATGCGGTGCTATTAGTGGCCAACCTTACCGTGATCCGGCTTAAATACGCACCGCTGTATTTTTCACTGGCCAAGGTGTTTCCCAGGGAGATCATGCGCCCCTACCCTTTTATTATCGTACCGGTGCTGTGGGTGATCGCCTGCTATTTCTCGATATGCTCCCTGATAAGAGCCTGGGAACGGAGACAGGAACCCTTTTTCCTTTTCTTATTCCTGTGCGCTATGCTGATGCTGGCTACCAATCTGAAGGTGATGCATCTTTTCAGTTCGCGTTATGTGGCGCAGGCTGCGCCCTTCTTTGTATTGGTGCTGTTATCGTACGACAAGATCAGTTATAACAAATGCCTGAGGGCGATCGCGGGTATGATCATCGGCTTGCTCTCGCTGGAAACTTACTTCCATTTCCATTAATGTTGTAACAAACTTATGTCACCGGTTGCATTACTTCACACGCTGAAAACTGGCTTTTACTAGTAAATTTTCTCACTTCACCCAAAAAAATTAGGTAGTTTATGATCTGCGAATTAATTTAGCGCTCGAAACCGGGTACGCCATAGGGTGTTTATTTCCTTAACAGCAAGAACATTTCGTTTCTCCCAAAATGGCGCTGGTGTTGCAAATCTAATCTTTCTACTGCCTTATCCTAAGACAAAAACCACGTAATGTAGGTCGGTTGTTTACCGTGTACCTATCGTCTTTTTTACCATTCCTTTGAATTTCTGGTGCATGACTGGATGCGGTCATGAGTATTGAAATAGGTATCGTATGATTTGCCGAAGAGGTCCGGTTTGTATCCGGATTTTTTAAGGCAGCATAAGTGATAAAAAATAATAATTGATATGGATGTCATATATTTTATAAAAGCCCTGCTAAAGAGAAAATGGTGGATCATGATCAGCACCGTTGTAGCTTTAGCACTTTCTTTTCTCTTTACCATGGACAAGGCCAAGTTGTACAAGTCCAATGCGCAGATGTCTACCGGCTTTACGGTAAACGATGATGTGAAGCTGAAAGATGAGAATGTTAACCTGTATGAAGCAGACGTTAAGTTCAACAACGTAGTAGAGACCTTCAACTCCCCGAGTGTGATCGGTTTGCTCGGCTATGACCTGATGCTGCATGACCTGACCTCTCCCAAGCCGTTCACGGTGCTGACAGACAAACAACGTCACACGCCTGAATACACCAGCTTCAACAGAGCGCAGGCGCTGACCATTCTGCAGCACAAACTGGACTCACTGCAGACACTCACTTCCTATCAGCCGGAAGAGCGCAAACTACTGGAATATATGGCGCTCTATAAATACGACTATGAGTCTGTAAAAGAACGCCTGTGGGTTGGACGCCTGGCACGTACAGATTATATTGACATCTCTTTCGGATCTGAAAACCCGGAGCTGTCTGCTTACGCGGTGAACCAGGTCATTAAAGTGTTCCTTCGCTATTACCGCAGCCTGCGTTCCGAACGTTCTGTAGAGAACATCGGCACCTTTGAAGAACTGGTAGCACAAAAGAAAACGGAGCTTGACCAGAAAGTAGAAGCGCTGCGTAATTATAAGTCTTCTGAAGGATTACTGAACGTGGAAGCTGCCAGCGGTAATGAACTGGGATTGATTAGCCAGTTTGAAAGAGCTTTGATAGATGAAAGGAATAACCTCAATATCATCAACTCTTCCCTGCAAACGGTGAACAGCCAGCTGGGACAAATGGGACAGGGACAGGTGGTATACGATAATACTAACAATAACAATGATATTGTTGGCCTGCGCAGGCAGATCAACCAGATGAACGACGAGTACCTGCGCACCGGAAGCACAGACGCCGCACTGGCTGATAAAATAAAAGCCTCCCGCCAGCAGCTGCAAAAGCTGATGTCTGTAGCGCCCACCACTACTACAGCGAGCAAAACGCTTACCCGTGAAGAGCTGCTGCAACGCAAAGCGCAGCTGGAAGGTGATCAGCGGGCGGCTATGCTCAATATCTCCAACCTGCAGGCTAAGATCGGCTCTCTCAGAGGTTCCGTAGGCACCTATGCCAACAAGGAAGCCAATGTAAAAAGCATGCAGCAGGAATTAGACCTGGCGCAGGAAGAATACAACAAACTGAAAGAAAAGCTGAATACGGCGCTGGATAGCCGTACCGCAGCTTCTGATAACTTCAGGCAGACCTTACAGGGCCAGCCGGCTTTCCGTCCGGAATCCACCAAGCGTATGAAGATCATGGGCCTGGCAGGCATGTCTGTATTCCTCCTCAGCACCCTTGGCGTGCTGTTCATGGAATTCTTTGACCGCTCGATCAAATCCCCATCCCTCTTTGAGAAGAACGTAGACCTGAAACTGATCAGCACTATCAACCATGCGGACCTGCAGCGCTACAGCATTCCACAGGTGCTGCAAAGCAAAGCCGGCGGAGATGATCTTAGCATAAAACGGCAGAACACCTTCCGGGAACTGCTGCGCAAACTGCGCTTTGAAGTGGAGAGCAGCAACAAGTCTATCTTCCTCTTCACCAGCACAGAGGCCCAACAGGGCAAAACCACCCTTGTACAGGCGCTGGCGTACAGCTTAAGCCTGAGCAACAAACGGGTGCTCATCATCGACACCAATTTCTGTAATAACGATCTTACCATGCAGCTGGAGGCCAAACCTACATTGGAAACATTCTCCCTGCGCCCTGAAGAGGTAAGCCTTGAAAAAGTAAGGGAGATCGTCACTACCTACTCTGTGGAAGGCATTGAAGTGATAGGCTGCAAAGGCGGCGACTACACTCCTTCCGAGATATTGCCCCGGCACCATTTGCTGAACTATTTGCCGCAACTCAAAACCTACTATGATTATGTGCTGCTGGAAGGAGCGCCCCTGAATGATTTTACCGACAGTAAGGAACTCGTGGCCTATGTAGACAGTGTGATCGCTGTATTTTCATCCAGGCTCTCCATGAAACAAAATGATAAAGAATCTATACAATTCCTGCAAAGCCTGAATGGCAAAATGCTGGGAGCTGTACTGAACAATGTAAGCGAAGACTACCTGGAATTGTAGTAGTCGAAAAAAAGAAAAGCATGCGCCCCCCCGAGCATTTGAAATTTATTTTTTCATTCCGGCCTGAGCTGTCCGGGCGTTACGCCTGGGTCGATTACGCGAAAGGCATAGCAATCATATTTGTAGTGTATCGTCACGTATTATATGGTTTATTGTATAGCGGTGTACCGGCAGATCCTTTGCTGATGGACGCCAATGAAATGCTGTATGGGTTCCGCATGCCGTTGTTCTTTTTTCTCTCAGGCCTTTTCTTTGCTTCGAGCCTGAAGAAAAGAGGGCCTGGCGATTACCTGGTCACCAAGATCAATACGCTGCTTTATCCTTATGTGCTATGGTGTTTTATACAGCTTACACTGCAGATCATATTTTCAGACTATACCAATTTTAAACGGGGAGTGGGTAACTATATAGACATACTGATCCACCCGCGGGGCATGCTGCAGCAATGGTACCTCTTTGCCCTGTTCAATGTATCCGTCCTATATCTCTTCACGCATTCCGTGCTTAAATTAAAAGCGCCGATGCAGATCATACTGGGACTGATACTACCGGCCCTGATCCCTTTTGTGTACGATATCAGCACGCTGTCTGACGTGATGATGTTCTATATCTTTTTCTGCCTGGGCCACCTGAGCGCACCTTTCTTTTTTAATGATAAGGTGCAGCAACAGCTGGGTAAAGGTTATAATGCGCTGCTGCTGCTGCCTGCATTTGTGCTGGCGCAGTACTACTGTATGAAGCACCCGGAAACAAACATCTACCTCTTTTCTGCCCTGGCCATGCTGGGAGTGATACTGGTGATCATGATCTCCTTCCAGCTGGCGAAATATAAGAAGCTGGGCTTTTTACTGACCTTGGGCCATCATTCATTGTACATCTACCTCCTGCACCTGGGTATCGTTTTCCTGCTGCGTACAGCGTTGTTGCGTACCGGCCTGCAGATCAGCATGCCCATGATGACATTTATACTGGTGACGGCAGGTATATTGCTGTCGCTGGTGCTGTACAGGATCTGTCTGCTGCTGCGGCTGGACTTCCTGTTTGTAGGGCCGTTTAAAACGCCGTCGGCAGCATTAACCACCATACCAAAAAAATAAAGACAATGAAAAAGGACAGTAAAATGATCAACGAGGGGGTACACAGGACACTGATCCTGGCGTTTGCCGTCATCGTCATTTTAATGTTACTGGTAAAGACTTTTTTCTTTTAAAAGCATCACTGTAAGCTGTTCATGCAACTGACCCGTAGAAATATGAATAAGGCGTTCCTGGTACTGATGTGGATACTGATCGTACCGGTGATCACTTATCTCGCATCTATGGATGCCAAGATAGGTATAGGGCTTAGTGTGCTGATCGTAGGCGGCTCAGTGGGCCTGATATGTGTGATCAACTACCGCCTGGGCTTTTATATTTATATCACTGTCACTTTTATACTGCCCATGATTGAGCGCATGGCAGGCACGGAGCTGAGTAAGGGCGTGGCGATGGACGGCCTGCTGCTATGTACCCTGCTGGGCTGCATCTTTAAGCGGGGAGATAAGACGATCCGCAAGGTAAAGCTCAGCAATCCGATACTGGTTTGCATGTATCTCTACCTGCTGGTACTGATAGCGCAGCTCTTCAACCCTGCCGGTAGTTCGCTGCTGGGATGGTATGTATTCCTGCGGGTGGCCCTGCGCAGTTATTTCTTCCTGTACATCGCCCTGAATGTATTTAACAACATGAAGGACGTGTACAACTTCTTCAAGTTCTGGCTGGCCCTGGGCACCGCTGCCGCCCTTTATTGCTGTATACAGCAGTGGTTTGGCCTGCTATGGTACGAGAAAGCCTTTATGGCCAAGTACCCGGAGAAGTACAAGACCACGGTGATCATCTTCGGCCTCAGGCTGTATTCTTTTATGTCTGACGCGGCCGTGCTGGGTATCATCCTGGCCTGCAATATTACCTTCATGCTGGTATTGCTGACGGCTAACCTGAGCGTCATTAACCTGAAGCGAAAATTCCTGCTGCTGACCTCTGTAGTACTGCATACCCTGGCGCTTGGCTATTCCGGCACCCGTACCGGCTATGTAATGCTGCCACTGGGCCTGATGATCTTCTTCATTGCCAACATGCACAAGCGCAATACCATACTGATAGCAATGGGCTTTGTGTTCTTCGGACTGGTCATTCTCTATGGCCCGATCCATGGAAGCCCTACTATTAACAGGGTAAGGACCGCCTTCATTGGGGAGCAGGATGAATCTGTGAACGTACGCGACAGGAACAGGAACCGCATCCGGCCATTCATGCACTCCCATCCTATGGGGGGCGGCATCAATACCACCGGCGGTAACGGGGAAACTTATTACCCCGGGCATGCGCTGGCAGGCTTCCAGTGCGACAACGGTTATCTGCGCGCAGTGCTGGAAACAGGGTGGTTTAGCATGCTCCTGGTGGCGGGCATCTTCTACTTCCTGGTACAAACCGCAGTGGGTAATTATTTCCGGTCCACCAATGAGCTGGACCGGCTGCTGATGATCGGGCTTGCGTCGGCAAGCTTTGCGGCCGCCGTTTCTGAATATGCACAGGATACTTTCACTTTAGTGGAATCGTCCATTATGTTGTTTGCCTTCATAGCGATTGCTATCAAAGTAAAATACCTTAACGAGTAACTATTAACTGATGATATTCACCTGCTGATTTTCTTAGAGAGGGAAAATGCAGTGTGTGATCTCATCAGGGGACAAAAAAACAACAATTATTAAACAGTGACTGATGTAATGGACATTATATCAGCAGCTTAACAAAAGACAAACTATTAACTGATGAAAAAGGCCTACATTTTACTGCTGTTTGTTTGCATAGGTCTGGCGGCGAATGCGCAACAGCAACCCGATACCGAAGTATTACTGAAGCTGCCTGCAGATCCGCCTGCAGTAACACGCTTCAAGCAAAAGCTGGTGGAGCTCGCCTTGCAAAGCCCGGATGTAAAACAATACGACGATCGTAAGGATATAGCTAAATATAACACCCGCGTGGCCACGGCGCAATGGGCCAATCACTTTGTCGCTTCAGGCAACCTCAATGAGTTCACCATTAAGGGCCGCAGCAATGACCTGAATGCGAACCAGAACTTCTACCCCCGTTACAATTTCGGGGTGACTGTTCCGTTCGGACACTTCGTTAGCATTCCTAACGAGATCAAACGGGCCAAAGCTGAAGGGAAGCTGGCGCAGAAACAGAAAGAATCACAGGCACTGATTATCAAGGCCAAAGTATTACAGGCCTATGAGGATTATGCAGCCGCTAAAAAACTGCTGGAGCTGCACCTCCCCATAATGGAAGATGCATTGCTGAACTATAACCAGGTAGAAGAAAAATTCCGTGCGGGCGATAATACCGTACCTATTGATGTTTATAAAGAAGCCTACCGTCAGTACAACGCAGAAATGGTACAGAAGGTAGAGCTGGAAAGAAACTTCCGGCAAACAAAACTGATACTGGAAGGCATTGTGGGCATGACGCTGGAAGAAGTGATGAGACTTCCCTAACCTATTAAATGAAACGTTATGTTCTTAAAGAGCATTGTCCTGCTGTGCAGCCTGGTGCTGCATACCGGTGCAGATGGACAATATGCCCCCATGAAACCAATAGACGTAAAGATCAGCCCCTGGCAAACCAGGCAAGCGCTGATACTGACGCCTGAAAGCATGAGCAAGGGCAAAAAGTATCCCCTGCTGATCTGTTTCCACGGAAGAAGCATTGCAGGGCACGACCTGACCAAGATCTTCCGGCAGGGTGTAGCCAGGCAGATCCATGAAGGAAAGAAGATCGAAGCGGTGAACCCGGTGGATAATAAACTGTATGAGTTCATAGTAGTGGCGCCACTGGCAGAAAGCTGGTCTTTTGCGCCGCAGGATGTAGCGCCAATGCTGGACGACATTATTAAAAAATACCCGGTAGATCTCAGCCGCATTTACCTCACTGGCTATAGCGCGGGAGGCTGGTCGGTAGAATCTGCCAAGACGCATAACAAACAGCTGTCAAAACGTATTGCTGCCTGTGTAACCATGTCGCCGCCGATCCTGGACAGTCCCTACCTGAAAAGGTATAAACTGTCTACCGACGCGAACATACATACCTGGTACTTTGCCGGCGCACAGGACGGTTACTTCCTGAAAAATGCGCGGTCTTATGTAGACAGCACCAACCGGTATAAACCCGGGTTAACCAGGTTTACCGTATTTAATGGAGGACATTGCTGCTGGGAGGAATATTATAATCCCGAACACAGGGAGAACGGTATGAATATTTACGAGTGGATGTTGCAGTTTAAAAATACCGATTGATAATTCCCTATACTTATGAACATGTCGAAAGCTTTGAGAGGATGGCTGTGGTTAGGCGAAAACGAAATATCCACAGCAGCCAGGCTGAAAGGGCACTGGCTTTACAGAACACCGGACCTTGGACTGTTATATTATTATAAGTCGCTGATCGCAGAACTGGCAGAAACTATTATACCACGTACGGACACACCAGGCGCAAAAGATGCGGGCGTACCGGAGCTGATCATCACCATGATAAAAGAACGTACGCCTGCAGGTGCCCAACACAGGTTCCTGCAGGGACTGGAAGAGCTGGCGGCTTATGCACGCTCACAATATGGCCAGTCTTTTTTTGACTGCAGCGTGGAACAGCGCCACAACATACTGGCCCATTTTGAGAAGAAAGACCGGCCCATGAGCGGAATTGCCGGTAAATTATTCAGCCGGCTGTTTGGCGATGCCTTTTTTGTAACACTTAAAAAATGTACAGTTACGGGCTACTGCGCCTGTCTGCAGTACGCAGCAAAACAGACATAAAATATGCGTTTCACATACATACTGTTCTATGCCAGCTTTTTCATCCTGTTCTATAATTATATAGGATACGGTATACTATTGTGGGCGCTGGTAAAGGTTAAACGGTTGCTGGTAAAGGCCAAACCGGCTGCCGCGCCCTATGAGCCGGAAGTTACGCTGATAGTGGCTGCCTACAATGAAGAAGCAGTGATCGAAGAAAAGATAGTGAACACGCTGGCGCTGGACTACCCGAAGGAAAAGCTGCGGCTGCTTTTTATTACAGACGGATCTACAGACAGTACCCCCGCCATTATCTCCTCTTACCCCACCATAAAGTTACTGCACAGCAATACCCGCAACGGCAAAACCGCAGCGTTGAACAGGGCTATGGAACATGTACAAACCCCCTACGTGATCTTCTGCGATGCCAATACCCTGTTGAATACCGCCGCTGTACGCAATATTGTACAACACTATGCGGATGAACGCACCGGCGGCGTAGCCGGCGAAAAGAAAGTGATCAGTGAAAATGCTGCAGGCGCTGCCGCCACGGAGGGTGTTTACTGGAAGTATGAGTCTTTCCTCAAGAAACTGGACGCGGAGCTGTATTCTGTAGTGGGTGCGGCCGGAGAATTGTTCTCCGTTCGTACATCGCTCTTTCAGCCGGTAGAAGAAGCCGTGATCCTGGACGATTTCGTGATCTCCCTGCGGATCAATATCAAAGGCTACCGTATTGCTTATGCGCCGGATGCATACGCCATGGAAACGCCCTCCGATTCTATCAAAGAAGAACATAAGCGTAAGATACGTATCAGCGCAGGCGGCTTTCAATCCATTGTAATGTTGCGGGCATTATTGAACATTTTCAGGTTCCCGGTGGTTTCTTTCCAGTACATCTCGCACCGGGTGCTGCGATGGACGCTGAGCCCTTTAAGCCTC